>Ga0209829_10003838_pt1 | contig 10822 bp, 9 predicted proteins | sample C_140205_EF_Meta_FD_187311 | JGI IMG/M metagenome (GOLD analysis project Ga0209829, IMG submission 187311) | Freshwater microbial communities from Lake Croche, Canada to study carbon cycling - C_140205_EF_MetaG (SPAdes) (version 2) | ecosystem: Environmental > Aquatic > Freshwater > Lake... | reverse complement strand
TTCATGAGACCTTTTAAACTAATGTAGTCCGATTGCACATCTTGCCATCGATATGCTGCCTTTATTTCAAAACGCTTAAAAGGGCTATAATTGAATTCCAATTGTACGCTATTCGCAAAAGATATACCCGGGCTTGAATACATGCGTATCAGGCCAGAGGCCTCCATATCGACTACCCATTGTTGCTCAAAATCAGTTCGATATGCGTCAAAAACAAAGTTCGCTTTTCTTGTTCCCAGCATTATGTTTTTGGTTAGTGAAAAACCGTAGTTCCAAGATTTCTCGATTGGACTTAAATTACCCAACAATTGGATTCTGCGTCCATTAGCTAAAAATCCCATGTTTTCGGCGATCGGATTCACGCGACGCCAGCCTTTTCCTGCAGACAATCTAAAAATCCAATCAGATGAAATATCCCACTTAAGGTGTAACCTAGGCGTCCATTGAGTCCCTAACTGATTGTGAAAATCAACTCGTTGGCCCACAACCAATAACAAGACATTGGGAACTGTTAAGGCATATTCTCCAAAAAATCCGGGTACCATTTCAGTACGCGCATACGCCGAATCTATGTAGGATTCTTGATATGAGTCATACAAAAAACTAGCGCCCGCTTTCCAGCCATGGTTTGTGTTTCCGATGATGGACTGATAAATTAAGTTTCCATACATGCTTTGCTCCCGCCCTCGGTAATTTTTATAGGCAAAATACGAATCATTTTCATGTTGGTTTGCCTGCAAAATTAAACCAAGACCTTTCCAAGGTTTCAATTGAAATAGTCGGGCTATTTTAGAAAAAGCTTCCCAACGAGAAGTCTTGCTTCCAAAGCCGTACACCAAATAGCGATTGGAAGATTGATCTTCAAAATTCAGTTGGCCAGCCACTCTATTTTCATTCAGATAACCTGCCCCCCACTGAACAATCCATTGATCAGTGGCATACTTCCAGCGATTTAACACGTTGATAAACGTAAAAAGCGGTTGGTCCATGAATCCATCTTGATTACCATCTGTCCTGGCCGCCTGCTGAGAAAAGTGGGTAAAAACACCCATAGAAAGTTTCTCATTAAATCGATGCGCCGCTTGTTGGTTTACCTCATAACGCCCCTGAGAATTCACATACGTATTTAAAAAATAGGCCTCAGATGTATCGGGTTTGGCCAACTCGATGTTGATTCCCCCCGTCATCGATTCATAGCCATTAGCCACAGAACTAACCCCTTTGCTTAAATCAATGGATTTAATCCAAGTACCCGGCATGTAACTCAAGCCATAAGTAGATTTCAATCCCCTGATTGAAGGCATGTTTTCAAGATTAGTTTGCACATAATTTCCTGATAAGCCCAACAACTGAATTTGCTTCGCCCCAGTCACACCATCCGTAAAATTGACCGATACGCTCGCATTCGTCTCAAAACTTTCAGACAAATTGCAGCAGGCGGCTTTCGCCAAAGTCTTCATCGTTAAAACCTCTCTTTGAAGTAAAGACATGTTGTCCTGCTGGCCAGGATTGGCTAAAACTCGCACTTCGAATAATTCATTGGTTTTTGCCCATAAATGAATATGCTGAAAGGCTGATTTCTCAACCCAAACTGAATCTGTTTGAAATCCAACATAGGAAGTAACGAGCCAACCAGGAAATTGGCCTGCCGCCATTTTAAACATGCCACCTGATGTTGTCAGCACGGCGGCTTTGGTTGGCCTATAAACGACAGAAGCACCAATGAGATCTTCCATATTTCCGGCAGAATCTAAGCTCATCACACGACCGGTGATTTCTTGGCCCCATAATCCGAAGGGCGCAAATAATACTAGATAAATAATGAATTTCTTGCACATATATATATTTGATTAAATGAGTGATTTAAAAAAAACTCAAAAAATCAAATTAGATATGCTTGCAAGCTCGCTAGGCGCGTACCTAATGGTGGAGGTGAATGATTCGAATGATAAAAACTTAATTTTTCAAATGCTTCAAGACCGTTTAATTCAAAAAAGGAAAAAGTGGATATTGGCAAAACAGCACCCACTAAATCATACTTTTGAATTTTATTACCTGTCTGATCAAAATTGAATTTTAAGGCATATTGATCATAAGAGCAGCATTTAGCCCGCCTCAATGTGGACGTATTAGTTTGATTAAAATGAGAATTAGTCTTTTTTGAACAACATGAAACCGCCTTGTCGAATGAGTATTTTTTATTTCCGGTGAAAAGGCAAGTGGATTGAGTGTATGAAATACCTAAATTTCCTACCAAAAAGTATAAAGCTAAATAGACCAAAAAGAATCGCTTGATTGCTAATCTCATCTCAAAAAATAATTTGACAAACTTACGAAATTTCTAGATATCATATTGAATTGATGAAATTTATGTGCTTTTGATTTAAATTATTTAATTTGCATTAATTATTCACTATGAGTCTTCAATTTAGGTTAATCCTATTATTTTTCTTTTGTTTTTTTGGGAGTTTCAACACTTTCGCTCAAAATTCTACCTACCGATATTTGGTCCTTTTTAAAGATAAAAACAACAGCCCTTTTTCAATTAATAAACCCGAGGCATTTCTAAGTTCTAAGTCGATAGAGCGGAGAAAAAAAATGAATATCGCCATTCAAGCCCAAGATTTACCGGTTAATCCAAGCTATTTAGACCAATTAAAATCCTCAGGCGCGACCCTTATCTTCCCTTTAAAATGGATCAATGGGGCATTAATTCAACTCAAACCGAGCGAGCTTGCTAAAATGTTAAAAATGGACAATGTGAAAGGCCTTTATTGGAATTTCCCTGCAGATTCGAGTGCCAACAACCAAATTAAAAGCACTGCGAATTCAGGAACTAAATTATCCAATGCAGATCCAGATTATGGGAGTTCGCTGACACAGCTGTCCCAGTTAGGAATCGACGTGATGCATAGCAAAGGTTTTCGTGGTGAGAATACCTTAATTACCTTATTAGACAATGGCTTTTTAAATGCGGACCAAGTCCCTTATCTACAGGCCATTTTTACAGAAAAAAGAGTTTTGGGCACTCTCACCACAAGCCCAAGTTTAAAATCAGTTTATGAAGGAGGTTCACATGGTACTAATGTGCTTAGTACTATTGCTGGCCAATCCCCAGGAAAATTATTTGGAACAGCTTATTTAGCCAACTTCGCCATGGTGCAAACCGAGGAAGATAATTCTGAATTAATCGTCGAAGAAGCTAATTGGCTCAGAGGCGCTGAATGGGCAGATAGCTTAGGCACCGATGTCTTAAGTTCATCTTTGGGATATTCCGAATTTGACAATTTAAAACAGAATCATACCTATGCGGATATGAATGGGCGAACGACATTGGTTTCAAAAGCAGCCGTATGGGCATCCCAAAAAGGGATAATTTGCACCATAAGTGCCGGAAATGAAGGAACCAATGCATGGAAATATATCTCTGCACCGGCAGATGCCGATTCTATTTTGTCTGTAGGTGCGGTTGATCGATCAGGCTTAAAAGCTAGTTTTAGCTCATTAGGACCTAGTTTTGACAAAAGGATAAAACCTGATGTTTCGTCTATGGGTTTGGGAACGGTGGTCGGCTCTACCACGGGTACGATCGCCACATCTAACGGGACTTCATTTTCAGCTCCTCTTATGGCAGGATTTGCCGCTGGGATGGTGCAAGCTAATCCACGAAATAGTTCTTGGCAAATCATGGATGCCATCAGAAAATCGGGCAATCAAGCGTCCAAACCCGATAATTTATTAGGATACGGAATTCCAAATTTTTTAAAGGCTACAACCCTTTTAAATCCGATATTAGGTGTTGAGCCCATCCGTGAGCTTTCCATCCGAGTCTATCCCAATCCGGTTAAAATAGGTGAAAAAATCAACATTGATTTACCTGAAGAAATGGATTTAAAACTTGAGATTTTTAATGTACAAGGAATCATTTTAAAGACTTTATTCCTCAAACAAACTCATGAAGAGATTTTTCTTCCTCCACTGAGCTCGGGAAAATATTACTTTAGATTTACAGGGGATCAGAGCTCACAAACTATTTCTGTGCTTTATAATTTTTAGGCTAACAAATTCCTTGTCGTCAATTACAACATAGCCGCTCCAAAAACACCCGCGCTATCCCCTAATTTAGGTTTAACGATGGGAGTCAACACCTCACCCGAGTTGAAAATGTATTTTTTAATTCGCTCATAACCTTCCGAATAAAGCAAGTCTATGTTTCCCACTCCCCCACCAATGACAATCACATCGGGATCGATGACATTAATCAAAGTAGACATCGCCTTACCATAATATTCAAATAATCGCTCCATGGTGGCGGTCGCATTTGAATCAGAACCTGCTATGTGGGCTTGGACAATATCTTTTAATTTCTTTTTTTCACCAGTTTGTCTTTCATAAAACAACTCTAAGGATGGACCGGCAATGACTTTCTCGACACACCCCGCCTTGCCACAATAACATGGCTCGCCACCTTCTTCTAAAATATTATGCCCCCATTCGCCTCCGATTCCGTGAAGACCATTAATCACCTTTCCATTTACCACTAATCCTCCGCCAACACCCGTACCCAAAATAACGCCAAACACAACTTGTGCCTCTTTATTAATATCAGGAGCAGCGCCCAAAAGCGCTTCAGCTAAAGCAAAGCAATTGGCATCGTTGGCCAATACCACTTCGCAACCCACCACTTTGGCTAAATCAACAGCCATGGGTTTCCCATTCATGCTCGTGGTATTACAGTTTTTCATCGTTTGGGAAGTAGGATCTAACACTCCCGGAGTGGCAAATCCTAAACGCGTAGGCCTAAATCCCACTTTTTGACTGACCGAATCAATCAGTCGGCCCACCTGAGCGACAATATGATCATATCCCTTAATCGATTCTGTATCAATGCGTTCCCGCAGAATGACTTGTGTCGGATCATGTTGGTCTAAAATAGCACATTCAATTTTCGTTCCTCCTAAATCAATTCCCCAATTATATTTTTTTTCCATAGGTTTATCGACGATTATCGTCATTTTCAAAAATACTAAAATAACTTAAATATCTACTTGACGCAATTTCACCGTCCTTAACTGCTTGTTGGACCACGCAATGCGGTTCATGCAAATGTAAACAATTATTAAATTTACACTGCCCCAAAAGTGCCCGCATCTCAGGAAAATAATGGGCTAATTCCTCTTTTTCTATTTCCATAACCCCTAATTCATTAATGCCAGGACTGTCGATTAAATAGGTATCAGGGCCCAATTCCCACATCGTTGAATACGTAGTGGTATGAACCCCTTTTTGGGCAAAATCAGAAATTTCTTTGGTTTTAATATGTAAAGTAGGCGCGACGATATTTAAAAGACTCGATTTGCCTACTCCTGAATGTCCGGCCATCAAAGAGACCTTGCCTTGAAACATCTCCTTAAATTCGGAAATCCCTTGATTTAATGGCATTGAGGTAAATAAAACCCCATATCCCAATTCTTGATATAAACCTGCCCACTCAAAAATTTGGTCTTTTTCCTCCTCATTCAATAGATCCATCTTATTAAAAACGATCGTCACAGGAATTCGAAATGCTTCCGCAGTGACTAAAAACCGATCTAAAAATCCTAAGGATGTTTTAGGGGATTTATAGGTAAAAATAAAAAGGGCCTGATCCACATTAGCCGCTAATAATTGGCCATGACTGGTCTTGTGGACAGACTTTCGAATAATATAATTTTGCCTGGGCGAAATTTCTTCAATGAGTACCGTTTGGTTGGCTTCATCCTCCATCGAGAAAAGTACCTGATCTCCCACCGTAATCGGATTAGATGTTTTGGGGCCATTCAACTTAAACTTCCCTTTTAATCGGGCACGATACACCTTTCCTGAATCGGAACGAACCTCATACCAAGAGCCTGTTGACCGCATGACGAGACCTTTATTGAGCATGATTTTGTCCTAAATTTTTCCGTACATAATGCATGACACAATCAGTGGCCCCAGCCTGAGAGGCAACATATTGTCGAGATTGTACTTGTTTATTGACCAACAAATCTTCTGAATGGTAAATTTCAAGCATTTTTTCAATTAATTCTTGGCTATTGCCGATGGGAAAAGCTAATCCTAAATTAACTAATTCTACCGCTTCTTTAAATTTTTTAAAATTCTTATTTCCAAAAAAGACCGTGGGGCCAAAAACCGCAGCCTCCAACGTATTGTGCAAACCTGCGCCAAAAGCACCCCCAATATAGGCAAACAAAGCCCCCCGATATAAACTAGATAATTGGCCCATTTCATTCACAAATAACACCTTGGCATTAGCATCTAATCGTTTACCCCTAGAATAGCTAACGGGAATTTCAATCTTTGACTCCCATGATTTCAATTCTGCTTCATTAATTTCGTGCGGAACTACTAGCCATTTGAACGGGAATTTACCTGAATTAATGATTGGAATCAAGCACTCCATGTCAGCTTCCCACACGGAACCCAGCACCACAAATTCATTCTCACCAACAAAATCTGAACATAAAGACCAAGGTTGGACAGATCGAAGATTGGATAAAACTCGATCAAATCGCGTGTCACCACCTAATGTAACATGTCGAACATCAATGCTATTAAGCATTTCTTTAGACGATTCATCTTGAACAAAAAGCTGATCAAAAGATCCTAATATATTCCTAAAGAATCCCCCATACCATTTAAAAAACAATTGATTTTTTCTAAAAATCGCGGAGACTAAAATCGTTTTAATCTTTCGATTTTTGAGTTCGCTTAAATAGAAATGCCAAAATTCATATTTTACAAAAAACACCATGGACGGACGGACAAGATCCAAAAATCGTTGGCTAGTTGACGCACCATCAAAAGGCAAATAACTCACATAATCAATACCAGGAGCATTTTTTCTAACTTCATACCCCGAAGGAGAAAAAAAAGTAACTAAAATGAAATAGTCTGGGTATTCGGCAGAAAATGCATCGATGATGGGTTTCCCTTGTTCAAATTCACCCATAGATGCTGTATGAAACCAAGCAACAGGCTTATTATTATTTTCGAAAGCAGATTGCAGACCTTCCCAAACATGTTTTTGGCCATCATTCCATTTCTTAGCCTTGCTATGGAACACTGAAACAATTCCTAAAATCTGCTTATATAAAAACAAGGCAAAAATATACAGCCAAACCCTCAATTTTTCTTAAATTTGATGTTGAAAGGATAAAATTACAAAATTAGACGAATACCTACATCATCACTATGCATTGGAACCCATTAATAGACCCACAACAGTTGGATGAAATCGTTAAAATTTCGCAAAATCAACCTGTGGTCATTTTCAAACATAGTACCCGTTGCTCCATTTCATCTACGGCATTAAGTCGATTTGAGCGGGCCTGGGGAACAACCGAAAACACAGCTTATTATCTGGATTTGATCGCTTACCGACCCATTTCCTTGGAGATTGCAGAAAAGTTTGGGGTCCAACATCAGTCCCCACAGGTCTTGGTCATTCATAAGGGTACTTGTACCTATTCCGCTACTCATTGGGACATATCAGTGGACGAATTAAAACCCTATTTGAGCGAATGAGAAAATTAATAGGAGTTCTTTTTATTTTATGTTGTGCCTCAAATCATATTTGGGCCCAAAGAAAATCAGCACCTAAAGAAACCATTATTCAGGCACCTAGCTCTTCCAATCGGACAAAAGTAATTGCTAAAAATAATGAAAGCCTATCTAAAAATGCAAATCCGACAGGAACCATAGCCTTGGGGATTAGCACGTCGACAAGTTCGGGAATATTTGGCGGGCTTAGCGCTAAAAAAGTGTGGATGAATAACAACAAAATTCAATCACTTATCGGACTGGATTTGTCCATCATCAAGGATTACAGAGAGTTTGATTCTCCCTACTCATACAATGGACGAGGCTATACTGAAGGCAAATTAAACCAATTGATCGTCGTTAGACCAGAATATGGCCGGCAATGGACCTTATTTAAAAAACCGTCCGAGGGAGGGGCCGCTTTGAAAGGCTTAATAGCCACAGGGCCCAATATAGGGATTCAAATGCCCTATCATGTCGACATTTCCTATGTGAATCCAGGATCTGGAAAATCATCTATTCTCTCTATTCCCATGTCACAAACCTATGATAACACCTATCAACGAACGACTATTTTAGGTGAAAGTAGCTTTTTTAAGGGTGCCAGCGAATCGATTTATGTTCCCGGTTGGCATTTAAAGGCAGCCTTTAATGTAGAATTGGATTCATTTAAACAGAATTATTTAGCTTTGGAAATGGGATTTATAGTGGATTATTTCTCCAAACCCATTGAAATGTTAAACCAAACGCCTCAGAGATCGGTTTATACCACAGGATACCTAACCTTTTTCTTTGGAAAGAGTAAATAAAATACAATATGATCGAATTACCCCAAGTAAATTCAGCCCCTACCTCAAGAAAACCAGACTGGCTACGGGTTAAATTGCCCATTGGTGAAAAATATACAAATGTTCGGAAAATAGTCGATGAGTACAAATTACATACTATTTGTCAATCTGGAAATTGTCCCAACATGGGCGAATGCTGGGGAGAAGGAACGGCTACTTTCATGATATTAGGAAATGTTTGTACTCGATCTTGTACTTTTTGTGCGGTAGCGACTGGAAGACCTAACGAATATGATGAAGATGAGCCTCGCCGAGTAGCAGATGCGATTCAATTAATGAAGGTAAAACATGCGGTAATCACCTCGGTTAATAGAGATGAATTGAAGGATCGAGGGGCTGAAATTTGGTACCAGACCGTACGAGCGGTTAAGGAAACAACCCCTTTAACGACGATTGAAACACTTATTCCCGACACCAAGGGCAATTGGGATGCTTTAATCCGAATGATCGAGGGAGGCCAAGAAGTCGTGTCACACAATATGGAAACCGTAGCCCGATTATACCGATTTGTCCGACCACAGGCCAGGTACGAGCGAAGTTTGGAGCAAACGAAGCGAACGAAAGAGTTTGGGAAAAGAACGAAATCTGGACTTATGCTAGGATTGGGGGAAACAAAAGACGAAGTTTTTCAGGCGATGGATGATCTTTTGGCCCATGGATTAGATGTGTTAACGTTGGGTCAATATTTACAACCCACGAAAATGCACCATGAAGTGATCGAATGGATTCATCCCGAAACATTCTTAATGTACAAAGAAGAAGGGCTGAAAAGAGGATTAAACTATGTAGAGTCAGGGGCTTTAGTACGTTCATCTTATCACGCTGAAAAACATATTTAATTCATGAATAAGCCCGTGCAATTCCAATTTGCGTTCATTATTGCGGGCGGTGGAATGGCTGGTTTATCCATGGCTTATTACCTTTCAAAAAGTTCTTTAGGGGATTTACCTATTTTAATCATTGACCAATTCCCTAAAAATAAAAATGACAAAACATGGTGCTACTGGTCTGATTGTGAAGAGGAATTCGATGAAATTGCGGAAAAAAGCTGGGATTCCTTATGGTTTCACAGCCAAAGTAACCAATCTAAACTGCTGAATATCAACCCATTTCAGTACAGAAAAATTAATAGCGGCGATTGGTATGCTCACGTCAAAAAACAGTTGGCCACTAAGCCTAACATCCAATTTTTAAAGGCAAAAATCAATTCGTTTTTTTTTAAAGGATTGAATGCCGTCGTTGGAACAGATCGAGGAGATTTTTATGCATCTCAAAAAGTCTTTGATAGCATCAGCACTTTTACGTGTGATTTTGAAAATCCCCAACACATCAAACAACATTTTTTAGGTTGGACCATTGAAAGTCATTTCCCTGTATTCAAACCGGAGTCGGCAGATTTATTTGATTTTAGAGTAGCATTGGGCTTAGAATGTGAATTTATGTATGTGCTGCCAACTAGTACAAAGAAAGCCTTGTTTGAATACACCTTTTTTTCTGGCAAGCTCCGAGACAAAACCTTTTATAGAGATAAGTTGAAAGACTATTTGTTGGCGTATTATGGTTTCAGCGAAGATGATTATAATCTTTTAGAAGAAGAATATGGAGTGATTCCCATGCGACCCTTGGAAGAAAACGCACAAAACTTACACGATAAATTAATTAAGATTGGCACCTCTGGAGGATTTGTCAAATCGACGACTGGATATAGTTTTTTGAGAACCCAACATATATTAAAAGATTTAGTTGTTAACCTTGAAACAAAAAATCACAAAGCATTAGTCTTAAAAGAAATTAGATTTAAAAAATGGCTTGATCAGGTTTTCCTGCAAGTGTTTATCGATCAAAAAATAGCCGGATCAAAAGTATTTGAATCTCTCTTCTTTAAAAATTCCCCTCAAAAAATGTTGCGTTTTTTAGAGGAGAAAACAAGTTTATGGGAAGATTTATCCTTAATGCTCACGGTACCCACCTTTCCTTTTTTATCGGCTGCCATCAAATTATTTTTCAAAGGGAATAAATTGCCATAACCATACCGTAAATTCAATTTGTGGCTCTCTGATATTAATATTAAATTTGTATATTCTTAACACTTAATTTATAAACTAATTCTCGAATGGCTTATTTATTTACCTCAGAGTCAGTATCAGAAGGACATCCTGATAAAGTTGCTGACCAAATTTCCGATGCATTAATTGACCATTTTATGGCCTTTGACCCAACTTCCAAAGTTGCGTGTGAAACTCTAGTGACCACCGGCCAGGTTGTTTTAGCGGGTGAGGTAAATACAAGCACCTACCTAGATGTGCAAGCTATCACGCGTGAGGTGATTCGCAAAATAGGCTATACAAAATCCGAATACATGTTTGAAGCTAATTCTTGCGGTATTCTTT
>Ga0209829_10003834_pt1 | contig 10835 bp, 10 predicted proteins | sample C_140205_EF_Meta_FD_187311 | JGI IMG/M metagenome (GOLD analysis project Ga0209829, IMG submission 187311) | Freshwater microbial communities from Lake Croche, Canada to study carbon cycling - C_140205_EF_MetaG (SPAdes) (version 2) | ecosystem: Environmental > Aquatic > Freshwater > Lake... | reverse complement strand
AAGGCTGAAGAGGTAACGAAATTAATTCTCGAAATTACACATGATGTTGCCGCGAATGGACTCACTGATGAAGAGATTCGCAGAGCAAAGGGCGCTGTCTCAGGCTCACTCGTACTCAGCCAAGAAGATACCTTCTCTCGCATGGGTCGGATCGGTAAGAGCGAGCTGGTCTATGGCGAAATCATGAGCTTCGACGAGATTTTGCGCCGGGTATCCGCCGTGACACCAGAAGAAATTCGCCAAATTGCTAGCGACTTACTCCCGAAACCTTCTACTCTTGCCATTGTGGGTCCATTCAAGAGCAGTACTAAATTTGAGAAGGTCATCGCATGAGCATCAAAGTTGCAGTACTCGGAGCTAAAGGTCGCATGGGTGTAGAGAGCGTAAAGGCAATTACCGCTACCAAAGATCTTGAGCTCGTAGCGCAGATCGATATCGGTGATTCATTAGATTTACTCGTATCAAGTGGCGCACAGGTCGTTGTTGATTTCACTCACCCTGATGCCGTTATGGGCAACCTTGAGTTCGCTATCAAGCATGGAATTAATGTCGTCGTTGGTACGACTGGATTCGATGAGGCAAAGCTCTCGCAGATCAAGAGCTGGCTCGCAGCACAACCTAAAGTGGGAGTGCTCATCGCCCCTAACTTTGGCCTTGGTGCAGTGTTGTTGATGCAGTTTGCAGCACAAGCGTCTAAATACTTTGAATCCGTTGAAATTATTGAACTCCATCACCCCAATAAAGTCGATGCCCCATCTGGAACCGCATCTCGTACAGCAGAGATGATTACTGAAGCTCGTCGCTCGGTAAATAAAGAGGCTATGCCAGATGCAACAGCAACAGCGCTCGATGGTGCACGTGGTGCGCTCGTTGGTGATGTGCATGTTCACTCAGTGCGCCTTCGCGGCCTTGTCGCTCACCAAGAAGTAATTCTTGGTGATCTTGGCGAGACTCTCACACTACGTCATGACTCGATTGATCGCTCAGGATTTATGCCAGGAGTCTTACTAGGAGTACGTAACGTTGTTTCACACCCAGGGCTAACATTTGGCCTTGAGCATTTCATGGACCTCAAGTAATAGAAGGAGAAGTAGATGTCAAAGATAACAATGTATGGAGCCGATTGGTGTGGAGATTGCCGTCGCAGCAAGCGCTTCATGGAAGAGAACCAAGTCGAATTTCATTATATCGATGTTGAGAAAGATCTCTCAGCTGCCGACAAGGTGATTGAGATCAACGGGGGAGCGAAGTCGATCCCTGTGATCGTCTTTGAAGATGGAACACACCTCACCGAGCCTTCAGATAATGACCTCAAGGCGAAGCTGGAAGCTCTCGCTATTCTTTAATCTTTTTTATCACTAGTAGTTGAAGTGATAAGCGATCGCAGAACCTACGGCTGCCCCTGCAACAATCACAGGGAATGGCGCTTTCAATAACAAGGCAATGATGGCAACCGAGAGTCCTGCCATGCGATGATCGAAAACGATCTTTGTTTTAGTCGTTACCGCATTGACGCTCACTAAGGCGGTGAGCAAGACAATAGGAATTAAAGTGTTGATACGCTGAATTCTCGGATGAGATAGCCAGCTTGCAGGCACGCTGTGGCCAAGGTATTTCAGCGTGAATGCCAGAGCACTTGTTCCGATAACTGCAATCCACTGTGGACTCATGCACGCCACCCCACAATGATTGCAAGCACGGCGGTAGTAATAATAGGAACCCCTGCTGGAGCGATCGGCACCAAGGCAAGAGAGAGCACAACAGCGGCGCCTGCGATAAGACGACTCTTTCGATCAACTAATCGCGGCCAGACTAGTCCAATAAATGCAGCAGGTACTGCGGCATCAAGCCCCCATGCTGATGGATTACCGATTGCTTTAGCGCCAAGAGCGCCTAACAATGTAAAGATATTCCAGAATACAAATACGCCAAAACCGGTATGCCAAAAGCCCGTTACCTGATCTGCTTCATCTTTCTGTGCAGTTGCAATAGCGGTAGATTCATCAATAGTTACCTGCGCAGCCACAATGCGCTTCAATCCTCGCACTCTAAGAATTGGTGCCATGCGCAATCCATAGAGAGCATTTCTACTTCCAAGAAGTGTCGCTGTGGCGATTCCAGAGATCGCACTTCCGCCAGCTCCAAGAACTCCGATTACGGCAAATTGTGATGCCCCAGAGAAGGTGAGCATTGAGAGAAGGCAACTCTGCAGAACCGTAAAGTGAGCGGTGACACTCGCCGCCCCGAAAGCAGTGCCATATGCGCCCACCGCAAAGGAGAGGCTAAAAGAATCGCGCTTCACTGACACGCCGATATTCTGCCCTAATCCCGCGACTATCCCAAGGCGCTAGATACATTGCGCTCATGAGCGAAGCACAAACCCAAGAGAGCCCTGAAGGCCACTACCCGATCATCTTTCGCGAGGATATGACTGTTGAACTCGTGAAATCAAGCGCGAGTGATTCAGATGTTATTTGGGCGGCCCGTGTTTCAACTGCCGGCGAGCAATCCCTTGATGCGGTTGGGTCAGATGCTTCTCGGGCAGAAGGACTCATCAATTATTTAGCGCGCGAACGCCATGGCTCGCCATTCGAGCACACCTCAATGACTTTCTTTGTATCAGCACCGATCTTTGTCTTCCGTGAATTTATGAGACATCGAATCGCTTCTTACAACGAAGAGAGTGGTCGCTATCGCGAGCTTCGCCCGGTCTTCTACGTTCCGAGTAAAGAGCGTCGCCTAGTACAAATTGGTAAGCCAGGTTCATATGAATTTATCGAAGGAACGAAAGAGCAGTACGACCTCACTGTTGAATCTATTAAGTCATCATGCACTCATGCCTATGAGAGTTACACAAAGATGCTTGATGCTGGTGTGGCGCGTGAAGTCGCACGTGCAGTACTTCCTGTGACTCTCTATTCATCGATGTATGTCACGATGAATGCTCGCGCACTCATGAACTTTTTATCGTTGCGTACTGCACGCGAGGGATCCCACTTCCCAAGCTACCCTCAACGTGAAATTGAGATGGTCGCCGAGAAGATGGAAGCGCATTTCGCCCAATTAATGCCGATTACATATGGAGCTTTCCAGAAATCTGGACGTGTAGCGCCTTAATTCAAGGTAGTGTTCGGGTCATGAGTACCGGCCAGATCCAACCGCCTTTTGGGCGAATGATCACCGCGATGGTGACCCCATTTAACCAAGATGGCTCAATCGACTGGGATGGCGTTGCAAAGCTTGCAGAACATTTAGCTGATCACGGCCATGATGCGATCGCCGTTAATGGCACCACCGGTGAAGCTCCGACAACAAAGACTTCAGAGAAGCTCGAGATCATTCGCGTTGTAAAGAGCACTGTCGGAGATCGTGTCAAAATTCTTACTGGCGCCGGTGATAACGAGACTTCTTACACTGTTGATCAAGCAAAGCGTTGCGCCGAAGTTGGCGCAGATGGCTTACTTATTGTTACTCCGTATTACAACAAGCCGCCACAAGCAGGTATTGAGGCGCACTTCAAGGCCGTCGCAGCTGCGACTGATCTTCCCATCATGATGTATGACATTCCAGGTCGTACCGGTGTTGAGATCGAACAAGAGACAATCTGCCGCCTGACTGAAGTGAAAAATATCGTTGCTCTCAAAGATGCCAAGGGAAATCCGGCATCTACGTCGTGGGTAATCGCTCGGACTGGACTTCCTGTCTACTCGGGTGATGACATTCTCAATCTGCCACTTCTCTCAGTGGGAGCAGTTGGATTTGTATCAGTCTGCGGTCATACCGTAGGCAATGAACTTCGCGAGATGCTGGATGCTTGGTTTGCAGGCAATGCAGCTCGTGCACTTGAAATTCACCAAAAATTATTACCGGTGTTCACCGGAACCTTCCGCACTCAAGGTGCGATATTGACTAAGGCTGCTCTCACATTGATGGGCTTGCCTGGCGGATCTACACGTTTGCCACTTGTTGATGCCACCGAGGCGCAGATTGCGCAATTGCGGAAGGACCTTCAACAAGGCGGAGTCGTACTTAAATAATGAATCATCCTCACCCAGATTTACCCTATCCAGCAAAGTTAGCCGCAAAGACCCTTCGCATAGTTGCCCTTGGTGGCCTCGGCGAAATCGGCCGAAATATGACTGTCTTTGAATATGAAGGCGAACTACTTATCGTTGACTGTGGCGTGCTCTTCCCTGACGAGAGTCAACCAGGTATTGATTTAATCCTTCCTGATTTCTCATATATTCGAGATCGATTGAAAGATGTTGTTGCTGTATTTCTTACCCATGGACATGAAGACCATATCGGCGCACTCCCATTCCTCTTGAAAGAACGTGCAGATATTCCTGTCGTTGGATCAAAGCTCACTCTTGCCTTTGCCGAAGCGAAGTTGAAAGAGCGCCGAATTTCAGCACCACTTCGTGAAGTTCGTGCTGGAATGGTTCAGAAGTTTGGTCCATTCACACTTGAATTTGTTGCAGTCAACCACTCGATTCCAGATGCCTTAGCTGTTGCAATTAAAACGCCTGCTGGTGTGGTGCTCGCAACTGGTGACTTCAAGATGGATCAGCTCCCACTGGATGGTCGCATCACTGACCTTGCAACATTTGCTCGCCTTGGAACTGAGGGCGTAGATCTCTTTATGACAGATTCCACGAATGCTGATGTTCCAGGATTCACCACATCTGAGCGCGAGATTATTCCGGCCCTGGAGCGAGCATTTCGCGCGACCAAGCGCCGTGTCATCGTCGCCTCTTTTGCATCCCATGTACACCGCATTCAACAAATTCTTACTATTGCTGAGTCGCACGATCGCAAAGTTGCCTTCGTTGGTCGCTCAATGGTTCGTAATATGAAACTTGCGCAAGATTTGGGTTACTTGACCGTTCCTGAAGGCCTCGTCGTCGATTCAAAAAATATCGGTGACTATGGCGACAAAGTAGTTCTGATCTGTACCGGTTCACAAGGTGAACCACTTGCTGCACTCTCACGTATGGCTAATGGTGAGCACGATATTAAAGTTGGCAAGGGCGATACCGTTGTTCTTGCATCCAGCCTTATTCCTGGAAACGAAAACCCGGTCTACCGCGTGATCAATGAGCTCACTCGCTTCGGCGCAGATGTAGTTCACAAAGGTAACGCGATGGTGCACGTCTCTGGCCATGCCGCTGCAGGAGAGCTGCTCTATTGCTACAACATCGTAAAGCCAAAGAATGTGATGCCGATCCACGGTGAATGGCGCCATATGCGTGCAAATGCTGAGCTTGCGATCAAGACTGGCGTTCCTCGTAATAACACCATCGTCGTTGATAATGGAATCGCAGTCGATATGCATGATGGTTATGCAGATGTAGCAGGCTCAGTTCCAGTTGGTTTTGTCTACGTTGATGGCCACTCCATTGGTGAGATCACTGAAAGTTCTCTGAAAGATCGCAGCATTCTTGGAGAAGAAGGTTTCATCTCTGTTGTTGTAGTGATCGATTCACAGAGCGGCAAGATCGTTGCTGGCCCAGATATTCATGCTCGTGGCTTTACCGAAGATCAAGCGCTCTTTGATGAAGTAAAGACAATGATTGAAAAAGCACTTGCAAAGGCAGTTGCTGGTGGCGTTAATGGAACACATCAACTCCAGCAAGTTGTTCGTCGCACAGTCGGAAGCTGGGTTGGCGAAGAACATCGCCGCAAGCCAATGATTGTTCCGGTTGTCATAGAGGTTTAATCTCGGCGAGCCTAGCCCAGCAAGCTATCGCACTTCTTTAGGATTATCTGATTATGGCCGCCCGCAAGAAATCTTCCGCACCCCGATCTTCTGCGCGCAAGAAGGGTTCGATCTTTGGCGCCTTTGCAAAGGCGCTCCTTGGTTTATGGCGGGTCATCGCTAAGAGTTTTGGCAGTGCCATTCGATTCGTTTTTCGTGGCGCGAAAGAGTTGGATCCAGCGCACCAACGCGATGGCTTTGCATTCTTGATTCTTATCTTTGCGCTGATCTCGGCTGCAGGCACCTGGTTTAATCTCAACAATTTTGTTGGGCGAGAGCTACGACTGGCACTTTTTGGGGGAGTGGGCAAGCTTTCCTATCTGGCACCAGTTATCTTCGTCTACTTTGCTATTCGTCTCTTTAAATCACCCGATGAAGGTGCAGCAACAGGTCGCATCACAATCGGAACGCTCTTCTTACTGCTGACATCGACTGGGCTGATTCATATCTTCAACGGTTCGGTGGGCAATACAGGTAAGACAGCGATGCAGGGCGGCGGGGGTTGGCTCGGTTATGCCGTATCAACTCCACTCGTTGCGCTTACGACAAATATTCTTGCTGTCCCAATACTTATTCTTCTCTTCTTCTTTGGAACCCTTGTCGTAACTGCGACACCACTCTCACGAGTTATTGAAAAAATTAGCGCACTCTTCAGCCGTGGAAAGAGTATGGCAAATGAACGTCGCGCCGCTCGCGAGTTCACCGAAGAGTTTGAGATTAGTGAGACGCCGGCTTTTGACACTCCTCTTGTTCAAGCCTTCACACATGACGAAGAACCTATCGATGAAGAAGAATTTGATGAAGAGTTCACAGTTGAAGTGCCATTAGCTACTGAGCCAAAAGCAACCTTGCCAGTTCGGCCCGCCCCAACCGCGCCTGCTCACCAGATGATTCTTGCTGCTGATACCCCGTATCAACTTCCGCCGATGGACTTGCTCAAGGCTGGACCTGCGAGCAAGGCGAAATCAAAGGCTAATGAGACCGTCGTTGCTGCACTTACTCAAGTCTTTGATCAATTCAATGTAGAAGCGACTGTGACTGGCTTCATGCGTGGACCGACCGTAACTCGCTATGAAGTTGACCTTGGGGCTGGTGTAAAAGTTGAAGCTGTCACGGCTCTCTCTAAGAATATTTCGTATGCAGTAGCGAGCAGCGATGTTCGCATTCTTTCACCGATCCCTGGAAAATCTGCAGTCGGTATTGAAATTCCAAACACTGATCGCGAGATCGTCTTCTTGGGCGATGTCTTACGCTCGACTGTTGCAGGATCTGAAACCCATCCCATGGTGATCGCCCTTGGTAAAGATGTTGAAGGTTCTTTTGTCTGCGCAAACCTTGCAAAGATGCCACACCTGTTGGTTGCTGGCGCTACAGGTGCTGGTAAATCTTCCATGATTAACTCACTCGTTGTCTCTATTCTGATGCGCGCTACACCAGATGAAGTTCGCCTTGTAATGATTGACCCTAAGCGAGTAGAACTCACGAGCTATGAAGGTATCCCTCACCTCATTGCGCCGATTATCACCAACCCGAAGAAAGCTGCAGATGTTTTATCCTGGGTTGTCCGCGAGATGGATCAACGTTACGACGATCTATCTGCCTTTGGCTTTAGACACATTGATGACTTTAACAAGGCCGTCAAGGCAAATAAGATCAGTGTTCCTGCGGGGAGTGAGAGAGTTCTTGAACCATATCCATATCTCTTAGTTATTGTTGATGAGTTAGCTGATCTGATGATGGTTGCAGCACGTGAAGTTGAAGAGAGCATCGTTCGCATTACTCAGCTCGCTCGCGCCGCAGGTATTCATTTAGTTATTGCTACACAGCGCCCATCTGTTGACGTCGTTACTGGCCTCATCAAAGCAAACGTTCCATCACGACTCTCTTTTGCAACATCAAGCCTTGCGGATTCAAGGGTTATTCTCGATACCCCAGGAGCAGAGAAACTCGTCGGACAAGGTGATGGTCTCTTCTTGCCAATGGGTGCAAGTAAGCCGGTTCGCATCCAGGGTGCTTATGTTTCAGAGCGCGAATCAGAGGCAGTTGTTAACTTTGTTAAGTCACAAGCGCAACCTGTCTATCGCATTGATCTCAGTGCACCGATCAAATCAAAGGTCATCGAAGATGATATTGGTGATGATATGGATCTTCTTTTGCAAGCGATTCAACTTGTTGTAGGTACCCAATTTGGATCGACATCGATGCTGCAGCGAAAACTTCGTGTTGGTTTTGCGAAGGCGGGTCGTTTGATGGATCTCATGGAGAGCCGCGGAATTGTCGGTCCATCTGAAGGATCAAAGGCTCGCGAGGTGCTCATCAATGCTGAGCAGATGCCTGATGTACTCGAGGAGATCCAAGGCTTCAACTGAGTTGCGCTCACGAAATGAGCGCTTCACCTAAGTAGCCCCAAATATTCACCCTCTCTCAACTTGTTGGTAGGGATGAAAGCGCCATACCCTTAGACACTCGATCACCCCCAATCGAGATCTAAAGAGGTTTGATATGTCAGTTGGCACTTATCTACGCGAGGCCCGCGAGGCCGCTGGATATTCCGTTGAAGAAATTTCTTCACTTACACGAATCCGCCCTGCAGTCATTAAAGACTTAGAAGCAGAGAACTTCATCTCATCTGGTGGAAATGCTTACGCTCGTGGACATATTCGCACAATTGCAAAATTTGTAAATACCGATCTTGATCGCCTGCTCACTGCCTTTGAAGAATGCACTGGCGAAAATAACCGCCCAATGATTGAACTTCTCGAAGAGAACAATGCAACGTCACTTCGTCACCGTAGCTCTGTAAAGGTTTCGCGAAAGGTTCTTATTGCAGCAGTTGGAATTGTGGCCGGAGTAGCAATCATTATTCCTTCCGGACTTGCGATTGCAAAGAAGGTCTCTCACAAGAACGTCGCTGTCTCAACTACTAAAGTTCAGCCATCACAACCACAAGCAGTGGCTCCTGCAACAACTGCCGCTACCCAAGGTGTTGTGATCACAGCGAAATCAGGAACCTCATGGCTCTCTGTGGTGGATGTAAATGGCACTCTCTTATTCTCTGGAAAGTTAAGTAATGGGCAGTCACAGAGCTTTGATCCTACAAATGGATTATCAATGAGAATCGGCAATGCTGGTGCAATTTCAGTATCAGTTAATGGCAAGGATCAAGGTTCGATTGGCGGCGTTGGAGAAGTGAAGACTCTCTCCTTTGCGCCTGCTCAAACAAATGGCTAGCACCCTGTAATACTGCTCTGAAGGTATTGGGCAGGTAAGATGGCGCCAATGAGAACTGTCGCGCTTGTCACCTTGGGATGTTCTCGCAACGAGGTCGACTCTGAAGAGTTGGCCGGACGCCTTGAAGCCGATGGTTGGACTCTCGTTGAGAACGCTGCAGATGCTGAAGTAGCCCTCATCAACACATGTGGCTTTATCGAGAGCGCGAAGAAAGACTCTGTTGATGCATTACTCGAGGCGCACTCACTCAAAGGAAATGGCGTAACTAAGGCCGTTGTTGCGGTTGGTTGCATGGCAGAGCGATATGGAAATGAACTCGCAGATGCGCTTCCTGAAGCAGATGCGATCTTAGGTTTTGATGATTATCTCGATATTTCACAACGCTTGCAGACAATCATGGCTGGCGGATCAGTTACGGCTCACACTCCTAAAGATCGACGCTCACTATTACCGCTTGCACCGAGTGAGCGACAAGCGACAAAACCCGCTCCCATAGTTGATGCGGCCGGAAATCTTGGCCAAGGCCAACGTATTCTGCGCAAGCGCTTGGATAGTGCACCAGTTGCCCCATTAAAGATCGCTTCCGGCTGCGATCGACGTTGCTCCTTCTGTGCGATCCCATCATTCCGCGGCTCTTTTATCTCACGTCGTCCTACCGAGATTCTTGATGAAGCGAAGTGGTTAGTGGATCAAGGCGTCACCGAACTCTTCTTAGTCAGCGAGAACACAACGTCCTATGGAAAAGATCTTGGCGATCTGAAGATTCTGGAGAAGATCCTGCCTCAGATGGCAGCGATCGATGGCGTTGAACGAATTCGTCTCTCTTATCTACAACCCGCTGAGATGCGCCCATCATTGCTGCAAGCGATGATCGCTACAGAGAAAGTCGTCCCATACTTCGATCTATCCTTCCAGCATGCCTCAGAGACGTTATTGCGTCGCATGCGTCGCTTTGGTGATGGTGAAAAGTTCTTACATCTGATTAATCAGATTCGCGCGCTCTCACCTGAAGCAGGCATACGTTCTAACGTCATCGTTGGGTTTCCCGGGGAGAGCGAGTCTGAGTTCCAAGATCTTGTTGATTTTGTATCAGAGGCGCGCATGGATGCGATTGGAGTCTTTGGCTACTCCGATGAAGATAAGACAGAAGCGCTTACCCTTGAAAATAAGGTCGATCAAGATGTGATCAATGCGCGCGTTGAGCAGCTTTCTACTCTGGTAGATGAGCTCCTGATGCAGCGCGCTGAAGAACGCATCGGTGAGAAAGTCCGCGTGCTTATTGAAGATGAAGAACTCCAAGAAGGTCGCGCGGATCATCAGGGTCCTGAAGTAGATGGATCCACTTTTATTCAAGGTCGCAATCGCCATAAAGTTGGCGAATACGTCGATGCAATTGTCTCTGAAGTCTCGGGTGTTGATCTGATTGCAGTGGCGCTATGAACCTGCCCAACCTCTTAACCATTCTTCGCGTTCTGCTCACTCCACTCGGTGCTTACGCACTCTTTAAGAATGGTGGAGATGACCACGCGTGGATGATCGCAGCGTGGTGCACTTTCTTTATTATTGGGTTGACCGATTTTTTCGATGGTCGAATTGCTCGCGCAAAGAATCAGATCACTGAATTCGGAAAGCTCCTTGATCCGATAGCTGACAAGGTATCGATCGGCACAGCAATGGTCTGCCTCTCTTTACTTCACCGCCTGCCTTGGTGGGTCACGATTGTGATCATGGCTCGCGAAATCGGTGTGACCGTTCTTCGCTTTGTTGTGATTTCAGATGGCGTTATCCCGGCAAGCAAGGGCGGCAAGATCAAGACTCTCATGCAAGGTTTTGGAGTCGGATGGTT
>Ga0209829_10003833_pt1 | contig 10835 bp, 7 predicted proteins | sample C_140205_EF_Meta_FD_187311 | JGI IMG/M metagenome (GOLD analysis project Ga0209829, IMG submission 187311) | Freshwater microbial communities from Lake Croche, Canada to study carbon cycling - C_140205_EF_MetaG (SPAdes) (version 2) | ecosystem: Environmental > Aquatic > Freshwater > Lake... | reverse complement strand
ACTCAAAATGGAGCACTTTATTCCAAATCTCTACTCGTTCTGAATCGCTGAATTTTGAGTGATAAATACCCGCTTTGTCTCCAAATACCCGCGTCAATCGGCCAATGATCTGTGTCGATAATCCAATCTCTGGCAGTAAGTACAACACTTGTTTCCCTTGTTCAAGACATTCTTGAATGAGCTTAATATAGATCTCCGTTTTCCCACTTGAGGTAACCCCATGAAGCAGTGTCACGGGCTTCTGCTCGAACAAAAGTTTTATCGCATCGTAAGCCTCCGTTTGGGCCTGACTTAATTGCGAGATGGCTTTTAGTTCTCCATCAAAGGATGCAAGACGATCGGCCGCTTTCTCAATCGCAGTTAGAATATTTTTTTTGATCAACCCATTGAATACTGCAACTGATATCCCGGTATGACTGAGTAACTCTTTTTTCGTAATCCCTTCGCGAGGTTCCGATTTTTGATCCTCTACCAGTGCAAGGAAACCCAGGAGCAGCTGATGTTGCAATGGGATTTTCTTGATTGAATCTAAAGCGTTGCTGACCTTTGTTTCGGTATTTAAATTTTCGTGGAGCGTAATATAGGTTTGAGTCTTTAGTCGATAACTCTCTTTCATCTCCTCTTCAATGGAGACTGCTCCTTTTTGTAATAACTCTTTGACGAGCACTAACGCCCCTTTTTTAAGCAATGAATTGTTTAAATCTGCAATTGATAGACTATGTTTTTCACGAATTAGCTCAAATAAAAGTTGCTCTTTAGGAGTAAGCTTAGTCTCTTCTTGCTCAATGAACTCCGCATTGAAATTAATCCGCGTTTCGCTCTCTAATTTTAAGCCAGATGGGAGGGCTGCCTTCAGAACTTCACCTAGTGCACAATGGTAGTATCCTGCAATCCATTCCCAGAAAGCAAAGCTCGAATTCGCGATTATTGGGTTTGAATCTATGCTATATTCAATTGGTTTTGTTTGATAGTTTATTGGCTTTTGATCATGGATCTTATGCACTAAAGCCGAGTAGAATTTCTTTGCTCCAAACTGCACTATCACGCGCATCCCAGGCTGAATCTGACCTTCTAGCTCTTCTGGGATGGTGTACGTGAAAGATCCTGCCAAGGGAAGAGGCAGGATCACATCAGCATACGTTTCAGGAGAATGATTCATTTAAGCAGTTCGGGATCATTAATTTTGAGCAATCTTGGAAGCTAATTTTGCCCTCGATTATATCTTATTTCAACTATTTTGTAATACTTAGTATGGGTTTGCCAATACTTGCATTAGGTGCCATGATATTTAATAATGCCGCAATTGTTGGTGCAATGTCAGTAATGTCAATAGCTGCAGAAGTATAGCCAGGTTTGATCTGCGCACCATACCATAGCAATGGAATATGAGTGTCGTAGGTATAGGTACTTCCATGCGTTGTGCCAGTGGTTGATAGTTCTTCTAGCCAAGCTGGTTCAAGCAAGATGGCTAGATCGCCCGATCTTTTTCGGTAAAATCCATTTTGAATTAACTCAGCCGATTTGTTTTTTAAAACGTCACCATTTAATTGCTCTGCGGTGTAAACATTTGCCACTCCATTAAATTGCAAAACATAATTCGCAAGGTCGGCTGTGATTGATTTGAGATCTAAATTCTTTTGTTGAATCCGTTTGCGATTAAGATAAATTTGGTTGTTAACCATAAAAGAGACTAAGCTTGTATCGCCATACGATTTGTTGAGATAACCTTTTACAGAATCTGAAAATGCAAAGCCGTTAAAATAACCAGCATTCATTTTAAGATCTGTTAATTCTGCTGGCACATAGGCTGCTGCGTGGTCTGCGGTAAGAAATACGAGTATGTTCTCTTTTCCGTAATTCTTTTCCAGAAGGGTTAATAATTCAGCGATATCTCTGTCTAGTCTAAGGTAAGTGTCTTCCACTTCTACAGATTGTGGTCCCATTTTATGCCCCACATAATCGGTTGCAGAGAAGCTAATGGCCAATAAGTCGGTATATGGTCCTTTCCCAAGATTCTCGCCTTGTAAAGCGGCTATCGCGATATCTTTGATTATTGAATTCCCAAAAGGTGTTGATCGAATGATGCCAAAATCTTTTTGATTGTAAATTGAAGGCAGATCATGCGGGAACACAGGTTTTTTCTCTTTTCCATAGAGACCCTCATAAGGATTGTCATCAGCGGCGCTTTCGGTATATTGATCGATTGGCAACAATGTATTCCACGGTTTTGAAAGGTAATTATGTGCTAATTTTCTCTCATTGAAAGCAGTCACCCAAGTTGGCAACTCTTTTTTGTAGAATGTAGAGGTGATAAAATTGCCTGATCCAGAATCAAACCAATATGAGCCATCTGATAGGTGTCCACCGGGCAAGATAGACGCCCTATCTTTCAAGGACACTGCAACGACCTTTGATTTAAGATTTGAATATAGTTTAAGCTCATCCCCAATTGTTGAGGCTAATAGATTTCGTGGCGACATTTTACCAGCGCCACCAGCAGAACTGCCAACTGTTTTTTCGGTCGCATCATCGGTAACATAAGTTGTCTTGCCAGTCTCTCTAACATACCAGTCATTGCCTATGATACCATGATAGGCTGGCGTGGTACCTGTGTATATTGAAGCATGACCAGGCCCGGTATAGGTTGGTGAATAGTTGTAATTTGCATTTTTACAATTGAAGCCTTGATTCATTAACTTCTTAAATCCATTCTCTGAGAACTTGGCATAGTATTTCGAAAGGTAATCGTAACGCATTTGGTCGACTACAATTCCGACCACTAACTTTGGTGTTTTGCTATCTTTTAGACTACTTATTTGACCATCAGTTTGATGTGAAGCAAGCAATAAGGTAAATCCAATTCCGATAAATAACTTGATGTTAAATTTCTTAGATCTCATAAGTGTGAATTTTGACGGGGATTGAGTAGATTTTTAAAATTTGATTGATTGTTAGTGAAGCACTTCTTTGAAGATTTTCAATCGTCTTATTAGACTATTTAATGTTTTATTTTGCGGAGAGAGAGGGATTCGAACCCCCGGTACCGTTACCAGTACAACGATTTTCGAGACCGTCCCATTCGACCACTCTGGCATCTCTCCTATGCAATTTAATGGTTGCGGTGGCACACAAAAATAAGAAAAAACCGGAAAGATAAGGGGTGAATTAACAATCTAATAACATCAAAATAAATTTAATTTTTAAAATCATTCTTTTAAATATTTGGATAATTTTACCATCGTGAAAATCTAATCTCATCGAACAAATGATTGAGGCGCCATTTATTGTAGAAGTACGTAACGTAAAGAAATCATTTAAAGATGTTCATGCGGTAAAAGGCGTTAGTCTTTCCATTAAACGAGGTGAGTTTGTGGCCTTACTAGGCCCGAATGGTGCTGGCAAAACAACTTTAGTTGAGATGGTTGAAGGGATACAGAGTCCCGATGAAGGGGAGATCTTTATCTCCGGTTTGCAGTGGAAAAATAACCAACATGAACTGCATCAACTAATTGGCCTTTCCTTGCAAGAGACTCGTTTTATGGATAAGCTCACCGCATATGAGACCATGCGTCTTTTTGCAAGTTTCTATAAGCTTGATGCCCATCGGGTTGACGAGGTTTTTGCTTTGATTGGATTAGAAGATAAGAAAAAAGCTTTTGTAGATAATCTCTCTGGAGGTCAACGTCAGCGCTTAGCTTTAGGGGTAGCACTTTTGAATAAACCACAAATCTTATTGCTTGATGAACCTACAACTGGTCTCGATCCCAATGCTCGCCGTGAGATATGGAACATCTTGTTAGGTCTGAAGAAATCTCAAAATACCTCGCTGATACTTACCTCGCATTATATGGAGGAAGCCGAATATTTATGTGATAGGATCATTATAATGGATCAAGGAACAATCTTGGCTCAGGGAACATTAGCTGAAATATTAGCTCTTGGCGGTGGACACCGGTCACTTGACGAACTTTTTATATCTCTAACCGGCCGACATCTCTATGAATAAAATTACAAATCATCAGCTTTATCGTCTAATCGTCGCTCATTTTGCTGAGATTATTAGGGAACCGGCAGTCATCTTTTGGGGGGTTATTTTCCCAATCTTGATGGCTTGGGGACTGGGTATTGCTTTTACGCAGAAAACGGGAGTGCATGCTAAAATTGCAATTGTTCGGATAGAACAGACCCTTGATGGTAGCAAGAGTAAACTGTTTGCTGGCCTGACTGAAAATGGCATCAAAAAGGATAGTAGTTATTTGGTGACGTTAAAGAATGAAAAATTAGGGGATGCTCAGCTATATTATTTTGAGACCTCATCTTCAAATGCATATCGTCTGCTTAAAAAGGGGAAGGTATCTGTGATTATTGAAGACTCAAATAGGGGTTCTAAATATTCCTTCGATCCTTCTAATCAGGATGCGAAAGCTGCTTATCAATTAGCGGCTGATTTTGAGCAGAATGGAACGAAGACGTATGCTAAAATGCAGGATTCTATTGTCCCATTAACACTCAAAGGATCTCGATATGTCGACTTTTTAATTCCTGGTTTATTGGGGATGGGAATTATGATGGCCTGTTGCTGGGGAATTAGTTATACCATCATTGATCGTCGATCAAAAAAACTTTTGCGAAGGATGGTAGCGACGCCTATGCGAAAGACAAATCTTCTAATTGCCTTAATAACAGCTCGTTTTTTTATGAACCTGGCTGAGGCAGTATTGTTATTTATTTTTGCTTGGATCTATTTTGATGTGACGATACAGGGAAGTGTGAGTGCCTTGATTATACTCTTTATGGCCGGAAATATTGCTTTTTCTGGCATTGCCATCTTAATCTCTTCACGTACTGCAAGCTCTGAGGTTGGTAACGGAATGATTAATGCGATTGTGACTCCTATGATGGTTGTGTCAGGTGTGTTTTTTAGTTATCATAACTTTCCAGATTGGGCGGTATCTGTTATCCAATTCCTCCCCCTAAGTATGATTGCCGATGGTTTCAGGACTATTTTTAATGAAGGTGGTACCTTTGTGGATGTTTGGCGCGAAGCAGTGATACTGGCATCAGTTGGAGTCGCCACTTTTGTGATTGGGATAAAAACGTTTAAGTGGTATTGATATTTGCCTTTTGATCTAAAGCAGTCGCTGGAGGTAATTGGCTACCTTATCAGGCGTTAAAGAATCTATCGATTCACCTTTTTTAGCTTTCTCTCTTAATTCAGTAGCGGAAATATCTAAAAGCCTGGCCGTTAAGTAAGTGGTATTTTTAAATTTCAAGATATCTGCTGATTCATATCCTGGTCGGGGATAAACAATCAATCCAAAATCTGAAATAATCCGCTGGTGCTCTACCCATTTACTAAAGATAGCTAGGTTGTCACCGCCGATTAGCAGCACAAACTGATGGGCGGGGAAATCTTTTTTAAGTGCATCGAGGGTTCGGATGGTGTATGAAGGCCTAGGAAGACGAAACTCAAAATCACTGACAATCATATTCGGTTCTTCCTCGATGGCTAAGCGAACCATCTCTAGTCGATCTTGCTCAGGCAAAAGATCACTGTTTACTTTCAAGGGATTTTGTGGCGAGACTAAAAACCAAACCTGCTCTGCTGCGCCTTGATGTAAAACCTCCCTTGCAATAGCGAGATGACCATTGTGTATCGGATTGAAAGACCCAGCGTAAATAGCTATTTTCATCAAGATCAGGATAGAGTTTTATTTGTTTTTTCCGCAAGCTAAAGTTCGTTTGTCACAGACATAATCTTAAACTTTAGTCCGTTAGGCTATTGATTTTTCCCTTTTAAAAATCTATTCACATTAGTTTCAGCTTCCAAAAGTGCATCTTCAAGTTTGTCGTTAATTATGACAATGTCAAAAAGATTCACGAAGCTCATCTCGAACTCCGCCTTGGCAATGCGTTCTTGAATAATTTCAGGATGATCCGTAGACCTATTTAGTAATCTGTTTCTTAACTCCTCAATAGATGGCGCCTGGATAAAAACTGCCAGAGCCTTGTCGCCATATTGCTTTTTGATATTACTTCCGCCTACAACATCAATATCAAAAAGGATATGTCCGCCAGCTTGAAGTATTCGCTCAACTTCTGATTTTAATGTTCCATAAAAACATCCTGGATAAACTTCTTCCCACTCAAGAAATTCATGATTCTTAATTTTGCTTTGAAATGCTTCAGGAGTTAAGAAATAATAGTCCTTTCCATCTATTTCAACCCCTCTGGGTTTGCGGGTAGTCGCAGAGATGGAGAATGCAAAGTTTAGGCCTAAGGATAACAAATGCTTTACAATTGTTGTCTTGCCAGCCCCAGATGGAGCAGAGAAAATAACCATTTTGCCCTCACTCATTGCTTTTGTCTTTTTAGCGTAATCGGATCAGATTTTATAAGGCGTTGAGCAGTTGTTCTTTAATTCGCTCTAAGGAATCTTTCATCCCGATAACTAATTTTTGCATCTCCGTATGGTTGGCTTTTGAGCCTAATGTATTGATTTCACGACCAATTTCTTGAGCAATAAACCCTAGTTTTTTTCCTGTAGGTTCATTGAGTTCCATGGTTTCAAGAAAATAAACGCAATGATTTTTTAGTCTAACTTTCTCTTCGTTGACATCTAGTTTTTCTAGATAAAAGATCATCTCTTGTTCAAGTCTAGTATGGTCGACACCATCAGGTGATGACAACTCCTTCAAACCTTCAGCAATTCTTTCTTTTATTTTAATGACCCGTTCAAGCTCAAAAGGTGCCACTTGTTCCAAAAGGGAGGTGATATTATTTATGTTGATTATTAGATCTTTTGCTAGGGAGTCGCCTTCTTGAATTCTGAAATTTTCTAAGGCTGCTGCTGCTTCAGCAATCCCTTTCTGGATAATCTTCCATTCGTCTTCGTTCAATTCATCGCGAGTCATCTTCACAACTTCAGGCAATTGCATGACAATTTGCAATGTGTGTTCGTTGATCGGAACACCTAGGTCTGCACTGATGGCAGAAAGTTGACTGAAATAACTTTTTACGAGTGAACCATTTATGGCGCTGTTACTCTCGACTCCCAACGATTCAATAAACAGACTGAAATCAACTTTGCCCCGAATCAGTTTGTCGGATAGCTCTCGTCTGATTTCCAGTTCTTTTTCTCTATAAACACTTGGCATTCTGGTGTTTAATTCGAGCTGCTTGCTGTTGAGCGATTTAATTTCAATGGTTACTTTTTTCTGGGCTAGCTCGCATTCTGCTTTCCCATAACCGGTCATTGACTTAATCATAAAGTTAATTTTGGTCAAATTTAACTTTTTAATTTGAAAGGTTGAAGTGTGTTTGGGAATTCATGAATGTAAAATGCCGCAAGGCTATTGCATAAATTCATCATCCGTAATAGGATAATAAAGATCTGCAAAGACCTCACGGCATTTTAGTCGATAAAAGTTTAGATCCTAACCTAGTTTGAATAAGTAGGATAATCGATAAAGCCTTCTTTTCCAGCCGAGTAGAATGTGTCGAAATCTAAGGTCTCAGATAAAGGCCAGTTGTTTTCAAGTCGTTCTACTAAGTCAGGATTGTTGATAAACTGTCTGCCGAAACCAACTAGATCGGTGTTGTTACTTTGAAGATCTTGTTCTGCAGTTTGCTTGTTATATCCACCTGTAAGGATTAAGGTGTTTTTGAATTTTGTATGAATCGTATTTTTAATGCTGAATGGCACTGCTGGAGCCCCCATGGCACTATGATCTACTAAATGGATATAGATGATACCTCTATCGTTAAGTTGTTCTGCAAGGTAGGTGTAAGTCTCCTCGATCTCTGGATAATGAGGCATATCGCTGGCCACACCAAATGGGGATAGACGAATACTTGTTCTATTTGCTCCTGTAGCTTTGATCACGCGGTCAATCACTTCCAATACAAAACGACATCTGTTTTTTACGCTTCCGCCATAGTCATCAGTCCTTTGATTGCTTATTGGCGAGATAAATTGCTCTAATAAATAACCATTTGCAGCATGTAACTCCACGCCATCAAAGCCTGCTTTGACTGCCAAAATAGCTGATTGCTCATATTCTGTAATCGCTGCTTGTATCTCTTCTGAGGTCATTGCTTTGGGCTCATCGAAATCAACCATTCCATTTTCGTCCGTCCACATCTGACCGGCTGCTTTTATGGCTGATGGTGCAAGAGTAATCGCTCCTTCAGGTAAGTTGTGCGAGCTGCTAATTCGACCAGAATGCATCAACTGAATGAAGATAGCACTTCCTTTTGCATGGATTGCATCGGTTGTTTTTTTCCAACCTTCAGCTTGTGCCTCATTGAATAATCCAGGAATGCGGCAATAGCCAAGACCATTTGGTGAGGGTGATGCTCCTTCAGTAATGATAAGTCCTGCACCTGCTCTTTGTTCGTAATAAGTTGCAATTAAATCGTTCGGGATATTCCCAATTGCACGACAACGTGTCATAGGAGCCATCACGATTCTATTTTTTAATTCTAGATCTCCAAGTTTGTATTTTGTAAATAATTTCACTGTACTCATCCTATTTTTTTAAAGTTAACTACCTTCTTATAACAACTTCCATGCCCTAATGTTCTAGTTTGGTTTTCGACATGAAATAGGGGGCTATCCTAGAGCAATATCTCAAATATTTCTTTGAACCTTGGGATTTAATTTGTATCATTAACCTCCTAATTAAGCGTTTGCCTAACCTCGCTCATGCGGTTCTAAGTTGTGTTATAAGTATCTGTTTATTAATTGTTATCATTTAATAAATTGTTTTTGTCTAAATCGAATTGTGTGTTTTTTATGAGATTGAATTCAATTCAACTGCTCTTTTGTAATTTTCTAAACTAAACTGATATGTTTAAATTAATTTTTTGCCTTCAGATCTTTCTTTTAATTTGCTTTTCTGCCTTTTCGTCCGATCAAGAGAAATTATCTCTGTACGATTTGCATTGCGAGGGATTAACAAATCCATTTGGTATTGCAACAACAGCGCCAGGGTTAAGCTGGAAAATAGCTTCAAGTCAGAATGGCACTCGGCAAAACGCCTATCAGATTATTGCTGCTACTGACAGTTCTCTACTATCTGAACAAGGAGCCAATTTGTGGAGTTCAGGAAAAATGAGTTGTGCAACTAAAGGGATCGTCCTTTGGGGTGGAAAACAATTAGATTCTAGATCTTTAGTTTATTGGAAAGTTCGTGTATGGGATCAGAATGATCAAGCTTCTTCCTGGAGCTCAACGAATTTTTTTAGTGTTGGTTTGCTCGCTGGGGTAGACTGGAAAGCTGATTATATTGGCCTACCTATACCTGCAGGAAACCCTGAAAGTCCATTGTTAACCACACATTTAAAGTTGTCAGGCAAGGCCGATAAACGATTTGTATATGTTAATTCATTAGGCTACCACGAGGTGTATATTAATGGGGTGAAAGTTGGAAATGCGCTTCTGGCACCTGCCGTTTCGCAGTTTAATAAGAGATCATTGAGTTTAACTTACGATGTTTCATCTTACCTAAAGGAGGGTGATAATGACCTTGTGATATGGCTTGGACGTGGATGGTATACCGCTAATTTGCCTGGCGTTGAGTATAAAGGACCCTTAGTGAAAGCTAGGCTAGAAGAATTAGTTGATGGCAAATGGAATACGATTTGTGTTACCGATTCTACCTGGAAGGGGAGAGTTAGTGGGTATTCAGCAATCGAAACAGGTAAGGGTGGACACTTTGGTGGTGAGAAAATTAATGCAAATACGACTCTTTCCGACTTGACTGGTCCAACTTTACACAAGGAAACTTGGAGTCCAGTATATATTACACGCATTCCGAATCATCTGGTTACTCCTCAGACCGTTGAGGTTAATAAAGTTCAGGATGAGGTTGGAGTTTCAACTGTTAAGTCGTTTGGTCGCAAAACTTGGCTAGTCGATATGGGGACGACACTCAGTGGTATTGCAGAGGTTGATTTTGCTGGTTTAGAAGCAGGACAAGAGGTTATTCTTCAATATACTGATCATCTGGAGAAAGATGGAAAATTCGTATCGCAACATCAAGAGGATAGTTATGTGGCGAAGGGTTCAGGGAACGAGATCTTTAAGAGTAAGTTTAATTATCACGGATTCCGATATATTAAAATCAGTAATCTGATTACGGCCCCTACAAAGGAGAGTATTAAGGCCTTTCTCGTACATACCGACTATAAGCCAGCAGCCACCTTCGCTAGCTCAGACAAAGATCTAAATACAATCCACGACATGCTTTTCTATACCCTGAAATGCCTTAGTATTGGAGGTTATTTAGTCGATTGTCCTCAGCTCGAACGGTTAGGCTATGGAGGAGATGGAAATGCTTCCACCTTAACGGCTCAGACGATGTTTGACTTAGGCCCTCTTTATTCGAATTGGCTTCAAGCATGGGGTGATTGCGTTAACGAAGATGGTGGTATGCCTCATACGGCTCCGTGTCCTTACCCTGCTGGCGGTGGTCCTTATTGGTGCGCATTTATTATCACCGCTTCCTATAAAACTTATCTAAACTATGGGGATGCTCGAGTTTTGGAGAAATACTATCCAATCATGCAGCAGTGGTTAGGGTATGTGGCAAAATATTCACCAGAAGGCTTACTTAAACCTTGGCCAGAAACCAATTATAGAGGATGGTACCTAGGTGATTGGGCTGTACCTGAAGGGGTGGATCAGAGAGATAAGGGATCAATTAATTTAGTCGATAACTGTGTGGTTAGCCAAAGTCTGGAAAAAATGGAGAAAATTGCTCTGTTATTAGGGAAGAAAGATGATGCCCAAAGGTATGCTCTGCAAAATGAGAAGCTCAAAAAGCAAATAC
>Ga0209829_10003831_pt1 | contig 10839 bp, 8 predicted proteins | sample C_140205_EF_Meta_FD_187311 | JGI IMG/M metagenome (GOLD analysis project Ga0209829, IMG submission 187311) | Freshwater microbial communities from Lake Croche, Canada to study carbon cycling - C_140205_EF_MetaG (SPAdes) (version 2) | ecosystem: Environmental > Aquatic > Freshwater > Lake... | reverse complement strand
GAACTTCATCGTTCGACTTGCATGTGTTAAGCACGCCGCCAGCGTTCGTCCTGAGCCAGGATCAAACTCTCCATAGAAAGTTGTGATCTGGCAAAAAACAAAACTAGCTATTGCTATTTTTTGTTTTACCAATTGTTTCTGTTTTGTAATGATCTCAAAAAGAGAAAATACAAAGGAATTTTGGCCTGAACTACGTTGCCCCCATTTGACTGAAAGCAGCGTAAAACAAGCCGATTGGCATTGATTGTGCACATTGTTGAGTTCTCAAGGTACGTACGCGCACCAGCCACAATCTTCACAGACCGTAACTAGGGCAGACTGCGTAACTTAGTGCAGAGATCAACTGCAGGTCAACTTGCGTTAACCAGCCGTGAATCTGCGTGGGTTAAACAGTTTTCTTGATATGTCGCTGCACGGCCTAGATAAGTCCGTTTCGCAAGCGAGAGAGAAAGATAACCCCCCAGGGGGCATAGGGTCAAATCGGGCTAATCGGACAAAAAGGGGGGTTCTTGGGTGGTTTTTATGGAAAATTTTTGGGAATCTATCAAGACCTGTTCATGAGAAGAGGCTCTAAAACCATTATAAATCAATGGTTTTGAGCCCTTTCACGCTGAATAACAACGATGTTATTAGGGCTACCTTTACAGGACTTCGACCGCCGCGAGCTCTCTTTTTCCCTTTCGTAGGAGCAGGAAGCGCCCATGAATTAGATCACTTTCAGAAGGTGCAAAATCCTCACCAGAAATCTTCTCATTATTGAGGTAAGCACCCCCCTCTTTCACAATTCTACGAGCGGCTGATTTTGAATCGACGACACCTGTCGCCGCGAGAAGGTCAACCCACGTTGGAAATGCTTCGCCTTTATTAATTGTTGTACGTGGAAGTTGTGCAAGAGCCGATGCAAGTGTCTTTGGATCTAACTCACTGATCTCACCGTGACCGAAGAGCGCTTTAGCTGCGGCTTGTGCATTCGCACATTCAACTTCTCCATGAACAAGCGTTGTTAACTCTTCAGCAAGTGCGCGGTGTGCAACACGAGCACCAGGATTTTCACGCAGTTCAACAAAGAGAGATTCAAGTTCTTCACGGGACTTAAACGAGAAAGTCTTTAAGAAACGCTCAACGTCAGCATCATCAGTGCCGATCCAGTATTGATAAAAAGCGTATGGTGAAGTCATCTCGGGGTCTAGCCAAACAGAACCGCTCGCTGTCTTACCAAATTTTGTGCCATCTGTTTTTTGAAGCAAAGGAATGGTGAGAGCGTGTGCGGATCCTGACTCAACGCGCCGGATGAGATCTAATCCTGCTGTGATATTTCCCCATTGATCACTACCACCTAATTGGAGAATACATTTATAGCGTCGGTATAACTCGAGATAATCAAATGATTGAAGTACTTGGTACGAAAACTCTGTGTACGAAATTCCCCCTGCTTCAAGACGAGACGCTACCGAATCTTTTGTTAACATCTGGTTGACGCTAAAATGTTTACCAATATCGCGTAAAAATTCAATGGCCGTAACATCTTTCGTCCAATCAAGATTGTTCACAAGTGTCGCAGCAGATGCACCGTCAAATGTTAAGAAGAGTTCTAACTGCTTGCGGATACGAGATACCCATTCTGCGACAACTTCATCGCTGTTCAGAGAACGCTCTTCATTACGTCCGCTTGGATCTCCGACCAGTCCAGTCGCTCCCCCGACAAGTGGGAGTGGCTTGTGGCCAGCCAATTGAAATCTGCGCATCACCAAGAGCACGACGAGGTTGCCCACGTGAAGACTCGGTGCAGTTGGATCAAAGCCGATGTAGAAAGAGATTGGTCCGGCATCAAGGTCCTTCAGAAGTGCTTGGCGATCTGTCGACTGCGCGAGAAGTCCGCGCCATTCAAGGTCGGCAATGAGAGCTGTGGTCATACCTGAATCATCTCCAAAAAGTTAGAACGTTGCTTATCAAAGTATGAAATAAAATCTTGATTTCGCTTATTGAGATCATGTATTTGTTTGATCAAGCTAGCCGTCGATGTTCCACCGAGTGAGATTCTCGAGGCAACGGCGCCGGCGGCCGAGAGGGTTCTGCGAAGTTCACTAGTGAGCCTTGGATCTACCGCCACAAGCTGCGCGTCGGAGAGCTCGTGAACTTCTCTCCCCAACTGCTCTGCTTGCTGAACACACTTACCTGAAATTTCATGACCGGTAGCAAATGGCACTCCACGCTTTGCAAGAAAGTCTGCAATCTCTGTAGCTAATGAATGTCCCTTGACGGCGCCGGCAGCCATTTTCTCGGTATCAAAACGGGTGGTCTCAACCATTCCGGTCAGTGCAGGCAATAAAGTGAGAAGCGTCGCGATCGAATCAAAAGTCGGTTCTTTATCTTCTTGGAGATCACGGTTGTAGGCGAATGGAAGTCCCTTTAACATTGCAAGCACTGCCGTCAGATTTCCAATGAGTCGCCCACTCTTTCCTCGCGCAAGTTCGGCGATATCTGGATTCTTCTTCTGCGGCATGATGGAAGAACCAGTCGAGAATGCATCGTCAAGTTTTGCCCAACCAAATTCGGTTGTGCTCCAGAGTGTGTACTCTTCGCCAATCCGAGATAGGTGCACACCAATATTGGCCATCACAAAAAGTGCTTCGGTTACGAAATCTCTGTCACTAACTGCGTCAATGCTATTTCCATGAGCCGAATCAAATCCAAGATCGGCAGCGTTCTTCTCAGGATGCGGTTGAAGCGCAGAACCCGCGAGGGCTCCTGCCCCAAGTGGTGAGATGCTGTTGCGAGAGGTCCAATCCTGAATACGGCTGAGATCACGTAATAGTGCTTGCGAATGCTTTGCTAACTCATGACCAAAGTTGATCGGTTGCGCATGTTGCAGATGTGTGAATCCAGGGGCGATTGCGCTCTTATATTCATCTGCCTTATTTGTGAACTCTTTTATAAGAAGGGTCAGCTCAGCGCCAATCGCAATCATGTGATCGATCAAATAAAGCTTGAAATCTGTGACGACAAGATCATTACGCGATCGTCCCGCTCTAAAGGCTCCGCCGAGTTCGCCAAGACGTGCAACAAGGCCACGTTCAATAGCAGAGTGAACATCCTCATCCTCGTGGGTTGGTATGAATTTTCCTGAAGCAATCTCCTCCCCCAGTGCGATGAGGGCGATCATGATTTTAGAAGCATCGGATTCTGTGAGAACGCCTGATTCCTGCAATCCTTTGACATGTGCCAGATTGACGCGGATGTCATAAGGGGCGAGTACCCAATCGAAGTGGATACTTCTAGAAAGCGTGGCAACAGAGTCAGCTGGCCCTTGGTTAAACCTGCCGCCCCAGAGGACCATTTACTTGCCCCGATTCTTTTGTGACAACTTCTTAGTGTGGTTCACAACTGTCGAATTTTTCCTGGTTTTACGATTCGATTTTACTGGTTCACCGTCCAAGAGCGCGGTTAATTCCTTCGCTAGGGTGTTGCCACCTGATGGAGTTTTAGCGACCACCATGACGGTGTCATCTCCTGCTATTGAACCGATAGCCGATCGTAGATCGCCTGCTGCAATAGCTGCATCAATCTGGCCCGCCAATAACTGAGCTCCTCCAGGAGGAGTCTTCGCGATCACGAGATTGCCACTAGAAACCGTGCTAAGAAGAAGGTTGCGAGATCGATTATCACTCTTTGTAACAGCACCTCCGAGAATGTAGCGGAACCTCCCAGTAGAATCTTTACCTCGCAATGCACCAAGTTCAACTAAATCACGGCTAGCCGTCGTTTGAGTGACATCCACTCCACGTTTCTTCAATACCCGAACGAGTTCCTCTTGAGACTCGATAGCTGCGTTCGTCAATATCTCTGAGACAAGTTGTTTGCGAGCTGCTGGATTCATGATGTTGCCTCCTGTTGCGCGTCCCTGAGAGCGTTAGCGAACTTCTTGATGAACTCTTTAATCTGAGCATCAGTAATAGTTAGCGCAGGAGCGATTCTGATAACTCCCTTATTGGGTGCATTGAGCAAAAGTCCGAGATCTCGTGCTCTTTCAACCAATATTGGCGAATCAACGCCATCGAGAACAATTCCCAGCAACAGCCCTTCCCCGCGCACCTCTAAGACACCAGGAAGCTTCGTGATCTCTCGTTTGATAAGGGAGCTCATCTTCTTAACTCGCTTGAGAAGCGCCCCTTTTTCAATGATAGAGATTGCCGCTAGTCCTGCAGCACATGAGATCGGATTGCCACCGAACGTACTTCCGTGATCCCCGGGAGAGAATCGTGGGCACGAGGGAGTAACCGTGATCATTGCTCCGAGTGGGAGGCCGCCACCCAACCCTTTCGCTAGCGTGATGATGTCAGGAATAACTCCAGAATTTTCATAACCAAACCAGACACCGGTTCGACCCATGCCAGTCTGTACCGCATCGATACAGAGAAGAACGCCATGGCGATCACAGAGTTCTCGAACTCTCTTCAAATAATCAGATGGGGGAAGTACAACTCCGTTCTCACCTTGAATTGGTTCAAGGATTACCATCGCAACTTTTTTCGAGATCAATCTCTCCATATCTGCAATATCGCCATATTTTGCGAATTTCACATCCTTGAGAAGTGGAACGAATGGAGCGCGCTTGGCCCGTTGTCCAGTTAACGAGAGAGCGCCAATCGTTCTGCCGTGAAAGGCACCTTCAGTTGAAATAATCCGTGTTCTGCCGGTTAACCGAGATATTTTTAGCGCTGCTTCATTTGCTTCAGCACCAGAGTTGCAGAAGAAGGTACGGGCCGAATCTTGCCCAGTAAAACTCTTCAATTTTTCAGCGAGTTTAAGGACCGGCTCATGCATATAGAAATTACTCACATGTGAAAGATCACGAATCTGCTTATTCACTGCCGCCACTACTGTTGGGTGGGCATGGCCCACGACAGTTGTTGCGATCCCACCGAGAAAGTCGAGATAACGATTGCCCTCGACATCCCAGACAATAGACCCCTTCCCTTTTACAAGATCAATCTTCGGAGTCCCATAATTGTTCGCGAGGGCTCCTTCCCAGCGCTTACTGGCCGATTCGTTGGAATTCTTCATTGGGTAACCACCGTTCCTCCGAGACCGTCAAGTGCTGAAATAAGATTTGCTGGATTACGACCATCAATGACTCTCACAGTAGTAGCGCCATGATCAAGAGCGTAGAGCGCGGCCTTCACCTTAGGGATCATGCCTGAGGTAAATGTGCTCTGTAATCCACGAAGCTCCTCCGCAGAACACTCTGAAATAATCGAGTTCTTATCAGGGAAATTTTTATAGATCCCTTCAACATCGGTCATGAAAATAACTTCTTCTGCTTTCAATGCCCCTGCAATCGCTCCAGCTGCGAGGTCTCCATTGAGATTGAGCGCCTGGCCAGAATCTGAAACACACACGGGTGAAATAACCGGCAGGAAGTTCTTGGAAAGCAAGAGCTTTAATAGTGTCGGATCAGTACGAGAAATATCGCCGACGAGGCCAATATCAATCGTTTTTCCATCGATCATCGGGCGCATTACTTCTGCCCTGACAGTTCCGCCATCTGACGCGCTCATGCCTACCGCATTTGCCCCAAAACCAATCAATTGATTGACGAGGGTGCGACATACCTGCCCAGCTAATACTGATTGGACGATCTCCATGATCTCTGGAGTCGTCGCACGGTAACCCGAGATCATCTCGCTTGTGATTCCGTGAATCGCAAGTTCGGCATCCACCTGTGGACCGCCACCGTGAATCAGCACGACTTCTCGTCCACTCTTGTGAAAGCTCGCAATCACTTTCAACATCTCATCTGGATCGCCAGCAGCAGGAAGTGCATGTCCACCATACTTAATGACGATCATGAGGCGTAGGAGCTATTCTCGTGGACATACATGGCCGTCAAATCATTGGTCCAAATAGTCGCTTCGTGATCGCCAGCCTTGAGATCGATCAGGATCTCAATCTGCTTCTCTCTCATTGAAACGAGCGCCCGATCGGCACCTGGGGCGCTGTTATGACACACCATGACTCCATTGAGGCTGACATCGATTCTGTGCGGATCAAAGATTGCACTTGTCGTCCCAATCGCTGCAAGCACTCGGCCCCAATTGGGATCCTCACCATGCAGCGCACATTTGAGAAGATTGTTTCTCGCACAAGCACGTCCTACTTCTACAGCATCTTCTTCAGTTGCTGCGTTAATAGTACGGATCGCAACAATCTTGGAGTGGCCCTCGGCATCACCGATCAGCGATTGAGCCAGAAAATCTGCACAGTCAAAGAGCATCGTCCTCAATGCATCATCACCAAGAGCGATACCTGACGCACCAGAAACCATAAAGAGAACGGTGTCATTAGTTGACGTACACCCATCTGAATCAATGCGATTGAAAGTACGAGAGACGACTTCCTCGAAAATCGATTGGGCGTTCTCGCTCACGATCGCATCAAGGGCTATCACACTTAACATCGTTGCCAGCGATGGAGCGAGCATGCCTGCACCCTTGGCCATGCCAAAGATTCGAACTCCAGAAATCTCTGCTTCATAAAGTTTAGGATGTGAATCCGTTGTCATGATCGCAGTGGCGCAATCTAGGCCAGAGTCAGCACTCAAAGATGAGGCGGCAGTCTCAATGCCCTGGAGGATCTTTTCCATTGGCAGCCGTTCACCGATTAACCCCGTGGAACAGACCACGACATCTCCCGAAGAAATACCCAAGATCTCAGCAACCTTCTCGGCGCTTTTATGAGTATCAAGGAATCCCTCGGGGCCTGTGCATGCATTCGCTCCACCGCTGTTGAGTAGGACTGCTGAAACTTCGTGGTCTGCAACGACCTGGCGCGACCAAGTAACAGGGGCTGCAACGACTTTGTTCGAAGTAAAGACCGCTGCGCCAAAGTTCACAGGACCTTGATTCACAATCAGAGCAAGATCTGGATTCCCAGAAGCCTTTATCCCTGCTCGTATCCCCGCTCCCACAAACCCTTTGGGCAAAGTATTCATGCTGGAATTCCAATCGGAGTCAGCGCCAGATCTTCGGCAAGCCCGTACAGGATGTTTGCATTCTGGATCGCTTGCGAAGCAGCGCCTTTACCCAGGTTATCGATCGCAGAACTCACAATGATGCGGTTCGTATGCTCATCTAATGCAATCTGGAGATGAACGGCATTAGATCCAAGTACAGATGATGTCTTGGGCATCTCTCCTTCAGAGAGAAGCGTGACGAAAGTTTCATCGCTATAAGCGCTTTCATATGCCTTACGGAGTGCAAAATAGTTTGTTGCTGATGATATTTTCGCAGTTACAGTTGCTAAAATTCCACGAGGCATCGGAGCCAAGATTGGCGTAAATGAAATTTTTACATCCCCGTGAGTTAGATGCGATAGAGACTCTTCAATTTCGGGGGTATGTTGATGGACTCCCCCAAATTTATATGAAGTAAGTGAGTTCATGACTTCGCTGCCCAAGAGATTAACTTTGGCAGATCTTCCGGCCCCTGTTGTGCCAGAAGAAGCCACAACGACGATATCTGACGAATCTATCAACCTTGCCGAAATCGCTGGAGCTGCAGCCAACGCAATTGATGTTGCGTAACATCCAGGATTTGCAACTCTCGTAGCTTGCGCAATTTTTTCACGTTGACCAGGTAGTTCAGGTAATCCATAGACCCAAGTTCCGGCATGATCCCCACCGTAGTATTTTCTCCAACTTTGCGATGAGTGAAGTCGGTAATCTGCTCCAAGATCTACTACCCGAATAGATGGATCTATGGCCCCAACAATCTTTGCAGACTCCCCGTGAGGAAGGGCGAGGAAGAGCAGCTCGCACTTATTCATGGCTGCAGTATCGGTCGCTTGAAAGAGTCGATCCTTAAATCCAGTTAAGTGTGGGTGGACGGAAGTGATCTTCTGCCCAGCGTTACTTCCGGCCGAGATATAGCTCAACTCGAATTCTGGGTGGTTTGTGAGAAGTCTTAAGAGTTCTCCACCTGCATACCCACTTGCCCCAATGACCCCTGTTTTCATGGCTCAAGGGTAACTCAATTGACTTGATATTGCATAATTATGCAGGATATTGCATAAATATGCATATCCCTATCGGTCTTAATCTCGGATTGTTGCTCCACATGCCTCTATAGCCTTCGCTGCGGCCGCCAATCTAAATCCAGAGACTTCATCCGCTGTGAGGGTGCGGTCTGGGGCGCGGAATGTCATCGTAAAGGCGAGGGAAACTCTCGCATCTCCTGCTTGTTCATAGCGATCGAAGAGCGTGATGGATTCCAGCAGATCCCCTGCCCCGGTACGCAGGGCTTCTTCGACTTCCGCTGATGGGACCGAAGCATCAACAAAGAGCGAAATATCTTGAATTGCTGCAGGCATAGTAAGCACTGGCACAGAAGTAGTTGTTGGAGCAAATGGTAGTTCTGAGAGAATGACACCGAACGCGACAGAGCGCGGCGGGAGATTAAGTTCTTCTAGGACTCGTGGGTGCAGCTCACCAGCATGCGCAACAGGCTTGCCATCAATCTGAATTTCTGCGCAACGTCCTGGGTGCCACGGCGCAAGATCAGATTGCACAATTGTCGCGCGGTTACCAGTTTCAAGAACGATCCGCTCGGCTAGTGATACAGCGTCGCTCCAGTCATAGGCGCGACCCTTTCCCCACCACCCTTTACGATCGAGCGAACCTGACACAACCCCAACCACAAAGAGAGGTTGAGTTGGGACGCTCGCATAAATCTTCTTAATAATGTCATCAGCTGGACGCGATGCCGTTTGGATAATGCCAACCTTTGCGAGCGCTGCTGTATCTCGGAAAACAGTTCCGATCTCAAAAATTGCTACATCCTTCGCACCTCGAGAGAGGTTTCTTTGAAGTGCTTGTAAGAGACCAGGCAGCAAATGTGTTCGCAGTAGCGGCGCTTCATCTGACATGGGATTGGCGATCCGGAAAGAGGCGGCCCGAGGTCCTACAAAGCCCAACGTCTTCACCATCTCAGGTGAGACGAATGGATAGTTATACACCTCAGAGAATCCAAGATTGGCGAGCATCTGTCCGACTCCACGCTTTCGTTGCTGCATGGGAGTAAGAGTTGCCCCAGCTCTACCAACAGGAAGTCTTGATGGTATGAGATCAAAACCATTTACTCGAGCTACTTCTTCAGCTAAATCCGAGATAACTTCAAGATCAGCTCTCCATGTCGGGACAGTAAGAGTCCACTCGCTCTCTGAAACCTTGGTAACTTCTCCCCCGATAGCAGTGAGAGCACCACTGATCTGATCAGGTGAATATTCATAGCCGATAAGGCGTGAGATTGCTTGCGGTTCAAAGGTAATCACTCGGTGCTTTCCTACAGCGCCGTCTGTGCTCTCACCTACGAAGCTCGCACCGGAAAGTTCAATCAGCAAGGCTGCTGCCCGTGCCGAAGCAACACTTGCGACGGCAGGATCTACATTTCGCTCAAGGCGACGTGATGCCTCAGAGGATAATTTATGTGACCGAGAATTCTTTGCTACAGAGATCGGGTCGAAATGGGCCGCCTCTAGCGCGATGCGAACTGTTGAATCAGTGACTTCAGATTCCAATCCGCCCATAGTTCCAGCGAGTGCAAGCAGCTTCTTATCATCGGCGATCATCAATGAATCTGAAGTTAATGTACGTTTTAGGCCATCGAGAGTGACGAACTCCTTCTGGGAACCTGCACGTTGTACGTGTAGCCCACCCGAAATTTTATCTGCATCAAATGCATGGAGTGGCTGTCCAAGTTCCAGCATCACGTAGTTAGTGATATCGACCGCTAACGATATTGAACGCATCCCGCACTTTTCAATACGACGGCTCATCCATAGTGGAGTTGGTGCAGCAACGTTGACGCCATCAAGGGTTCTGATGTGTATGAAATCGGCACCAGAAGGGTCATCAATTTTTACTTGGATCGGATTCGCACCCGTTGCCTTATGAGCTGCCAAGTAATCGTGTAAAGCTGGATCTTTGAATGGAACGTTAAGTGAGATCGCAATCTCGCGCGCAAGTCCACGGGCTGAAAGTGCGTACCCACGATCAGGATTGACCGCAACATCAATAATCATCTCGTTGATCTCAAGCAACGCAATCGCATCGCTGCCAATAGCTGCGGCATTAACCGGGAGGACAATAATTCCTTGATGCTCATCACTAATACCGAGTTCACGCGCAGAACAGATCATGCCATTGCTGGTCTTACCGTAAGTCTCGCGAGCAGAGATTGCGAAATCACCTGGGAGGACTGCGCCAGGCAGAGCTGCAACAACTAAATCGCCCATGGCAAAGTTTGTCGCTCCACAAATGACATAACGAATTGAACCTTCGCCGCAATCTAACCCCACATAGCGAATGGGCTTTTTGAGATCTGCGAGCTCTTCAATGCTCTCGACGCGCGCTACAACAAGTGGGCCAGTGAGATCCGCCCCTTGAATCACGATCTCTTCAACTTCAAAACCGACCTTTACAAAGGCCGATTCAATAAGTTCAGGGGTGCATTTGGCTGGCAGTTCTGCAAACTCTCGCAGCCAAGATAGAGGGATCTTCATCGCAGACCACTTCCGAAGTTTTGAGTAAATCGAATATCGCCTTCAACGATGTCATGCATATCTGTAATCCCATGCTTGACCATCAACGTTCTTTCAAGTCCCATACCAAAGGCAAAACCAGAGAACTCTTCGGGATCAATTCCTGCCGCGCGAAGTACCTTTGGATTGACCATTCCACAGCCGCCCCATTCAACCCAGCGACCATTGAAGAAGAAATCTACTTCAGCACTTGGCTCAGTAAATGGGAAGAAGGATGGACGAAGGCGAGTCTTTACATCTGCG
>Ga0209829_10003829_pt1 | contig 10842 bp, 9 predicted proteins | sample C_140205_EF_Meta_FD_187311 | JGI IMG/M metagenome (GOLD analysis project Ga0209829, IMG submission 187311) | Freshwater microbial communities from Lake Croche, Canada to study carbon cycling - C_140205_EF_MetaG (SPAdes) (version 2) | ecosystem: Environmental > Aquatic > Freshwater > Lake... | reverse complement strand
GCCAATATCTCGTGACTACACTATCTAGATAAAAAATTTCTTTTTTTATTTAAAATACTATATCCACCGTTTCTCTCTTAGATGATTACAGAAAGAAAAGAAGGCGTTTACTCGCTGCTGACCATTGTTCAATGCCTGGGTCTCCTGATCTCCTTGTATGGATGGTTTTTGACTTGGAGACATTGCGGCGACCGATATTCGGGAGCCTGGTATCCCTGGGGGATTTTGGACCTTGAATGGGCCATGGTACTCGCCTTGACCTTCTACAGTATGTTGAACAGGGATGCCGAGGCCACGAACTTCATGGGAAGCCCCTCAAACCGCATCACGCTCAGCCTGCGTCAAGGGACAGCAGCCACCTTGGGAATCATCTTGTTCCTGGTCGGCACCAAGGGAAGGGGCCTCAATGAGAGCCAAGTGCTGTCGCGTATTTTCGTGGTCTCCTTCATTCCTGTCATCTTCATTTCGATAGGTTTGGTGAACGCATTTTTCCCCAAGGTCATCATGAGGCTGTTCTTCTCGGACAGATCCCGGGAAAAGTGCCTGCTGATCACTTGGAACGGAATGTCAAAGAAGCATCTGACTGACGAACAGAAGGATCTGCAGATGCACAAGCTGCACCAATGGCTGAATCGCCAGAAAAGCTATGGAGTGGACATTATTGGTATCCTGACGAATAACCCGAAGATCCCCAAAATCCTCGATATTCCCCATTTGGGAACCCCTGAGGATATCAACAATGCCCTGAAATCGACGCGCGCCACCTCGCTCATCATGATGGAGCGCCCCCCGCAGGCCAATATTTTCAATTACTGCATCGATTGCTGCGAGAAGTTCGGGGCCAGATATGCACTGGTGGAGGACTTGCTCTTAGAGTTCGGCAGGCCCTCCAAGACGATCATTGTGGACGGCGTCAACATGCTTCTCTTCCGCGTGGAGCCCCTCCAGAATCCGCTCAGTCGGATCATCAAACGGTTAACCGACATCATGATTTCCTCGCTGGTCATCCTGTTCATTTTGCCACCTTTAACCCTGTTCGTCTTCCTAGTCCAATGCATCGTCTCGCCGGGCCCTCTTCTTTACCGGCAGCAGCGATGCGGCAGGAACAAGCAGTCCTTCGAGGTGTTGAAGTTCCGCACCATGCACGTTCATCAACATGATCAGGCAATGCAGGCGACCAAAGGCGACCCCCGGATTTATCAAGGGGGCGGCTTCTTCAGGAGAAGCTCGATTGACGAGTTTCCCCAATTCATTAACGTTTTCATGGGTCAGATGAGCGTGGTTGGGCCGAGACCGCACATGCTCGAGCACGATGAGCGCTGGGCCAGGGTCCTAAAGAATTACCACGCGAGAACCGCGGTAAAGCCAGGCATCACGGGTCTGGCTCAGGTCAGGGGATTCCGCGGCGAGGCCTTCAGCGACCACGAGATCTTAAAACGCGTGGAATGCGACGTGGAATATATCGTGAAATGGAACATCTATCAGGACTTGCTGATCATTCTGCGCACGGTCAAACAGGTTTTTTTCCCTCTAAAAAACGCCTACTAGCGGGATCTGCTAAGAATTTCACCAATTTTTCCTTACTTGGCGGAGGAAGCGGATGGCAGCCCTTCCACCGTGCTGCCTGCCATAACATGGTGTTTGGAAAACCAACCCAAGGGCGTTTCGATCGCATAGATGACGGCGCTGGAGGCGCTGGGGATGGGGGTTTCATCGAAGGGCTTCATGTCATGGATTTCGAAGATCATGCCCGAGCGACCCACGTAGGCGATGGAGAGTGGGAGCGGGGTATCCTTCATCCAGAAAGTGACCTGGCGCGGCGACGGGAAGACGAAGACCATCGATTCGTCGGCCCCAAGATTCGTCCGCGACATCAGGCCAAGTTCCCGTGAGGCATCATCGGCCGCGATCTGGGCTTTCAGGGAGTTAGTCCCTAAGGTGAGTGTTGCCTTGGGAAGGTCGAGCTGAGGCTTAGGCGCGGCCTGCAGGACGGATGCTGCGAGGAATAGGGAAAGGAGTATAAGGAATGGCTTTCTCATCGTGGGGCACGGGTTAATGAATGATGATCGTAGTGAAGAGGTGAAAATATGGAATTCATGAAAGAAAAGAATTCTCATACTGCTTCTCTCTGCGTTCTCTGCGGTTGCTTGCCCGGCCGTTGCTGCGCATCCGTTACGGCTGCGCGAGAGCATTCGGCGGTTCTTGATTTTTTGCGGCAAATTTCTTGCCTTCGGCCGCTGACTTTCTACTCTGTTCAGGCCTGAGAATTCCTCCATCCGGGCGTTTCTCTAACACCCGAATGTCGAATTTCTTTCCCAGATGGGCCAATTGGCTTCCGCTCCAGCTGCTTGTCTGCGGCTTGGTGATCGGCGGACCCATCACTCTCGGGATCTGGTACTATTTCACGCCGAAGTACACCCGCGTCGGCTATCAGCCCGACCAACCAGTGCCCTTCTCCCACGCCCTGCACGTGAAGCAGCTCGGGATGGACTGTCGCTATTGCCATAGCTTCGTAGAGGTAGCCGGTCACTCGAACCTTCCTGCCACCCAGACCTGCATCAACTGCCACGGCCAGGGCAAGATCCTGCCGAACAGTCCCCGTCTGGCCGCTGTGCGCGACAGCTGGGAGACAGGCCAGCCAATCCCGTGGGTGCAGATCCACCGCCTGCCCGATTACGCTTACTTCAACCATGCGGTCCACGTGAACCGTGGGGTCAGCTGCTACAGCTGTCATGGTGCAGTAAACGAGATGAGCGTTGTCTACGAGGCCGAGTCACTCAGCATGAAGTGGTGCCTGGACTGCCATCGCGCCCCTGAGAATTTCCTTCGCCCGCCCTCAGAGATCTTTAACATGAACTGGCATCCCGCCTCGCCCGAGGCGCAGCGTGAGCTGGGAACAAAGTTCAAAGAGGAGTGGAAGGTCAATCCACCCGTCAACTGCGGAGGCTGCCACCGATGAAAAAGATTTTCCAACATCCCACGCGTGATCTGAAGCCAGCCCTCTGGAGAAGTCAGGGAGAGCGCGAGAACTCGCCTGCCTTTGCCGAAGATCTCGCCCGCGAGTTCACTCCCGGTGCCGCGGGATCCGATGCTGAGGATAACAATCTCTCCCGCCGCGACTTTGTCCGTCTGATGGGAGCAGCTACCGCGCTGACCGGCGTCGGGCTCACTGGTTGCCGCCGTCCCGAGGCTCATCTCGTTCCCTTCGCGAAGAGCGCCGAGTGGACGATCCCCGGCAAGTTCCTCTACTACGCCAGCTCCATGCCTACCCCGGCGGGAGCCGTACCGCTTACTGTCACGACCTCGGATGGTCGCCCCACCAAGATCGAGGGCAACCCGCTTCATCCCGTCAGCAACGGCTCGACCGACGTCTTTGCCCAGGCCTCTATCTTGGGCCTCTACGACCCTTACAGATCCAAGGAGATCACCCGTGACTCCGCCAAGGCCTCCCGCTCCGACCTGAACTCTTTAATCTCCAAGATCCGCGCTGCTGCGGGAACCAATGGCGGTGACGGGCTTGCGATCGTGGTCGGTAAGGAGAACTCTCCGACCGTCGAGCGCCTCCGGACGGAACTCACCTCCCAGTTCCCCAAGCTTCTATGGGTGCAGGATGAGGCGATCCAGTCGGATGAAGCCGCCTTCGACTCTCTGCTAGGTACGGGCGCTCGGCCTGTTTATGATTTCAAGAAGGCCGACGTGGTCCTCTCACTAGGCAGTGATTTCCTGAATCCCTCCGAGAGCGGACTTGGATTCGCGAAGGACTTTGCAAAGCGGCGCAATCCTAATGGTTCCAATGGGAGAACCATGAATCGTCTTTATGTGGTCGAGAATCACTTCTCGCTCACAGGCGGAATGGCCGACCATCGCCTCCGTGTGCGAGCCAGTGAAATCGGTGACTTCACTGCTGCGTTAGCCAAGGTCATCGCCACGAAGTCGGGCAACACATCCCTCTCCTCGCTGGCGGCGGCATATCCCGCGTCGGGTGTCTCTTTTGACCCTGCATGGGTAAACGGCGTGGCTGATGACCTCATCTCAGCCAAGGTTAAGGGAGTTGTGATACTGGGAGCCGGTCAGTCCGTCGCGGTGCAGGCGATGGCCCTAGGCATCAACAACACGCTCGGCAATCTTGGTTCGACTATCAATGTGGTCCAGACCGGAGTGAAGCCTGCCGCAACGCTTGCCGATCTCGCAAAGGCCATGGGTTCAGGTTCGGTCAAGACCCTGCTCATCCTAGAGGGCAACCCAGTGCTCACCGCCCCTGCTGAATTGAATTTTCCGAACCTGCTGTCCGGAGTTGCCGAGACCTTGCATCTCTCCCAGTTTGTTGATGAGACCAGCAAGGTGACCCATTGGCAGGTGCCTGCCGCCCACTATCTGGAGCGCTGGGGCGATGCCCGATCGATCGACGGAACAATCTGCTCCGTCCAACCGATGATCCTGCCGCTCTGGAATGGCATTTCGTCCCTCGAGATCCTTGCCGCCTTGGCCGGAGAGAAAGTCGACGGGCCTTCCGTAGTCCGAACCACCTTTTCATCAGTGACCAAGGATGGCTCCGATGCATCTTGGAATGAGTTCCTGAGAAACGGGTTTGCGGCCAGAACCGCATGGCCGGTCTCCAACCCTTCCTTTAGTGCCTCCGCCGCGCTTGCTGCGGTTCAGTCGGCTCCGAAGTTGGATTCCAAAGATTTCGAAGTGGTCTTCCTACGCAGTTCCAGCGTCGATGATGGGCGCTACGCGAATAATTCCTGGCTTCAGGAAACCCCTGACTATGTCACTAAGCTAGTCTGGGATAATGCAGCTCTTGTCAGCCCGGCCGACGCCCGCATGCTCGGCATCAAAGATGGTGATTGGCTGAAGATAACTGCAGGCGTCCGCTCGATCGAGGCCGCGGCGATCGTTGCTCCCGGCCATGTCGACAAGTCGCTGAGCATCGCCCTCGGCTACGGCCGCAAGGGCGTCTCCCATGTGATGGAGAACGTTGGATTTGACGCTTACCCACTGCGTCATTCCTCAAGCCTTTGCTTCCGATCGGGCGTCAAGGTGCAGGCTCTGCCCAAGGATTCCTACGTCTTTGCCCGCACCCAGGAGCACCAGAACATGGAAGGGCGCAACCTCGCCCGTACGGGAACTCTTGCTACCCTCCAGAAGCAGCCCGAATTCGCCCGAGAAATGGATGGCGAGCTGCCGGAGCCGATCTCCATCTACCCGAATCCCCCCCTTACCTCCGATCTCCAGTGGGGGCTCTCGGTCGATCTCAACTCCTGCATCGGTTGCAATGCCTGCATCGTTGCCTGCCAGGCTGAGAACAACATTCCGGTCGTCGGCAAGGATCAGGTCCGCCGCGGCCGTGATATGGCCTGGATCCGCATCGACCGCTGGTTCGCGAGCGCGGATCATAAGGAGGAAAGCCTCGAGATGATCCCGATGGCCATCATGTGTCAGCAGTGCGAGAGCGCACCCTGCGAGGCGGTCTGCCCGGCGAACGCAACCGTCCACAGCGAGGAGGGTCTGAACTTGATGGCCTACAATCGCTGCATCGGTACCCGCTACTGCGCGAACAACTGCCCCTGGAAGGTCCGCCGCTTCAACTGGTTCGACTACAACGAGCGTCCGCTGGATGAGCTCTACTACGGACCGCTTGCACCGAAGGGAATGGCCGACAGCCTCAAGATGTCGAAGAACCCTAACGTGACTGTCCGTATGCGCGGTGTCATGGAGAAGTGCACCTTCTGCATCCAGCGCATCGAGGAGGCGAAGATCGCCCGCTCAGTCAAGGCCGGTGCCAGTGATGTCACCAAGACCCCTCTCCCAGTCTTCAAGAGCGCCTGCCAGCAGGCCTGCCCATCCGAGTCGATCGTCTTTGGCAACATCAACGATCCCAAGAGCGCCGTCTCACAGGCCAAGGCCGACCCACGCACCTATTCCTCACTTGCCTATCTGAACACGCGTCCCCGCGTGACCTACATGGCAAGGATCCGCAATCCCAACCCTGCGATGCCGGGAGCCGATCTCGTCGGCGCCGCGAATCGTGGCGCTGAACAGGCAGACCATTCCTAAGAGCGAGCATGTCCATGTCAACTCCTTCGATCATCACTGCCGCCGAGACTGAGACGCCTGATCTTCATGTCTTGGAGCGTCCGCCGCAGGTGCTCAACAACCGCGGCCCCCTCTGGGTGACCGACGCGGTCTGTTCAATTGTTGAAGGGAAAACCCCGCTCTGGTGGTATGCAGCGATCGCCTTCACGGGCACCTTCGCTGCGATTGGCGGAGCCTGCATCCTTTACATGATCTGCACCGGTGTGGGTGTCTGGGGATCAAACAGCCCTTGCTTCTGGGCTTGGGATATCACCAATTTCATCTTCTGGGTTTCTATGGCGCATGCCGGGTCCCTCATCTCGGCCCTGCTCTTTCTGACACGTCAGAAGTGGAGTCTTTCGATCTCCCGAGCGGCCGAAGCAATGACGGTCTTTGCGATTGTCTGTGCCGGCGTCTATCCCGCGATCCATATCGGCCGCGTCTGGTTTGTCTGGTTCCTCTTCCCTGTGCCGAACAGCTATGGCATGTGGCCGAATTTCTTGAGCCCTCTTCTCTGGGATGTCTTCGCAGTGACGAGTTACCTGACTGTCTCCTCGCTCTTCTGGTTCGCCGGCATGATTCCCGATCTGGCCGTCCTTCGAGACCGCGCCACGACAAAAGTTCGCAAGTTCGCCTACGGTATCGTCTCCCTAGGATGGCTTGGTACGGCGCGTCAATGGCGCCATTACGAGATGATGTATGTCCTGCTAGCCGGGCTTACCTCTGTGTTGGTGGTGACCGTCACTACGATTGTGGCCAGCGATTGCGCTACCTCGGTGATTCCTGGATGGCATGCCACGATCTTCCCCTTCTACTTCATGGTCGGCGCGGTTTACAGCGGCAGTGCGGCGATCCTGACGCTGCTGCTTCCGTTGCGCTTGATCTATCCTCAGCTCAGGGATCTGATTACCCCGTCCCAACTCGACAAGGTCTGCAAACTCCTCCTGATGATGGGTTCCTGCGTGGCTTATGTCTATGTGTTCGAGCTCTTCAATGCCTGGTATAGCGCGAATCCTTTCGAGCGCGGGGCTTTCTGGGAGCGCTTCACCGGCAGCTGCAGCTGGTACGCCATCACCTGCCTCTCGATCAACCTGACGGTGCCGCAACTCTTCTGGTTCAAGGCGGTCCGCCGCTGCCTTCCGCTGGTCTTCATTCTCGCGATCCTCTGCAATGTCGGCATGTGGTTCGAGCGTTTCATGATTGTTACCTCGACGCTCACGCACGATTTCCTTCCTTCTTCCTGGGGGAACTTCCACCCGACAATCGTCGATATCCTGACGGCTACCGGAACACTTGGCATTTTCTTCACCCTCTTCCTGCTCTTCATCCGGTTTGTGCCAATCATGAGCATGAACGAGTTGAAAGCTGTCCTGCCAGGCACCCAGCCTCATGCTGGCGCGGGTCATTCCAATAATTCCACGGAGGAAACACACTGAGATGAGCAATCATTTTCAAGGTCATCACCTGCCGATTGCTGGTTCCAAAGAGGAGCCGCTCTATGCTCTTGGAGCCCGATTCGAGACGCCTGAGGCCCTTGTCCATGCCGTCGATCGCCTCCGCGACGAGGGAGTTTCACTCTACGAGTGCTTGACTCCCTACCCTATTCACGGACTTGCCGAGGCGATGAAGCTCCCCAAATCAATCCTGAGCTTACTCGTCCTGGGTGGGGGTGTTTCCGCAGTCCTGATTGCTCTCTCAATGCAACTGATCCCCAGCTGCATCATCTATCCGCTGGTGGTTGATGGGAAGCCTCTCAATCTTCTGGCGCTGCCCCAGTACGTTCCTATCGTGGTGGCCCTGACCCTCATGATCGGCGCGATCACGGCCGTTACAGGGATGATCCTGCTGGGGGGGATGCCCCGATGGAATAATCCGATGTTTGCCTGGGATCTCTTTGCCAAGGATGCTTCGCGCGGTTTCTTCATTGCCATAGAAGCCCGCGACCGGAAATTCTCAACCTCGGCCCTGACCGAGCTACTCCATGAACTCGGTGCCGGTGACATCACCGCCATCCATCAGGAGGCCTCAGAAGAGAAATAATTGCCATGGTACGCTATTTCCTTTTCCTTCTTGTCCTCATCACCATCCTGGTGGTCTCCATTGCCGGATTGCGCGACTACTCCTTTCTGCCGCACAAGACCAAGCGTCCTCCGATCGAGATCTTCCCCGATATGGTCCGTCAGGACAAAGTCAAGGCGCAGGCCCCGAGCGACTTCTATGACGATGGACGCGGCGCTCGTGCGAATGTAGCCGGGACTGTTCCTGTTGGGTACTCGGCTCCAGAGTCCAGTGCTCAGGCCTCTGAGGGAGTCGCGACCATGGGAAGTCCCTACAGCGTTGTTGTTTTCTCCGGCAAGCAGGACTATGCCGACACGGGCAAGATCGGAACGAACTGGGGCAATGGCATTCCCTTCTCCGCGACCATGGCTACTCTGGAACGGGGACGCGAGCGTTACCAGATTCAGTGTGCCGTCTGTCATGGTGCCACGGGAGCCGGCAATGGTATCGCTACAAAATATGGTTTGGTCGGCGTCGCCAACCTACAGCAACAGCGCATTCGCGATATGAGTGATGGCGAGATCTACAACACGATCGTGAACGGCAAGAATACGATGATGGGCTACGGTTCGGTGATCCAGGTGCCAGACCGCTGGGCCATCGTTGCCTACATGCGCGCGCTGCAGCGTTCGCAGAATGCGACGATCAACGACGTGCCCACGGCTAATCGTGCCGCACTCACCGGCACCAACGCGGCTTCCGCCACAACCGGCGCCGCCAAGCCATGATCGCTGAACATAAATCATTCCCTGCACAGCAAGCACGATCGGCATCCGGAATCCTTCCGCCCGCCGAGACCTTCGACTACAAGCATGTCGGCGGACGTTTTGTCGGGCTCTGTGTGACTGCCCTGATCGGGCTTTTGCTCTCGCTGATCCTAGGGCTAGCTAATCCCCACCAGTTCGCTTTCTCGTGGATGTTTGCAGGGTGTTTCTTCTTCACGATCCTGATCGGATCGCTCTTCTGGATCGTCGTTCATCATGCAGTGGATGCGGCCTGGAGCGTCGGGATCCGACGACAACTGGAGAATATCTCCTGTCTGCTGCCGCTTCTCACGCTGCTGCTGGTGCCGCTTCTTTTTGTGGCTTCGGATCTCTGGACTTGGATGGCTTTGTCACCCTCCACCAACCATGAGCTGGCAGAAAAATCCGCCTTCCTGAATGTGAATTTCTTCTGGGTTCGCACGGCCTTTTACTTCCTGCTCTTCGGAGCTGGAGCACTGTTGCTTCGTCGGAATTCCTTGGCTCAGGACAAGGATGGCGATGCCATCCACACCATCCGCAATCGCAGGGTCGCCTTCTTCCTGGTGCCGGTTGGTGCCATCTCACTCACTTTCTGGTCGATCGATTGGATCATGGGTCTGAACTGGAAGTGGAACTCAACGATCTGGGGACTCTACATCTTCGCCGGATCAGTCCTATCGGCACTCTGCGTCATCATACTGCTCTCGAATGCACTTCGCTCCGCCGGCTATCTTAAGAAAGTGCTGACTGCTCAGCATAACTTTGCCTTTGGTAAGTTGCTGCTTGGTTTTACGCTTTTCTGGTCCTGGATTGCCTTCGTCCAGTACATGCTCATTTGGTATGCGAACATCCCCGAAGAGAGCGTTTACTACGTCCTGCGCTCCTCCACGTCCTGGAATGTTCTGGGGATCATTCTAGTGGTCGGCCACTTCCTGGTTCCCTTTGTCCTACTGCTCTTCCGTGGTCCCAAGGCCAGCTCCGGATTCCTAGGTCTGGTCGCCGGCTGGATTCTTTGCATGCACCTGCTGGACGTTTATACAATGATCCTGCCCGTGTTGCATCCGGAAGGTTTCCACCCTGCCGTCCTGGACGTCGTCTCGCTGCTTGCGATCGGTTGCACGCTGAGCGCCTTCTTCCTGAAGCGCCTCGGCGATTCACCACTCTGGCCCTCGCGGGATCCCCGACTAGCTGAGGCCGCCAACTACATCGACTGATGAGCCACGATCATACGTCCAATTCTGAAAAACCGCAGTTATCGACCGGCATTCTGCTCTGGATCGGAGTTCTGATTCTACTACTTGCGGCTGTGCTCGGAGGTCTCTGGCTCAACCGCTCTAACACCGCCACGGAAACCGAAGATGCAGACCGGGCTGCCGTCCGTACGAAGAATCTCGTGGAGCTTCAGGCCGCCGATTCGAACGCCCTCACCACCTATGGCTGGAATGATCAAGCCAAGGGAATCGTCCATATTCCGATCGGCAGGGCACTGGAACTGGTCCTTCCGACCCTGCAAAACTCTGCGAACAAAGCTCCCAAGGAGGGCCAACCATAGCCTTGCCATGAGCCATCACAACCTTCCCCATCATCATCCCGCGCCGGGTCATGAACCCGTCGACAACAAGGCCATCGACGCCTCGGTCCGCTTGCCGGTGATCATCCTCTTCGGAAACGCTATCCACTGGCTTGTGATCGCCTGTTTACTCTCTCTTGTTGTTTCCATCAAGTTGATCGCTCCCGGATTCCTTGGAGGTATCAGCTTCCTGAACTACGGTCGCCTTGCTCCGATGGCCCGCGATCTCATGCTCTACGGATGGGCTTCTCAAGCTGCGATTGGCGCCGGCGTCTGGCTAATGGCCCGCCTCTGTGGTCGTCCTCTCGGTGGCGGAGATGGCCAAGGCATGGGTGGCATGCTGCTCAGGACGTTGATCATCAGCGCAACGGTGCTTTGGAACCTGGCTGTTCTACT
>Ga0209829_10003827_pt1 | contig 10844 bp, 10 predicted proteins | sample C_140205_EF_Meta_FD_187311 | JGI IMG/M metagenome (GOLD analysis project Ga0209829, IMG submission 187311) | Freshwater microbial communities from Lake Croche, Canada to study carbon cycling - C_140205_EF_MetaG (SPAdes) (version 2) | ecosystem: Environmental > Aquatic > Freshwater > Lake... | reverse complement strand
GCCGTTATCGACGGTGACGATCAACTTAGCGCCCCGCTCTGCCGCCTCCTGCACGATACCGGGCGTCAGGCCGTAGCCGAACTTGAAACGATCCGGCACCAGAAAGCAGGCGTCGCTAAAGCCCCAGGAACGCAGGGCGCGCAGCACCAGCGCGGTGCTGGTGGCGCCATCGGCATCAAAGTCACCGATCACCACCACCTGCCGTTGCCGGTAGGCGGTCAGCAGCTCGGCCGCGGCCTGCACGTGCTCCAGCGTGCCCACGCGCAGCAGTCGCTCAGCCTGCAGGCGCAGCTGCGCCGCGGCGCTGATGCCCCGCGCCCGGTACAGGCGTCGCAGCAATTCCGGCACCTCGGCCAGCTCGGGAGCATCAGGCCCCAAAGCGCGCCGGACAATCGGCCGCCGCGGCCGTAAAGACCGGGCCGGCGCGGCAACGGGCGGCGCCTGCGGCAGCAGATCACCAAAGCGTTTGACGGTCACAAAGCCACCTGTTGCCACCACGGCCGCGTGGCCGGCCAAAAGCGCCAGCGGTGCCAGCGCGACAGCCGCCAGCAACGTCCGGCCACCGACAACTGCAGCGACTGCAATTGACCGGCTTGCAAGGCCTGCCAGGCGGGTGCAAACCAATCCTGCTCCAGCCGCTGCAAGGGTTGATCGCCCGGCCCGCGCGGTACCGACGGCAGCACCACCACCGACGGCGCGTCACCGGGCAGAACGGCCTGTTCCTGCTGCCACGCGGCAAAACCCGCGGGCACCGGGCTGGACTCGGCACCGGCCAAGGCGCATAGACCGGCTGACACGGCATCGTTGGCCCACACGCGTGTGGCGCTACCGGCATGGTCGCTGGGCATCGGCAGAAGTCCCGGGCCGCCACCCCAGATCCACAGCCCGTTGACCGCCAACTGACCCCGCTGCCGACGCTGGAGATTAAGCGGGTGATCGTGCAGCCACATCTCGCATTCGCCCGACAGGCGTCGCACCACCGCAGCATCAGGCCCCGTGGCCGGCGCGCGACTGAGGTTCGCGCCCAAAAAGCGCGCAGGCTCCGGCGCACTGAGCTGCCTGGCCGGCAAACCCTGCAGCAGGAAACCGCCGAACAAGGGCAGCAGTTGCAAACCCGAGTCGCCCAACAGCTGGCCAAACTGTTCAGCCAGCACAGCCGACTCGGCCGCCTCCAGGGTCAACACACCGGCCGGATGCAGGCGCAGGTGATCCAAGGCTGCCGTGCAATGGACCGGCGTGGCCAGCCAGGGATTGGCGTCGCGCGGCAGCCGCAGGGCCGCCGCAGCCAGATGCGCCGGCGGCAACTCACCGGTCTGACCCAGACCCAAGGCCCGTGCCAACGCCGCGCGCCAACCTGCCGGGTTAGGGCGCGCCGCGCCCAGCCGCAGCAGGCTTTCCAAGGCCGGCAACCGCGGCAGACTCACTGTGGCCTGACCCTCGAGCGCCTCGGCATCGAGAAACAGGTCGGCGACTAGGAGTTGCAGGTGCATGTCGCGTATCGTACCGGTGATGCGACTCGACGAGGCCACTGGTCAAACAATCCACCTCATCCGCGCGTATGCGGCGGACGTCATCACTGTGGGGACACAGCAGTTGACCGGTCCCTGCCTCATCTCGCCGGCCACCCTGATTGCGCAATGGTTCAGCGGCGAATTGGCCGACTTGGGCGAAGCGCAACTCGAGTTGTTGTGGCCGCTGGCACCGGAAGTCGTGCTGCTGGGCACGCATTCGCCCGGCCAACGGGCGCCAGCGGCGGTGCGCAGCGCCTTCAGCCAGCGCGGCGTGGCACTGGAAACCATGGACCTGGGCGCGGCCTGCCGCACTTACAACGTGTTGGCTCAGGAAGACCGGGCCGTCGTCGCCGCCCTGTTTCCCGGCACGCTACCGTCGCACCCATGAGCGACACTGCGCATATCGAAGACCTGCAGATCCGCTTGGCGCATCTGGAACACAGCCTGCAACAGATCAGCGATGAGGTCGTGCGCCAGCAGCAACAGATCGACGCGCTGACGCAGCGCGGTCACCATCTGCTGGAACGCCTGGCGGCGCTGCAGGGCGAAAGCGACGCCGACGCCGCGACCCGCATCGAAGTCCCGCCGCACTACTAGGGCCGCTTTATTTCAGCAGCCGTTACCGGTAGCGTGACGGCACAAAATCGGGGAGTTGCCACATGATCCGTACCGCCACCCGCGCCCTCGGCGCCGTCCTGTCCCTGTCACTGCTGCTGTCGGCTTGCGATAAACCGGAAACGCCCAAAACAGCCGAAACGCCGGCTGCTAAAAAAAGCCCTGCCAAAGCCGCTGCGCAAGTCGATGCCGCGCGCTTAACCGCGGCCGCCAAAGACGGCGCCAACTGGATGTCCACCGGCCGCACCTATGACGAACAGCGGCACAGCCCGCTGGACAAGATCAATGCCGGCAACGTCAAGCAACTGGGCCTGGCCTGGCACCATGATTTTGACGCCATCAACCGCGGCCAGCAGGCCACGCCCATCGTCGTCGACGGTGTGCTGTATGTATCGACCGCTTGGAGCAAGGTGTTCGCGTTCAATGCCAAGAGCGGTGAACTGCTGTGGAGCTATGACCCCAAGGTGCCCGGCGAGTGGGGCATCAACGCCTGCTGCGACGTGGTCAACCGGGGCGTCGCGGTCTGGAAGGGCAAGGTCTATCTGGGCACCCTTGATGGCCGCTTGGTCGCGCTGGACGCGGCGACCGGCAAGCCCGTCTGGGATGTGCTGACCATCGACAAGAGTCAGCGCTACGCCATTTCTGGCGCACCGCGCGTGATCAAAGGCAAGGTCATCATCGGCAACGCCGGCGGTGAACTGGGCGTGCGTGGCTATGTGTCGGCCTATGACGCGGAGACCGGCAAAATGGTCTGGCGCTTTTACACCGTACCGGGTGACCCCGCGGCCGGCTTCGAGAACAAGGCCATGGAGATGGCCGCCAAGACCTGGAAGGGTCAGTGGTGGAAGCTCGGCGGCGGCGGCACCGTCTGGGATGCCATGGCTTACGACTCTGACGCCGACCTGCTGTACATCGGTACCAGCAACGGCACACCGTGGAACCAAGCGCTGCGCAGCCCCGGCGGCGGCGACAACCTGTTCCTCAGCTCCATCGTCGCACTGAAGGCCGAGACCGGCGAATACGCTTGGCACTACCAGACCACACCGGGCGATGACTGGGATTACGACTCGACCAATCACATGATCCTGGCGGACATCAAGGTCGGCGACAAAGATCGCAAGGTCATCATGCAGGCCGCCAAGAACGGCGTGTTCTATGTGCTTGATCGTGTGACCGGCGAATTCATCTCGGCCAAGCCCTTTGTCACCATCAACTGGGCCACCGGCTTTGATCCCAAGACCGGCCGTCCCATCGAAAACCCGGTGGCGCGTTACAGCCGCACGGGCAAGACCTTTGTGGCCATGCCCGGCGCCGCCGGCGGCCACTCCTGGCATCCGATGTCCTTTAGCCCGGCCACAGGCCTGGTCTATATCCCGGCGCTGGATCTGGGCATGCCGTTCGCGCCCGAGACCAACCGCAAGACCAGCCAGTACACCTTCAACATCGGCTATGACTTCGCGGCCACCTCAATGCCGCAAGACAAGCTCATCAAGGACTCGGTCAAAGCAAGCTCGGTGGGTCACCTGGCGGCTTGGGACCCGGTCGCGCAAAAGGAAGTCTGGCGCGTCGACTACAAAGAGCCTTGGGCGGGCGGCGTGTTGTCGACTGCAGGTAACCTGGTCTTTCAGGGTACGGCCATGGGTGAGTTCATCGCCTATAGCGCCGACAAGGGCACCAAGCTGTGGTCGGCACCGACCCAGGCCGGCGTGATTGCAGCGCCGGTCAGCTACGAAGTGGATGGCCAGCAATATGTCGCCGTAGAGGTCGGCTATGGCGGCGCACTGGCCATCGCTGCCGGCGAGATCGCCCGCGACAAGCACATTGCCGGCAATAACAAGCCGCGGCTGCTGGTGTTTGCCTTGGGCGGCACCGACAAACTGCCGCCCGATGAAGTGGTGACTTTGCCGCTGACGCCGCCGGCCAGCACCGCCTCAGCCGCCGTCATTGATAAGGGCTTTCATTTGTTTCACCCCTATTGCAACAACTGCCATGGCGACGCCGCGGTCAGCGGTAGCAGCATTCCAGACCTGCAGCACTCTGCGGTTTTGGCCGATGCAGCGGCCTGGGAGAGCATCGTGCTGGGTGGGGCGCGCAAAGACCGCGGTATGGTCAGCTTTGCCAACGAGCTGAACAAGGAAGATTCCGAAGCACTGCGCGCCTATGTCATCCAGCGCGCGCATGAGACCTTGGCCGAACAAAAGGCTGCGCTAAAACACTAAGCGCAGCGGCGGCAAACGGCAGCGGCTAGAATGCGCACTTCACCTTACCTGTGGAGTTCGCATGCGCCGCTATGCCCTGCCCCTGTTGACCTCATTCATCATTCTCGCCGGCTGTGCCGATGCAGCCCAGCAAGCCCCCAAGAGCGAAGAAGACAAAGCGCTCTATAACCTGGGCGTCATGCTCAGCAGCAGCATCAAGAACTTCAACCTGACGGGTAAAGAGCTCGAGCTGGTCAAAGCCGGTCTGGCCGATGGCGCGCAAGACAAGGCCTCAACCGACGACCTGGAAAAGTACGTCGCCAAGCTGCAAGAACTGCAGACCCAGCGCGTTGCCGCAGCGACCGAGAAAGAAAAGGCCGCCGGTGCGGCCTATCTGACCAAGGCAGCCGCTGAAAAGGGCGCCACCAAGACCGCCAGCGGCTTGGTCATCAAAGCGACCAGCGAAGGCACGGGCGCCAAGCCCACTGCCGATAACCAGGTCAAGGTCAATTACGAAGGTCGCTTTGTCGATGGCAAGGTGTTCGACAGCTCGATCAAGCGCAATGAACCGGCCACCTTCCCGTTGGGTGGCGTCATCCCCTGCTGGACCGAAGCCGTACAGCTGATGAAAGTCGGCGGCAAGGCCCAAGTGGTTTGCCCGCCGGAACTGGCCTATGGCGAAGAAGGCCGTCCGCCGCAGATGCGCGGTGGTGCCACGCTGGTGTTCGACATCGAGCTGCTGGACATCGTCAAGGGTGAAGCGCCGGCGGCTGCTCCGGCCCGCTGAAGCCGCGCAAGACGTGCGCACAAAGCCCCCGCTGGTCGGGGGCTTTTTTTTGGGGCGCGGAACTTGGCCGGGGGTGGCGCTGTCGGAATAACAGGCCGGAAATGAAAGTGGGCCTCGAAAGGCCCACCGGAAGAAGACACAGGGAGAAAAGGCTGGTTATGAATCCACCAAACATTCGAAGCTGACAGACTCGAACAATTGGTAACGCTTTTTCTTTTTCTTATATCGATCGATTATTGCTTTTGTCGGTACGGCAACCGACTTCTCTACTGCCTGTGTCTTCTTCCGGTGGGCCTGCTCAACGATGGGCATCACACCACGCGCCAGCCGTGCTGACAAGCCTTTTTTAAACCCAGTTATGGAACGGTTACGTACCGTTTTGGTAAGGACATTTCCGGCGCGCGGCGTCTTACAACAGATCGTTGCAAAATCATCAAGCCAAGCCGCCGAGCAAGGGCACGAAGGCCACCGGACCGAGGTTTTCGCGGTGTATGCCGGACTCACGCCGCGTCAGTCGCACCAATTGCTGCTGCCCTTCCGGACCCACTGGCGCCACCAGACGGCCGCCCACAGCCAACTGAGCGATCAAGGCATCGGGCAGCACCAACGGGGCCGCCGCCGCGAGGATGCCGTCGAAAGGCGCTTGCGTCGGCCAACCCTTCATCCCGTCGCCATGCCGGAACTTCACGTTACGTATATCCAGCTCAGCGATGCGTTCTTTGGCGCGACGCAATAACGGCTCGACGCGTTCTATGGAATAAATGTGCTCAGCAAACGGTGACAACATGGCTGTCTGATAGCCGCAGCCGGTCCCGATTTCCAGCACCTTGAGCAAGGGCCCGCCCTGCGCCAGCGCCTCGGTCATGCGTGCGACGATAAACGGCTGCGAGATGGTCTGGCTCCAGCCTATGGGCAAAGCCGTGTCTTCATAGGCGCGACTGGCCAAGGCTTCATCGACAAAGATGTGGCGCGGCAACACACGCACCTGCTCGAGCACTCGCGGGTCAGCGATGCCCTGCTCACGCAGGCGCTGTACCAAGCGATCGCGCGTGCGCGCCGAGGTCATGCCGATGCCGGCGTGCGTTGGGCGGGACATCAGACCAGCGGCTTGAGCCAGTCGGCAACGGTCTGCAGCGCGCTGTGACGCGTCAGATCGATTTGCAGCGGCGTGACTGAGACATAACCCTGAGCCACAGCGTGAAAGTCTGTGCCCTCGCCCGCGTCCTGCCCTATTCCGGCAGGACCTATCCAGTACATCGGCCGGCCACGCGGATCGGCCACAGCGATGGCCGCTTCGGAACGGTGCCGGCCACCCAGACGCGTGGCGCGGATGCCGCGCAATTGCTCGTAAGGCAGATCGGGGATGTTGACGTTGAGCGTGAAGCCGCGCTCTAAGGGGGCCTCGAGCAAGCGGGCAACCAGCGACTGCGCGACCCGCGCTGCAGCATTGAAATGCCGCCCGCTGCCCTGCTCGACACACAAGGAAAACGCGATGGTCGGCAAGCCCAGAAAGCGCCCTTCAATGGCCGCGGCCACAGTGCCGCTGTAGAGCGTGTCATCCCCAAGGTTGGCACCATCGTTGATGCCCGAACAGACCAGATCGAACTCGTCGGCGAAAACACCCGAAATAGCCAGGTGCACACAATCGGTGGGCGTACCACCCGGTACGTAATAGACGTCGGGCTCGGACTCGAGCACACGCAGTGGCACATCGAGCGTCAGCGAATTGCTGGCACCGCTACGATTGCGATCGGGGGCGACCAGCACCGTGCTGCCGAGGGGCTTCAGCGCCTCATTGAGCCGCAGGATGCCCTCGGCACGGTAGCCGTCGTCGTTGCTGACGAGGATTTTCATGGAGTACCAAGCCAAGGAGTCGATGGCTAAATATACTTGAATTCGCCGGCTTCAGATCAGAACCCACAGGGTGCTGCCATGCGCAAAGACCAGGACGATCCCACCGAGGGCACTGACGGCGAGTTGCTGCGCGAGGCCATGCGAGGCGTGCGGCCGCTGGCCATCGAACCGCGGCAACTGCCGGGACGTAAACGCCCTGCCCCGCGGGCGCGCTTTACCCGCGCTGACCGTCATTCGGTATTGACCGAGAGTCTGGCCGATTTGCGCCAGCCCCTGGCGCCGGTCATCGAGTCCGGCGAAGAGCTGATCTATCGGCGCGAAGGCGTGTCGGCACATATCCTCAAGCAACTGCGCCATGGCCATTACCGGGTCGACTTCGAACTTGATCTGCACGGCTTGTCGGTGCTGCAAGCCGAACAGCAACTGGCGGCCTTTCTGGCCGAGGCCTTGCTGCACAACTGCCGCGTGCTGCGCATCGTGCACGGCAAAGGCTTGCGCTCAGGCAACCGCGGGCCCGTGCTCAAGCGGTTGGTCAATGACTACCTGCGACGCGTCTCTGCGGTGCTGGCCTTTGCCAGTGCACGCGAGGTCGATGGCGGAGTCGGCGCGTCGCTGGTGTTGCTGGCGGCCCGCAAACGCGGCCTGTAAACCGCGCGCATTTTCCGTATAGCGTTTGCGCCAACTACGGATGTTGGCCTTTGTCAGCCCGGTGCATGCTGCCTCGCAAGTTAAGGCCATACGCAGCGGAGCCAACGCGGTGAGTTCAACAAGCCACAGCGCGGACAAACGGGTCATCCCCGGCACACCGATCTTTGATGGTGAGCAGGCCATGAAGGGCTATGCCCTCAACGCCATGTGCTACTCGTTCAACGACAAGCTCAATCGCAACGCCTACCGGGCAGATCCCTTGGCCTATTGCCGCAAGTTCAGCTTAAGCGCCGAGCAGACCGAGGCGGTGCTGGCGATGGATGTGCTGGCACTGCTGCGCGCCGGCGGCAATATCTATTACCTGGCCAAACTCACCGGAATCCATCATCTGAATGTTCAGGATATCGGCGCCCAGCAGACCGGTATGAGTGTCGAAGAATTCAAAGCCATGCTGCACAAGCACCAGACAAGCTGACATGGCACAGATCATCGGCAGCTATTTCACCAGTCATGTGCCCAGCATCGGCGCTGCCATCGCCCGCGATCTGCAACAGGACGCTTATTGGAGCCCGTTCTTTGATGGACTGATACCGGTGCGGCGCTGGCTGTCAGAGCAACAGCCCGACGTGGCCGTGGTGTTTTATAACGACCATGGTTTGAACTTTTTCCTGGACACGCTACCCACGTTTGCGGTGGGCGCAGCGGAAACCTATACCAACGCCGATGAAGGCTGGGGACTGCCCGTGCAACCGCCTTTCACGGGTCACCGCAACCTGTCCTGGCACATCATCGAAAATCTGGTGGCCGATGAGTTCGATATAACTATGTGTCAGCAGATGAACGTCGACCACGCTGTGGTCGTGCCGTTTCAATTGGCCTATCCGCAAGCCAGCGTTTGGCCGCTGCGCATCGTGCCCATCGCCATCAACACCGTGCAGCATCCGCTGCCCAGCGCCAGACGCTGCCTGGCCCTGGGCCGTGCTGTCGGCAAAGCTCTGCGCAGTTGGCCGGGTAGCGAGCGCATCGTGGTGATGGGCACCGGCGGCTTGAGCCACCAGCTTGAAGGTGAACGGGCCGGCCACATTAACAATGCCTATGACCTGTTCTGCTTGAACAACATCAAAGACAACCCGGGTGCGCTGACTCATCACAGCGCGCTGGATCTGGTGGAGCTGGCGGGTACGCAAGGCGTGGAGATTTTGAACTGGATCGCAGCGCGTGGCGCGCTGGGTGATGCACCTTTGCGCCAGCAGTCGCGCAACTATCACATCCCAATTTCCAACACCGCTGCGGCGACGTTGGTGCTCGAACCCATTGGCAACTGAAGCAGTTGCCCTCTTAAAGGCCGGATGGGCAGCGCCCACCCGGCCTTATTTTTGACGCTGCGCTTACGGCAGGTCGAAACGATCCAAGGTCATCACCTTGTTCCAAGCCTTGACGAAGTCACGCAAGAAGCGCTGACGACCATCCGTCTGGGCATAGACTTCGGCCACCGCACGCAACTCGCTGTTAGAGCCGAACACCAGATCAACCGGTGTTGCCGTCCAACGCAGCTTGCCGGTCTTGCGATCGGTGCCCTCGTACAACCCATCGCTGGCCGACTTCTTCCACTGCGTCGACATGTCGAGCAGGTTGAGGAAGAAGTCATTGCTCAAGGTGCCGGGACGACTGGTCAATACACCGTGAGCAGAGAGGTCCGCATTGGCATTGAGGGCGCGCAAGCCACCCACCAGCACGGTCATCTCCGGCACGGTCAAAGTCAGCAGGTTGGCCCGGTCCACCAGCGCTTCGGCCGGCGACTGACTGACGCCGCTACCGTAATAGTTACGGAAGCCATCGGCCTTGGGCTCCAGTGCCGTAAACGACACGACATCGGTCTTGTCCTGTGTCGCATCAACACGGCCCGGCTTGAAGGGCACGGTCACCGTCGCACCGGCAGCCTTGGCAGCCTGTTCAATAGCTGCGTTACCACCGAGCACGATCAGATCGGCTATCGACACCTTGTTGCCGGCAGGCTGGGCATTGAACTCCTTCTGAATGGCTTCCAGGCGCGAGAGCACCTTGGCCAGCTCAGCCGGGTTATTCACCGGCCAGTCTTTTTGCGGGGCCAGACGGATGCGAGCGCCATTGGCGCCACCGCGCATGTCTGTACCGCGGAAGCTGGCAGCCGACGCCCAAGCCGTGCGGACCAACTCCGGCACCGACAGACCGGAAGCCAGAATCTTGGCTTTCAGTGCGGTGACGTCGGCGTCATTAACCGGCTTGCCGGCAGCCTTAGGCAGCGGGTCCTGCCAGATCAGCTCTTCACCGGGGACTTCTGCACCCAGATAGCGGGCGCGCGGACCCATGTCACGGTGCATCAGCTTGAACCAGGCCTTGGCGAAAGCCAGACGGAACTCTTCCGGGTTCTGGCGGAAACGCAGGGCGATCGTGCGATAGGCCGGGTCCATCTTCAGGGCCAGGTCCGTCGTAAACATGATCGGTGCATGACGCTTGGTCGGATCGTGGGCATCCGGCACCAGGTTGGCACCCTGACCGTTGGCCGGTATCCACTGCGTGGCGCCGGCGGGGCTCTTGGTCTGCACCCAGTCAAAGGCAAACAGGTTGTCCAGATATTGATTGGTCCAAGCGACCGGATTGGCCGACCAGGCGCCTTCCAGGCCACTGGTGATGGTGTCACCGGCATTGCCCTTACCGCACTTGTTCGTCCACCCCATACCCTGCTCTTCCACGCCTGCCGCCGCCGGAGCGGGGCCTACGCACTTGGACGGATCGGCCGCGCCATGGGCCTTGCCGAAGGTGTGACCACCGGCGATCAGCGCCAGCGTCTCTTCGTCGTTCATGGCCATGCGGCCGAAGGTCTCACGGATGTCGCGGGCCGCGGCCAGCGGATCGGGATTGCCGTTGGGACCCTCGGGGTTGACGTAGATCAGGCCCATCTGCACGGCGGCCAAGGGCTGCGCCAGCTTGCGATCGCCGCTATAGCGCTCGTCGGCCAGCCACTTCTGCTCGGGTCCCCAGTACACGAGGTCGGGCTCCCAGTCGTCTTTACGACCACCGGCAAAACCAAAGGTCTTAAAGCCCATGGACTCCATGGCGACATTACCGGTCAGCACCATCAGGTCACCCCAGGAGATGCTCTGACCATACTTCTGCTTGACCGGCCACAGCAGGCGCCGGGCCTTGTCCAGGTTGGCGTTGTCGGGCCAGCTGTTGAGCGGCTCAAAGCAG
>Ga0209829_10003826_pt1 | contig 10845 bp, 10 predicted proteins | sample C_140205_EF_Meta_FD_187311 | JGI IMG/M metagenome (GOLD analysis project Ga0209829, IMG submission 187311) | Freshwater microbial communities from Lake Croche, Canada to study carbon cycling - C_140205_EF_MetaG (SPAdes) (version 2) | ecosystem: Environmental > Aquatic > Freshwater > Lake... | reverse complement strand
GAGTCTCGGTAACTTCTTTGCGGCCCTCGTGCTGTTAGTTGCGCATCCGTACAGTATTGGTGACTACGTGGAGATTCGCTCTGGTGGAATCGGAACGCTCAGGGCCAAGATCTTGGAAACTGGACTTACCTACGTGACGGTTGAAACCGATGAAGGAATTCTGAAAATTCCTAATTCTGTGATGCTCTCTGCAGGAATTGGCAAGCCCAACGACTCTTCGTCGCTGAACTAATCAACTAAAAGAACAAGCGTTCCAGCAAATTTGTCGTGAAGAGTTTGTTTTTGCTTATCGAAGAGTGGCAATAAATAGTCGACCACGATAAATAGCGAAAGTGGAATTAGAACGAATGATGCCACTATCCCGAGCGCTTGAATAAGTGCGAATGGCAACCACCTTCTAAAAGCTTGCTGGCGAGTTGGAATAACCCCGGTGAGCGCATCAACAACTCGAGTCTTTGCGACTCGATTACCAATCGTCTGTCCCTCTTTTGTAGAAAGCATTTGGGTGAAGTACATCCCTTGAAATAGCAAAAGAGCAATCACTCCTAAGTATTTGCCAGCAAACGTTGTTGCTCCAAATTCAATCAGAGTAGAAGGAATCAGTAATACAACGTTGTCGATAATTGTCGCTCCAACGCGGTGCCACCAGCCTGCGAGCACAGTTGGTTGTCCCGCTTTTTCGCCAGCGAGCGTTGCTGAGGTTGCCTGTCCGCACACTGAACAGTGCGCGCCATCAACTTGGGATCCACATTGGGTGCAGTACATACCCTCTATCTTTGCCTAGATGTTGGCTCCATGGTGACAACCTCCTGGTCAGGGTTATTTTCCAACACTGTTATGTGCTTGATGTCGTGACATCTCAACCAGAAATTATGGGAATTTCTGAGAGGAAAGAAATGAAATTAGTTCCTCTCGAATAAGTGCTGGCTGTTCGGTGAGCATTGCGTGTCCACAATTTTCCAGATTTATCAATTTTGTATTTGGACGTTTTGAAACGAAATTTCTAGAATTCTCTGGTGGAGCAATCAAATCATTGAGGCCTTGTATCACGAGTCCAGGTGCAATCCCACCTGAATAGAACTCAGAGTGGTTCGTGCTTCTGACCGCCGCTGCTTGAAATAAGGCAAGCTGTCCATTCCATCCGTATCGCCATTCTCCAACTTCATTTACTGGTGCGAAAAACACTTCTTTTACATCTCGTTCGCGTTCAGCATCACTTCGTGATGGGTCAAAGATTCGCAGAAAAACTTCATGAACTTCGCTGCTTGGGGCAACGTCTCCACCACACGCGAGCAAAATAAGGGCCGCAACAGAATCTGGACGAATTGTAGAAAATGCTCGTGCCACTCGATTACCAAATGCGTGTCCAATAACAATTGGCTTATTAATCCCAATTTGATCAATTATGCCCCAGAGCTCACCCGCGACATCAAATAATGTTCCCCACCCAGGATCGACAAGAGGAGTCGAAAAACCTGGAGGAGTAATTGACACCGTTCGAAATCCGGACTCACTGAGCGAAATCGATAACTCTTCGAAGTCACTTCCAGGTCTGCCCAGTGACGGATACAAGACAATGCATCTGCCTGATCCACGGTCATCGATGCTGTAAATGTTTTTATTACTGGTCACAGTAAACGTTGTTGTCTCACTCACCTGATCGCCGCCAAGTCAACTGCCAACGCTTTAGAAAGTGCTTCTCCGCGCTCATCACCTAGCAAACCTGGAAGCCCCTTGTTCATTACGTATGAGAATGTGCAATTTTTATCCACGGCACAAAGGATTCGTGATCCACCGTATCCATGCCAATAAGCAACACGTCCACCGACGTCTTCACCGCTACCTGGTCGAGCAAGTGCATAGCCAATACCCCACTTAAGCGGCCTTCGAAAGAATGCGTCGCGGCCATCAGACTGCACTCTAAAGATCTTGTCAATAGTGTCATCAGTTAAATATTGCTTTCCATCAACAACACCGTGATTCACAATGATTGACTGAATTCGAGCTAGACCACGAGCATTTCCAATCGCCGCGCTTGGAACATCTGTACGCATTCGATCTGGATCTGAATTCGTCCCATCATTTTGAGGGCTAACGATTGTTTTGAGCTGAAGACCGAGCACTTTGCGACCAACCTCACTGTTTGCAACAGTTCCTACCCAGCCAGGGAGTTTCATGTCAGGTGGGATAAAGGCCGCGTAACGTTCGAGCTCGCTATCGGGAATACCGAAATAGAAATCATTTTTAACTAAATCAGAAAACTCGGCCTGAAGAAACTGATGAGGCATGTAACCACTGACTCTTCGAACAAGCTCACCAACGAGGTAGCCATAACTCATCAAGTGATAGCCAGAACGTGTTCCTGGCTTAAACCAAGGCTCTTGAGCAGCCAGTACAGACGTTGCTTTTTCCCAGTCAAATAAGTCTCGATGTAAAAACGGCTTATCCCACCCCATTAAACCGGCAGAGTGGCTCATTAAGTGGCGAACAAGAACTTCACCCTTGCCATTTTTGGCAAATTCTGGCCAGTATTTAGCGACTGGTTTATCTACATCTATCAACCCACGATCAACTAGCAATAATGCACTTAACGCAATCAAGGTTTTGCCCGATGAAAATACATTGCTAATGGTTTCTTGACGCCAAGGTTTAGTCATCCCTGCGTCCATGTAACCACCCCATGAGTCAACAACCAACTCACCTTTGTATGTGACTGCAATTGATGCACCCACATCTTTGCCAGAGGCGAACAACTCTTCAAAAATTTGACCAAGTCTTTCAAAACGTGGATCGACTACTCCCTGTATTCCTGACATTGGGTCCTATCTATTAGCTATTTAGATGATTCTTGCACCTACCGAAGGAGCAAACGTCTACCAATTGATGTTCTGAGCTAATCCATCGCTGAAAGCCAGTTAGTCAATTGGTTCCAACTCAAATCGGTTAGGGGTCCTTCCTGAGCGCCTAACCTTTATAGCCATGGCAGACAACAAGCGCACTACAGATTCTGGAATCGAAATCAACCCGATCTACACCGAAGGCGACCTCGATGGTTTTGACGCACCGTCCAAGCTTGGTGCACCAGGATCATTTCCTTACACCCGAGGCGTGCAGGAGTCAATGTATCGAGGCCGTCTCTGGACCATGCGCCAGTACGCCGGATTCGGAACTGCTGAAGCCACTAACGAACGTTTCAAATTTCTCCTCGGTGCTGGACAAACTGGACTGTCATGTGCATTCGATCTTCCTACACAGATGGGATACGACGCCGACCACGTTCGCTCCGAAGGTGAAGTTGGAAAAGTAGGAGTTGCAATTTCGTCACTTGATGACATGCGACTCCTTCTTGCTGGACTTCCACTTGACGAAGTAACAACTTCAATGACTATTAACTCAACAGCCTCAACGTTGTTGTTGTTCTACCAGCTTGTCGCTGAGGAACAAGGCGTGAGTGGAGACAAGCTTCGCGGCACTATCCAAAATGACATTTTGAAGGAATACGTTGCACGCGGAACATACATTTATCCTCCTCGTCCTTCCATGCGAGTCATTGTCGACACGTTTAGCTACTGCGCGAAGGAAATGCCTAACTGGAACACAATTTCAATTTCTGGCTATCACATTCGTGAAGCAGGCTCTACTGCAGTGCAAGAGATTGCCTTCACCCTCGCTAACGGAATCGCTTACGTAGAGGCAGCCATGGCCGCTGGACTCGCTATTGATGACTTTGCTCCTCGACTCAGCTTCTTCTTCAACGCCCACAACAACATGTTCGAAGAGATCGCTAAGTACCGTGCTGCTCGCCGTTTGTGGGCAAACATCATGCGTGACCGTTTTGGCGCAAAAGACCCTAAGTCGATGATGCTTCGATTCCACACACAAACTGGTGGATCAACTCTTACTGCGCAGCAACCACTAAACAATGTGGTTCGAGTGGCCGTCCAGGCCATGGCTGCAGCGCTTGGTGGCACACAGTCACTGCACACCAATGGTTTCGACGAAGCGCTTGGTCTTCCAACCGAGCACGCCGCAAAGCTCGCTCTTCGTACTCAGCAGATTCTCGGCTACGAATCAGGAATTGCCGACACCGTTGACCCACTCGCTGGTTCATACTTTGTGGAGTCAATGACTGATGAAGTAGAGAAGTTGGCAGCTGCCTACATCAAGGCCATTGATGACATGGGTGGGGCAGTAGCAGCGATTGAAGCTAACTACATGCAGGACGAAATTGAATCTGCAGCGTATGAATTTGCTCGCAATGTGGACAAGGGCGACAACGTCGTTGTTGGTGTTAACAAGTTCGCAGAAGTTGAAACAACTAAGAACGATGTATTCCCGGTTGATAAAAAGCAGCAAGAAGACCAGGTGACTCGCGTTAAGGCTCTGAAGACTAAGCGTGACAATGACGGCGTGAAAGCAGCCCTTGATGACGTGGCAGCGGCTGCGCGTGGAACACAGAACTTGCTCTATCCAATGAAGACTGCACTATCTCGCATGGCAACACTTGGTGAGGTTGCGGATGTTCTTCGAGCTGAATTCGGAACGTACCAGCCCCACTAACTAAAGAATTATTTAGTTATGCCTCGCATTAAGAGGTCAGTCATCATTGCAATGTGTTCGGCATTGTTTAACTTTCCGTCGAATTGATCGAATGATGCAGAGAATGCGGTGAGTGTGAACGGTGCTTCAGCTCCGTGGCCAATTAGGAAAAAGAGTCCACGAACTGAAACCGGATAAATCAGATCTTGTTTGATCAATTTCTTAATTAGCTCAGCGAGTTGACCCAGTTGGGGTGTTAAGACTGTTTTTTCAAAAAAGCTCATTCGTTCTGAGGTCTCAACACCTTCGGTGCTTAGGAGCCTTCCCATTTCTGGGTGATTCGAAGAAACCACAAGAAATGCATGAATGGCAGATCTGAGTTCTTCAAGGCCGCTCAGCGGTTTCTTAGACTTTGCTTGCTCGGCCGCAATTTCAGAGAAGAATTGTTCGAATCCAGCGGTCACCGCACATTCGAAAAGATTCTTCTTTGATTCAAATCTTTGTCCGATTGCGCTGTGGCTAAGACCAAGTTGAACACTCAGAGTCCGAAGCGAAACTGACTTGTAGCCCTTCTCGGCGAATGCCTTAAGAGCGGCACTAAGAATTGCTTCATCGTCGATTAATTGTGGGCGACCTCTTAGTTTCATAGTTCAACTGACATCAGGTCGTGTCCAACACTTATTCGGCCATTGAATCCACCTGATCTGACATCTGCTTCGAAGTCCTTGTCAATAATTGGTGGCGGGCCGAGGTGGGTAAGCATCAAGTGCTTCACATTCGCTCGCTCTGCCAGCGCCCCAACGCCGGGCGCATCAGAGTGGTAATCAAGAATTGTTTCAATTTCAGGGTGAACCTTTAGCAATTCTGCGAGTGGAGCACGACGAAAGCATTCATGAATGAGGATGTCGGCATTACGACTCAGGTCCTCAACTTCTTGACAAATTCGAGTGTCACCAGAAATAACAATTGATCCTTCAGGCGTTTCAATCTTGTAGGCAACTGCGTCTTGTACTGGTTCATGACGAACTGCCACCGCCAACACTCGCACCAACCCATCATCGGAAGTCCAGACAACACTCGGTTTTGGAGTGACTTCAAATCCACGAATGTCAACTTCAACAGGACCAACCCCAGTGTGCTCACGACGAACAGCAATGTCGTCGTCGTATGGTTCGAGCATTCTTTGTGCGAAGCGAACTGAACTTCCGTTAGGTGCCACGATCACTAGTGGGGCAGAAGCAATTATCTGATTTTCAATCCAGCGCGAAAGAAGTAATTCTGGAAGTCCAAATACATGGTCGCTGTGAAAGTGAGTGATGAAGACAACGTCAACTCCTGTTGGCTGCACGCCAGCTGCCGCCATGCGGTTGCATGTGGCTCGACCAGCATCGAACTGAAGTGTGCAACTTGAGGTCTGGATGAGAACTCCGGCTCCAGCACGGTCGGCCACAACATTGGGGATTCCAGTTCCAGTAAGGGTCACTTTGGTCGACATTTCGCTCCAATCAGAAGGTTTTACGATTTGAATAATTAGGCACTTGCCAAGTAATAATGTATCAAGTAATTACTAAGGGGGGCTAATGGCGCTTACTGATTTTCTTGATTTGGAACTTACGGTTCCAGACCCGTCAGAACTTGAAGCATTCTGGAATCGACGCGGACTTCTGACCACAGGAACAGGACAACTTGGAACCAAGGACCGCGAATCGCAACTTCGTCTTAAAGAAGGTGACTACCGACACGTGTCGCAGTTCCGTGTTGCATGTGAAAGCGAACAAGACATCATTGGAGCGGCGAAGCGACTGAGCGATATGGGCATTGCATCACAAACAGGTGATGGGTGGCTTGAATGCATTGATCCAATCCAAGGCCACACTGTTCGCTTGGAAGTCACAAAAGCAGTCCCACTGTCTCCTCGCGAAAAACGAGAGATCAATGGACCTGGTGAACTCAACCGTGTGGGGCGTCGTTCTGAAGCTGCGATGAAGCTAGACCTCCCAGTTCCTCGCAGAGTTGGCCACGTTGTCTTTGGCTCCCCAGACGTTGCAGCAAACGTTGAGTTTTACACCAAGGGCCTCGGATTTAGAGTTTCTGACAACCTCTCTGCTGTTGGTGCAGTGTTTATCCGCTGCTCAACAGACCACCACAACATGTTGCTTCTTCCTGCACCAGTTCCGTGCATGAATCACTACGCACTTGAGATGAATGACTTCGACGGAATTGGACTTAGGGGTGTCGAAGTAGTTGAAGAGCGTCCAGACGCCACGGTGTATGGAATAGGCCGCCACGTCATTGGCTCAAATGTGTTCTGGTATCTGCTCGACCCAGCTGGAGGAATGTTTGAATTTTTCGCTGACATGGACCAGATAGTTGATGATGAGAAGTGGGCACGAGAAGAATACAAAGAGGACTGGGACCCCTTCACAGTTGCCACCTACGAATCAGGCGTTTCGAAGATGGACTTCTTCCTCCCAACTGACATTGATGAAATTGCTAAGGGCCGCGAAAGAGCTGGGCTGTAATGGATCTCGGAATTGCTGGACGCTGGGCAGTTATTGCTGGATCGAGTCGAGGTTTAGGCAGAGCATGTGCAGAATCGCTGGCACGTGAAGGCGTCAACGTTCTCATTAATGGACGCACCGCGGCTGACGTTACTGAGACTGCTGCGTACATTCGCTCGACGTTCAAAGTGGAAGTTCTTGAAGCAGTGGGAGATGTCAGCACAGTTGAGGGACGGGCTGCGATCCTCAGTGTCTGCGCCGAACCAGACATTCTGGTCACCAACAATGGAGGACCACCACCTTCGGCGTTTACCGACAACACACCTGAAATGTGGCACGACGCAATTGAAGGCAATTTTCTCTCTGCTCTGTATTTGATGCAAGCAGTACTTCCAAAAATGCGCGAGAGAAAGTTCGGACGCATTATCAACATCACTTCTGCGATGGTGACGTCGCCGAACCCATTTATGACACTTTCTATTGGTGCACGTGCCGGCCTTACTGGTGCGGCGAAGGCTGTGTCGAAGGAAGTAGCAGTAGATAACGTAACTATTAACAACATTCTTCCTGAACGAGTGAATACTGATCGTCAAAAACAGATGGCAGAAATGGCCGTCAAGTTCAAGGGCATCACCATGGACGAGGCCTACGCAGAAATGGCTGAAACTATTGCTGCGAAGCGACTGGGACTTCCAAGCGAAGTGGGCGATGCCTGCTCATACCTCTGTTCCGTGCAGGCAAGTTTCATCTCGGGGCAAAACCTGCATCTTGACGGTGGAAGTTACTCAGGTCTTATCTAATGACACAGTGGACTGAAATCCCTAGCGAAACTCAAGTACTCATTGTTGGCGGTGGCCCTACTGGTCTTCTCATGTCCATTCTCTTGAGTCAGCAAGGGATTTCAAATGTTGTCGTTGAACGCAAATTGACATTTCAACAATCGCCTGCGGCTCACGTTGTGAACGCTCGCACATTCGAAATTTGTCGAAGTGCTGGAATCGACATGGAAAAGATTGAAGCGATTGCTCAGGATCCAGCTGATGGTGCATGGGTTCGCTGGTCTAGTGCACTTGGCAAAGGTGAAGTTGGCAAAGTTCCTTTTGAGGGTCAGCACCACTTTGATGAACTCTTTGCGACTTCGCCCTATCCCCTTAGAAATCTCTCGCAGCACCAATTTGAGCCGCTCCTGGGCAGTTACGTAAAAACACTCGTTCATGGTGCACAGTGGGAGTCATCGGATCAAGACCCTGATGGTGTTACGTCTGTTATTCGAAATACACAAACCAATGAAGAAACTTCAATTCGTAGCAACTACATCATTGGCTGTGACGGCGCTCGAAGTGCATTGCGTGATTCGACCAGCATCACCATGGACGGCCCGGATGAACTTCAGAGTTTCGTCATGATTCATGCAACTACTGACCTGCGCCCAGTTGTAGGCGACAGCCCAGCGACCCTCTACTTCATAACTAATCCAGAAATTAGAAGTACGTTCATCGCGCACGACATTTCAAAAACGTGGGTGTTGATGAAAGAATGGAATTCAGAAACTGAGCCAATGGAAAGTTTCACTCCGCAAAAAGCTCGCGAAACATTCTGTAAAGCTGCCGGCATCGCGGCTGATTATCCACTTGAAATTAGTAATGTCGGGAACTGGCGGATGAGTTGTCAGATCGCAAGCAAGTATTCAGAGGGCCGAATTTTTGTTGCGGGCGATGCAGCGCACCGATTCCCACCGACTGGGGGACTTGGGCTTAACACTGGCGCAGGCGATGTTCATAATCTCGCGTGGAAGATGGCCTTCGTCCTGAAGGGGATTGCCTCAGAAGACCTTCTTGAAACCTACGAAGCAGAACGTAAACCAGTTGCTGATCGAAACGCGCAGGTAAGCCTCGAAAATGCCTTCAAGCTCTTTGAGGTGTGGATGTCGTTAGGGGTAACTGATGACGTCGAAGAATCAAAAGCGAATGAGGCGCAGATTCTTTCAACGCAAGAAGGCCGCGATGCAGTACAGGCTGCAGTTGCTAACCAGGCGGAGCACTTTGATCAGCTTGGTCTTCAGCTGGGCTACTCCTACAGTGCTGACAGTGGGCTGACTGTAGATGACGGGTCTGAAGAAATTAGTAGTGATAATCCTGTTCGCAACTATGTAGCTAGCTTGTCGCCTGGAGCCCGCCTCCCTCACATGGTCATGAAGAAAGAAAACAAAGATGTTGCGCTTCACGATCTTGTGAAGCCTGGTCATTTCTTGCTCATAAGTGCAAGCGATGCATGGCTTAGGGCCGCTGCTGAGTTCTCTCTGCCACTAACGGCGCTACATCTAGGTAAAGAAGTAGTAGCTACAACGGGCGAATTCGAGTCGCTCGCGCAAATTGGTGAATCTGGTGCACTCCTAATTCGACCAGATCAACACGTGGCATTTCGCACCAACAGTAATGACGCACCAGCTGCATCATTACAAAAGATTTTTACAACATTAAAAGGTTTCTAAAGAAAGATAGAAAATGAAAATTGCTAACTATGCAGGACGTGCAGTACTAATTCAGAACGACCAAGTTGTCGACATCGAAAAGGCGTCGGCGGGGAAGTTCGGCCCAGACCTCATGTCTATTTACGAGCGGTGGAGTGAATTTGTGGCTGCGGCGAGCTCATTTTCGCTAACCGATGGCGAAGCGCTCAACGAGTCAAAACTTCTCTCACCAATCCCTGCTCCTCGCCAAGTATTTGGCATCGGGCTCAATTATCACAGTCACGCCAAAGAAGCTGGCGTTGGAGCTCCTGCGATTCCCCCAGTCTTTACGAAATACCCATCATCACTCTCGGGCCCATTCGCCAACATTCCGCGTTCGGGTGAGACCGTTGACTGGGAGGCAGAAGTTGTCGTGGTCATCGGAAAGTCAGCACGCAATGTCAGCGAAGCTGATGCCTGGAGTCATGTTGCGGGTCTCAGCGTCGGACAAGACATTTCTGAAAGAAACGTGCAGTTCCTCGCTGGTGGGCAGTTCTCGCTTGGTAAGTCGTACGAAGGATTTGGACCAATTGGCCCGTGGCTCGTGACGCTTGACGAAGTGAAGGATCCAGACGACCTGCACATCACGTGCAAGATCAACGATCAAGTCACTCAGAGTGAATCCACAAAAGACATGGTCTTCAATGTCAGTCAACTGATCAATCAAATTTCTGCAGTCACAACATTGTGGCCCGGAGACATCATCTTTAGCGGATCACCTGCAGGAGTCGGTCTATTCGAGCAGCCATCAAGGTATCTCCAAGTTGGCGACGTTGTTGAAACCACCGTTGAAGGCATTGGAACAATTCGCAACAACGTAGTCGCGGGCTAAGAGCTAATGCGCGTAGCAGTCATTGGTGCAGGCATTGGCGGACTCACTGCTGCCGCATTTCTGTCGAGAGATGGGCATGAGGTTGTTGTGTACGAGTCAGTTAAAGAACTGACTGAAGTCGGGGCAGGAGTCATTGTCAGCTCCAATGCAACTCGAGTTATTGAGGCGTTGGGTCTTAGTGAAGAACTCGCCGCTGTTGGTACTTCGCCACAACGAATGTCATTTCGTCGTTGGCAGGACGATTCTGAAATTGCACAATCAGCACTTGGAGCCAAGGCAACTGAGCGTTGGGGATCTCCTTTCTATAACGTTTACCGACCAGACATGGTTGGAATGTTGCACCAAGCTTGTCGAGGCGTCACATTTAAATTTGGCGAACGGATAGCTGGGTTTACACAAAACACAGACACCGTGACTTTGGAACTTTCTAGTGGACAGTCTGTCGAAACAGACATTGTGATTGG
>Ga0209829_10003821_pt1 | contig 10853 bp, 8 predicted proteins | sample C_140205_EF_Meta_FD_187311 | JGI IMG/M metagenome (GOLD analysis project Ga0209829, IMG submission 187311) | Freshwater microbial communities from Lake Croche, Canada to study carbon cycling - C_140205_EF_MetaG (SPAdes) (version 2) | ecosystem: Environmental > Aquatic > Freshwater > Lake... | reverse complement strand
AATGACCTCCACATCGACGCCAGCGGCCTTCAGCGCGGCGATCTCTTCGCCCGCGCGCCCGAAGATCATGGGATCGCCGCCCTTGAGCCGCACCACGCGCTTGCCCTCGCGCGCCAGCGTCACGAGCATGGTGGTGATGTCCTCCTGGGTGCAGGAGGGCTTGTAGCCGCGCTTGCCCACATTCAGCCGCTGCGCCTCGCGCCGGGCCAGCGCCACGGAGCCGGGCAGGACGAGATCGTCATAGAGCACCACATCCGCCGATTGCAGGGCGCGCACGGCCTTCAGGGTGAGCAATTCAGGGTCGCCCGGCCCCGCGCCCACAAGCACGACGGAACCGCGCCGGGCCTCCGGGGCGCCCGCCTGCGCCGCCTCGCCCAGCAGCGCCTCCAGATCGGCCTCGTCGGGCGCCCGTTCGGGATGGGCGAAGGCGCGGCGGGCGAACAGCTCCCAGACCCGCCTGCGGGCGCGAAAGTCAAGGTCGAGGGCGGTCACCCGGGGGCGCCAGTCCTTCGCCGCCTGCGCCCATTTGCGGAAGCCCTCGGGAAGCAGCGTTTCGATGCGCGCGCGCAGCATCTGCCCGAAGACGGGCGCGCCCCCGTCGGTGGAGATCGCCACCACAAGGGGCGAGCGCTCGACGATGGAGCCGAACTGGAAATCGCACCAGTTCGGCTGGTCGATCACATTGAGGGGGATCCCCGCCCCCCGCGCCATGGCGTGGAAGGCGGCGGCCTCGGCCGCGTCCTGCGCATCGGCGATGAAGGCTGCGGCGCCGCTCAGGTCCGGCGGGGCGACGGTTCGCGGCTTGATCTCGACCTCGGTCAAGGATGCGGCGAGCGCCACCAGCGCCTCGCAGGGCTCTCGCGCATGGACCTCCACGAGGGCGCCCGCGCTGGCGAACAGCTCCGCCTTCCAGGCCGCCGCCTCCGAGCCGCCCGAAATGACAACGCGCCGACCCTCCAGCTTCAGGAAGACCGGAAGCGTGGCGAGGCGGCCCATGCGGGCAGGCTCTTCGCTGGGGGGACGTCGATCGCGCGCCATGGTCCAATATCCTGCAAGAGCGTCGTCAGGCGAAGTAGAAAAGGAAACGCGTCAAGGCGCGGGACAGGCGACCCCGGGCGGCGGGATGAGGCCAAGTTCGACGGTCATCGACGTGCGTCCGATGGGCGGCGTCGTGCGCAGGGGGACGGTCTGGCGCGCGGCGCATAACCTGGGGAAATTCTCCAGGCCATCGCGGCCCTCTGGCGGATAGACCGCCAGGGCGCCGCTAGCACCGCAGCTTTCGGGGAGCTTGCCAAAGCCACCTTCGACGATCAGCGGATAGTCAAGCAGCCAAAGGATGCCCGAAGGGCCGATCTTGCGCTCGGCGATGACGATGCAGCGCAGTGGCTCAGCGCTGTATCGCCGCCAATAGGCCAGCGTGTCGCGCGCCAGCCGACGCGTATCGATCGAATAGGCGGTCAAGGGCTTGCCGATGACGCAGGCCACCACGAGATAGGCGGCGAGGCCCGCAAGGATCACGGAGCAGGCGATCATGCAAAGCCGCGCGCTGGCCTCCACGCTCTGGCCCCGCCCATATTCGCCAGCAGGAAACAGGATCGCCAGACCCATGGCGACCGTCGCCGACAAAGGCAGGACCCACAGCGGCTTGATGACCTGAAAGGTGACGAGCGCACCCGCAATCAGGATGGCCAGCGGGGCAAGGCACAGGCAGGCGCCGATCAGGCGGTGATGAGGCGCCAGGGTCAACCCATCGGCATCGCGCCGCCGCGATGTGGCGAAGAGCAACGCCGCCGGAACGACGAAAAGCGTGAAACAGGCGACGATGAGATTGACCGCGCTGGTGTTCAGCAAAGCCATGTCGCTGATCTTCTGGGCTCCGAGAGCGCGGGACACGCTGGACCAGCCATGGCTGCGAAGCCACCAAAGATGGGGCAGGAGAATGAGAATGAAGATCAGGCCCGACACATAGCTCGCAGGATGATGAAAGGCGACGCGAAAGCGCGGCACAAGGGCGCCGATGATGAGCAATGTCGCCAGCGCGAAGAGGATTTCATATTTCGTGAGCATGCCGACGCCGGCCACCACGCCCAGAATGATGGCGTCGCCCCAGCGGCGTTCCTCGAGATAGAGAAGCCCGAAATAGATGGTGGCCGCCCAGAAGGGCGCCAGGGTCAGATTATGGTTGATCTGGACGGCGTAGATGGTCGAGGCGGGGCTGGCCACGAACAGAAGCACTGCGAAAGCGGCGGTTTCGCGCGAGGCGAACAGGCGCACCGTCTTCCAGATGAACAGGGCCGCGACCGCCACACAGGCCTGCGCCAGCAGCATCAAGGCGAAAATGGAGGGCAGCCCCGTGCGCAGGGCCAGATCCATCATCCAGCTCGTGACCGGCGGATGTTTGGAATAGGCCAGCGCCCATTCGCGTCCCCAATAGGCGGCCTCGAGCGTATCGGTATGGAGATTGCCGAACAATATGGCCGGCACGACCGACCAGAGGGCGATCTGAAACAGCATGGCGACGAGCAGGGGATGGGCGCCGAAGAACCGCTCGCGCCCGGACGCCGTCGAATGAGGGAGAAAATCCTGCGTCACAGCCGCAATCCCGCCGAAACCGCAGCGGTTGACGCAGGGTCGCATGAGCGCCCGCAGGCGACCGGCGCCCGTTGGCGGCGGCCAATGACAAGCATGCGACCTTGAGACATCCAGCACCACCCCGGGACCAACCTGCGATCCTCATCGCCGCAGTCCATAACGCGCAGGCCCAGCCGCCGCAACATGGATAGCTCCGCCATCCGAGGCGACAGACGCCCATGCCCGCTCAAAAGCCCTGAACCACGGAAATCGGGGGCTTATGCGCCTGACGGGCTAAACACTTCGTCTAATTGAACACCCGCTCTTGCGGACATGTGATGCGGACACCCCCCTGATCCAGTGCGGGAACCTTTCAAATCGCTTGACTTCCGCCTTTTCGCATAGATGGATTAGTCCATGGCGTAGCCTGTAGCTCCGCCGCCACAAAATCTCCGGGGAGTTGACAGTGAAGCGCAACCTTTTCGCCTTCGCCATTCTGGCGAGCACGGCCCTCACCAGCGCGGCCTGGGCCGCTGACACCATCAAGATCGGCCTGACCGGCCCCTTCACAGGGGGCTCGTCCTCCATGGGCGTCTCCATGCGTGACGGCGTGAAGCTCGCCGTCGGCGAAATCAACAAGGCGGGCGGCGTGCTGGGCAAGCAGCTCCAGCTCGTCGAGCGCGATGATGAAGCCAAGAACGAAGTGGGCGTGCAGATCGCCCAGGAGCTGATCAACAAGGAGCAGGTGGTCGCCACCCTCGGCTTCATCAACACCGGCGTCGGCCAGGCGTCCCAGCGCTTCTATCAGGAAGCGGAAATCCCTGTCCTGAACAATGTCGCCACCGGCTCGATCCTGACCAAGCAATGGCCCGACGCAAAAGCGAACTACGTCTTCCGCAACGCGGCCAATGACACGATCCAGAGCTCCATGATCGCCGAAGAGGCGGTGAAGCGTCAGGGCTTCAAGAAGCCGGCAATTCTCGCCGATTCCACCAACTACGGCCAGCTCGGCCAGAAGGACCTCACCGAGGCGCTGGCGAAGATGGACCTCAAGCCGGTCGCGACCGACAAGTTCAACATCGGCGACACCGACATGACCGCTCAGGTGCTGAAGGCCAAGGAGGCCGGCGCCGATGTGATCCTGACCTACGCCATCGGACCTGAACTGGCGCAGATCGCCAACGCCATGGCGAAGCTGGGCTGGAAAGTGCCGATGATCGGCTCCTGGACCCTGTCCATGGCCAGCTTCATCGACACGTCCGGGGCCAATGGCGACGGCGCCATGATGCCCCAGACCTTCATCGAGGCGCCCACGACCCCCAAGCGCAAGGACTTCATCGAGGCCTATCACAAGGCCTATGGCGGCGACCGCATGCCCTCCCCCGTGTCCGCCGCGCAGGGCTATGACTCCGCCTATCTCCTCGCCGCCGCCATCACCCAGGCGAAGTCGACGGACGGCAAGAAGATCAAGGACGCGCTGGAGAATCTCCAGACCAAGGTCGAGGGCGTCGTGACCATCTACGACAAGCCCTATTCGGCCACGGACCATGAGGCCATCAGCGCCAATATCCCGGTCTTCGGTCTCGTGAAGGGCGGACGCGTCGTCCCCGCCCATCCCGAGGACATAGCCGGCGACAAGGCCGTGCGGGTCAAGCCCAAGTCCTGATTGCAAGACGTGACCGGAAGCCTCCCCCTGATCGGGGGGAGGCTTTCATCTTTTGAACCAACGGAAAGCGCCCGATGAACATTCTCGCGCAGCTCATCGTCAGCGGCGTCGTGGTCGGCATGATCTACGGCGTGATCGCTTTCGGCTATCAGCTCACCTTCGCGACGTCGAAGACCCTCAACTTTGGTCAGGGCGAGGCGTTGATGCTGGGCGCGCTGGTGGGCCTGACCACCATCAATTTCCTCATCGGCCAGCAGATCGGCACATTCGCCGCCTATCTCCTGATGCTGCCGGTGGTGCTGGCCTTCGGCCTCATGCAGGGCGCGGTGGTCGAGTTTCTGGGCGTGCGCCAGGCCATCCGCACCAAGTCGGAAGCGGGTTGGATCATGGCCACCATCGCGCTGGGCATCATCTTCAAGAACCTCGCGGAAAACATCTGGGGCCGCGACGCCCTGCGGTTTCCCTCTCCCCTGCCCGAAGCCGCCCTGAGCTTTGCGGGCGTGCGGATCCAGCCCATGGAGATCGCCATCGTGCTGGGCGCGGTGGGACTGATGATCGCGGTGGAGGTCTTCAACCGCCGCTCGATCTACGGCAAGGCGGTGGTCGCCACCGCCAATGATCGGGACGCTGCGGGCCTGATGGGCATCAACACGCGGCTCGTGATCACCTTCTCCTATGCGCTCTCCTCCATGGCCGCCGCTTTCGCGGGCGTGCTGGTGGCGCCCATCACCCTCACCGGCGCCACCATGGGCGCGGTGCTGGGGCTGAAAGCCTTCGCGGTGGCCATCATCGGCGGGCTGTCGTCAGGCGTTGGCGTGGTGGTGGGCGGACTCATTCTGGGGATCACCGAGAATCTGACCGGCTATTACATCTCCACCGGCTACAAGGACGTGCCCGGCCTCGTGCTGCTGCTGCTCGTCCTCACGTTCAAACCATCGGGCCTTTTCGGCGCCGCCACGATCAAGAAGGTCTGACATGCGCAAGGGCCTTTTCCCACTCGTCGCCATCGCTGCGATCCTCGTCTGCCCCTTCATGGTGACGAGCCCCTATTATCTGCATCTGCTGGTGACCATCGCGATCTTCTCCATCGTGACGCTGGGCCTCGACATCGTCTTTGGCTACACGGGCGAGGTCTCCATCGGCCATGCGGCGCTGTTTGGCATCGGCGCCTATACGGCGGGCGCCTTGCTGGTGCATCTGAAGCTGGGGTTCTGGCCCTCGCTTGTGCTCGGCCCCGTGGTGGCGGCCCTGTTCGGCCTGTTGCTGGCCCTGCCAGCGCTGCGCGTCACTGGCCCCTATCTGGCCATGGTGACTTTGGCCTTCGGCACCATCGTGCAGATCCTCATCAACGAGATGACGGACCTGGGTCCGTGGCTGGGCAATTTCAACCTCACCAACGGGCCTTTGGGCGTCACCCTCAACACGCCCGTCTTCTTCGACTGGCGCGACTGGGGCGACGCGATCTCCATCTTCGACATGAACATGAAGCGCATGCGCGAGATGCAGTATTTCTACGTCTGCGCCTTCATCCTGCTGCTGACGGTGGTGGTCATCAACCGGGTGCTGGCCTCGCATCTGGGCCGCGCTTTCGAGGCCCTGCGCGACAGTCCCATCGCCTCCGACTGCATGGGCGTCAGCGTCTATCGGCACAAGGTCATCGCCTTCGTCACCAGCGCGGCCTTCGCGGGGCTGGCGGGCGTGCTCTTCGCCTATTCGGAGCAATATATCGCGCCGAACAATTTCAGCTTCGAACTGTCCATCACCTTCCTGCTGGCGGTGACCATGGGCGGGCGCAAATCGCGGCTGGGGCCGATCATCGGCGCCGCCATCGTGGTCTATCTGCCCAACCTGTTGTCGGACATCGAGCTGTTCCGCCGCGTGGCCCTGCTGATCGCTCTGGTGGCGGTGGCGGCGGGCGCCTGGACCTTCTGGCGCAGGCCCGAGCAACGCAGGCAGACGCTGGTCCCCGTGGTCCTGTGCCTCGCCTTCTACGCCTTCTCCCTGATGCTCCAGCGCATCACCGACTTCAAGCTGACGATCTTCGGCCTGATGATCCTCTTTGTGGTCTATTATCTGCCAGACGGCATCGTCGGCTTCCTCAAGCAACTCGTCGGCGCCGTGCGGCCCGACTGGGTGCGCACCCATGCGGTGATCAAGGCGCAGGGCGAGGCGGACGCCGCGCTGGTGAAGGCCAGCGCTGGCGATGGATCGGACAGCCTGTTGCAGGTGCGCCAGGTCGTGATGCAGTTCGGCGGCTTGCGGGCGCTGGACCGGGTCGATCTGGATGTCAAACGCGGCACCATCCACGGGCTCATCGGCCCCAATGGGTCCGGCAAGTCGACCATGATGAATGTGCTGACCGGCATCTATATCCCCACTTCAGGCGACATCAGCTTCGGCGGGCAGGCGCTGGCGGGGCTCAATTCGCCGCAGATCGCGGCGAAGGGCGTGGCGCGCACCTTCCAGAACGTGCAGCTCTTCGGCGAGCTGACCCTGATCGAGAATGTGCTGGTGGGGCTGCACCATACCTATGGCGCCAATTTCTTCGACGTGGCGGCGGCCCTCCCGCGCGCCCGGCGCGAGGAGGCGGCGGCGCGCAAGCGGGCGGCCAGCATCCTGTCCTTCGTCGGCCTCGACGCTCTGGCCAATGAGGAGGCGCGCAACCTGCCCTATGGCAAGCAGCGCCTGCTGGAGATCGGCCGCGCGCTGGCGCTTGACCCGCAGCTTCTGCTGCTGGACGAGCCCGCCGCAGGCCTCACCGCCCCCGACATCAGGGATCTCGTCCAGATCATCCGCAAGATCAGGGATCAGGGCATCACCGTGATCCTGATCGAGCATCACATGGATGTGGTCATGTCCGTCTGCGACACGGTGAGCGTGCTCGATTTCGGACAGAAGATCGCGGAGGGCAAGCCCGCGCAGGTGCAAGCCGACCCGCGCGTGATCGAAGCCTATCTGGGCGGCGCCGCCGCCGCAGCCGCCTGAGGAGATCGCCATGCTCACGATCGAAAATCTGGTCGCTGGTTACGGCAAGGTGCAGGTGCTGCACGGCATCAGCCTGGAGGTGCCCGAGGGGCGCCTGGTGACCCTCATCGGCTCCAATGGCGCAGGCAAGACGACGACCCTGCGCGCCCTCTCCGGCATGATCCAGCCCCAGTCCGGCGCCATACGCCTGGGGGGCCGGGACATCGCGGGCCTGCCCGCCTATGAGATCACAAGGCGCGGCATGGCCCATTCTCCGGAGGGGCGGCGCGTGTTCCCCACTCTGCCGGTGACGGACAATCTGCTGCTGGGCGCCTTCACGCGCTTCACGGGCATGCGCCCCCGGGGCGACACTGCGGCCGATCTCGACCGCATGTTCGAACTGTTCCCGCGCCTGAAGGAGCGCCGCGGCCAGCTGGCGGGCACCCTCTCGGGCGGCGAGCAGCAGATGCTGGCCATGGCCCGCGCGCTGATGCTCAACCCCGAAGTGCTGCTGCTCGACGAGCCCTCCATGGGCCTCGCGCCCAAACTGGTGGAGGAGGTCTTCGCCACCGTGGCGCGGCTGAAGAAACAGCGCATCACCATGCTGCTGGTGGAGCAATTCGCCGCCGCCGCGCTGGACGTTGCCGACTATGGCTATGTCATGGAAAATGGACGCATCTCGGTCCATGGCCCCGCCGAACAGCTGCGCAACGATCCCGCCGTGCGCGACGCCTATCTGGGCGTGGCGCATTAAGGGGGCTCAGTCGTCGTAGCGAATGTAAAGATGCGGAGCCTCGGTGGGCGTGCCCTCCAGCGCGCCGCCGGGGGCCGGGCGCCAATGCACGAAATCCTCGATGCGCTGCGCCAGTTCGAAATCGCGATCCGTGATCCCGCCGGAGTCATGGGTGTCGAGGCGCACCTCGACAGCGGCGTAGGTGGCGCGAATTTCCGGGTGGTGCCAGGCGGCTTCCGCCAGATGGCCGATGGCGTTGACCACCATCATGGTCCCCTTCCAGCCGCCGGTGCGATAGATCCGCACGAGACAGCCCTCCTGATGGCGCCAATGGCGCAAGGGGCCGGTGAGCCGCGCGGCGATGGCGGTTGGGTCGTAAACCTGCAGGGGCGCCGCGCTGGCCATTTTCAACTCCAAAGCGACGCGCCAGAGATCCGGCGCGTCGCTGAATGTCGGATGATCAGATGCCGCTGCCGTCGGCCTTGATGCCCACGAGATAGGCCATCAGGTCGTCCAGCTGCTTCTCGCGCTTGATGCCGGGGAAGATCATCTTGGTGCCGGGAACCTTGGCCTTGGGATCCGTGAGATAGGCGCGCAGGGTCGCCTCGTCCCAAGTCAGGCCTGAGCCCTTGTTGGCGTCGGAATAGTTGTAACCGGCGGCTTCACCAGCCTTGCGGCCCACGATGCCGTTCAGCACGGGACCAACGCCATTCTTGGCCTCGGGGCCGACCTGATGGCAGGCCTTGCACTGATTGAACACAGCCTTGCCCGCGACGGCGTCGCCATCAGCGAGGGCGGGAACCGCGCCGACAAAGGCGACGCTGGCGGCGATGGCCGCGACCTTCAAGATATTGCTCATATAACTTTCCTTCCAAGGGGCCGTAAGGTCCTCGACGACGCGCCAGTCCTCGTGGCCCCCCGGCGGTGGCCGATCTGCGCGCGGGCGGAATATATGTCAGGCGGGGCCGACAAACAATATGCGGGATCACGAAGTCGCGAGGCCAAGGGTCGCAGCCGGGGGCTGGCTCCCGCTCGCCAGCAAGGACGCCCGAACGCAAAAAGGCCGCCCATGGAGCGGCCCTGGTCGGGCAGGACCTCCGGACGCTACTTCGCTTCAGCCTTCTGCTTGGCCGCTTCCCGGGCGGCGGCGAGGGCCTCACGGCCAAGTCGGGCGAGGCGCGCGGCGAGCTGCGGGTCGGTCACGACGCGGACGCCTTCAAAGACGCGGTCGCTGACGTAGCCCTCTGCGATCTTCGGCTTGTTTTGTGAGCTCATCGCCTGCTCCAAAGGTTATCTCCACACATACATTCCTTGGTTAAAAAGTCAATTTCTACTCTTCGCCATGAGCCAAAACGGGCGACCAAAGGCGTCATTCCCTGACTCCAGAACCGAATAACCATTTTCGAACAAGAAGTCCGTCACCCGATCATGTTTGATCAAGGCCTTGCGAACCGGAACCGGCTTTTTTGTCACTCTGAATATCATCATGGGCTTAACCCTTCTGAGCAACGCCGCAAGGCTACCCAGAACAATTGGCATGATCAAATCCCGCTGTTCTTTGGGGATGTAAGGACGCGCACGCTCTCTGTCCTGGGTGACAAACGGGAGGTCGGCGCCATCATGGCTTTGAATAATGATTGAAAATGAAAACTCATGAAACCACTCGCTTATTGGGCGCGCTCGATTATTTGTTGCAAGAGCGAACTCACAACCGACAAACAGACCCCTTTGCGTCACATCGCAGTCAGCGACAGCGACCAGGGTCCGATAAGCCGCATAATTTTGATCATAATCGACAGGTATCACGCTTGGGCAGCTATCAATGAGCGGCTTGAACATCGCCACGACCCCGGTCTGCAAAAGAACCTGCATACTTAAGCATGGCATTTCCGTCACTGCCAAATGTCCGCCCCCCATTCGACCTCGCGCCCATTCTCGCCTAGACTGGCCAAGCTCCAGTCTCCTTTGCAGATCGCGCCCGTGCAGACCTTTTCGCCTCCCCCCACAACCGAAATGATCGAAGCCAGCCTCAATGAGGCGCGGGCGGCCTTGACCCGCATCTATGGCTATCCGTCTTTCCGGCCCGGGCAGGAAGAGGTGCTTCGGGCCATTTTCGCAGGCGAGGATGTGCTGGCGGTCATGCCCACCGGCAGCGGCAAGTCGCTGTGCTACCAGCTGCCGCCCGTGGTGCGGCAGGGGCTGACGGTGGTCGTCTCTCCGCTCATCGCCCTCATGCATGATCAGGTGCAGCAATTGCGCGCCTATGGGATCGCGGCGGGCGCCCTCAACTCCGGCAATACGCCCGGCGAGAACCTCGCCACCGAACGCGCCATCGCCGAGCGGCGCCTGCGGCTCGTCTATGTGGCGCCCGAGCGTTTCGCCCTGCCCGGCCTCGTGGAGCTGTTCCGCGATGGCGGGGCCAATCTGCTGGCCATCGACGAGGCCCACTGCATCTCCCAATGGGGCCACGATTTCCGACCGGAATATCTGGGCCTGCACGAGATCCGCGAACGGCTGGGCAATATCCAGACGGTGGCCGTCACCGCCACCGCCGACGCCCCCACCCGCGACGAAATCGTTGACAAACTCTTCGACGCCCCGCCCCGCGTCTTCGTGCGTTCCTTCGACAGGCCCAATCTGCGCCTCGCCATGAAGCGCAAGAACAACGCCCCGCGCCAGATCGCCGATTTCGTCGAGGCCCACCGGGGCGAATGCGGCATCGTCTATTGCAACTCGCGCAAGCGCACGGAATCCTTCGCGGAGGGGCTTTCGGCCCGCGGCCATCGCGCCATTCCCTATCACGCGGGGCTGGAGCCCTCCCTGCGCAGCGCCCATCAGACGGAGTTCCTGCAAGCGGATGGCGTCATCATGGTGGCGACCATCGCCTTCGGCATGGGCATCGACAAGCCGGATGTGCGC
>Ga0209829_10003820_pt1 | contig 10855 bp, 22 predicted proteins | sample C_140205_EF_Meta_FD_187311 | JGI IMG/M metagenome (GOLD analysis project Ga0209829, IMG submission 187311) | Freshwater microbial communities from Lake Croche, Canada to study carbon cycling - C_140205_EF_MetaG (SPAdes) (version 2) | ecosystem: Environmental > Aquatic > Freshwater > Lake... | reverse complement strand
ATACCACATCCCACGCTTCCCTGCGGATGGGATCGGCTCATCAGGCCAGAGAGCCTGACCTTGGGATCTGTCATCGGAAAAGATCAGCACCTTCTCCCCTGCATAGAGGAGAGAGAGATAGGCAGCCGAGTCCAGCAGGGCCGGATCGGCGTAAGAGCGCGAGGCGAACCAATCCAGCCTGGGGCGGAAATCCCCAGCCAGAGCTGCAAGGGCCGCAGGGTCGAACTCCACCTTCTCAGGTGCAGCCAGTGGTTTGTATTCTTCAGCTTTCAGCCTTCCACCTTCGGCTTTTCCTCCCAGCAGATAGCCACTCCCCTTCGAGGAGGAGCTACCGGCAGCCGAGCGGAGCTTATAGGCCAGCTCCCGATCCGACCACGGAGGGGCGCATCGGAGATTATACTCCGAGAGGATCGCCATCGCATCCCCCTCACCGAGAGCGAACCCATGCACGAGGGCACAGGCCACCGCGAAGAGCGCATCATGCCCACCCGATCCGGCGACCGCCGCATCCATCCGGGCGACATAGCGAGAGGCCCGTTCTTGGATAGGGATGCTCATAATACGGAGCCTGTTAGCGGTACGAGGTGTAGGCTGTTAGCTTTTTTTTCAGCCCGTATCCTCTCGATATGGCGCGACTTTCTCGAATTTCCACGCACTCCTGTGCATGGAGAGAATGGTGGTGCTCCACAAAGTGGGCAAAAACCTAATGGGTAGTGACTGGCCGCCTCTTTTCCTGAGTTTCTGAGTTCCATATTATTTACATCGAGAGAGTGGAGGGGGAAGCAGACCGCAGACCCGGCACGTCGAGGTCGGCGACTTTCACCCAGAGAGCGATATTGGCCTTGGCCGAGTCCGCAGGGAGCACGCAGACCTGCGAAGTCTTAGGCCAGAGGGCCGTCACCTTCATCACACGCCCGGAGGACTTCAGGACAACGAGATCGCCCGCCTTCATCGGACACCTCCCTGGACGATCTCAGCCGTCTTGCGATTCTCCCACATCTTAAACGTGGCCGAGGCACTGTGAAACCGATCCAGCTCAGCCATCGTGAGGGGAGCCATCGTGGATGGCACCATCCCGATCCGCTGCCTGATCCGACAGGCATGATGGCCGGTCAGAGCGCAGAGATACTCCAGACCCGATCCAGCCAGCCATGCGATCAGCTCCAGAGCCTCCGAGGCCGATGCAAAGCCAAGCGGCTTGCAGTAGCCACGGTGGCCGAAGTTACGCCTAGCCCATGCCGTCACATCCACCTCACGGCCACGGATGATCTTCTTCTCGCAGAGATGCACATAATCCTCCACCGCCTGAAGAATCACCGCCTCGGCCAGTTCCCTCAGCCCATCCTCTGGTTCGATCTTCTTCATGACTGCTCCTCCTTGATAGAAAGCGCATAGATGCGGCCAAGCTCGAAGGCGTGCTGGAACCTTTCCATGGCATCAGGTAGGGCCGGGAGGCGATCCCCGAGGAACCGAATGCCCTCCATCTTCCAGACCCGAAGCCAGAGCGGATCGGTTGGATCGTATTGTGGAGCCTTGGCGCTCATTAGTGCCTCCTCCTATTGATGCTTGGAGAGAGACCCATCGAGGGGGCCACCCGATCCAGCTCCCGCTGGAGAGAGGAAAGCGCCTTGCCCAGCTCAGCGAGTTCATTCTGGTTAGCGAAAGATGACTTATCCATCACATGAGATGCCGCAGCCCGGAGGCGACGGTTCTCAGCCGTGAGGGCCGTTACCAGATCGACAAGATCGAGTACGCCAGAGTCCATTACTCGGCCTCCTTAGATTTAAACTCCCCACACCAGTCTGAATCTAAAACAGAAGGCCACCATGTGAAAGTTGGTTCTTCTTCATGAGATGCTAAGACTCTAGGTGCAGGAGCTAATCTCCTGCATAGACCACCGTTACAAACGATTACTTCCTCGTCGTATGCAAATTTTATTCTTTCGGAAATGCTAACTTCTTTATCCCCTTCATCTCCAAAAAAACGACATTCAATGCATCTCATTTCCCTGCCTCCTTAGAGAGGAAGTTATTAATCTGCTGCCATTCCTCCACCATCGGCTTGAGTGCATCGGCGGCGAGACGGAGATATTCAACATTACCCGACTGGATAGCCACCTTCCACCGCTCGCGTAATTCTGAGAACATTTTTACGAATCGGGCTGTCACAGGCACCGGGTCTCCATCCTCCTTCCCGTTGGAAATCCTAGCTGTAACCTCAAAACCAAGCTCCGTAATGATCGCCGCCTCGGCAAGGAGGGCTTCATGGAACCCCCAGGTCTTTTCAACATGCTCGCGACAGCTCTTCTCTCCTTTTACTGAGAACCGCCCCATGAACTTCATGTGCTTCCATGCATCAATAACCACCTCTTTAGGGGTATTATCTGGAAAGATAACACCATCCTGAGTCAAAAGGACGCCGTGGTTTTCTAGTATTGTTAATTTCATTTGTTTAGTTGTTTTTTGTGCATTGCAATTAGTTTGGTCAGAGCCTTTTTACGCTCCACCTCAGACATCTTTTCTGGATTCTTCTCCCTCCTTGTTGACCATCCTGCCTTTGCAGAAACCCTGTAGACCTTTGAGCTTTCGAGCATCTTTTGCCCTCTGGCGTGAATGCCGAACTCCTTCTCGTTTTTCTTTACCCAATGACTGATGTCGGCCTTGGTTTTTCCAATCCTCCGACCAATCTCCGAAAGACTCATCCCACAGAGATCCCACTTCTGGCTCTGAAGCGCCCATAGCAAGGCAACGACCCTGATGCCGATGGCATCAAGAGTGGCCCCTGTAAGCCCAGATGACCCAGCCACCCCCTCGAGCATTTTTTTTAACTGTGACGCCGTATCAGAAGAATGAATCGAATCGATGTAATCCTCTAAAAACTCCCGGCTATCGTCTGGGAGTGACTCCAAGATGTTTCTGAGATCGATTTCTTGAATTGGATCAAAATGCGATTGGTAAGGCTGCCTCAATGCCTCAATCGAATCATTGATCCATGCGCGATCAGCAGATGCCGGGGAAGCTGAAATCATGCGGCACCTCCATCGGTGAATTTCCGCTTGCAGTGAGCCTTTACCCGATACGTCTCTCTTAGGAAGGGATCCATCTCTTTTAACCCAGCCAACTTCATGGGATCTTCCGTGGCCTCTAGGCACCCATAGCACTCATGGCAGACGTGAAACGTGTTTTCATACACAGGATCCGCAGGGGTTAACTTGCAGAGATCGCAGAGAGCCACCTTGCCGGTGGCCGAAATCAGCACCCCGTTCATCGTCCACCCCCCTTGCGAATGAAATCAATCGCCAGCCAGAAGGCAGTCCCAGCAGCCAGGACAACATAAAAGCGGCCAAAGTCGCTCACTTGTACCTCCTTGTGCCAAAGGGCTGACGGACGAGCTTCGGAGGGAGAACGTGACCGAAGGGGTGCAACTGGCACAGGAAAGCTGGCCAGTTAAGGTTTGGGCGATCCCCAGCATACTCCCTAGCAGGGCACCAGTTCGGACGCTTCCCGATGGAACGGAGCGCAGCTTCAAGGCAAGCGTCCTTCATTTGGACCTCCCAAGAAAAGAGGCCAAAATCTCGGCAAACTCCTGACGCCCCACAAAGAGAACGCCACCCAGTACCGCAAAGATGAGGGCGATCATCGGGCACCTCCCGTCCCAACATTTGGGACAACCTTGGGACAAATAGCCTCTAGAGGCTTATAAACAGTGACCCCGCCGGGAATCGAACCCAGATCTAGAGTCTGTGGATTGGTTTTCACGTTTTTCATTTTCTCTCTGTAGGTTTCGTTTTTTTTGTTGTTTATTTACCGAGATTTGGGACACATGGGACACAAACATGGCCAAGATTTACTACCGAAAGACGAGTCCCATGATCTGGATCCAGCGGAAGGTTGCTGGAAAGTGGGTCAGGGAGCGCACCGAATGGCGTGTCGGTGATCGGGCCGGTGAGCGGAAGGCTCTCGCTCTGTGTGCTCGTCTCTCCCTCGAGGAGCTTGGGGGTGGCAAGAGGGAGATGTCCGGCGACTTCGCCAACTGGGTGGAGCCTTGGCTGCTGGAGAAGTACGGAGGCAGCACGACCACCACTCTCTCCGTGTACCAGCGGCAGTGGCGTCACTTGAGTAAGTGGATGGAGGCCAAAGGCCACCGTCACCCGCTCGACATCACGAGGGCTTCCCTTTCCGACTACAGGGCGTGGCGTGATCCCGACGCGCAGCTCCGTAACCTTGGTGCCAGAATCAATACGGTGATCGGTGAGATCAGAACCCTCGGAGTGATTCTGAAGGAGGCCAAGGCTCGCGGCCATTGCCGAGAGATCGTCACGGAGAAGCTCGGATGGAAGAGTGAGCCCCGCAGGGAGTACGAGCCCTGGACGGATGATGAGTTCTCCAAGGCTCTTGCTGCCAGTGAGAAGCTGAAGGGTGATCGGGCTTGGATCCGTGTCGCCTTGATCCTCGGAGCCTACCAAGCTGCCCGTGGCAGACAGGTGCAGGTGCCCCTTGATGCCATTGACTTCGATGGTGGGATGATCCACTGGCCGAAGGAGGTCATGAAGGGCAAGCGGGCCGACTGGGTGCAGCCGCTCGACCCGAGAGCCGCCCTGCTGCTGAAGCCGATTGTCGAGGAGAGGCGTAAGGCCGGAAAGAGCACCCTGGCCGATGTGGCCCTGCTGAACTCGATCAAGATGCGTCGATGGCTCGACAGCCTTGGGATCAAGAAAGTCCACCACGGGCTCCGAGCCACATGGATTACCAAGGCAGCACTCGCTGGAGTTCCCCAAGCTGTTGCGATGGCCTTTGTTCATCATAGTGGTCCTGCTGTGCATCGGCTGTATCAGCGGGTTAAGCCGTCGCAGTCTGCCGAGTTCCTGAAGGCGATTTCTTTCGGGGCTTAATGGACGGGGCGTAGGCGTCGGCCACGCGGAAATCGGGGTTCTCTGCCATCCATTGCATGGCGGCTTTGAGGGTGGTGCGCCCGCATGGCGTGGCGAATCCTGCCTTGCACATGGCGGAGACGTACCCCTTGGAGCGTCCGAGACGCTCAGCCAACTGACTTTTATTGAGTAGTTCCGTGTTGTTCATTGGTTGATGTGCTTAGTTTTGTATACGCAAATTGCCTATATGTAAATAGATTTTGTTGAAAATCGTGATAAAATTTGAAGGAGCGTCAAAAAGGGGTGAAGTTTAAGACGTGGCAAAACCTAGAAACCCAAACTCAGACTGGCTCACGGTACGAATCCCGAAAGCCTATGTTCCGTTTTTGCAAGAGCGATCCGATGAGTTGGGAATTTCTCAGGCCAGGTACGTCCAGAACCTGATCGAGGCCGAGCGTATCTCTTTGGGTAAACCGATAATTATTTATCCCCTGAACTACATGCACCAGAGGATGGAACTGAAGGTGGCCGAGACACCGCCTCCCTATTTGAGCAAAAAGAAATAATGGGCATGGCTCCCCCATCATGGCGTGGTCAGTTGTAGTTTACTGACTACGCAAGACAAGAAAGTTTCCAGAATTGTATAAGGCGGACAGAATTGATCGGTGACTCAGAAGAACACGGTAAAAACTCTTAGGCTTCCGCAGGGGCTCATTGACCGTGTACGGAGGGTTGCAGCCCGCAGCACCGTGGAGGAGACCGACCTTTACCGGCTCGCTATCATTGCCGGGATGGATCGGATCGAGTCAGGGGATTTCAATCCCTTCCTGGCACCGACTGGAAAGAAGCCGAAGAAGTAGCGGTCCTTCTTGACCGTTTACGGTTCGACATTTAGTTGTCGGACATGGAAGCACTTGGAGCCTTTGCCGTCATCGCCATCCCAGCTGGGATTTTCCTCGGGATTCTTTACTCCCTCTCACCACTGATCATCATGTGGCAGCTTGGCGGGATCAAGCAGCGGCTGGATAAGGGGAACAAGGCCAACGGAGCCTCCCATATCCAAAGGACTGCCGGTGAGACAGCATCGGTGGAGATCTCCACGGAGCTTTATCGGGAGTTGCAGAAGCAAAACGAACTCACCCGTCAGTTGCTTCGGGCCTACGGCCACGAGCCGGAAGCCTAAGATCGCCTAAGTCACCTTCTTCCAGCCTTCGTTATCCTCATCTTCATCCTCCTCCTCATCGAGCAGCGGCTCCAGCTCTCCATCGGCGTAGTCCTGGGCGAGGCGTGTGATGGCAAACTTATTCCCCCATTCCGTCCTGGCGAATCTGGTCTTAGCCTCCTCCATGTGAGTCACGACCACAAACCCGGCATCGAAGTGTTCAGCTAGGATGTCCCTTGCTCGCTTCAACGCCTCCAGTCTCCCCTTGTGGTCATCTTGGGTGGCCTCTGCGCTCATGGCTTTGGGAGATCCCGCCTCATCGTACCGCAGCCTGTGAGGCAGCAGCGGTTGTCCTCGCCTTCCCTGTAACCGTAGTGGAATCTAGTGAGATCCCACCAGCCCTCGGAGTGAGTGCAGCAGAGCTTGCAAATTGTGGAGTGGTTCTCGTCGTAGAAGTACCACTTCGTGCCGTTGCATTTAGTGCAGACACTCATGGCTTGGCCTCCTCCGTCTCGGCCTTGTAGTAATGCCAGACCTCAGTGGTGATCCTTCCGCACACCACTCGGAACTTACGCCTCTGCATGAGACCAGCGTTAATGCGGCTCATGATGCGAGAGAATGCCGTGGACATGGGAATGCCCTGCGAGGCCGCGATCTCGTTTTGAGTCATCCAGCCTTCAGGAACTTCATCGACTTTGCCTGAGTTGCCCACCTGCCCCATGATGTCGGCCAGCCAGTCGTTGGCAGACCTTTCGGGTGTGGGCTTCTTTTTCATTGGGTCAGATCGGGTCTGATTGGGTCAGAATGGCAGACGCCATCCGTGATCCTCACCCTCCGAGGGGCCGGTGAAGAGCCAGACTTGCGAGGCTGGATTGCGACCTTCGCGTATCTCGGCACAGACGAGGCCCATCCCCCACCCCATCGTGGCGCGGCGACACGAGGCGTAGGTCATCTCACGCTTGCGGGTCAGGGTGCCGACGCAGTAGCCGTGAGAAGCCTTCATGGTTCTTCCGGGGGCCTGCATGGCTCTGTGCGTGTGGGCAAAGACCACTTTCTGCCCATAAGCCTCGGCCATATCCCTGGCGGCAGATTCATTGTAGAAGGTGCCGTGGGTGAAGAGGACATCCCCGATCACGACCTTCTGGTAGATGCCGTCGTATGGGATGATCCGCGTCCCCATCTTGGCGCACTCCTCCTCGATGTGGTAGAGGGCACGGCTTGATGCATAACTAATAACGGCGTTTGGACTATTACTAAGGGCCGTGAGACGTGCCTCATGATTTCCAAAACAGTACGTGTCGGCCTTCAGTTCACGCAGGAACATCAAGCCGCCGTCGATGTCGGGAGCTACCGGCTCGGCTGAGTCGGCGTCGATTCCCCTAGCACCAGATCGGAATGCAGAGGTGTCCATGGCATCACCGAGATGGATGATCCTGTCTGGTTTGAATTTAGCTCTGGCCTCCAGCGCGGATGCCTTCCCTTTTGGGCAGATGTGCTTTCCGTGCGAGCAGCCAAGGGCCAGCACTTTTGTCCACTTGGAGACTACCGCTGCGGACTTGTTGACCTTCCCCGCATTGGGCTTGGTTGCCATGAAGTTGCGGATCCTGTCAAAGAATCACGCACAAAAGGTCGCTCGGAGGTCGGCGTTTCTATTGAGCCAGCCTTTAAGAAAAAGTTGATTTCCGTTGTCCGATGAAATCGCCCGGTAGTAGCTTGCTCCTTTTGCAATGATGCCAAGTGCCAGCTCTTGGCTTGTCGGGACTTTCCACGCTGCGGCGAGCGTCTTTTGGCCGATGATTCCGTCCACGGTGAGGCCACGAGAGCCAGCTCCGTAATCCAGTAAGGCCGACTGAAGGAAGCGAGCTGCCCGAGTAGTCCCGCAGTTCAGGGCGTAGTTAGCGACCACTTCACCGACGGCGAGAGGCAGAGCCTCGGCGTGAGACTTCTCCCAATACTTCTGAAGGTAGGTGTACGCCACCCAGATCGGAGTCGGATCATCTGGGAGGTCATCATCACGCTCGGTGAGGCCAGCATAGGTCATTCCCGCGCCGTCCTTTTCATCCCTGCCCCTAATGATGCCCTCTGGGGTTAATTGGCATTCCCACTTGAGGCAGAAGGCCAACCAACGGCGAAAGCGTGAGGAATAGCCGGAGGTGTTGGCGGCAGAGAGGATGTCTAAAATAGTCATTTGGTTTCAGCGAATTTCTGCACGACTTTTGCGGAGGCTGCGGTAGCGAGAGTGATCTCTAATAGGGAGCCGATGCCGTGCGGGATGTCCTGTCCTGTGAGTGACCAGCGAGCAACCACAAGGCAGACGAGTGTGAGTGCAACCGCTAGGGCGAAGCGGGTGATCGAAGGCGACCCCGGAGCGTCTGAGAGGAGGCCAGATAGGAAGGATCTCATTTCTTACGGGAAAAAAACTCAGTCAACTCAGGGGTGAAGCAGATGAGGATGAACATGCTCAACATTCCCAAGGCACCTGCGGCGAAGCAGAGGAGGAGGTGAGTCATAGGAAGGCTGGCTTGTAGATTCTCCACGCCAGCCATGCGGCGATGCATGATAGGGCTACTGCTGCGAGTCCACGCCAGAGCCACAGCTCCGAGAGAGCTGCGGAATGCTTCTGCCTCCAGTAATTAGATGACTCCTCGGCTTTTGTAAGGGAGAGGGAAAGCTGATCGACCTTCTCTGAATATGCGGCGACTTCCGTCAAGGATGAGTCAAGAGACTGGTTAAGCTCGGCAAGGGTGCGGATGCCTTCGGGCGTGGTGACTTGGCTCTTGAGCGCGGATGCTGACTGCTTGGCGGCAGTAACAGCGCGGAGGATTGGCGCGGAGGATGGAGCGTAGCTATAGCGCGGTGCGTTATGGGTGGCGCAGCCGGTGAGAAAGGCGAAAGTCGTAAGGCTAAAGGCTAAAACCCAGAAACCAGAGAACCTGTAGATGACTCGGATCTGAAGCTCCACCCACCAATAGTGAAGACAGAGAAGGAAGTGCCGAGCAAGGAGGCAGAGGATCTTCACAAGGAAGAGGCTGCTGTCAAAGTGTTAAAAGAACGCACCCGGTTATTTAACAAAAAAGGTCGGACGGGGTTCAGGTCGCTACTCACTGGGATAACCCCTGTAAGCCCCTCAATGCCCCGCCCGATTTAAGCTGGAACTTGTAAGTGATTCTTACAGGTTCCGCAGTGGTTCACCGAAGATCCCCACGAGATTTTGAGGACGGCCCGCTATTGTGCGACCTGTCGCCTATCCTTTGGCTATACGGCTATTCCCCGATCCGTAAGGGCTGGAACCGCCGAGACGATTCCGTAACTCCTCCTACGCTTTGGTAGGTGAGATAAATATGACCCATCTGTTTGAGCTTCAGAGAGAGGCTTGATGGGTTCTATTGAAAATGAGCTGCTGTCAAAGCCCTCGACGCTCGACCCTCGTCTCTCGACTCCCCTTGCTACTTCTTCTCCAATGACCGCAGCCTGCTCTCATGATCTGCCAGGAGTGCATCATGCCTCTTGTCCGTCTCGGATTGAGCCTCCATTCGAATCAGAACCGCCTCGATCTTCTCAATCCGTGAGTTTGCCGTGGTAAATTCTTCCTTTGTCACGAAGCGGGTTCCAAGCAGGGCCACTGCAAGCAAGGCTCCGGTGGTGGCGACCTTCAGTATCGTGTCGAAGTATTTCGCAAGGCCGTCCATTGTTTTGCTAGGAAGAAGCCGAGGCTTGTGCGATCATGTCGCGGAGCTGCTGCTGCACTTCGGGAGGGAGGAGTGCTGCTGCGCGGAAGGCGGCTTCGTTTTCACGCATGGTGCGTTCCACCTCTGCGGCATCGTAGGAGGCTAGAATCTCCTCCACACGCTGATGAAGGTACGCCTCTGGCGTGGTCTGCTCGGCTCCCTCGACGGCGTTGGCGCGAGAGACGATGGCGTTGAGTCCAGAGAGTTTGGATGGGTCGATGGTGATAGTCATTTATTCGGAGGGTTGAGGTTCTTCTTCCTTGGGGATCAAAGCGGCGAGGACTTCAAGAGCCTTTTGAATGGCGATGTAGCCACTTCTGGAAATGGCAGAGATGTTGCGTGGCTCGGTCGCGTCACTGAGGATCTGGAGGGCTTGGCTTGGGGTCATTTCGTTCATAAGATTAGGTGAGGATGAGAGATGCGCTTCGGGTCGTGCCGTCAGATCCACGGTAGCGAATTGTGAGGGAGGTGTTGCTGGTCGCTTCAAAAGCTAGATCGCCGTTCGTAGCGAGAGACACAGAAGCCGAGGGAAGCAAGATCGGGGCTGTCAGCTTCAAAATATTCCCACTCGCGCCCGTTCCGTTTCCCGTAGCTGTCAGCGTGAAGATCCCAGCAGTGGTCGAGGTGATGTCTAGTCGGCGTCCGTTTGAGGAGTCCGTAAACGATCCATATACCCTCAGCGTGTTGGCTGCCGTTCCATTTCGCAGGGCGAGGGTGTTGCTCGCATCGCGGTAGAGGCGTACATCGTAACCACTTGGGTTGCCCAAATTAGTGGATGGGAAAAATCCATAAAAAGAAGTCGCATTTATACCAAACGCACTTTGAGTGCAAGCGTAAGCAAAAGCAGCGTTTGTGGAGTTGTAGACACCAAACAATCCTCCTCCAGAACCGTTTCCATTCGCAGTCGAGAAGAAGCCATATCTTTTACCACCAGTTGCCGTGTTTTCTAATGTCAGGCTCGTGCCATCTGTGCTATTGGAACTGAAAACAGATTGCCCATTAGCTCTTGTGCCGATGGTGAAAACCGAGTTTGATCCTTCTTGGATGTTAACTAAAAGAGAAGCAGAGCTTGAAGCAGTATTAGTTATGTTGAGC
>Ga0209829_10003819_pt1 | contig 10857 bp, 8 predicted proteins | sample C_140205_EF_Meta_FD_187311 | JGI IMG/M metagenome (GOLD analysis project Ga0209829, IMG submission 187311) | Freshwater microbial communities from Lake Croche, Canada to study carbon cycling - C_140205_EF_MetaG (SPAdes) (version 2) | ecosystem: Environmental > Aquatic > Freshwater > Lake... | reverse complement strand
AAGGTTTGGCACCTCGATGTCGGCTCGTCGCATCCTGGGGCTGAAGCCGGTCCCAAGGGTTGGGCTGTTCGCCCATTAAAGCGGTACGCGAGCTGGGTTTAGAACGTCGTGAGACAGTTCGGTCCCTATCCGATGCAGCCGGAGGAAACTTGAGAAAGGCTGTCCCTAGTACGAGAGGACCGGGACGGACGCAGCTCTCGTGTGTCAGTTGTCCTGCCAAGGGCACGGCTGATTAGCGACCTGCGGGTGGGATAAGCGCTGAAAGCATCTAAGTGCGAAGCCCGTTTCAAGATGAGGTTTCCCACTGGGTTAACCAGGTAAGGCCCGTGGCCAGACGACCACGTTGATAGGCCGGAAGTGTAAGTGTGGCAACACATTCAGCTGACCGGTACTAATCGGCCGAGGGCTTGGAGTTGACGCTCGTGCTCGCTCTAGAACGCTTCAAGGTCGCAACGCGACCCTTGGGCTCCTTTGTGGATCCCAAGAAGCAAATATTTCGGTGGCCATAGCGACAGGGTCACACCCGTTCCCATTCCGAACACGGAAGTTAAGCCTGTCAGCGCCGATGGTACTTGGGGGGAATCTCCCTGGGAGAGTAGGACGTCGCCGGATTTCTAATTGAAGAAACCCCCTGCCTCGGGCAGGGGGTTTCTTGTTTCTCGAAGGCGAATTGACAAGCATCAAAACCGTGTATGATGTTATCTATGTTGACAATTAAAAGAAATCTTGTCCCGTTGGTTGCGCTGACTATTGCTTTGGCACTTGCAATGTTGGCGCTGAGCAGTGCTGGGGGTGCGGCGACCACGGTGAGAACTTGGACCGTCGAAGGGACGGTGAATGTAGGGACTGTCTCGGTTTCCTTCCCCCCGGGATCGACATTTACCGCAACCTATGACTCAAGTAGCGGCGCTCTGACGAATGGGTCCCTCTCGGTTCCGACCTACACCACCACCTATCGTGGTTCTCCTTTGTCGGTGACACTGAGTGACGGCGGTAACGTCACGGGAACCTTGGCCGCCAATGGAGCAGCCACCATCAACGAGTCGGTAACGGCATCAGTTAACTTCTCCTTGATCGGGGAGCCCTGTGATGTTGGGCCAATGGCCATTTCACTCAATACCAACTCAGCCGGCGGTGGTGTCGATTTCCATGGCAATCCTTCGACGGGAACGCTCACCGACGATGGCTATGGCTTCACCGCTCCCGCAGCGTTGGCGTCTGGAGCGTGTACGCAAAGTGACGCCGACTTATACAACAACGCCCTTCCCCTGCCCTCTAAGGGTGATATGACGGTGACCTTGACGCAAATCTCGGATGTCACGCCAACCACGACGTCGACCACGGTAGCGACAACCCCTGTAGCGACAACCCCTGGAACAGCTGCGCAGAGAGCGCAGCTGGCGGCAACGGGATCTCCGAGTGGTGCACTACTCGCTGGGTCCGTGTTCTTCCTTGCGGTGGGATGTGCCTTCGTGTGGAGGAGCAAGGTTCACACCCGTCCCGAATAGGACGTCGCCGGATTTCTAATTGAAGAAGCCACCGCCTTTCTGGCAGGGGCTTCTTCGCATGTCGACACCAGATTGACAACCCGATGACTTATCATCGGTGGTGATGATATTCAAAAAAGCCGTTCCTCTCGCCACACTGTTCTTCGCCTTGGGAACATCGCTGTTTGCTCTGAGTGGCGATGCGGGAGCGACCACGATGACGCGGACGTGGACGGTACAGGGCGTGATCAATTTTGGTCAAGTGTCGACAATATTCCCAACAGGTTCTACTTTCACGGCGACCTACGACTCGAGCACCGGTGCGCTCACGAATGGATCGCTCTCGGTCCCGGAATACATAGGGACCTTCGGGAGCAGCGGGACGGTGACGGTCAATTTGAGCGACCAAGGCGACGGTACAGGAACCCTGGCAGCAAATGGTGCGGCCACGATCAACGATTCGCTCACTGCGTCGCTCCTCGTGAGCAATCTTGGGGCCACGTGTGATGTTGGGCCAATGGCGATCACCGCGAGTACTGCCGATCAGGGAGGTTCAGATTTTGGAGGGACCCCTTTAGTCGGGACACTCGTAGACCCTCAGTTCACCGCACCATCAGTGACACCGTCGAATCAGTGCAATTCTCTCAATGCTTTCATTTTGTCGCTGGTGTTATCGCTGCCCTCGCAAGGTGACATCACGATGACGCTGACTCAATCCTCAGATGACACTCCGACGACCACCACCACGTCCTCGGTAACTCCAACGACAGCCCCGGCAGTACCTAGCACCTCGATTGACCGGGCAGCTGCTACTCAGCGTTCGCAATTGGCTGCAACGGGATCGGCGAGTGGTGAGCTATTCGTCGGAGCTGTGTTTGTCGTAGTAGCGGGGTGTGCATTCGCTTGGAGGGGTCGAGCTTGTCGAGGATCTTGCAACCGTGAATAGGTCTCTAACCTCTCGCAGTATCGATACCTCTTCGCGTGTGCTCTGAGTAGTTACCCTCGGCCAGCAAAGTCCCTAGGTTCTGTTTTCTGACTCAGTTAGGCTCCATGGGGGAGCGAACTGGAAGCCACGAGAAAAAGGTGAGATGACGCCGGAGACAACTGAGAGCGCTGAAGAGACGCATTCGATAAATCGTCCTCGCGTTCGGGTTGGCCCTCTCGCTCTCTTTGTGCTGGTGCTGGTGACACTTGGTATTCAGATCATTTACCGAGCGTGGCTGCTTGGTCACGCTCGACCAAGTTCAGACGAGGCTGTCGTGGCATTAGAGGCAACAGGCATCCTCCACGGCCAGTTCCATGCATTTTTTTGGGGACAGAACTACGGGGGAGTCGAGCCCTGGATTACCGCAGTGTTCTTCGCTATTTTTCCGCACAACGCCACCGTGCTCCACCTCGAGGTTGTCAGTGTTGCTTGTGCCTCTGCTTACGTCATCTGGCGACTTGGCAAACGAATTCTCGGCGACAGTCTTGTTGCCGGTGCTGTCGTCGCTCTCGCCATGCTCTTCCCGACAGCGAACATTATTACGCTTTCCTACGCCTATGGATTCCGAGACGTCACGTATTTCTGTGTCTTTGCTTTTCTGCTTGTTGGTTGTCGAATCGCACAAGGTTGGGACCGGTGGTTGGCGTGGATCCTGCTTGGAGCCATCGGTGGTGTTGGCTGGTGGTCGTCGCCAGAGATCGCTTACGGGCTTCTTGGAGCACTGTTCTTTTTGCCTGGATCGTTGCTTCGATTGGGTTCATTTCGCGCAGCTCTCAAACGGGTGGGACTCACTGTTTTTGCCTTTCTCGTGGGGTCACTGCCGTGGTGGTGGGTTTCGTTTCACACTGATTTCGCCACGCTTCAGGGTAGTAGTGACGGAGGCTTCTCACTCTGGAACCGAATCAGTATCTTTTTCCACTTCGTCCTGCCCATGCAGTTTGGGCTTCGCCAGTACTACTCGGGAGCAGTCATCTTCTTCCCTCATCGACTCTTCCAAGCCCTTGTGCTTGTCATCCTTGTCGCATTGGTTGCCTCAATCGTTGCTGGGATAAAGGCGGGAGGCATTCGACGATCTTTTTGCCTCGTGACGCTGTTCACACCAGTCATCTACGTCGTATCGCCTGCGACAGGTTTTTGGCAGGACGGGAGGTATGCCATCTACCTCGCTCCTATTCTCTGGATCACACTGGCAATCGGTGCACAACAATTTTTCTCGTGGCAGCGAATTAGGAATAGCTCACTGACGAGTTCATCTCTCCGTGGTCTCGCAGGAGCGGCATTGGTTTGTGTTCTCGGCTGGACTTTGTGGGAAGGCCATTATTTCTATCCTTCATTTGCTCCAGCGATGCAGTTGAAATTACTTTCGGGCTACAGCCCCAATGTGGGGTCGTCCGAGCAAGCCCAAACACTTCATGATGCTGGGGTGACGACTGGATGGGCGGACTATTGGTGGGCCTACAGCATGGATATGGCGAACAGTTCGCTGGTGATTTCTCCGGTCCCAGTGAACGCAATGCGCAATATCTCGTGGGGTCAAGAGGTAGCGAGGAATCCAAACAGCGTCTGGCTCGTCTCTGGGCCCGCCACCAGCGAAGGCACTGCTCCGGCGGGTAGCGACTTTGCTCCAGGTGGAGCGAACTATTCCTATCTGTCGCAGAGTTTCAAGAACCTTGGCGTGACATGGACAACCCAACATGTCGGCGACCTCTGGGTGCTGCGAACGTCTCGGCCCGTCTTGCCAAGTGAACTCGGTATGGGTTCTGTGCCAAAGGGATAAGTAAATCTCTCTGAGAGTTCTTGAGGTCGAGCGTCAAGAACATCCCTCGGTCGCCAATAACTTGTCGTTGATCAGGACCTGGTGTCTTCTTGAGAGCCGCTGAGATGAGCGAAAATATCGGTTGCCGTGCGTTCCCAGGTAAGCGTCTGGGCATACGCCAGAGCTCCCTCGGAGAGCGATGCTCTCAATTGGTCATTGATAAGGACCTCACGCAGGGACTCAGCGAACGACGCGTCCGAGCCCACCAACAGGCCGGACTGACTGTCTTGAATAGCGTCTCGATGTCCTGGAATATCAGTTGCGATACCTGGCGTGCCACAGGCTGCAGCTTCGGTCAGGGTCATTCCCCATCCCTCCTTGCCAGAGGTCGATGCCACAACCCACGCCGAGCGATAGGCATCGAGTTGCTCATCGTCAGAGAGTCGCCCGGGAAGTTCCAGCCAACTCGACGCCCCGAGTTCGTCTCGAAGCTTCTCTAAGTTTGCTCGCTCGTAGCCTTCGCCGATGATTGAAGCACGAAGGTTTGGGATTGTTGTTTTGACTTCAACGAGGTGGCGTATCAGATCGTCAAATCGCTTGAAAGGAACGAGTCGACCAACGGCAACGACGTACGGGTCGCTCGAGCGGGTGCCGCCAGGTTGGAATCTCGTGTCGATACCCGGTGGGATGACAATGACGCGATCCTCGGGCAGTTTCAGTGACGCACAGATCTCATCTCGAGAAGACTCGGAGAGAGTGACTACCGTCGACGAGCGGTAGAGGGGAGGGGCAAGGGAGCCCTCAAAAAACTTTCCGCCTGCGGCAAGCCGGGGGCTCAGCACCATATTCCACATCTCAGCGTGCACATGATGAAGAAACACGATACGAGGACCTCGATGCCAGAGGGGAGAGAGGAATGGCATGCCGTTCCAAATTTCCACGAGGGCGGTGTCACCCGAACTTCGGGTCCTTATCCCTTCTGCCATCACATGAGGGAAGACCGAATATCTTCCGTTTTTTCTAATGGATCGATATCCGTCACGCGTGACTCCTTCTGGAGCATTTGGTACCTGTGACGTCCGCATCGTCACGTCGAGACCGGCCTGTGCCCAGAGAGCGGCAATACGGTGCGCATGCAGTTCAGAACCACCCGCTTCAGGGTCGTCAAGGTCGCGCCAGGCCACGATCTTGATCGCTCGAAGCGGCGAGTTGGCAACAAGGCTGGCGAGATCTTGCTGCGTGGGATTGTCGTTGCGTTCCATCCTTAACCCCTCACGCCTCTTTGCGCCAGCGACGATGCGTACTCACCGAGGTGTCACCTCAGGCAAGAGGTGGGATTCTTCCTTTTTGGTCGCCATATGAGCGACGATGAGACTGAGAACACTCGCACCACAGACGATTCCTTGAACGACAAGGTCAGCCTTGGCTGTATTCGTTGGGTTTCCATGAGCTGCATTGACCGCAAACGTTGCGGCGATCGCCCCTGGCGCCAAGAGGAAGACAACCCAGCGATGACCGTGGGCGAGGAGATACATGGTGGCGATGACCGTGACACTCAAAAAAACCATTGCAATCGAAAGTGGCGCAAAAGCTGCATCTGCCGTGAGATAGCGGGCACCGAAAATCAGCTTAAGGAACTGTTCGGGAACCACGACGGCGATTGAGACCAACACGACCGCAGGGATCGCCAAAATTGCAAGGGTCGCGTAGAGTTGGCGTACTGCTCGATCGCCCTCATGATGGCTGATAGCGGCTTCGGGCAAGAGATAGGCGCCCAAGACAATGGCGCAGAACACCAAGCCTTTGCTGGCCACCGAAACTGCTGCGTACGCACCAGCCTGCCCGGAGTTCAAACGACCTAAGAGGACGACGTCAATGTTCTGGAGATAGGCAAGCAGCGCAAGTGCTCCAAGCGCAGCAATAAGGTCGATCATGAGATCCCGACGAACACTCGGCGGCGTCGTCGATCGTCCGTCGTCGAGCGGCTCGCTGAGAGCTCGATTGGCCGACCGGCGAGCATGGACTGCAGTGACTCCCTCAGAAAGCAGGACGCCAATTGTCGCTCCTGGCAGTTTGAAGAAGACAGCCAGTCCCAAGACAAGGACGGTTCTCACTCCTCCTTCAACGAGATAGTTCGCGGCAAGCGAATGATATTTCTGTGTTCCTTGGAGAAATCCACGATCGATACAGAGCAAGATCCATACTCCTGCCGAGAGCAACATCGCGGCGACCGAGATTGGACTGGGTTTCGCAAGCAAACTTGAAACGGGGACGCATACTGCGAGCGAGAGGATGGCGAATGCTCCAAGAAACCAGTACATCCGGACGTGCATCCGGTGGGCCCACTTCTCGAGCTCGCCGTGGCTCCCCGCCGCTCGCCAGCTCGCGGTTCTTCGAACGACGGCAACAATCACCGCGGAACCTGGCATGGAAATAACCAAAAAGAGTCCTACGAGTTGGGCATACGCTCCGTACCCCTGATTTGAGAGCAAGCGAGCGAGAATGACCGTAACAATGATCCCCGCCGCTCCTGCGGCCACGCCGGCCACTGCAACGGGAAGCGCCGAGACCACGCCACTTTTAAACGAAGGCTTCGCTCCAGGAAGCGTCTCTTCAGTCATGGAGAGGTCGCCCAATTGTGGTGAACAGAGGCTGCGCTAAGAGTTGACGCATTCGAAAAAGGGAGCGAGGCACTGCGTTGAACTTAGTAGGGGACCCCGTGGTGCGTCAGGTTTACCAGATCATGAGGCCGATTCACGGGAAGGAATTGCTCAGGTGCCCTCGGGAAATCTGCCTCTATTGGCAGGGAGGAGCGAGGTTGCGGGCCTAGACTCTCCCCATGGCAGACCGCAGAACTCCTCAGCCGCGCCCCCAGGGATCCAAGCGCGCAGCCCCGAGTGGAGCAAAAAAGCCCCGATCATCTGCGAGTCGAGGATCCTCTGAGACAGGGCGGGCAGCGGGAGGCTCTCGATCGTCTGGCGGATTTAAATCTGGCTCGAAATCTTCTAGTCGATCGAGTTCGGAGCGAGGCCGAAGCTCTCGAGGTGCTGAGGGCGAGCCCCGTGGTCGTGAGAGTTCCCAAGATCGTAGATCTCGCCAAGACGCCGTCATGCCCAAGAACTGGGGCTCAGTTGCTCGTCGAGGCGCTCACCTTGTGCGAAGCGAGAGCCCGAAAGCGAAAAATCCCGCACCGGTCCCGTCCGCGCCCCAGGAACCACAAGATGAGTGGATACGAGTGGACGGCCAGGACAAGAGTTCGCCAGAGGCCGATGCTCCGAAGCGTCATCGTGCCGCAGCCGACGTCCCTGGAGACGTGGCCGCTGCGATTCGCCGATCAGCGAGCGATGCCACGTCCTATCGTCGGGAACGATTAGTTGAACAGATGGGAAAAGCTGCTGAGGCATACACTCGCCATCGCTACGAAGAGGCTGCTCGATCGGCTGGACGATTAGCCGGTGAAGTTCCTGATGTTCCAGAAGTGCGAGAGTTGGCGGGACTTGCCGCGTATCGGTCTGGGCGTTGGCGACCAGGGGCGACGCACTTAGAGGCGTATCGAACCATGAAGGGCGACGGGCAGTACATACCGATCGAGATGGACTGTCAGCGGGGTATCGGACGTGTTCGATCTGTCTCGACATTGTTTGAACTCCTCCGACAAGAATCTCCCAGCCCTGACGTGCTCGCTGAGGGTCGTCTCGTGTTGGCTGGGAGTCTCGCTGATCGGGGAAAGCTCGGCGAGGCCATTGAACTTTTGGAATCAAACGGTGCGTCGAAGCCTCGACGGAACCCAGGAGAGCGCCACCTCCGCCAGTGGTACGTCCTCGGGGACCTCTACGACCGGTCCGGCGACGTTCCTCGAGCGAGAATCCTCTTTTCAATGGTTGCTGAAAGCGACCCGAACGCCTATGACGTGACGAGCCGACTCAAAGACATTGGTCCAACTCGAAAACCCCGTCAACGCAAGAAGTCGGGTGGAAAGCGAACGGCATGACGCATGACGTGAAGGCTCATGTCGTGACTCTTCACGATCGCTGGCTGGCGTGGAGTCTTGACCGATATGGAATCCTTCTCGGAATCCTCGTTATCGATTACTTGGCGCTCCTGCTCATGCCAAGCGACGCCGCCGCCGCTCTTTGTGGCGTGGTGACGGTGGGCGGCACGGTGTTATTCGCGCTCGACGTGTCAGGTGTCAATCGGAACATCCGGATTGCGGTGCGGTGCATGGTGGGGGTGCTTCCAATTATGGCGGCTCTCTATTTTCTCGCTCCGCACCTCATCCGAGGAGTCGTTGGAATCTCGTTTGGTCTGGTGTTAGCGGCCACCCCAGTGGTTATCCTCCTTCGCCTTTTGGGGCACGAGCGAGTCAATATGGCGACCTTGCTTGCAGCCCTGGATGTCTATGTATTGATCGGCCTGGTGTTTGCCGAGTTGTACTACGGCTTCGCCCAGTTCAAGGTGTTCAATCCCTTCTTGGCGCAAGTGGGCGAGCACACGAGAAGCGATTTTGCCTATCTCAGTTACGTGACGTTGACCACAGTTGGTTTCGGAGACTTGACCCCAAAGTCCAGTTGGGCAAGATCCCTCGTGATCACCGAGGCGCTGATTGGCAATATGGTGCTCGTCACTGCAGTCGCGAGAGTGGTGTCTCTCTACGGTCGCACGCAGACGAGCCTCAAACAGAGTGAAGAAGAGACGCCCTCAGATCATTGAGTTACACGACGGCGGTGGGCTACGCTGGAAATATGGATCTAGAAAAACTACTTGGCGATGAAGCTGACAGCCTCTTAGGCCACAAAGCGACGGCATTTCCTTCTGATGGACTGGTTCATCCGGGCCCGGACTTTATTGACCGAGTCCTCTCGATGTCGGATCGATCACCCAATGTCTTGCGCAACTTGGGGTCGATGTACTCCCATGGCCGACTCGCCAATACCGGGTACCTCTCTATTCTTCCCGTCGATCAAGGAATCGAGCACTCAGCAGCAGCAAGTTTTTCCAAAAACCCGCTTTATTTCGATCCGTACAATCTCTGCGAGCTCGCACTTGCGGGGGAGTGCAGTGCCATTGCCACCACCCTTGGCACGCTAGGAAGCGTCTCTCGACGCTTCGTGCACAAGATTCCTTTTATCGTCAAGCTCAATCACAACGACTTTCTCCATTACCCAAATACCTACGATGAGATCTTCTTCGGATCTGTCCAACAAGCCTTTGACCTTGGGGCAATGGGAATTGGGGCAACGATTTACTTTGGCTCTCCTCAGTCGGATCGCCAAGTCCAAGAAGTCTCCGCAGCATTTGCCGAGGCCCACCGACTCGGAATGTTTACCGTGCTCTGGTGCTACTTGAGGAACCCCGAGTTCAAAAAAGACGGAGTTGACTACCACGTCTCTGCGGACCTGACGGGCCAAGCAAACCACCTTGGCGTCACCATCGAAGCTGACATCATCAAGCAAAAACAACCTGAGAACAACGGTGGCTATACGGCGATGAACTTCGGCAAGACAGATCCTTTGGTCTACGAAAAATTGACGACCGATCATCCAATTGATTTGACCCGCTGGCAGGTAGCGAACTGTTACGCCGGGAGGATCGGACTGATTAACTCCGGCGGCGAATCCACGGGGGCCGCTGACTTAGAACAAGCAGTGAGAACTGCTGTGATCAACAAGCGAGCTGGGGGACAGGGCCTCATTGTTGGTCGAAAGGCCTTTCAGCGTCCAATGAACGAGGGAGCGGAGCTTATCCACGCCATCCAGGACGTCTATCTCGACAAGAGCGTCACACTGGCCTGAGCCCAGACGGTCAGCGCGTCGCACGACGCTCATGACATCGTTCGAGAATAGGTTGCGAGAAATAGGGTTCATGACTATGACCTGAGTGAGCGAGTGTTCTGTATAGACTCACAAGCAAGGTCCTCCATTGAAGGCGCATCTCATGAGTGAGTCAGTGACAACCGAAAAACGTGATGGCGTCGTCGTGCGCTTCGCCGGCGACTCAGGCGACGGAATGCAACTCACCGGTGATCGATTCACCGAAATCAGCGCAGTTCTCGGGAACGACCTCGCTACCTTCCCTGACTACCCTGCAGAGATTCGAGCCCCCGCCGGCACCTTGGCTGGCGTGTCGGCATTCCAGGTGCATATCTCAGACCACGAGATTTCAACCCATGGCGACAGCCCAAATGTGCTCGTGGCGATGAATCCCGCTGGCCTGAAAGCAAATATCGCCGTCATGGAGCGAGGAACGACGCTGATTGTCAATATCGACGCGTTCGATGAGCGATCGCTTACGAAAGCGGGCTACACGCTCAGCCCCTTGAGCGATGGTTCACTCAGCGATTTCGATGTCTACGAAGTCCCGATGACCTCAATTACTCAAGAGGTGTGTAAGGACGCAGGCGTCAAGCCCCGAGACGCCGAGCGCTCTAAGAACTTCTTTGCTCTCGGCCTCGTCAGTTGGCTCTTTACTCGACCTATCGAGAGCACAGTGAAGTGGATTGACGCTCGCTTTGGCGCCAAGCCCCAGATCGCTGAGGCCAATACCAGAGCATTCCGCGCTGGCTATGACTTTGGTGAGACCGCAGAGCTTTTTCAGTCTCGCTACGAAATCACGGCCGCTGAGTTCAAAGA
>Ga0209829_10003818_pt1 | contig 10857 bp, 10 predicted proteins | sample C_140205_EF_Meta_FD_187311 | JGI IMG/M metagenome (GOLD analysis project Ga0209829, IMG submission 187311) | Freshwater microbial communities from Lake Croche, Canada to study carbon cycling - C_140205_EF_MetaG (SPAdes) (version 2) | ecosystem: Environmental > Aquatic > Freshwater > Lake... | reverse complement strand
CTCTCACGCGTTGGTGAAATCATGTATGCCCGTTGTGGCGCAGAGACACCTGAGTTCTTTACTCAAACTCTCATTGAACTTCAGACGAAGAAATTGCGAGGCAAAACACCGCTGATGCCGGGCGCAATAGAACTCGTACGGGAGTTACAAGCCAAAGGAGTAGCAACAGGGTTAGTGTCGGCAAGCCCACGAGTTATCGTTGATGCAGTACTGGAAAATTTGGGTGGTAGCCCGTTCCCATTTTCAATTAGCTCCGACGATGTCGTCAATACCAAGCCGCATCCCGATGCCTACTTACTAGCGGCCAATCGCGCCAAAGCCGACATATCCCAGTCGCTCATTTTTGAAGATTCCCTTACGGGAGTTAGCGCAGCAAAGGCCAGTGGCGCTTGGCTCATTGCGGTTCCACATTTCGTCATAGTCCAAGAGAGCGTACGAGTGAGAAGTATCAAATCACTTGAGCAGATTACTTTTTCAAAGCTACAAGATCTTTATGCGAATTTCACGGCTGTTATTTAATTCACGTGCGCTGGACAGATAGTTTTAAAGAAGCACCAGTCACATAGTCTACTTGGTTTCGGTGGCCAATAATCCTTCTCAATTGAGATGAAGATGTCATCTGCAGTTCGTTGCAGAAATCTTTCCGCAGAGGTCAAATCCGCTAAAGTTGGATTACTTTTTACTAACTTTCCATCACCTAGATAGATCAGTTGTAACAGTCGGGGGAGGACCCCATTTGTTTTCCAGTAGAGAAGAGCGTAAACACGCAGTTGGAATAAAGCCTTTTCTTCCCAGCCGGGTTTCGGAGATTTTCCAGTTTTATAATCGATGATCCGTACTTCACCTGTTGGAGCAATATCCAATCTATCCACATATCCATGCAAATAAACCTCGGGACTGAAATCATTTTCAAGATGCATTTCGCGATGAGTTGCTTCAAAAGTTGCTGGCTTCTCCAGAGTGAAATACGTTGTGATGAGCGATGCGGCCCGATCGAGCCACTCCTTCTCGTTGGTAACCATCTCGGCAAGTTCTGGCTTTGCCGCAACTTGATCGCGCCATCGTGATGGGAGAAGATCGATTGCAGTTAACTCTGTTCGATCGACTGGCAAGTTTTCAAAGAGGTCATGTAAAACTGTGTGAACTAAAGTTCCGCGTTCTGCATCCAGGCTAGGTGGCTGCGGCAACTTATCGATAGCACGGTATTTATAGAGCTGAGGGCAGTTGTTGTAATCGTTAACGGCACTCGGGGATAACCGCAGTCTGGGATCGGTACTCACGTGATGCAAGATACCCGTACTTTGAGGATATTTTTCGCCTAAGATACTCCCGTGTCTAATTTAGGATATTTCGCCGATGGAGATCGAATTCAATTGACCGATCCCAAAGGTAAGTTGTATAGCTTTACGATCGTTTCCGGTAAAGAGTGGCACACCCATAAAGGCTGGATTACGCACGATGATTTGATTGGCATGCCTGAGGGTTCCGTTGTAAGCACAACTGCCGGACTCAAATTCACTGCATTTAAACCTCTCTTAGCCGATTACGTTTTGACGATGCCTCGAGGGGCGACGATCGTGTATCCAAAAGATGCGGCGATGATTGTAGGTCTTGCCGATATTTATCCCGGTGCCCGAGTTCTAGAGGCTGGCGTTGGAAGCGGTGCGTTAACTATTTCATTGCTTCGAGCCGTAGGCGCTAACGGAAGCGTTCATTCGGTAGAGCGCCGAGTTGATTTTGCCGAGAACGCTCGATCGAATGTGAGTAACTACTTTGGTGAATTTCCAGATAATTGGACGCTCACCGTTGGTGATTTACAGGACCAAGAAGTTGTCGATAGTTATGATCGCGTAATTTTAGACATGCTCGCCCCGTGGGAGTGTGTTGATCTTGGAGCTAAAGCGTTACGCCCTGGGGGAGTATTCATGGCCTATGTTGCTACTACGACACAGCTGTCAGTTACTGCAGAGGCGATCAAAGCCGATGGACGTTTTACTGAACCTGAAAGTTCCGAGACAATCGTTCGAGGTTGGCACCACGAGGGTTTGGCAGTGCGACCACAACAACGCATGATTGGGCACACTGGATTTCTTATTCAATCGAGAAAAATGGCACCTGGCGTGGAAGTTCTTGCACGCAGACGTCGGCCAGCAAAAGGTGCTTACGGTGTCTCGGAAGATTGAACGATTAATTAATTTAACAATTGCGTTATTGGCAACGAAGCGGTATTTAACCAAACAAGAGATTTTTAGATCAGTAGATGGTTATGAAGGTAGCGAAGAGACCAAAGAACGCATGTTTGAGCGCGACAAAGATGATCTTCGAAATTTGGGTGTAACAATCGATGTTGGAAGTTTTGATCCGGTTTTTGAGGACGAAGCTGGGTATCGAATCAGACCTGAATCTTATGCGCTAGATCTTGGAGATATTAGCGGCACCGAGATTGCCCTCCTTAGTCTTGCCGCTGAGGCATGGCGGGGTGCTGCATTAGATGGCGCTGCACATAGTGCGCTGACAAAACTTCGATCAATGGGCGTTGAATCTGATCTCGATGCACTTCCGGCAATCGCTCCACGATTAACTACAACATTTAATGGCTTCCAAATTATCGTAAATGCAATTTCCAAGCGAGAACGCATTGCATTTACTTATGTATCCGCCACTTTGGAGACCCAATTGCGAACAATTGAACCCTATGCAATTGCAACTCGAGATGCCCGCTGGTACTTAGCAGGTAGGGATATAGATAAAGATGACGTGCGTACATTCCGGTTGGATCGTATAGATGGTGAGATCTTAATCGTTAAGAGCAATGGTCACTTTGAAATTCCTGAGGATTTCGATGTCTTTGCCTCACTCCGAAACGAGAAAAAGAACAACGTCGCAACTATTGATATTCGAAAAGGCAAAGCCCAATTGCTTCGTAGTGCGGCGTTGTCCCTAGTCGATAAGGGTGAGTGGGATCAAATCACTATTAACTACCTTGATACAACTTACATCGTAGATCTAGTTCTCTGGCACGGGAGCGATGCCGTCATCATTGGACCAGAATCTCTGCGAAATGAAATCATTGAATCACTTGAGTCGATTGTTCGAGTCCATGGATAAGCCAATTCAAACGCCTTTAAGTCGGACGGCCAGACTTCTAGATCTCGTCCCATACCTTGCCACTCATCAGGGAGTTGAATTGCTCTCTTTAGCAAACGACTTTGGCGTGACCCAATCTCAAATGATTGCCGACTTAACGACGTTATGGATGTGCGGTCTTCCTGGATACACACCTCTAGAGCTCATGGATCTCTCCTTTGAATCGGGATTTGTAACGATTAATAATGCCGAGACGCTCTCTAGCCCACGCACGCTCAATGACGAAGAGTCAATTGCGCTGCTGCTCGGTCTTGATTTAGTTATCGAATCACTACCAAAAGACCGTTCCGATTTGAAAGCCATAGCCCTTGAGCTAGTTAAGAGGTTTTCGCTTCGAACTAATGTTCGCGCCAAACTCGCAGCAATTCCAGCAGTGGCCGGATCCACAATTGCCACCATAGAAAGTGCGCTCTCTAAAAAGCAGTATCTTGAAATGGTTTATCACTCACTGTATTCAGACACAATTTCTAAACGCGTCGTCCTTCCTCTCGAAATGCGCAGTGAAGCCGGGGTGGAGTATTTATTCGGCTTATGTCAGAGCGCTTCAGCTACGAGAATGTTCAGGTTAGATCGGATCCAAGCCTTAAAGCTTGTTTCGATTCCAACCGAACCCGTGCTCGAGATGCAAAGAGAGGGAACAAATAGGAGCTCGTACAGAATTCGAGTTCATTCAAGGCCTAGAGATGCCGCCGAGCGATTCGCTCTCGATCCAGCTAGCGTCCTCACGGAGCCAGAGATTTCCTCATTTTCTAGTGAGTGGGTTAGGCGCTCGGTGTTGGCGTCCGGCGGAAGTATCGAACTCCTAGAGCCGACGGATCTTCGTCGAGAGGTTGCAACTGTGGCAAAGACGGTTCTGAGCCAGTATCGGGCGCAATAATTGAGCTTTCCACCACGGGTTGCTCTAGGCTAACCTTGTTAGGATTAGTGACGCACACGTCTACAGAGGAGTTTGCCCAATGTTTCTAAAAGAGCCAAGCCATATCCTTATTCTTTTGATAGTAGTTCTCGTTCTCTTTGGTGCAAAGCGCCTTCCCGATTCAGCCCGCTCACTCGGTCGCTCTATGCGAATCTTCAAGAGTGAGATGAAGGAAATGTCTACTGATGAAAAGAAGACTGAGGACGATAGTAAGCCTGAGAAATAAGTTTCTATGGCGTCAATCTCAGACGCACGGATGCCGCTATTAGATCATCTTCGAGAACTTCGTAAGAGAACCTTTCGCGCATCCGTCGCGATTTTCATCGGCTCGTGTGTCGGTTGGTTTTTCTATAACGACATTATTACAAAACTTGCTCTTCCTGTTTGCGATTTAAAAGCTGCACAGGCGTCGGGGGCTACACATTGTGGCGCTCTTTACATTAACGGTGTTTTAGGACCACTTAATTTACAAATCAAAGTGGCTTTGCTTTCCGGAATTATCCTTTCAGCACCTATCTGGCTCTACCAACTCTGGGCCTTCATCGCTCCGGGATTGCATCGCAAAGAAAAGCGAAATTCGATCCTTTTTTTGATATCGGCAACTCCATTTTTTGCGTTAGGCGCAACGCTTGGGTATATCGTTTTGCCATTAGCGATTAAAGTCCTTTTTGGTTTCACGCCAAGTGCTTTGTCTAATCTGGTCAAATTTGATGATTATCTTGATTTTGTCATGCGAATTATTTTACTTTTCGGCCTGGCTTTTGAACTCCCAATTTTCCTACTCACTTTCAACTTGATTGGTTTTCTCAGTGGGGCAACGATTCTTCGACCCTGGAGAATTTGGGTCTTTGCAATAACACTATTTACGGCAGCATTCACACCAACTGGCGATCCCTTCACCATGGCACTTCTTGCCGTCCCGCTCTGTGTCTTATATTTTTTGGCAGGAGGCATAGCGCTTCTAGTAGATAAACGTCGCTCCAAGAAGGCATCCCGCCTCCAGACGGAGGTAAGTGCAATCGATAACCCATCACCTATTGAGGAATAGGACGATAAGGTCGCCTCATGTGGGCCTTAGTAATTAATCCGACGGCCGGCTCTGGAAAAGGCGCGGCAATCGGAGCTCGTGTTGCCGGTTTTCTCACCAGCCGCGACATTGCCCACGAAGTGATCTCGGGAAATTCAGCGATTGCCCTTGTCAATAATTTATCGGTATTCATTGAGAAGTACCCAGATTGCACCGGTGTCATCGCCGTCGGGGGTGACGGTCTTGTACACAATGTGCTCCAGAAAACGACCCCAGCACAGATACCTCTTGCCGTTATCCCAGCTGGAACTGGCAATGATTTCGTTCGGACTCTAGGTTGGTCGTTAGATGGTTTAGATCCTTATCTTGAAAAAATTATCTCCGAAGCACCAAGATCTATGGATTTAGGAGTCGTTGATGGCGAATGGTTCGGTGCAATTTTATCTACAGGTTTTGATTCGATAGTTAACGAGAAAGCAAACACGATGAAGTGGCCGAAAGGCCCAATGAAATACAATGCTGCGATTGCAATTGAACTACCGCGCTTTAAGCCGCGTCATTATGAAATCACGCTAGATGATCGCACGATATCGACACAAGCGATGCTTATTGCAGTTTCCAATGGCCGCTCGTACGGCGGGGGCATGCTGGTTTGTCCTGAGGCCGATATTCACGATGGTTTTTTTGATGTGATGGTACTTCATCCAATTTCCAAGTTGGAGTTCTTGAAGGTTTTCCCGCGAGTATTTAAAGGTACACACATTACGCACCCCGCCGTTGAGATTGTTCGCAGCAAGAGCGTGACAATTAAAGCCGAGGCAGTGGCCTATGCCGACGGTGAGCGGATTGGTTTGTTGCCCGTTACTGCTCAATGCATGCCCGGTGCCATGCAAACGTGGATCGCATGAGCACGCCGGCCGAAAATTATGCTGCGGCGAAAGTGCGAAGTGCTCACCCAGTAACACAGGATTTCTTAGCCACTTTCGATTTTGAGTTCGATCCATTCCAGATAGCGGCATGCCACGCCGTCGAAGAGGGGAGTGGGGTTCTAGTTGCCGCGCCTACTGGCGCCGGTAAAACCGTTGTTGGTGAATTTGCTGCCTACTTTGCGCTAAACCTTAATAAGAAGTGTTTTTATACAACGCCTATTAAGGCGCTTTCTAATCAAAAATACTTTGAGTTTGTTGCCAAATTTGGTGCCGACAAAGTGGGTCTACTAACTGGGGACACCAGCATTAATGGCGAGGCCGATATCTTGGTCATGACGACTGAAGTCTTGCGCAATATGTTGTATGCCGGTTCATCGACACTTACCAATCTTGGATACGTAGTAATGGATGAAGTCCACTACTTGGCAGATAAATTTAGAGGCGCAGTGTGGGAAGAAGTTCTCATCCACTTGATGGAAAGTGTCCAAGTAATTTCACTCTCGGCGACAGTATCAAATGCTGAAGAGTTTGGTGAATGGCTGGGAGAAGTTCGAGGAAATACCCAAGTCATCGTCAGCGAAATCAGGCCTATCCCTTTGTATCAACATGTCTTAATTGGTAATCGTATGCTCGATTTATTTGAGCGGCCAGGTCAGATTAATCCGGAGATCTTGCAACGCGAACGCGAAGCTATGCGAAAATCTTCAATGGATAGGCATCGTCGCGGTCGTTACAACGAACCAAAAGAGCGGTTGAGTAGAGCCGATATCATTGAGAAATTGCAACGAGAAAATATGTTGCCGGCAATAACCTTTATTTTCTCGCGAGTTGGATGCGACGCCGCCGTAAAGCAATGTCTAGTCGCAGGTATACGGCTCACTTCGCCGGAGGAACGTGTGGAGATTAAAGCCACCGCACTTAAATACACTGCCAATATTTCATCTGAAGATTTAGAGGTCCTCGGCTTTGGTGATTGGCTTACTGCTCTCGAACGGGGGATTGCAGCCCATCATGCTGGCCTACTTCCAAGTTTTAAAGGCGCAGTAGAGGATCTATTTCAACGGGGTTTAGTCAAAGCCGTATTTGCAACTGAGACTCTCGCTTTAGGAATCAATATGCCTGCGCGCTCAGTAGTTTTGGAGAAGTTAGTTAAGTTCAATGGCGAAGCTCATGTTCCAATCACGCCGGGGGAGTACACGCAGTTAACTGGTAGAGCTGGACGTCGCGGCATCGATATTGAGGGCAACGCAGTCATTCTCTGGTCGCCAACAGTTGATTCGGCCGCGGCAGCAGGCCTGGCATCGACGCGTACGTATCCTTTGCGTTCATCTTTTGCGCCAACGTACAACATGTCAATAAATCTCATTGCCCGCTTTGGTAGAGAACGCGCACGTCGATCCCTCGAGTCCTCTTTTGCACAGTTCCAGGCCGATCGTGCCGTAGTGGGTCTTTCTCGTCAGATTCGAAAGAATGAAACGGCGATCGAAGAGATTTTGGTTAATGCCCAATGTCACTTAGGCGATTTTATCGATTACGCAAGCATCCGACGAGAAATCAAAGAGGTTGAAGTTTTACTAAGTCGGCGAGATCAGAAGAAGAGTTTTGATAACCGACAACGTTCGCACTTAGAGGGCGATCTCAGCGAACTTCGCAAAGCTTTGCGAAATCATAGCTGTCATAGCTGCAATGAACGCGAAGATCACGCCCGATTTGCAGAAAGAGCCGGGCGACTAAACCGTGAAAACGAGGGCTTGCGTACCCGCGTAGAAAGTCGCACTAACGTAATTGCTAAGACCTTTGACCAAATCTGCCAAGTTCTCAACCACTTGAACTATATTGAGGGAGAAAAACCCACATCACAAGGAAAAATTCTAACGAAAATTTATGCGGAATCAGATCTCCTGTTAACTGAATCTATTCGTCTCGGCCTCTTTGATGAGTTAAACGCCACTGAACTTCTCTCGATTGTTTCGTCCATGATTTTTCAATCGCGTTCGGCCGAAGGTACGGCACCAAAAATGCCAAGTCCAAGAGTTTCACATGCATTAACTGAAGTAATCGCAGTATGGGCTCAACTTGAAGAGATCGAATCGCAGTATGGTGTTAAAACTCAACGCGAACCCGATGCGGGCTTCTGCTGGATCTCCTACAAATGGGCAAGTGGTGGCTCGTTGCAGAGCGTGCTCAAGGGAAGCGACATGTCGGTTGGCGATTTTGTACGTTCAACAAAGCAGTTAGTAGATCTCTTAAACCAAATCGCTGGAGCTAGTGAGAAACTTCGACCAGTTTGTAAAGATGCCATTAAGCGAATTGATCGTGGCGTGGTCTCTTATTTAATGGGGGAAGTATGACGTTAATGCTCTTAGACAGTGCATCGCTTTGGTATCGCGCTTATTACGGAATGCCAGACACGCTAGTTGCACCGGATGGAACTCCAGTCAATGCCATCCGTGGTTACATAGATATGACCGCCCGCTTGATGAGCATTTACAAACCCGATCGCATCGTCGCCTGTTTAGATGGAGATTGGCGACCTAGTTGGAGAGTTGAACTATTCCCTGACTATAAAGCCAATCGCCTAGAAGAAGAGGGCGATGAAGAGGAAGAGCCGGAGACACTGACACCGCAGATTCCTATCCTTCTAGATTTACTCGATCTCTTTGGAATTCCAGTCGTTGGCGTCGATGATTTTGAGGCCGATGACGTAATGGCTACTTATGCAGAAACCGAGAAGGGTCCAATTCGAATCGTGACTGGAGATCGCGACCTTTTCCAGATGGTCGATGACAAGCGCGATATCAAAGTTGTTTATTTAGCCAAAGGTATTTCGCAACACGACTTAGTCGATTTGAAGTACGTTGCCGATAAATATTCAATTCCGGGGGAGCGGTATGCCCTCTTTGCTATGTTTCGCGGAGACCCCTCCGATGGTCTACCTGGAGTACGAGGTATTGGAGAAAAAGGCGCCGCTTTGATTGCTAATAATTTTGCTAACGTTGATGATGCTTTAGCTGGAGCGCATGAGGGGCATACATCTTTGCCACCGGCGCTGGCCAAAAAGATCATTGCAGGTGCAGATTATTTGAAGATCGCTCCAACCGTTGTTCAAGTCGCACGCAACGTTGCCTTGCCTCAGACCAGTTTACTAATGCCAACTGCCCCAGGAGATTTGTCGCAGATTTATCAGTTCAAGGAGCGCTACGGACTTGGTGCAAGCGTAGATCGTTTGATCAACGCTCTCGGTTGGTAAGTTTTTGTTAAGTATTCTTAGTGCCGCTCTCTTATCAGGCGCTTTCGCTCCATTATCACTGTGGTGGTTAGCTCCAATTGCTCTGGCTCTTCACATGTACAGTCTCTCCAGAACTAAACATGCAATAGGAAATGTCTTTCTCTTCGGCCTTGTTTTTAACGCCATTGCACTTCACTGGACGGGCATCTATGTTGGATCCACACCATGGATCATTTTGGCGGTTGGCCAAGGGATATTCTTTATCCCGCTCGCGTTAGTAAAGAGATACGGCATAGTTTTTTATCCGGTTCTTTTTTTGATAATGGAGGAGGTGCGAACTAAGTTTCCATTTGGGGGATTCGGCTGGCTTCGAATCGCTTTTTCCCAATCGGATTCGCCGTATCGCGCCGTCGCCGCATTTGGTGGAGTTACCGGACTAACTGCGATAGTTCTGATTATTTCCTGGATTATTTATTCAATTATGGCGGGGGAGCGATCATTAGTAATTCTTGTCGCGGCGTTACCTCTATCTTTGTTATTTATTCCGACCAATATTGCAACTTCCGGGCACATTAATACACTATTAGTCCAAGGTAACGTTCCACAGTTGGGTTTGGATTTCAATTCTCGTGCTACGGCCGTTTTCTATATGCATGTTACCGAAAGCAAAAAAGCATTGAAAGAGAATAGTAAAATCGATTTTTTGCTCTGGCCCGAAAACGCCGTTGATGTGGATCCATTTGCTAACCCAACAGTTAAGGCAACGCTTGATTCATTCGGTAAACCAATAATTCTCGGTGCGGTCATACGTTCGCAGGGCCACTTTCAAAACGTTTCTATTGCATGGACAAGTAAGCACCAAGATGTCTATGTAAAGCAACATTTAACACCTTTTGGTGAATATATTCCTCTTCGAAAATTGGCCACCAAAATTTCGCCATTTGCCAATAACGTTGTCGACTTTTTGCCCGGTACAACACCAAAAGTTTTCACAATTAAGAATGCAAAAATCGCACCAATAATCTGTTTTGAACTCATTGATGACAAGATACTGAGTATTGCGGCCAAGAATTCAAATTTGATGGTTGTTCAAACAAATAGTGCAACTTTCGGTATTTCGCCAGAGAGTTCACAACAGTTAGCGATAACACGTATCCGTGCAATAGAACATGGACGAAATATTCTCTCAGTGTCGACAACTGGCGTTTCGGCGACGATTGATTACAAAGGAAATATTCTGGCCCGAACGCCAATTCATACGAATGCCCATATATTTGCAAAACCATCGCTGATTACGAGCCAAACACCCAGAGATAAGGCCGGAGATTGGGCGCTGATAGGCAGCTTTGCATGGCTGATCATCATCGCAACAACACATCGTCGGCGAATGGTTAATCGCCGATAAGTTACATTATGTAAAGTTAGGCAAAGAGGCGGAAAACTTCGACTCTTTCACCCCTCCTAGCGGTAATCATCTAATGGAGTGCAGGCACAGACCAAATTGCGATCTCCATGAGCTCCATCAATGCGAGAAACGGGAGGCCAATACTTCATTCGAGAACCAATTGACTCACCTGGAACCAAGCCATCGGGTTGAACAGGATATCCG
>Ga0209829_10003817_pt1 | contig 10859 bp, 8 predicted proteins | sample C_140205_EF_Meta_FD_187311 | JGI IMG/M metagenome (GOLD analysis project Ga0209829, IMG submission 187311) | Freshwater microbial communities from Lake Croche, Canada to study carbon cycling - C_140205_EF_MetaG (SPAdes) (version 2) | ecosystem: Environmental > Aquatic > Freshwater > Lake... | reverse complement strand
AGCTTGCGAACCGCAGGATTGGTGCCGTGGGTGCCCACATAGCCCAGCATGAGCGTATAGCCGTCTGGGGCGACGCGGGTCACCGCCTGAGAGGCGATGAGCCCCCCGCCACCGCTCTGATTCTCGATGACGAAGGGCTGGCCCAGCACCTCGCCCAGCCGCTCGCCCATAGTGCGGGCGACCAGATCGACACCGCCGCCAGGTGCGACAGGCGCAATGATCTTGATGGCGTGGGAGGGCCAGACCTCCTGCGCGCGCCCGGCAAAGGGCCAGAGCATAGTCATGGCGCTAACGGAAAGCCCGCCTGTCAAAGCCTGCCTGCGGTTCATGGGAAGTCTCCTGCGGACGCGCCGCGCGTGATGTGGCGGCAACCTAGCCGAAAGCGCCGGATTTTCCGAGTCACGCTTTGCGGCGCGGCGACGGCCCTGACCGCTTAATCGCTGAGGAGCTTGCGGTATTTCTCGACCTCGCGCGGCACCAGCGCCTCCACATAGAGCGGGTCGAACTCCTGCCCTGCGGCGACCACCGCCGAGAGTTCGGACAAGCGTTTGCGATAGACAGGGTCTTCGGAGGCCCTGCGCAAGGCCTCGTTCAGTCGCGCGATGATGGGCGCGGGTGTGTCCTTCGGCACAAAGAGAGCGTTCCAGCCCTCGCCCTGAAATTCCGGGATGCCGCCCTCGACCGCGGTCTGCACATTGGGCAAGGTCGGCAGTCGCTGGGCGGAGGCCACGACAAGGCCCTTCACCGCACCGCCCTCGATGGACCCGGCCAGAGAGGTCGCGGTGTCGCAGACTCCATCGAGATGCCCGCCCATGAGGTCATTCAGAGCCGGCCCTGCGCCCCGGTAGCTGACCATGTTCACGTCAATCTTCGTGGCCGCCAGAAACTGCCTGCAAATAATGTAATTCGACGACCCTATGCCTGCATGACCAAGGCTGACCGTGCCGGGATTGGCCCGGGCGAACGCGAGAAATTCCTGTGTGCTGGCGGCCGGAAAATCCTTCCTGATGGCGATGGCGGGCATGGTCTTGGCGATGAGGCCGATGGGCGCGAAGGAGGCGGGCGAATATTGCAGGTCGGGATAGATCGTATAGGCGGCGGCGTTGGTGCCGACATTGCCGATGGCGATGGTGTAACCATCAGGCTTGGCCCGCGCGGCCCGCGTGAGACCCGTAGCGCCGCCCGCGCCCGCCACATTCTCGTTGACAATGCGCTGCCCGAGAGTCTGGCCCATCTGCTCGGAAATCAGCCGCGCGATGACATCGGAGGTGCCCCCGGCCGCAAAAGGCACGATCATGGCGATGGGCTTGGCGGGATAGACCTCCTGCGCGAAAGCGGAGCTGAAGCCCATGGCCAAAGCGCCGGCCCCCGCAAGGGAGAGTCCGCGCTTCAAGATCTGCCTGCTGTTCATCCGAGCGTCTCCTGCGACCCTGTTATGAGGGATTGCTCGCACATCTACCCGACATCCAGGGAAACGACGAGTCGGAGTTTGAGAACGCGCTGACGCCGCATCGGGACAATGCGCTGGCGCGCCTCCAAACAACGCGCCAGCCCTCCATCCCCCTACCCCATCAACTCTACAGCCGCCGCCACGATCTTTTCCACCGTGGGCAGCAGATGCATTTCCAGCGGCGGGCTGAGCGGCACGGGCACGGCGGGGAAGTTGAGCCGCTTCACGGGCTTCCTCAACAGGCCGAAGCCCTTGTCGGTGAAGATGCTGGCGACCTCGGAGGCGACGCTGGCGGAAGGATAGCATTCATCCGCCACCACGAGCCGCCCCGTGCGGGTGACGGACTCGCAGATCGTATCGGAGTCGAGTGGCGTCAGGGTGCGCAGGTCGATCACCTCGGCGTCGATCCCCATTGTCTCCAGAACCGCAGCCGCCTTGACGCAGCGAACAAGATCCATGGAATAGCCCACCAGCGTCACATCCTTGCCCGGGCGCACGATCTCGGCCTTGCCCAGCTTGGGGGGGGACTTGGCGGGGGGCAAGCCGTCCAGCTCCTCGAAGAGCAAGGCGTGGTCAATCCAGAAAGTCGGCCTCTCGCTATCGCGCGCCGCCTTCAGCAAGGGACCGACATCACTGGCGCGGGAGGGCGCGATCACCTGAAGCCCCGCCGCCTGCATCAGCATGGCCTGGGGCCGTGCGGAATGCTGGGCGGCGCCGGAAATGCGAATGCCCACCAGCGCCTGGAACATGACGGGCACCTTCACCTGGCCCCCGCTCATGTAGCTGATATTGGGCGCCTCATTGCAGATCTGTGGCCAGGCCTCAAAGGCGAAACTGCCCGTGCCGATGGTGACGATCGGATAGAGCCCGGCGATGGCCGCCCCCACGCCCATGCCGCAGAAACCCAATTCCGCGATGGGGGTGCGCACGATGCGGTCGTCGAACTCGTCGAAGAGCGGTTTGCAATATTGCGAATGATGCAGGCCACCAAAGCCCGCGCCGCCAAGGATCACCACCCGGTCATCGCCGCGCATGAGATCGCCGACCGCCTTGATCTTGGCCTCGCCAAACATGAGCTGTGTCATCTGGATATCTCCGAAATTGGGAAGCGGCTCAGTTGGGCCAGACATGGGTGAAGGCGTCTTCCAGCGGCGGGAAGGGACTCTCGTCCGCAAACCGGACGGCCTGCGCCATTTCCGCCTTCACGCTGGCGTCGATGGCTTCGAGCGCTGCGTTGTCAGCCAGCCCGAGGGTCAGCAGCTCGCGGGCGACGCTCAGCACGGGATCATTGCGTTTGAACCAGTTGGCGTTCTTCGCATATTGCGCGGGGACTTCATGGGTCCATGTGTGCCTGATTTCCGTGCGGCCGGTCACCATGGTGGGCCACTGCCCGCCGGGCCAGGTGTTGGTGCGCACTTCGAGGAAGGTCGCGCCCTCCCCCGCCACCGCGCGCGCCCTAGCATCACGCGCCGCCGTCCAGACGGCGCCAAGATCAAGCCCATCGACGATCTGCGTCCTCATGCCCATGATCTTCGCCAGATCGGTCAGTTCGATGATGGACATGTTGGGCGCATGATATTGCCCGCCGCCGGGTTTGCGATCCACTTCGGCGGTGTTGTTCTCGCAGACGAAGATGATCGGCAGCTTCCAAAGGGCGGCGAGGTTCAGCGCCTCATAGGCGGCCCCCTCCTCCATGGCGCCGTCGCCGAAAAACACCACCGAAACATTGGGCAGCTTGCGCTGCTTCATCGCGTAGCCGGTGCCGATGGCGATGGGCAGGATGCCCGCCACGATGCCCGAACTCAGGGGAAAGTTGAGATCGGGCGCGCAGCCATGCAGCGTGCCCGCCTTGCCTCCCGCATAGCCGCCCACCTTGCCGAGAATTTCCGCCAGCGCCTTGCTGGGATCAGCGCCGCGCGCGATCAGGTGGCCATGATTGCGATGGGTGCTGTGGATGAAGTCGCCCTTGTCGAGGGTCGACATGACGCCTACGCCCGTGGCCTCCTGCCCGATATAGACATGAAAATGGCCGGGCACCCGTTTCTCGCCCGCAAAGTCGATGCAGGCCTCCTCGAAGCGCCGGATGAGCAGCATCTTTCGGAACGCCTCGAGGCAATCCTGTTTTGGCAATGACGGAATCATGCGTCCCTCCCCATGGGTGTTCAGACAGTTTCAGTGCAGATGGCAGGCGGACCAGTGCCGTGGCCCCACCTCTTTCCATTCGGGTTCGACCTGCCCGCAAACCGGTTTTGCGAAGGGGCAGCGAGTATGCAGCCTGCATCCCCCTGGAATATCGGTCGGAGCCGCCACATCGTTGCGCAGCAGAACCTGCTGGCGCTCGACGTCGGGATGATCAGGCAGCGCAGCGGAAAACAGCGCCTGCGTGTAGGGATGCAAGGGCCGCGTGAACAGTTCCTCGGATTCCGAAAGCTCCATCATGCGGCCGAGATACATGACGCCCACCATATGACTCATGTAGCGCACGGTCCCCAGATGATGAGCGATGAAGAGGTAGCTGTAGCCCTGCGTTTCCTGCAACGATTTCAGGAGGTTCATGATCTGTGCGCGGATCGACACATCGAGCGAGGACACCGGCTCGTCCAGCACGATCACTCGGGGCTTCGAGGCGATGGCGCGGGCGATGGCGAGCCTCTGGCGCTGGCCGCCTGAAAACTCGTGGGGGAAGTTGTCGAGGTCGTCCGGACCAAGCCCCACCTGCTCCAGCGCCATGCGCGAGCGCTCCAGCCGCTCGCGCGCGCTGACGCCCGCATTCAGCAACATGGGCTCGCCAACGAAATCGGCGATCCGCAGGCGCGGGTTCATGGAGCTGTAGGGATCCTGAAACACCGCCTGCACATCCAGCCGATATTGCCCGCCCTCGGCCTCGGTAAGATGCTGGATATCCCTGTCGCGCCAGCGAATCTCGCCACCCGTGGGACGCTCCACCTTCAGGATGCTGCGCGCTGTCGTCGATTTGCCGCAACCGGACTCGCCCACGATGCTGAAGGTCTCGCCAGCGCGGATGTCGAAACTGACGCCATCCACCGCTTTCAGCACGACATTGCGGCGATTGAAAATCCTGCCGCGGCGCACATTGAACTGCACCTGCAACGCCCGCACGCTCAGAACAGCGGAGTCCGTTTCATGCGCCTCTGACTGCAAGATCGTCACTCCCGTCATGAGGCGCCTGCATGAGGCTCGAGGACGCCGCTGGGGCCGAAGGTTCGCGGCGTGTTGAAAACCGTCTCCGCATGCCAGCATTCCGACACATGGCCGGGGCTGACCTCCAAGCGGGGCGGCTTTGCGCCACGGCATCTGTCATCGGCCAGCGGACAACGATTGGCGAAGGAGCAGCCCGCCAGCTCCACAAAGCCGCCCAGCGTCGCGCCGGGGATCGCATAGAGGCGGTCCACGCGCCGGTCGATGCGCGGAACAGCCTCCAGAAGGGCGGTCGTATAGGGATGGGCGGGGCGGTTGAAAATGGTGCGCACGTCGCAACTCTCGACGATGCGCCCCGCATACATGACGGCGACGTCGTCGCACATTTTCGCCACGATCCCGAAGTCGTGGGTGATGAACAGGAGCGCGAGGTTCAGATCGCGTTGCAGGCCCCGCAGCAGATCGAGATATTGCGCCTGGATGGTCGAATCCAGCGCGGTCGTCGCCTCGTCGGCGATCAGCAGTTTCGGCTGGCAGGCGATGGAGATGGCGCCCACCACGCGCTGGCGCATGCCGCCGCTGAACTGATGGGGATAATCATCCACGCGCGTTTCAGGGGCGGGCACCCGCACCCGCCGCAAACTGTCGATGACCCGGTCGAGCACATGCTTGCGATCAACCCTTTGATGCAGCCGCACAGCCTCGGCGATCTGGAAGCCGATGCTGAAGACCGGGTTGAGGCTGGTCATGGGATCTTGCAGGATGAGCGCGATGCCGCCGCCCCTGATGCGGCGCATCTCCGCTTCGCTCTTGGCCAGCAGATCCTCGCCATCGAAGCGGATCGAGCCGCCGACGATCCGCCCGTTGGGGCGCGGCAACAGGCGCAGGATGGAGGACGCCGTAATCGACTTGCCGCTGCCGGACTCGCCGACCACGCCAAGGCTTCGCCCGGAGTCGAGCGAAAAGGTCACGCCATTCACGGCCTTGTTGACGCCGCGACGGCTGACAAGATGCGTCTTGAGATCCTCGACCTCGAGCAATGCCACCAGTGTTTCCCCACCCGGATCCCGGCGCCGCGCTGGATGAACCGCGCGTCGCACCCGACCCTTTGTTTTTCTTGATGGTAAGATCGGGAGCGAGGCTGCGTCAAGGCCGATATGCGCGATTGACAGCGACTTGGGTTTGGCTAGTCTGACCAAGCTGATTGAAGCCCTGACTATGGTCAAGGATGCTTTGGGGGCGGGAGGTGCGTCATTCGCTATCTAGGCAGCCGCTTGTTGCAAGCGCTGATCACACTTACCTTGTTCATGGTCGTGCTGTTCATCGCCACCCGCGCGGCTGGCGATCCCGCAGTGCTGATCCTGCCGGCTGACGCGACGCCCGACATGATTCAGGCGGTGCGCGAGCGCATCGGCACGGACCGCACCTATCTGGAACAATTCGGATTCTTCCTGCGGGACATGGCGACCCTGAATTTCGGCCGCTCCATCGTCTATCGGGAGATGGTGCTGGACCTCATCGGCGAGCGCGTCGCCGCCAGCATGAAGCTGCAACTGGCCTCCCTCGCCCTGATCCTCGTCACCGCATTTCCGCTGGGCATCCTCGCCGCCAGCCGCCGGGGCCAGTGGCCTGACCATCTGGTGCGCTTTATCGCCGCCTTCGGGCAGGCGGCGCCCAGTTTCTGGGTCGGCCTGCTGCTGATGGCGCTGTTTTCCGTCAAGCTCGGCTGGCTGCCAGCAGGCGGCATGGGCGATGGCGGCCTCGACTCCCTTCTGCATTACATTCTGCCGACCATCACCACATCCCTTTTCCTGTTCGCCTCGCTCACCCGCCTGCTGCGCTCCTCCATGCTGGAGACGCTGGATGCGGAATTCGTGAAACTGGCGCGAGCGAAGGGCGTCAGCGAGGGCAAGGTGATCTGGGTCCATGTGCTGCGCAACGCGCTTCTCCCCATCATGACCTTCATGGCGATATGGATCGGCACGGCGATTTCCGGTTCGGTGGTGGTGGAGGTGGTCTTCGATTGGCCGGGCGTGGGCGCCATGTTCGTGGACTCCATCGCCATGCGCGACTTTCCCATGATCCAGGCCATTGTGGGACTGGTGGCGGTCTGCGTGCTCAGCGCCAATCTGATCGTCGACCTGCTTTACAGCGTGGTCGATCCGCGCATCCGCATTGACGCGGCGAGCCCTTCAACGTGAGAGGTCATTGGTGAGCGGAGCTGTTCAAATACTGACGCAACCAAAGGATGCTCCACGGTCCCGCGACGGCCTGTGGGCGACGCTGCGCCGTCTGCCCGTAATCCCCACCACGATCATAGTGGTGTTCGTCCTGATCTCGCTCTTCGGCGAATGGCTGACGCCCGCCACCGCCTATGAGCAGAACCTGCGGCTGCGCTTCCTGCCGCCCTCATGGCTGGAGGGTGGCGACGCCAGGTTCCTGCTGGGCACCGACAATCTGGGCCGCGACATCCTCAGCCGCATCATCGTGGGCGCGCGCGCCTCCTTCATCGTGGCCATATCGGCGCTGACCTTCGGCTCGGCGCTTGGCTCCATCATCGGCCTGGCGTCAGGTTATTTCGGCGGCAAGCTCGACACCTTCATCATGCGCGCCGCCGATGGCATGATGGCCTTTCCGCTGGTGCTGGCGGCGCTGCTTCTGGTGGCGGTGATTGGCCCCGGAGTCCATACGGTCGTCATCGCCACTTCGCTGGTCCTTTGGGCGCGGTTCGCGCGGCTCATCCGCAGCGAGGTCTTGAGCGTGCGCGAACGCGACTTTGTGAAGCTGGCGCGGATCGCAGGCGCGTCGCATATGCGCATCATGTTCGTTCACATCCTGCCCAATGTGCTCAACAGCGTGGTGGTGCTGCTGACCCTGCAACTGGGCTTCGTCATCATCGTCGAGGCGACCTTGAGCTTTCTGGGCGCGGGCGTGCCGCCCCCCACGCCAACCTGGGGGCAGATGGTTTCGGCAGGGCGGACCTATATCGAAACGGCCTGGTGGATCTCGGTCTTTCCGGGCCTCGCCATCGCCGCCGTGGTCCTCGCCTTCAACCTGCTGGGCGACTGGCTGAGGGATCATCTGGATCCGAAACTGCGTCAATTATAACGCGCCAAAGAGCGCATCGAGGGGAGGACAGCATGCCGCGCTTCCAGACTTTGCAACGTCTCCTGCTGGGCGCGTTTACGCCCGCGCTGGCCGGATGGATCGCCCTTGCGCCGCCCGCCATGGCGCAGGGTGCGGGCGACACATCGCTGGCCAGTTGCCCCGCGCGGCAACCGGTGCTGCGCATCGCGGGGGTCTTTTCCTCCGAGGCCTTCTCGCCCCATCCGGTCGAGACCGTCTTCTCCTCGACCCATTACTCGCGCCTCTATCTGACGCCCCTGTTCGGCTCCGACCCGTGGGAGGAGAAGGTCGATCCGCGCTATGGCGTGGCCGAGGCCTGGACGCTACTGCCAGGCGCCAAGGGCATCGAAATCCGTCTGCGCAAGGGGCTCACCTTCAACAATGGCGATCCCATCACCGCGCAGGACGTCGCCTTCTCGCTGGAGATGTATCAGAGCCGCTTCGCCGAGGATCAGGTTTCGGCGGCGCTCAAGGGCATCGGCATCAAGTCCACGGTCATCGACGACCACAATCTGCGGATCGACTTCGCCAAAGGCGCCGTCACCTTCGCGCAGGAATTCTCCACCCTGGTCTTCCCGCTCTATGTGACCTCGGCCAAAAAACATGGCGAGGTGACGCAGGAGAATGTTGAGCGCTTCCGCGCCGACCCGCTCGCCGCAGGCCCCTACAAGGTGGCGTCCCGCCAGTCGCAGCAATTCATGGTCCTGGAGGCTGCCCGCAAGGACCCGATCCTCGGCTGCCCCAGATATGACCGGATCGAGGTCCGCAACCTGCCGGAAACCGGCACCCGGATGGCGCAGTTCCGCACGGGCGCCCTCGACATCATCGCAGGCAATCGAGACCTCATCGCGCAGGCGAAATCAGCGGGCGGACAGGTGGTCGAAAAGCCTGCGACCAACATGATCGGCCTCTACATTTTCCAGACCGACATCAAGGAGAGCGTGTTCCACGATGAGCGCGTCCGCAAGGCCGCCGCGCACGCCATCGATCACAAACTGATCGCGGATACGATCTGGAAGGGCTCGGGCGTGGCGCCGTGGGGCTGCACCTGGCCGCCCTCAACCGAAATATCACGCGACAATCCCGATTACATGAAGGCCTGCGGCGCGCCCTACGCCTATGATCCCGCGCTGTCGCGCAAACTGCTCGCCGAGGCGGGGCTGGGAACCTCCAAGCCCGCCATCAAGCTGGTCTATTGGGGCAACTACCCGGAGGAGGGCGCTTTCGCGGAGGCCATTCAGCCCATGCTGAACGCGGTGGGCTTCAACGCCAGCGTCGAGAAGATCGAGCGGGTGGAATGGAATCGTCGCGGCAAGAACAAGGGCATGGCCAATTCGCTGATGTTCTTTGGGCCGGGCGGCCGCATCACCTCGCTGGCGGGCTCCTATTTCGCCTATGCCGGCGACATGGGGCCGATGGAGGATGGGGATGTGCAGGGGGCGCTGGCCCGCGCGTCAGGAGCGACGACCCTCGAAGACTACAAGGCCGCCGTGGCCGACATCGGGCGCCTCGGTCATGACCGCGCCTATGCGCCCGGCTTCTTCTCGGCTGGCTCGATCTTCTTCGTGCGCAAGGGCATTGCGGACTGGGGGCTGAGCCGCAGCACCGGGCGCGGATCCCTGAATGTCGTGCCGCTTGTGGCCGATCTGAAACCCTGACCTGCGGAGGATGTGATGGATCGACTGAACCCAGCCCGCCCGCCTCGCAGGGCCCTCGCCCTCCTCGCCCTGCCCCTCGGCGCGGCCATCGCGGCGGCGACGCCGGGGCTGGCCCATGCGCAAGCCTCGACCTCGCTCGACTCATGCCCGGCGCGCATCCCCCTGCTACGCATCGCCACCGTATCAGGGGATGAAAGCTATACATCCCACCCCGCCGAATCCCGTTTCAGCTCGACCCATTATGCGCGGCTGGCGCATATGCCCCTGTTCGGCGCGGATCCGCTCGAATCGAAGATCGACCCGGCCTATGGGGTGGCGGAATCCTGGACTTATCTGCCGGGCGCCACGGGAATGCAGGTGAAGATCAGGAAGGGCCTCACCTTCAATGATGGGAGCCCGGTGACGGTGGAGGACGTGGTCTTCTCCATCGAGGCCACCGCGTCGAAATTCGCCGACACGCAGATCTCCGGCACCCTGCGCGGGATCGGAATCAAGGCGAAGGCGCTGGATGACGCCACCGTGGAAATCTCGTTCTCCCAGGGCTCTCCGACCTTCGACCTCGAAATGTCGCCCATGGTCTTCCCGCTCTACATCACCTCGAAGGCCTATCACTCCAATGGCGACATCAGTCAGGAGGCCTTCGACAGGTTCCGCGCCAATCCGCTGGCGGGCGGGCCCTACAGGATCGTGGCGCGACAGACCCAGCAGTTCATCACGCTGGAGGCCGCGCGCAAGGATCCACTGCTGGGCTGCCCGGTCTATGGCCGCATCGAGATCCGCAATGTGCCGGAAACCGCCACGCGCATGAACCAGCTGCGCACCGGCCAGCAGGACATCATCACCGGCAGCCGGGAGCTGGTGGATCAGGCCAAACGCGCGGGGGCCACGGTGGCCAGCCGTCCCGACGCCAATGTGATCGGCTTGTATTTCTTCCACACGGACAAACCGGAAAACGTGTTCAACAAGGAAGACCTGCGCAAGGCCGCCGCCTACGCCATCGACCATAAGCTGCTGGGGGAGACCATCTTCGGCGGGGTCGGCTTGCAGACCTGGGGCTGCACCTGGCCGCCGCCGACCGAAATCTCGATCCAGAACCCGCGCTACAAAAAGGCCTGCGGCGCCCCCTACCCCTATGATCCCGCCAAATCAAAGGCGTTGCTGGCTGCTGCTGGCTATGGTCCGGGCAAGGGCCCCAATATCAAGCTCGAATATTCCATGTCCTACCCCGAGGAAGGCGCCCTGGCCGAGGCCATGGAGCCCATGCTGAAGGCGGTGGGCTTCAATGTGCAGATCGAACGCACGGACCTCGCGGAGCGCAACCGGCGGCGCATGGCGGGCATCCACGCCAATTCGATCCTGTTCTTTGGGCCGGGCGGGCGGGTGACGGCGCTGGCGGGCGTCCATTCGGTCTATGGCCCTACGCAGGGCTGGGGACCGAAGCATGACCCAGATGTGGTGGCCGCCAT
>Ga0209829_10003816_pt1 | contig 10863 bp, 13 predicted proteins | sample C_140205_EF_Meta_FD_187311 | JGI IMG/M metagenome (GOLD analysis project Ga0209829, IMG submission 187311) | Freshwater microbial communities from Lake Croche, Canada to study carbon cycling - C_140205_EF_MetaG (SPAdes) (version 2) | ecosystem: Environmental > Aquatic > Freshwater > Lake... | reverse complement strand
AATATCCTTGATAGCCAATATTTTTGCACTGAAATAGAAATTGAACATGTCAACAACAACAACCGCTTCGCCAAATGAAGCAAAATTGTGGGGAGGAGGGAAAAGCCCCTTTAATTCTGAGTATGGAAAAGTAATGATGTGGTACTTTTTAATGAGTGACGCCTTTACTTTTGGTGCTTTTTTAATCTCTTATGGAACAGTCCGTTTTTCAACCAACGGCTGGCCTAATCCAAATGAAGTTTTTAGAAGTTTCCCATTCGCGCCAGATGGCGTGCATGCACCCTTGGTCTTTGTAAGTATTATGACTTTTATTTTGATCATTAGTTCGGTGACCATGGTTCTAGCCGTACATGCTGGTAAAAACATGGATAAGCAAGGTGTGGTGAGAAATATGATTTTAACCATTATTGGGGGTATTGCTTTTTTAAGTTGTCAAGCTTGGGAGTGGAATCACTTACATAGCGAAGGTGCTTGGTGGGGTATGAATCCATTTTTAAATGCAGATGGTACCGCTAGCTCGACCAATTTTACTAATTTCTTTTTTACCATTACAGGTTTTCATGGCTTCCACGTATTTAGCGGGGTGGTGATTAATATTATTATGTTAATTATGACTTTATTAAATAAGTTTGAGCAAAGAGGTCATTATTTAATGATTGAAAAGGCAGGCTTGTACTGGCACTTTGTGGATTTAGTTTGGGTATTTGTATTTACTATCTTTTATTTATTATAATTAGCATTCAAAAATTTATATGTCACATTCACACACTGATCAGGAAGCGCACAATGCAGAGGCGATGGCAGAAATTAAAAAAGTAACGATTATCTTATCGGTATTTACGATTATTGAATTAATCTTAGGCTTTTGGATGATGAGCATGAGTTCTGCAGCTTTAAAATTAGCTATTAAAGGCACTATCGTTATTTTAATGATGGCTAAGGCATTTTATATTGTGGCTTATTTTATGCACTTAAAGCATGAAGTAAAAAACTTAATCATGACCATCATTGTACCATTGTTATTATTTGTATGGTTTATTGGGGCTTTTTTATGGGATGGTAGCTCCTTTAGAAATTTACGCAACAGCTATGATCCTCATTTTAAAGAACAAGCTACTATTAAAATAGAGCAGAAAGAAGAAGCGCACGGTGCTAAGCAGGAAGCCGCTGAAACAAAACATGAAACTGTAGCACCAACAAAAGAAACTACTAAGCCGGCAGTGGAACCCTATTATTAAATGGGGAGTAGACAAAACGGTGCTTGGTGTTGAGTTGAAATAATGCTTAACAAAGGGTATGAAAAAAAGATTCGAGCACCAAATTAAAAGAGAAGACCAAATTAAAGCGGGTGCTTACGATGGCAGGTATAATGTAAAGGTTGTCCCTAATAAAAAAAAGAAATTATCAAGAGAAGGAGCTCGAGGGCCCTTTTCCAAGAAACTAAACCACCCCGATTCCAGAGGTGGTTTTTAAATTTATAAAATGTCAAAAAAATCTTTCTACGGTTTACTTATTGCTTTTTTTATGCCACTTTTTTGTTATTTGTGGTTAAAATCGGCAAGCGATACGGCTGTAACCATGCCTAGACATTATGTATTGGATACAGTGATAGAGCAGGTAGTGGATGGCAAACAAAAAACCGATAGTATTTGGCATAAAACAAAAAATATACAATTGGTGAATCAATTGGGTGATTCAGTTTCTATTTATGACCAACAAGGCAAAATCATCATCCTAGATTTATTTTTTACCAGCTGTGGTAGTATTTGCCCAAAGCTTACTAACAATATGAGTAAGCTTCAAAGCTCTTTTTCTAAAGGAGGGGATGTGCGCAATAGAATTGACACTTCAATTGTTCAGTTTATGTCTATTAGTGTTGATCCATTAAGAGATAGTGTTCCCGTATTAAGGGCTTATGCCAATAAGATGAATGTTGCTGCTGACAATTGGTGGTTACTTACTGGTAATAGAGATTCAATCTACAAGTTTGCTTTTGAAGAACTAAAAGTGGATCAATTTAGCCAAGAGCCCATTAGCCCCGATTTTGTACATACCAGTCGTTTTATTTTGATAGATAAAAAAATGCAAGTGCGTGGTTATTATAATGGATTAGATTCTGCTACTCTTTTAAAATTAGCTAAAGATGTTGGCTATTTGATGCTAGAAAAAGACAAGACCAAGAAAAATAAAGTATTTCAAGACATTATAGACCTAAGCTGGCTCTGGTTGTTAATTGTAGTATTAGTGAGTGGGTTTGTATATTATTTCAATACAAAATTTAATAAACCTAAAACAAAATAAACTAGATAATCTATTTAGTTTTTACTTTACAAAATAAAATTGAACTATGTTAGCAGCTGTAATTAAAAAAAATGATCAAAAAGCCAAATGGTTGATTGGTATATTCTCTGTGGTAGTTTTAGTGGCCGTTACCTTTTTAAGCAAATTTACCCTTGTGGTTGATTTGCCTTTTGACAAACATATTTTTGCCTTGGTGAATGCACTATTGAATGCGACAGTTGCGGTTTTGTTGGTGGTCGCTTTGATCGCAGTGAAACAAAAAAATTACAATGCCCATAAGAATATCATGCTTACGGCCCTTTTGCTTTCGGTTTTGTTTTTAGTTAGTTATATCGCTCATCATTTATTTGCAGGGGAAACCAAGTTTGGAGATACCGATCACGATGGCATCGTTAGCGCTGCAGAGCAAGCAGTACTAGGCAATACAAGAGGACTTTATTTTATTTTATTAGCTACCCATATTATTTTAGCAGCCACCAGTTTACCTTTCATTTTATTTACTGCTTACCGTGGATTGACTGGAGAATTTGAAGACCATAAAAGAAAGGCTAAGAGAATGTGGCCTATTTGGTTTTATGTAGCAGTGACTGGCCCCTTGGTATATATGATGATCAAGCCTTACTATAATTAGTAGCTGCGTTAGTTTTTAGACATCTAGTGCTATCATCGGGTCCCAGAAATGTTTTTCGAAATCTATAATAGTTTCGTTTTTCACTTTTATTTTTTCCTTCTCTAATAATTCTTGCATTGTTGTTGGGGTTTCAAAATGCGCCTTACCACTCAGCATTCCATTTCTATTCACCACTCTATGCGCGGGCACTTTAGGTTTTACCCCATGCGATGCATTCATGGCCCAGCCCACCATTCTTGAACTACCTCCAGTACCTAAATATTTGGCAATAGCGCCATAGCTTGTAACACGCCCTTTAGGAATAAGACGCACTACATCAAATACATTTTGAAAAAAATCCTTAGTCTTTGGTGTGTATTGCATTGAGACTTTTATTTTCGCTTAATTCTTTTATCAGTAGTAACCTTGTTTTAACTGGTTCAGGTACAGCTTCGTAATTATAAGGACAATGCCTGCAAGCATTACCACAGCAATAGCCTCTTTCTTTGTGATACAATGCTGTAAATACATATTTACCATCAACGTCTATATAATATTGTACTCCTTCAGTCATTTAATTTTCTTATGTTTTTAATCTTCGTTTGTTTTTATGCCTCTTTCTCTTTTTGCATCATGGGTTTCTGTTACTTCAAAGGCAGCAATCATTTCTTTAAGTAATTCATCTTTTGCATGAGGTAATTCTTGATCAATTTTAAATTGAAGATAATGAATGCGATTACTACTTGCAATGTTTAAGCCTTCGTAATAAGTTTTAATCGCAGATCGTTCATCCCAAAAATTAGATTGCATAAAGGCAGTTCCATATACATCGTCAGTGGCTGTGATAAGTGTAAGGCCGTACAGCTCAATGACAGTTTTGGTAAATAAATATAAATTAGGGCTATCTGTTTTTAGATGTACGATACCACCGGGTTTCAAAAACTGCTGGTAGAGTCTTAAAAACTGCGGATGGGTTAAACGCTTTTTAGCTTTAGACAATCTTAATTGAGGATCGGGAAAAGTAATCCATATTTCAGCTACTTCTTCTTTGGCAAAATATTGAATGCTTTGTTCTATCTGTGTTCTTACAAACGCTACATTTTTTATGGCTTCTTTATTGGCAATACTGGCGCCTTTCCAAATTCGATTGCCTTTGATATCTAGTCCTAGAAAATTTTGATCAGGAAATAATCGGGCCAATCCCACTGCATATTCTCCACGTCCACAGGCTAGTTCTAAAGTGAGGGGTTTGGGGGCATTATTTTCTGAACCAGTATTAGGCCTAATTCGAAGACTATCTAATGAAATGGGGTAGTCTTCCTTGCTTAATTTTTCAAAAAAAGCATTCCATTTCCCTGGCATGCCCTGTGGGTATTCCAATACATTCTCGTACTGCTTAATGGCTGCAAATTTGATCAATTTTTTCTGGCCCATACTGCAAATATAAACTGCTTTGCGTTATAATTAAGGGTTGAAAAAGGACAGAAAAAGGTTTAAAATTCTAATTTTTTTAAAGCCGAACCAATACGTTTAAACAATTGTTTGATTCTTGTTAAGCCTTGCAAAGACAATTCCTTCATAGGTCCATTAAAGCTTTCTCCTCTTTGCAAAACATTTTTAGTTAAAAAGCTGGAAGTATATCCCCATTTATTGATGAACTGATAATAACCTTTATTCAATTTTGCTCTTTTCACCGATTTAGATCCAAAATGGTAGGCCCTACTTGCACTGATGCCTTTAAAATACCTAACCCCAGCCCTCCATAATTTATTCGAAAAATCAGGATCGGAATACATGCCTGGTGAAAATTCAATACTATAGCCGCCCACTGCATCCCACAATTTGGTGGGCAATACATTGGGAGGCCAAGTCGCACCGGTCCAATCTTTGAATGCTAATTGCTTGAATTCTTTTAATAATTCCTCCTCTTTAAAATTGGAAAAACTAGTTCCATAATTTTTTTCAATGACACAATTGCTAGAAGCAATCGGTTCAATAACAGTAGAGGACAAGAAAAATTTATTATGTCCAATACTTTTTATCTCTTCCAATAAATATTTATCCCAATCTGGACACAAATACATATCATCATTCACATAAACGATATAATCTGTTTTAACCATAGTTCTTGCACAATTCAGCGAATAACAAACCCCAATATTTTCTGTGCTATAAGTGTAATTAAGGTCTGCTTCGTTCTCTATCCAAGCTAGGGTGCCATCCTTGCCTTCATTCACATGCACAATAATTTGGTGGGCATAGGCAGAATTTTTTCTTATACTATGGACACATAATTTTAAATAGTCCAAATTGTTCCAACTTGGAATTAGGATGGAAAATTTTGCATTTTCAGGAAGGGTTCTTTCTCGATAGGTATGAATCATAAGTTGGGGGCAGTCTACTAAAGGTAGTTCTTATTTAACGGCAGTTCCAATATAGACCACTTTATTTGCTTCCAGTGTAAAGTGCTTAATAAATTGCTTAAATTTTTGCTTAAGATTTACTTAAATCAGTTAAAATTACTGTTAACATTTTTATTATTGATTTAACTTTACATAATCATCTTAGCTTTAAACTATTGGCTCAAAGAACCATCTAATTGTTATAAATTGATTAATAAGAATTTTTAAAACCTTTATTATGAAAAAAATTAAAAGCTTAGTTGCAATAGTAACCACTTTGCTATTGGTGATTGGTACTGCTACTTTGTTGGAAGCACAAAGAGGTGGCCGGGGCGGCGGCGGCTTTAGCCGCGGAGGCTATGGCGGTGGTAGTTTTGGAGGTGGATTTGGTGGAGGATCCTCCAGAGGCTTTGGAGCTGCTGTAGGCAATGTTAGAGCTTCCAATAGTTTTGGATCTGCGGGCAATCAAGTTGCAAGCAATCATTTTTGGGGCGGTGCTAGAACTGCCGCATTTGCTCATGTAGGTTTTGCTGGAGGCAGAATGTACAGAAGCATCCCAAGATCCTTTCTTAGATTAAGTTTTGGTGGCTACCCTTATTATTTTTATGATGGCTTATTTTATGGCTATTATGGAGGTTATTATGGAAGCATTTTTCCTCCATATGGCATCTCCATTGGAGCATTACCTTATGGCTATTGGTCTTTCAATTATGGAGGTTTTCCTTATTTCTACCATAGCGGTATCTACTATCGCCAACAACAAGAGCAATATCAAGTAGTAGAAGCACCAGTGGGTGCAAGCGTGCCTAAAATTCCAAAAGAAGCCAAAGTAGTGGTGGTGAACAATGAAAAGTATTTTGAATACAATGGTACTTATTACAAAGAATATGTAAAACAAGATGGTACTATTTGGTATGAAATTGCTGGCTTACATGGTGTATTAAACACCACGGCTGCTGATGTAGCGCCTCAAAATGGTATTGCTGAAAACAATACCCCTGTCCCTGTCATGTCTAATGCACCTTCAATGGTGCAAAATACAATGACACCTGCTAAGCAATACAATATTGGTGATATTGTGGATGCCTTGCCGGCAGATTGCAAATCGGTAATTATTAACAATCGTAAATATTTTGTTGCTAACGGTAATCTATTTTTCGAAGAGTTTATAGAGAACAATATTTTAAAATATAAAGTAGTTGGTAAATAGAAATTACGAAACTTAATAATTACAAAGTTTGAATTGTTGTCAAAGCCCTGCAAAACAGGGCTTTGATTTTTAAAGAATAGATGTTTTCTTTTTACACATTAATTTGATTTATATGAAAAATATTTTTATACTTAGCTTTGGTTTGCTTTTAATATTTTCTTATACTGCTTGTAGTCCTAAGGAATACCCAGTAGGTAATTACCAAGCAACTAAAATTTTGGCAGATGGTAATTCAATAGATTGGAGTTTACCCTTGCGTTTTGGTGCTGAAGATGGTTTGTTGCAATACAATATCACCAATGACAAAAACAATATTTATGTGAGTGTAGCTACCAATGATCAAGCTACACAAATGAATATAGTAAGGTCTGGTATTGCAGTCTATTTTGATACCAAAGGAAAAACAAATAAAACTGTGGGCCTCAGTTTTCCTGCCAATGAAGTATCGGATGGAGATAAGCGCAATTTTAGGCCAATTGCTGGAGGGGCTAATAAAACTGCAGACCAATTAAATTTTAAAAAACAAATATTGATGGACAAAGATATTTTTAAAGCCTTTGGTTTTATCAATATGGACAATAGAATTTATGACGTTTCAGATACTAGCCATATTAAAATGGGGATCAATTATGACGCCTTTGGCAATTTGGTTTTTGAAACCATTGTGCCCATTAAAAATATTTATGATAAAGATTTTACAGCAAAAACTGCGCCTAGTTTAAGTGTAGGTATAGTAATAAATTCATCGGGTATGAGCGCCAGGGGTATGAATAATGCAGGAGGCGAATCTGGCATGAGAAATGGTAGAGGTATGAGTGGTGGTGGCATGCGAGGCGGCGGTAGTGGCGGAATGGGCGGTGGAAGACGCGGTGGCGGTGGTATGCGTGGTGGCGGAGCTAATGTTGGTGGATATACACCTAAGAATTCTGCCAATTGGTACCAATTTAAATTAGCTTATAGCAATTAAAATACTTCACCTAAATTCACAAAAAATCCTTGGGAACTATTGTTGCCAAAACCATAATCTATACAAATATTGGTTTTAGAATATTTATTTAATTTCAATCTTAAACCAAGGCCATAGCCTGGCAATACAGATTTATAAGTCGTAGAAAGCTCGTCCGAAAATTTTTCGGCATTGAGAAATACAATACCACCTATTAATCCATTTTTACTAATGCCAAATCGGTATTCGGTTTCTAGATAAGACATATTATTACCTCTAAATCTGCTTTGTATATAGCCTCTTCCAGTATTGTATTGATCGTCCCAACCTGTGGCTGGTTTTAATAAATAAGGAGGCGATCCACCTAAGGTCAACCATTCATAACTCCAAAAAGCCAAAGTGTTTTTTGAACCTTTTGGAAAACTAAAATATTTACGTGTATCTATTAAAAGGGATTGCCAATAATTATTACTGCCTATCAAAGGTAGATTATCTCTTAGCACTATATTAAAGTAAGTGCCATGGCTAGCATTGATTTGGTTGGTTCTTGAGTCATACAATAGATTAAAAACAGGGCCCACAGCAATTTCATCATTTCCTAATTCTTTTCCAATGAGTTTATTGATTCTTTTAGTACCTGGATCTACCACCTTGATGTTCCAAAACTGATCGTAATAAATACCAGTACCTGCGTACCAATTTTTTGCAAAGGATATTAAAATTTTGTCATGAATTTTTAATCCGTTAAAATTAATAGTATGTGCTTTATTAGGATCGGTTCTTCCACCTAGTCCATAAATATTAGAAGGGTAAGAAATGTATCTATTGTCGGAAATTAAATTTATTTTATCTTTTTTTAACCAGATATCTGCATACAAAGGAAAAATAGTTTGGTTGTATTGGGAATAAGTAAAACTTGAACTAATGTTTGAAATTTTTGCTTCGCTGTCTGCATGGGTATAAAAAGCAAGGTTGGTACTTATTACGCCAGCCGTTCCAGTTTGTAAAGTATAACCTGCTGCAGGTAATAAAGAGAAATGATATTTTTTTGTTTCAATGCTGTTGGTGGTATTTGCCTTTTTTTTAATTACAGATTGAAAAACATCTTTCAAATCTTTTTCTTTGAATGCTTTTATGGAGGTATCAAGTTTTTGAATGACTAAGGTATCATTTGGAAAACAAAAGGGATTAGCCAATACCATAGTACTTGGACATAGAAGACCAATGAATAATCCTACCGGAAGGCTTAATTTTTGCTTGAAAATGTTTTTGATAGGGCCAAGGTTTTTTTAAAATTGAATCAGTTGCAAAATAAAGTCAACTTAATTAAAGTTTAGACTTTAATTTTTAGTTCAGGTTTAATGGAAAATTAAATTATATATATTATATTGTATATCAGTTTAGTATTTCTTAAAAAATCTATCTATGAAAAGAAGTCCCTACATCGTTTTTCTCATCATGTTGACCTTTTTTGTGATTTCATTTTTGACCAATGTGATGGGGCCCTTGATTCCCGATCTAATCAAAGATTTTAGCCTTACGCTAACCTTAGTGGCCTTATTGCCCTTTGCTTTTTTTATTGCCTATGGGGTAATGTCCATTCCTTCTGGGATGATGATAGAAAAGTACAAAGAAAAAAAAGTAATGATTGCAGCCTTTATTGTGGCTTTTTTTGGTTCTCTTATACTAGCACTATATCCTAATTATTTGTCTGCAGTTGGTTCTTTGTTTTTAATTGGTTGCGGGATGGCCATGTTACAAGTGGTGATTAATCCTCTGTTGCGTACTTCTGGAGGAGAGGAAAATTTTGCATTTTATTCTGTACTCGCACAATTGATCTTTGGTTTTGCTTCTTTTGTGAGTCCATTAGTGTATTCAAAATTAGTTTTTGCCATGGGGCATGACAATCAATCCAATGGCTTGCTTACTTATTTGTACAAATTGGTTCCACCACAATTGCCTTGGATTTCTCTTTACTTTTTCTTTGTGGTTATTTGTTTTTTAATGATTGTGGTGATTGTTTTTTCAAAATTTCCTACCGTAGAATTAAACCAGGATGAAAAAGTAGGTGCTTTACAAACGCATCTTAATTTATTTAAAAATAAGCAAGTGGTTTTATATTTTATAGCCGTCATTTGCTATATAGGTTCTGAACAAGGCGTAGCCAATTGGATCTCCCAATTTTTAGCTACTTACCATGGGGTAGATCCGCAAAAAGCAGGCGCCGAAACCATTGCCTATTTCTGGGGATTGATGACCGCAGGAGGCCTACTGGGTTTGCTTTTACTAAAACTATTTGATAGCCGCCATGTGCTAATTGTATTTACAGGTTTATCCATGGTGGCCTTGGCCGCTGCTTTATTGGGTTCTACTAGCGTTGCTCTTATTGCTTTCCCATTGGTGGGATTTTTTATCTCCTTATTGTATCCCATTATTTTTTCTTTGGCATTAAATTCTGTAACAGAGCACCATGGCTCTTTCTCGGGAATTTTAGTGACAGGAATTATCGGAGGTGCCATTGTGCCATTGATCATTGGCTGGTTGGGTGATCAAGTAGGATTAAAAGGCGCCATGTGCTTTTTATTTTTAACCCTTGGATTTATTTTGACCATTGGATTTTGGGCCAAACCCATCATCAACAATAAAACTATTGATCTTTTTAAAAATAAAGCGGGCGATCCTGCTTAAATAATTTTATGAACGAAGCTAAACTAATTGGCATTGATTTAGGTGCGACCAATATTCGTGCAGCTATAGTGCATGGCGCCAACATAAAAAATATAGAAACTAAAAAAATAAAAAGTGCGGGTACTGTGGAAGATGTATTGGCAGATTTTTATTTATTGATAGATGCACTTCTAGATAAGGATGTTGTGGCCATTGGTGTGGGTGTACCAAGTGTAGTGGATTTAGCCAAGGGTATTGTGTATGATGTGCAACATATTCCTTCTTGGAAAGAAGTGCCCTTGAAAGCCATCTTAGAAGCCAAATATAAAATTCCAGTTTTTGTCAACAACGATGCCAATTGTTTTGCCTTGGGTGAATTTCATTTTGGCAAAGGCAAGGATAAAACAGAAATGATTGGACTCACCATTGGCACAGGATTGGGTGCTGGCGCCATTGTCAACAAACATTTATTTGCAGGCCCTAATTGTGGAGTAGGTGAATTTGGGATGGTAGATTATTTAGACCACAACTATGAATATTATGCCAGTGGTCAATATTTTTCTCATAGGTACCATTTAAATGGTGAAGAGGTTTTTGAACGTGCCAAGGCGGGAGATGTTTTAGCACAACAATACTATAGCGAACTAGGAACGCATTTGGGGAATGCCATTAAATTAATCATGTATACTTTTGACGCTTCGTATATAGTCTTAGGAGGTTCCGTGCG
>Ga0209829_10003815_pt1 | contig 10867 bp, 9 predicted proteins | sample C_140205_EF_Meta_FD_187311 | JGI IMG/M metagenome (GOLD analysis project Ga0209829, IMG submission 187311) | Freshwater microbial communities from Lake Croche, Canada to study carbon cycling - C_140205_EF_MetaG (SPAdes) (version 2) | ecosystem: Environmental > Aquatic > Freshwater > Lake... | reverse complement strand
CTTTTTACAGACGGTGCGTGCAGCGGCAACCCAGGCCCCGGTGGCTGGGCCTATATTCTTCGTCATCCAGAAAGTGGTCGAGAGTCAGTCGCCTCGGGAGCCGAGCCTCTGTCAACTAACAATCGCATGGAGCTCACTGCGGCCGTGCAAGGGCTCGCACAACTCAAGCGGCCCACACGGGTGGAGTTGGTCACTGACAGTGTCTACGTTGGCACAGGTCTTTTGGAATGGCTGCCGAAGTGGAAGCTTCAGGGCTGGAAGCGGAAAGACGGTGGCCGACTGGTGCCGATCAAAAACGAAGACCTGTGGCGCGAGTTGGATCGTCTGGCGTCCACGCACGATGTAGTTTTTACCCACGTGGCCGGCCACGCGGGACACGCCGAGAACGAACGCTGCGATGAGTTGGCAGTGGCTGCGTACCAGCCCCTGCTCGCCCGGAGCCGTTCGAATTCCCGGTAGGAGGAGGCCTTCAAAAACGGCATCAGCCGAAGCCCCGCAGTTTTGGCCCTCTTTCCCGATACACTTGTGCAATGGACTCCACCCACTCGGCCGCTGCATCGCCGGAACCATCCACTCCCCAATGCCTTGCCCACGCAGATCGGTTTCGGGGTGATCGCAGTATCTCCACGCATCTAGAACGGCTCCCGGGCGTTGGCACAACGCGAGCCCAGCGACTCCAGCCACTCGGTCTTGTCACGGCCCGCGATGCGCTCATTCATTTTCCGCGAGAGTACAAGGATTTTAGCGGTGCCCACGCCTTCACCGAATTTTCCGAGGGAGAGCATGCGGCGGTGTCCGGTGTCGTGATGGACATTGCGTCCCGCACAACGTCGCGAGGCCAGCAGATGCTCACGGTGCTTGTCAAAGGCAAGGACGGGAGCGTGCGTGGGGTCTGGTTTAATATGCCATTTATGGCAAAAAAATTGAGTGTCGGCATGCGGGTTGTGTTGGCCAGTGTGCCCAAAAGAGTAGGGCATGTCTGGGAAATGACGCATCCCGAAGTGCGTGTCTGCGCGGACGGCGAGGAGCAGGGAAAAGAGGAGTGGCTGGCTGTCTATCCGCTGGCCGACGGCGTTCGCCAGTCGGATGTGCGACTGGCCGTCCGAGCGGCGATCGATCACGCTGGTGATCTTGTGCCCGAAGCATTTCCCGCGGCCATGCTGGCCGCCAAGTCGCTGCTGCCAATCGCCGACGCTTTTCGCGAGATCCATTTTCCGACGAGTGTTGCAACGATGGCAGCCTCACGACGACGGTTTGTCTATCAGGAGCTCTTTATGTTGCAGGTGGCACTCCGCATGCACCACAGCCAGAAGGAAACACGACACGCTGCGCCCGCGTTGCCCATCAATGCAAAGCTGGATAGTCGGATCCGGCAGCGATTCGGATTTAACTTCACCGCTGCGCAGCGACGCGTGTGCGGAGAGATCGCAGCCGATCTGGCACGGACCCAGCCGATGAACAGGCTCCTCCAAGGAGATGTAGGGAGCGGAAAGACCGCCGTTGCAATCTATGCCCTGCTGGCTACCGTGGCCACAAAAGTGGCTTCATCCGTGCCAGACGACACCGATGTTGCTGGTGCCCAAGTTGGTGAAGCGGGCGGGATGTCATATCAGGCCGCACTGATGGCCCCCACAGAGTTGCTTGCACGGCAGCACATGGCAACGCTGGAACGGCTCCTGAAGGGGAGTCACGTGAATCTGGAATTGCTCGTCGGCGGGCAGCCGACAAAGCGGCGGCAGGCAGCGATCGATCGTATTGCCTCTGGCGAAGCCCAGATTGTCGTGGGCACGCAGGCACTGGTATGCGGTTCGGCTCGATTTAAAAACCTTGGACTCGTGGTGATTGACGAGCAGCACCGCTTTGGCGTTGTGCAGCGAGGCACGCTGCAGCAGGATCAGGCAGATCCGCACACGCTCTTAATGACGGCCACGCCGATCCCGCGAACCATCGCCCATGCGGTCTACGGGGATCTGGATGTTTCCACGCTGGACGAACAGCCACCTGGACGCCAGCCGGTGGGTACCTACCGCGTCGGTCCAGAGCAACTGGATGCGTGGTGGGATTTTTTTCGCAAGAAGCTTCGCGAGGGACGGCAAGGTTATGTCGTCGTGCCGGCGGTTGAAGAGTCGAAACGAGGGCTTGAAAGCATTTCCAGCGCGTTTGAAAATCTCTCCAATGGGCCGCTGGAAGCTTTTCGGCTTGGACTGGTACACGGTCGGCTCTCTGCCAAACAGAAGCAGTCTATTATGGAAGATTTTCGTGCTGGAGAGCTGGATGTGCTCGTGGCCACGAGCGTAATTGAAGTCGGGATTGATGTGCCAGCGGCCACGCTCATGACGATTCTAGATGCCGACAGCTTTGGCCTCGCACAGCTCCATCAACTGCGTGGCCGCGTGGCGCGCGGAGGTGTGCAGGGAATATGCGGGGCCGTTATTGCGTCTGCCGAGCAGTCTCACCCACGTATCGATGCGTTTATTGCGACCACCGACGGCTTCAAGCTGGCCGAGCAGGATTTACGCCTGCGGGGCCCAGGCGATTTGGTGGGCACCCGCCAAAGCGGCGCACCGCCGATGTATCTAGCCGATCTTTTGAGAGATGCCTCAGTTGTAGCTGAAGCCCGCCGCGATGCGATTGAACTCTACGACCACGATCCAGCACTGGCCGACGAATCACTCCAGCGGCTTAAGGAACTGATTCTGGATCGCTGGGGCGAAACGCTCGGTCTGGGACAGGTCGGCTGATGCCTCGCTTCACCATGCCATCCAACGTGCGTTTGCAGGGTTCAGCTGGCAGCCAGTGACTCTGCGGCATGCCACCCGTCACCATCACGAACAACGCGATGGTAGAGCGTGTCGCGTTCCACGGGCTCGCGGCCGGCTTCGCGGATGAGTCGTTGGATGTGTTCCACAGAGAGTACCTCGGGCGTCGTGGCACCGGCGTCGTGGTAGATCAGTTCGTGCCGAACAGTGCCATCGATGTCGTCGGCACCGTAGGCCAGTGCTGTTTGCGCCGTGCCAATACCCAGCATGATCCAGTAGGCTTTGATGTGGTCAAAGTTGTCGAGCACCAAACGCGCAATGGCCACGGTCCGGAGATCCATTGCCGCAGTTGGCTTCGGGATGTGTGAAAGGCGCGTGTTTTCTGGATGGAACGCCAGTGGAATAAACGTCTGAAAGCCACCTGTTTCGTCTTGCAATTCCCGCAGTCGCAATAGATGGTCGGTGCGATGAAACGCATTTTCAATGTGGCCGTAGAGCATCGTGGCGTTGCTGCGTAGGCCAAGGGAGTGTGCCGTGCGATGGACATCAAACCATTCGGCTGTGTCGGCTTTGTGCTCACAAATCTTGTCGCGCACCTCAGGATGAAAGATTTCCGCACCCCCGCCCGGTAAACTGCCCAAGCCCGCATCCTTCAACTCGACCAAAATGTCGCGCAGTGATCGCTTGGTGAGGTGCTGAAACCAATTGATTTCGACAGGAGTCCAAGCCTTCAGGTGCAGCGACGGATGATGGTCGTGCAGCAGGCGAATGATGTTGAGATACCAGTCGTAGTCTTTTTGGTGGTGCAGTCCGCCCACAATGTGCATTTCTGTGCTGCCCGCGGCGACAGCCTCTTGGCCCCTGGCCAAAATCTGCTCGTCGCCCATCGCATAGCCGCGGGCATCTCGCAGGTCGGCTCGGAACGCACAGAACGTGCACCGGTAAACACAGATGTTGGTGGGATTTAAGTGGGTATTGATATTGTAGTAGCCGCGGTTGCCATTCTTGCGCTCTCGCACAAGGTTGGCTAACTCGCCGAGTTCGTGCAGAGAGACCCGCTCGTCCCAGAGCGTCTCGGCCTCACTGGCTGAAAGCCGCACGCCAGCCTCTATTTTTTCGCGGATCGGATCGAGTATCTGCACGCCAGAGTATCTAGGTAATGGGACATGGACTGTGGGTGATGTGGCACGGATCATAGCGATTTCCTTCTTGGACAGTGAGACATTTTAGAGCCATAAATCAGAAGCAATTGCAGCCAAGAGCAGGGCCCCCACCACCGCATTGGCATTCAAAAAAGCCTCGTTGACCCTGGAGAGATCGTTTGGTTGCACGATGGAGTGCTCCCAGAAAAGGATTCCAGCAATCGCGGCTAGGGAGACCCAATAGATTGCCCCCAGATCAGGCACGACGATCGGCATGATCGCTAGCACGCAGAGCATCATGCCGTGCAGGATCGCCGCCAGTTGCAGAGCCCTCGGCACGCCCATCTGCGAAGGAATGCTGTGGAGTCCATGCAAGGCATCGAACTCCGCATCCTGACACGCGTAGATCGTGTCGAACCCAGCCACCCACAGCGACACCGAAGCACCCAAGAGTGCCGCTGGCAGGAGATCGACTGGATCAACCAGCACAATGCTCCCCCGAATCGCGATCCACGCCGCCACCGGCGCCAGTCCCAAGGCTAAGCCTAGCCAAACGTGAGCCCACATCGTAAATCGCTTGGCATAGCTGTAGCCCAGCAGCCAGGCGAGGACAGGCACCGACAGTACAAGCGGTAGCCAATTGGGCAGAAAGAGCAGCGTGGATGCAATAAATGCCACGCTGGCGGCCACGATCAAACACAAAACCTCTCCAGTCTGTAGATCGCCTTGCGGCAAATGACGCGAGGCAGTGCGAGGATTTGCCGCATCGATTGTCCGGTCGACAAGCCTGTTAAACGCCATGGCCGCAGTCCTCGCGCTCACCATGCACAAGAGAATCCCCACCACCTCCTGCACCCATTGCCACGGCCACGAGAGCGCAACAGGATCGCCGCCTAAATGCATCGCAATCATCGCAGCCATGATCGCAAAAGGCATTGCGAAAATAGTGTGGCTGAATCGCACCAACTCTAAGTATGTGCGGAAGGTCGCAGCCATTAGGGAGCCTCACCCCAGCGACGCACGAGCGAGTTGGTCACGTTGAGTTGGTCACAGATCCGAGCGACAACGAAGTCGACTAGGTCTGAAATCGTCTGCGCGCCATGGTAAAAGCCCGGCGAGGCCGGAAGCACCACAGCCCCAGCCTCGTGGATCAATTGCATGTTTTTGAGCTGCGGAAGCGATAGCGGCGTTTCTCGCGGCACGACTACAAGCTTGCGTCGCTCCTTCAGATGCACCTCTGCAGCGCGGTGAATTAAGTTTTCTCCCATGGAGTGGGCGACTGCCGCGAGCGTGCTGCCACTGCATGGACAGATCACCATTGCGGCAGTCAGGAATGAGCCGCTGGCAATCGGGGCCATGAGATTGCGAAAGTGGTGGAAGTGCAGTCGGGAGTTTGGTGGTGCTCTGGTGCCCAGCAACGACTCCACATCGAACCGGTCGAGATCAATCTGCCTGTGGAGTTCCTCGGCAATCACAGCCTGCCCCGACGGACTGATCGTGAGATGGATTTCGCGGCCCGAAGCAAGCAGTAGTTCAAGGAGTCGCACGCCATACAACGCTCCCGAGGCGCCTGTCATAGCCATCACGAGTGGAATCTGATTGGCGTCAGTCATGTGTGGCTCCAGTCCGAGTGGCGAGAGAGAGCGTTGCGATGCCGAAGGTGAGGGGTACGGACTGGACTGCGACGAAGCCCGCCTCCCGGACGAGCGTGGCGAGCGCTTCGCCCGAGGGAAATTCCTCGACGCTCTGATTCAGATAGGAGTAGGCCGCAGAGGCATTTCTCGCAACAGCGTTGCCGATTCGCGGCAGCACATGGCGAAAATACCAGAGGTATGCCGATCGCATAAGCCGCTGCTTGGGCAGTGAAAATTCGAGAATCGCCAATCGACCACCCGGCTTGCACACGCGGGCCATTTCGGCCAAGCCGCCCCGTGTGTCGACTATATTTCGGAGACCAAATGCCACAGTGACCAACTCAAATGAAGCATCGGGAAACGGAAGATGCATCGTGTCGGCTTCGATCCACTCGACGGCGACCCCCTTTTTTCTAGTAGTCATTAGTCGTGACTTCTGGATGCCGCGATCCAACATGGGACGGCAGAAGTCGGTGCCCACAACTTTCACCGTCGAATGGCACCGAGCAGCGTACGCCAATGCCAAGTCGCCGGTGCCGGTGCAGACATCCAGAATCGACCCGTGGTCCGGAGGAGGAGCGAGGCGTACCGTAACAAACCGCCACCAGACATCGATGCCCCCGGAAAGCAACCGATTGACAAGGTCATACCGCGGCGCAATCTGGGCAAACATTCCTTGCACGCGTTCCGCGGTTTTGTCGACCATTTTGTCGTTGGTAAGGGAGTGGTTTATGGTGGCAGAGGTTGGCATCGTCACGGCGGCTTTTATTTTCCTGTTTGGCGGTCTCTCTCAGCCGGGCATCGAACGCCCGCATCCATACCAATGATGAACTGGCACTGTCATACCTGCTTCCATCGTATGCTCGATGGCGTCACCGTGGGAGGGATCGCAATTGTCATCGACGTTCTCCGGGCCTCGACCACAATCACAACCGCCCTGGCCAATGGCGCAACGGGCATCTGGCCGGCATGCACGATCCAGGAGGCCCGCAAGGTTGCCCTCGCGACTGGGCCCGGCACGCTGCTCGGGGGGGAGCGGGGCGGCAGGCCCGTCGATGGCTTTGATGCGGGCAATTCGCCGCTGGAATATTCTCGCGCTCGCGTCGCGGGCCACCCCATCGTGCTGACAACCACGAATGGCACTCTCGCGCTGCATGCCTGTCGTGATGCATCTGAAGTGCTCGTGGGGGCTATTATTAACCGTTCCGCCGTGGCGGCTCTGGCGCGGTGGTTAGCAGTCGCGAATAAAAGTTGCGACATTCACCTCGTCTGTGCCGGCACTGACGGTGAGGTGACTGAGGAAGATGTACTGGCTGCGGGCGCAATTCTGGACGCGGCTGCCAGAGGGCTAGGGGCAGGCGGAGACAGGCTGGATGCTGCCAGTAGGGCGGCCCTTGCGCAGTACGCAGAAGCCACCAGTTCGAGCGAAGTTCCGACGGATCGATTGCACTCAGACGCAACAGGAGCGGTCCGAATTGCAGCAATAGGCGCGATCACCGCGGCGTTTGCCACCTCGCGAGGCGGTCGCAACCTCGTGGATCTGGACATGCAAGAAGATTTGGCCTCGGCAGCAGCAATTGACGCGTGCGACACGGTGCCGATCTGGCATCGCTCCACCGGGTGGCTCGTCGCCGCTGCCAGTCAGAGCAATCTCTCCACGCACACATAGCCAACTAAGCTGCCCGTGGATAAAGTCATCCACGACCTTTTTCACTTGGTCGCCGCTTCGTGCGGCGGCTAGGCTCTGCCTCCCTTGCAGTGTTCGAGGTGGACTGCATCGATGCCACCCCACTACACTTTTGCACCACGCATAAAACTTCCCCCCGCTCCGTTTAGAAAAACGATCTCACAGAAACAATCTCTTATGCAAAAACAGCCTGAGCAATCGCGTATGGACAAAATCGTTTCACTCGCCAAGCGACGCGGGTTTATCTTTCAGTCAAGCGAGATCTACGGCGGCTTGAACGGTTTTTGGGATTACGGCCCGTTGGGCGTTGCCCTTAAGCGCAATCTGAAGGAATGCTGGTGGCACGACATGCTCACCGGCCACGATGAACTGGCCACTTTGCCTGGTGCGCCAACGCCGTATGAGATGACAGGGCTCGACTGCACGATCATCATGCATCCACAGGTCTGGAAGTGCTCTGGTCACTTTGATCTCTTTCATGATTGGCTAGTCGATTGCCGGGAGTCGAAGCGGCGATACCGCTACGATCACCTCAAGGGTCGCTGGGCAAGCCACCGTGAGAAGCGGGTATTTGTCGTCACCGAGCAGTCGGGCGATGAGGCTCTCGTTGAAACGGCCGCCAAGGCCCAGAAATTCTTTGGGCTGCGGGCCAACAAGTCCAGCGAAATCGAGTGGGCTAAAGCGATGGTGCCACTGGCAGGCAACGCTCCCTTTGCCGAGGCACTTGGGCCCGATGCCGCGAGCCCTGGCACTCTCACAGAGCCGCGAGAGTTTAATCTTATGTTTGAGACGCGGATCGGTGCGTTGGCCGGCAACGACGATGACCGGGCTTTTCTGCGCCCCGAAACCGCGCAGGGCATTTTTATGAACTTTAAGAATGTGGTCGACACATCGCGTGTGCGGGTGCCATTTGGCATTGGTCAGATTGGAAAAAGTTTTCGCAATGAGATCACGCCGCGCAACTTCACATTCCGCTCGCGCGAGTTTGAGCAGATGGAGATCGAATTTTTCTGTAAACCAAATGACTCGGCAGCGTGGTATCGCTTCTGGCGCGACCGGCGGTGGAACTGGTATCTGAATCTCGGCCTCACTCCAGGCAGGCTGCAACTCCGCGAGCATGACGCTGATGAGTTGAGTCACTATTCGGTTGGCACCGCCGACATCGAGTATGCATTTCCATTCCTACCAGACGGGGAATTTGGTGAGCTGGAAGGCATCGCTCACCGGGGCGACTTCGATCTCCGTAGCCACATGGAAGGCAAGCTCGTGCGACGTGATGGCGAATTGGTCGTCGAGACCGACGATGCCGGTAAGCCCCGGCATCGTGGCAGCGGCAAGGATCTCAGTTACTTCGACGACATCTCGCGGGAACGCTTTGTGCCGCATGTGATCGAGCCGTCGGCGGGGGCAGACCGAGCTGTGCTGGCGTTTCTTTGCGATGCTTACCACGAAGACGAAGTCCCGGATGAAGACGGTAAGCCTCGGAGCCGTACGGTACTCAAGCTTCATCCGCGTCTGGCGCCGTTGAAGGTGGCGATTTTGCCATTGGTAAAAAAAGATGGCATGCCTGAAGTGGCGATCGATCTGTACCGAAAGCTCAAACCACAGATGGCAACGATGTACGATGAAAAGGGCTCCATCGGTCGTCGCTACGCTAGGCAGGATGAGGCAGGAACACCGTGGTGCATCACAGTCGACGGCCAGACACTTGCTGATACAACCGTGACCCTCCGTGACCGAGATTCTCTCACCCAGGTCCGCGTGCCGCTGGATGAGTGCGTCGATCTGCTCCGCTCCCGGCTGGCATAGCGTGTGTCGTTGACGGCTGACTTTTCCCACCACGTCCATTTTCGGTGGCCTCTATCGGCCATGTTTTTCATGCTTCCAGCTCTATCAACCGTCTGCTCGCTCGAAGCGCCGCTGGAAACGATCCTCGCGGACTATGCCGCCGGGCACTGCAATGCCGTTGAACTCTGGCTGGGGCACGTCGAACGCTTTCTTGAGAAGCACGGCGTTGCCGATCTCAAAGCTCTCCTCGCACGCCACGCAATCAGGCCGATCGCGGCCAGTTTTCAGGGCGGGCTTCTGGCCGGCCCTGAAGATTCGCGTCGCGAGCATTGGCAGCACTTCCAGATGCGTCTTGCACTGCTAAGCGACTTGGGCATTCCAGTGCTCGTGGTAGCGGGTGATACACGCGAACCGCTGGACGGGGAGGGCATAGGCCGTCTGAGCGCAAGCCTTTCAAGGGCTTCAAAGCAAGCAGCTGACTATGGGATTCGTCTGGCGATCGAATTTAACGCGCACGCGAGTTTCCCAAACAATCTGCAGTCGGCGGTGGCCTTGGTGGAAGATGTGGGATGCTCTTCGCTGGGCATCTGTCTCGACTGGTTTCACTTTACGATTGGTCCGAGCAAGTCGCAGGACTTCTCGCTGCTGTCACGAGATAATTTGGCCCACGTGCAACTCTCCGGTATTGCCGAAGTGCCTCGCGAAATGGCCTCCGATGCCGATCGCATCCTGCCCGGCGAGGGTGTATCGCCGCCCGATGAACTGGTGCGATTCCTTGGCCAGATCGGCTATTGCGGCGCTGTCAGCGTGGAGGTGCTCAACCCACGGTTGTGGCGAGTGCCTCCACGGCAGTTTGGAGAAATCGCAATGACATCCCTGCGCACACTGCTGGGGCAAGCGGGGATGGAGGGCGAACGTTAGGAGGCGTGGGCGGTAGAAAGCCTTCGCATCGATGCGAGGATACACCGGCTCGCGTCAACTTTACCCGCTTTTCGCTCTCCCAAGCGGTTGTTCGGAGTCGTCCTTTAATTGGCTTGGAGAACTCCATAACCGAGGCGACGCCGCACCCGTCGCCGGCTTCGGTCACTAGAAACCCGCTGCAGAGAGCAATCAGATGCGATTTAGTGGGCGGGCGGCCGTTTGTGTGTCGAGGCAACGCGATTGGTTGGGGCATTGCTGCGTTTTTGGTCCGGACAATAGTCTCGCAGTTGACTGGAACGGGCCTCAATGAGATCAAGCGGTCGCAGGCGAACAGGCATGCTGCGGGGCAAAATCTGAAAGTGTCTGGCGGTGGTGAGCGCATCCACGAGTTCCTGACAAAAGCCCTGCTTCGTGACCCAGAGGGCTGGATCATAGCGACGCAGATCGATCGGGATTGAGTATGTGCGGAGCGTCTTGCGGCGCAGCTTGACGTAGTGGGGAAAGTAGGAGATCGCGAGTTCTCGCAGCGTTCGGTAGATCGGATCGCGATACCGGAGAAAGGGGCTGTTGCTTTTCGAGATCGCGCCCCAATAGCGACCGCGACGAAAGAGCGAGACAATATGATCCACATCACCCTTGGCTGCGCCCATGTCCATCAGCAGCGGCGGGAAACCGTTGATGCCTAAGGCGCAGGCCGACACAAAGGCACCCTCAATGCAATGGGCGTGCCGGTGTTTCAATACCTCCGTAACGGAGAGGGCCGTCCAGCCATGAGACTCAAAGTTCCACGGAATCGCGTTGACGAAATCTTGGATGTGCTCCGGTGTGCGGAGGACACTGAAGTCTGTGGCCATAGACCGCGACAGCCCCCACTGCATGCCACGAGCAATTTTTGCGTTGATCATGTTTGATATGCTTGTGCGAGTCCAGATCGGA
>Ga0209829_10003814_pt1 | contig 10871 bp, 6 predicted proteins | sample C_140205_EF_Meta_FD_187311 | JGI IMG/M metagenome (GOLD analysis project Ga0209829, IMG submission 187311) | Freshwater microbial communities from Lake Croche, Canada to study carbon cycling - C_140205_EF_MetaG (SPAdes) (version 2) | ecosystem: Environmental > Aquatic > Freshwater > Lake... | reverse complement strand
GCGAAAAATACTGGTTACGGTTTGTATTATATGCGCGAAAGGGTGGGCTTTTCCGAAATGCATAACGCCTATGCTACGTATGCATATTCCATGCCTTTAGCTAGTACTACCAATTTAAATTTGGGAATGAGTGTTGGGGTATTGTCGCAGAACTTTGATATGTCAAAGGCTGTTTACATTAGCAGTAACGACCCGATTATTAAATCGTTGATGTTAACCCCGCCGGTAACTCGTGCTGATATGAGAGCTTCTGCCTTTGTGAATGGAGAAAAGTGGTTTGGTGGATTTGCAATTTCTAGATTGAGTAAACCTCGATTTGATTATGTATATTACAATTATACGGCGTCATATCAGTTGCAATCTCAGGCTAGTTTGTTGTTTGGATACAATCTTGATTTGGGTAATGATATTTTGTTGAAGCCCTCGATTTATGTATCGTCGTATAATTTTGATTACTACAGAGTTCAGTACAATGTTTCGTTTAACTACCAAGATAAATTTTGGATGGGTGTTGGCGGTAATGATATTGGTCAGATTGGTGGAAACATTGGATTCTCGCCACAGCCGGACATTAAAGTATCGTACTCGTATAACACCCCTACAGGTGCGCAACAAATTGCTTTGGGTAATTCACATGAATTTCATACGTACATTGGGTTTTCGGCATTGGGTGGTGGATCTAGAAATGGATCTGATTTGAACAGCACCAATGGTGGCGATGGAGAGGGTGAAGGAGATGCTAATTTGAATAGCTCAAGTGAAGATGGAGATGGTGAATCAGAAAGTGCTTCTAAAGTGAATAGTTCATCTCTGAAAAAGGAAGTTACCGTTACCAATTTGGAAGAACTGGTTGCATTTGGTGCGGGTAAGGATACAAGTGGTATTAAATTACCTCCAATTGAGAAAGTGAAACCATCACCTGGATTTTATTTGGTTGCTGGTTTACATAGTCTCGAGTCTAAGGCGAATAAGCAAATCAAGGATCTATACAAGAAAGGGGTTTTTGCATATAAAATTTACGACCCAAGTAACAAGAGTTATTATGTTTTCTTGAAGGATTTCCCATCTGAGAAAGATGCAAATAAAGGAATTTTCTATTATGAATCTGCGGTTCCGCAAGTTTGGATCCGTGAGGTGAAGTAATTTAAAGTCGCTTTTTGCTTTAACGGATTGGCAGGATTCGTGCTTATTAAAGATGAATTTCTTGCGGCCCAAATGGAACGTCTAAATTCTGCGCCAATTTTTTGGTCCTGAAATTGGCGTTGTTGTGGTTTTCCTTATTTATTTTCAGGGGGTAATTTATTGAGCGATAAAAGCTTGGTGAATCAGATTGCAACCCATTTTTAGCGCTTTTTCTCGGATTTCTATTGGGTCTTTGTATACCTCAGGGTCTTCCCATCCATTTCCTAAATCACATTCATAGTCGTAAAAGCAAATAAGTCGGCCTTCCCAGAACAATCCATAGCCGATTGGGGCCTTTCCATCGTGCTGATGAACTTTCGGTAGGCCGTTATTAAATGTGTAAGGCCCATGGTAGATTGGATGATTGAATGGTACTGCTTGAAATGTAAGTTCCGGGAATGCTTTTTTCATTTCTCTACGAATAAACGGATCGATGCCATAGTTATCGCAAATGTGCAGAAATCCTCCAGCGATCAGATAGCTCCTTAGATTGGTTGCTTCGTGATCGGTGAATACCACATTTCCATGTCCAGTGAGGAAGCAAAAAGGGTAGCGTAAAATGTCGGTTGATCCCACCTCGGCTATCGCCTCAGTGGCCGACAAATTTGTTCCAATGTGCGAATTCGCAAATTTGGCCAAATTCGACAGGGCTGTCCTGCTACTATACCAATCCCCGCCGCCGTTGTATTTGAGTCGACATAGTTTCAATTGATTGGATTGCCCCGCGCAGCGGGGCAATCCAATCAATTGAAACCCTATAAACATAACCATTGTCAATAATTGACGTGGCATTTTCAAGGGGATAGAAATTTTCAACATTTTTGGTGGTTAGATTTTTTCTAGGTATTTTATTTCGCAATTGAATTTGCGGCAAAATTATTGATCGTTCCATCAATAATGGCTATTTCAAAAGTAACCAATAAGCCAAAAATAAGCATCCAACTACAATTCTGTAATATCCAAAAAATGCAAATCCCTTCCGCTGAATGTATCCGATGAAATACTTTATCGCAAAATAAGCGGTGATAAAACTGATTACATTGCCAATGCCAATGTCAAACAATTCATTGCCTTGCTTCAATTCGTCCCAATGCTTTAATAATTTGTATCCTCCCGCTGCCGCCAAAGTAGGCAATGCCAATAAAAATGAAAATTCGGTTGCCTCTGCGCGGGTTAACTTGCCTTGTAATCCACCGGCTATGGTGGCGGCGGAACGACTTACACCAGGAATCATGGCCAAGCACTGGAATAGTCCAATCTTTATCGCGTCAGCAAACTTTAGATCTGATATTTTTTTATCTCCAGGTGGGAAAATCTTTTCGATGTATAATAAAACAACCCCAAAAACGACCAATGTAAGTCCTGGAATCCAAGGTGCCTGAAGCATCATCTCTAAAAGATCATCAAACATAAATCCCAAAATGGCCGCTGGAATAAAGCCCATAATTAAAATAGGATAAACCCACAATGCCTCCTTAGAAAAGAAACGCTTCCAGTACAATGAAAGTACACTGGCAATGGCACCAAATTGAATGGCGATGAGATAGGTTTCGTGTTCCGTGGGCGACATGCCCAACAGTTCCCTGGTTATCATCAAATGGCCAGTGCTGCTCACAGGCAAAAACTCGGTGAGGCCCTCAACCACACTGAGAATTAAGTTCTCAATCCAGGTCATGGATTACGCTGATTTTTTGCGATAAAAAATAGCAACAATGCCCAAAATGAATCCCAAAATCACAACAATTGGGGCTACAGTAAGCTTGGTGCTACTATAGATATCGGTTTTGCCCGACATCAACATGAAGCCAATAACAAGTATCACCAATGAAGCGATGATCAATACATAGTTTTCTTTGGCAAACAACATCGGTTGTTGAGGCTTGCTCTCGACTTTAGAAGTGGGTTTTTTTAGTGAACTCATGGCTTTAATATAAATTTTCGATCTTGGTGCGAAGATAACGACGGGTGCTTAACCAACTGCCAAATACGGCCAAAATCATTCCAAATATCGACACAGAAGTACAAATTACAAACAACTCCAGTCCGCCAATATGCTTTGTAAAGTCGTTGATGATGGCGAAGTCCTGAAAAACATAGGGCAATGCATAAAAAATTATCAGTAATAATCCCATAGCAATAGGGATTGCTATTAACGAATGCCTAACAAATGTTATGACATAGGGCTTGACAATGAATTTATTGGTAGCGCCAACCAATTGCATACTCTTAATCAAAAAACGATTCGCGAAAATGCTCAATCTTGTTGCACTTTGAATCAAAGCAATCGCAATCAATAAAGAAATTATTGTCGCTGCCGCAAAGCTAATCTGCAATCGATGCACATTTTGTGTCATGCTTTCTACCCAATTTCGCTGGTAAATCACTTCTTCTACCAAGGGGAAGGTGCGTAAATGTTTAGATTCGCGATCAATGAATTCAATGGTGGCATAATCCGACTTAGGATAAATCTCTAAACTCAACGGAAGCGCAATCGATTCGGCATAGGATAAAAATTCGGGATCATATTTCTCACTCATTTCCTTAACGCCGTCTCTGGGGCTTATGAATTTGGTGGTTTTAATCCATGGTTCCTTTAATAACGATTGTTCAATTTTCCTTACTTGTACTTCGGTACTGCCATCAACAAAATAGAGGTCGATGCTACTGCTTTCCATCAAATGTTCACTCAATCCTTGAAATCCCACAACGGAAAAGCCCAAAAGTCCAAGCATGAACATCACGGATGACAGGGAGATGATACTTGGCCAAGCACTGGGTTTTCTTCGTTTGTTCGACATATAATGGACTGCTTTAGTGCGAAGATGCAAAAAAGCGGATGATTTAGACGTTGAAAGTTATCCGCATGCGTGGATATTTGGACATCAAACGAAACTGTTTTTTCATTGAATATGGAAAAAGACGGATTGAATCCATAATCTTCGGTTTTATTCATGTTCTCGGACAACAAAAACTTTGTTTACAATGTCTTTACGTTGTATTTTTGACGAAGAATTGCAATAATGGTAAAAAAAGTACTCTTGTTCCTATGTGTTTTGTTCACCCTTTCAATCCAATTGAAAGCGGCAGAACCAACGCAGGCAGCCACCAATTTAAAGACTGGAACGATTACATGTAATTCAGCCCAACTCACATGGACAAGCGGAAACGGTGCTTGGCGCTTGGTTTTGGTAAAAGAGGCTTCTGCGGTAAATGCAACTCCAGCCGATGGTAGTTCGTATTCAGCCAATTCATCTTTCAGCAGTGGCGCTCAATTGGGAACAGGGAATTTTGTAGTGTTTAACAATATTACCAATAGCGTTATTGTTACAAATTTAAAAGTCAATACCACCTATTATGTTACGGTTTTTGAGCATGATGGTACGGGGCCAGATTATTTGACATCAAAGACGGCAACTGCGAGTTTTACAACGCATCAGTTGATTGTTGCTTTTACCCACAAAGGGACAAAAGATAGTTGTGAGAAATCCAACAAGATTACTTTTACCAATACTTCTACTAAAACGGCCAATTTTGGTTGGGTTAAATACACTTGGATTTATGGTGATGGATCTCAGGATACAGGGTTAAATGCAACACATACCTACAATAAAGGAGGTAATTTTACCGTTAATCTAGTTGCTTCGCCTGCACTAAATTGTGTTGATCTTGCCACCACGACCAAGACTATTTTTATTGTGCCTCGGCCAGTGAGTAAGCCATTTGAAAAGGCGAATGATACAGTTCAGTGCTTTGATGGTCACGTATTTCGTTTTGACGATAACACGCAGTTGGCGAAAATACCGAAGTGTGCTTACATCAGGACATGGTTTTTCAATGACCAAGACAGTGCTACAATTCCTAATCCAACGAAATCTTATTTAGCGCCCGGGAGGTATCGAATTCACTACAAGAGTGAAACGCTTTACGATAACAAGCAAACAGGTTGCACCGATACCGCGAACATGTGGGTAAAGGTCGTTGCCAGTCCCACTTCTGGTGTTTGGGTAAATGATTCTATTCAGTGTTTAGTTGGTAATAAGTTTGATTTTGACAATAAGTTCCCAGGATTGGTGAGTTTTAAGTGGGATTTGGGTGGAGGTACAACCGCGACCACAAAAACGGTGTCAAAATCCTTCCCCGCTGTTGGAAATTACCCAATCATTCACGAGGCTACGAGTGTTGATGGTTGCACAGGAAAAGATACGATTATTGTGAAAGTTAAACCCAACGTTGACCCTGCTTTTACTGGCTTGCCAAAAACTGCATGTCAGGGTGGACCGGCTATTATGTTGAGTCCAAAAACGACCGGCGGGATTTTTAAAGGCGAGACGTTTACTGGCAACAGCTTCTTTCCAACGAAAACTGGCAAAGTGACCATTAAGTACGTAGTTCAAGATCAATATTGTCCAGATTCTTCAACCGCCGATATTACAATTACCGCTAAGCCTATTTTGAAATTGGGTAAAGATACTACGCTCTGTAATGGGGCAAGTACCGATCTCACAATTACAATTCCCGGTACAGTTTTATGGAACGATGGCTCTACGGCAAATGTCAAGACCGTCTCATTGCCTGGTATTTATGGCGCCGTTGTAGATAATAGCGGATGTAAGGCTTCCGATTCTATCAATATCAAAGTGAATGTGTCCCCGACCATCACATTGCCAATGGATACGGTGTTATGTCAAGGTTCAATGGTGAAATTGGTCGCGCCATTCCTGCCAAATACTACGATCAAATGGGGTCCTAGTGGATCTAGTGATACCGTTCTCTATGTTAGTTCGGCAGGTACATACTCTTGCACATTGACAAATGCTTGCGGATCTGCGACAGATGATGTTACCGTCAATTTGATGGTGGGAGATTGTGATTTATTTATCCCAACGGCATTTACGCCAAATGGAGACAATCGTAACGAGACGTTCAAAATATTTGGTCGTGGTGCTATTCCAATCTTGTTTTTGGTTTACAATCGTTGGGGAGATAAAGTCTTCGATAGCCATGAAAAGAATGTGTATGAATGGGACGGCTATTACATGAATGATGTTTGTCAGGAAGGTCTCTATACATACATATATCGGTACGAATTAAAAACCGGTGATCGCGTTCGTCGCAAAACCATTTCTGGTACCATCATGTTGATGCGTTAGAAAGTGGGTAAGTAGTGGTTAAAACTATCTAAAAGTAATTTCATCCTCCGCTTGCGGTGTTGTAATTTTGTAGCGCATGGTACATCAACCCGCTACACTAGAACAAGCCAAACAGTTGGGTTTGTTGGAAGAAGAATTCAACAAGATCTGCGACATCCTAGGTCGTTATCCCAATTTTACGGAAATCTCCATATACTCTGTTATGTGGAGCGAGCATTGCAGTTACAAAAACTCTATCGTTTGGTTAAAGACATTGCCCAAATCGGGTTCTAAAATGTTGGCCGAAGCGGGCGAGGAAAACGCGGGCCTAGTTGACATTGGCGATGGGTTGGCATGTTGTTTCAAAATCGAAAGTCACAATCACCCGAGTGCTATTGAGCCTTATCAAGGGGCGGCAACCGGTGTGGGTGGGATCAATAGAGATATTTTTTCGATGGGTGCTAGGCCTATCGCGCAATTGAATTCTTTGCGTTTTGGAAATATTGCTACCGCGCGTACGCAGTGGTTGATGAAAGGTGTGGTGAAAGGCATAGGCGATTATGGCAATGCCTTTGGAATTCCAACTGTGGGTGGTGAGGTGTATTTTGATGACTGCTATGAGCAAAACAACCTAGTAAATGCCATGAGTGTTGGTATTGTGGGTGTTGGTAAGAGTATTTCTGCCGGTGCAGGTCCTGCTGGTAATCCAGTTTATATCTTTGGTTCAGCTACAGGTAAAGACGGTATTCACGGCGCTGCCTTCGCATCGAAGGATATGAGTGAAGACAGCATCTCTGATTTGCCATCGGTTCAGGTGGGTGATCCTTTCTGGGAGAAGTTGATTTTGGAGGCGAGCATGGAGATCATCGAAACGGGTGCTGTGGTTGGAATGCAAGATATGGGCGCAGCCGGAATTACTTGCTCTACCAGTGAAATGAGTGCGAAGACCGATGTGGGTATGGATGTTTGGTTGGATAAAGTGCCTATGCGTCAGCCCGACATGAAAGGTTGGGAGTTGTTGCTTAGCGAAAGCCAAGAGCGCATGCTTGTGATCATCGAAAAGGGAAGAGAAAAAGAAGTAGAAAAGGTGTTGGAGAAGTGGGATTTGACCTATTCGCACATTGGAATGGTGACAGATACTAAGCATGTTCGCTACTTCATGGGCGATGTGTTGGAGGCTGATATCCCTGCAGAATCATTGGTTTTGGGTGGCGGTGCTCCGGTGTATCGTAGGACATGGACTGAGCCTGAGTATATGAAAGAAATCGCCAAGTTTGATTTGAATTCGGTTGTGGATTTGAGTTTAGCAGAAGCAAAAGATGCGGCCATTAAGTTGTGTAATGAGCCCAATATCGCCAGCAAGCGTTGGATTTATGAGCAATATGATTCTATGGTTGGAACGATTAACGAATCGACCAATTTGCCATCTGATGCGGCGGTTGTAAAAATCGTTGGCTCTGAAAAGAGTTTGGCGTTGACGGTGGATTGCAACAGTAGATATGTATTTGCTGATCCCAATAAGGGGACGCAGATTGCGGTGGCTGAGGCTGCTAGGAATATTCGATGCACTGGTGGTGTGCCAACGGCTATTACCAACTGTTTGAATTTTGGCAATCCTTACAACGAGGAGGTTTATTATCAATTTAAAAACGCCATCGAAGGGATGAGTGAAGCTTGTCGGAAATTTGATACTCCGGTAACAGGCGGAAACGTGAGCTTTTATAATCAGAGCACGAACGGTCAGGCCGTATATCCAACGCCAACGATTGGTATGGTGGGCATTATCGAACAGCCTGAGCATCGCATGAGTATTCCTTTTGCTGGTGCTGGCGATGCCATCGTTTTGTTGGGAACAACGCGCAACGATTTGGGCAGTTCGCAGTATATCGCCAAGGTAAAAGGCGTAAGTCATAGCCCATGTCCGTCCTTTGATTTGGACGAAGAATACGCATTGCATTTGTTATTGGAGACTTTGTCGAAGGAGCAGGCGGTTGCATCGGCGCACGACATCAGCGAAGGCGGATTGTTTGTGGCTTGCATGGAAAGTGCGATGGCTGGCGGCAAGGGATTTGATGTTTGCACCGAAAAGGGATTGCGTATAGATGCGGGGTTGTTTGGCGAAAGTCAGAGTAGGGTTGTGGTTTCTGTGTCGCAGGATGGTTTGGATCGTTTGATAAAATTGTCTTTGGAAGCTGGGGTGGTTGCTACGCATGTAGGGACTGTTTTGGCGGAAAAGGTGATTGGTGTGAACGGCGAGAATTGGGGTGAGATGGAGGCTTTTGCAACGCCTTACCACCAGGTGATTGCATCGTATTTAAACTAATGTAGCGCTGCGATGAACACGATCAGCTATTGGGAGCAACAGGGCTTTGGCAAGGCTGATTGGGTGGTGATTGGTGCGGGTTTGGTTGGACTTCAAAGTGCACGTCGGATTAAGGAATCGTTTCCTGCTGCTCGGGTTGTGGTGCTGGACGAACACGCTTTAGGTAACGCAGCGAGTTTGCGGAATGCCGGTTTTGCTTGTTTTGGCAGTGCGGGGGAGATGTTGGATGAAATCGCGCGCACGAGTGAGCTGGAGGCAGTGGGGTTGTATGAAAAGCGGTTTTTAGGGATTCAGAAGTTGTTAGGTCGCTACGGTGCTGCGAGGATTGGTTTTCAGGCAACGGGTGGTACGGAGGTTTTTTCTGCTAGCGATGCTGAGGAGGCAGCTCGGGTTTTTGATCATTTGACTGGGCTCAATGCGATGTTGCGCTCGGTTCATGGCAAAGATTCTTTTGAGGTTTGCGATACGATTTCTACTGGGATGAATGTGATGAAGGAGGGAGTATTATCGCCGCTGGAAGGGGGGCTTCAGAGTCATCTGTTATATAAGGCGGTTAGGGAAGATGCTTTGCAGGCCGGGGTTGAGATTTATGAGGGGATGCGGGTATTGGATTGGGAGGAGAGTTCGGATTTTGTGAGGTTGCATTTGGCTAGTGGGTTGAAGATTTCGTGCACTCGATTGTTGATTTGTACCAATGGATTTAGCAAGCGGTTGATTCCAGAATTGGCAGTTTCGCCGGCGAGGGGTCAGGTTTTTGTGACGAAATCGTTGGGGAAGTTGCCATTTGAGGGGATTTTTCATGCCGACAAAGGATATATTTATTTTAGGGAATTGGGGGGAGATCGGGTATTGATTGGCGGAGGTCGGAATTTGGATTTTGAGGGGGAGGAGACAATGGATATGGTGGTTACTGATCAGTTTCGATCGTATTTGAAATCGTATTTAGAAACAGTGGTTTTGCCGGGTAGGGCTGTTGAGTTTGATTATGAATGGTCTGGGGTGATGGGGATGAACGAGAATAGAAATCCAATTATTGGATGGCATAGCGATAAGGTTTGTTTGGCGGTAAGAATGGGCGGTATGGGTGTGGCGTTGAGTTCTTGGGTTGCCGATGAGGTAATTCAAGTGATTGAAAAGGATTTGGGGGTTTGATATCTTTTGGGTTGATTTGAGGAAATATGTCGGTGGATAATCATGAAATCGTAAAAGCCTTGCAGTTATATGCGAGTTTGGCTGAATTGCATGAAGAGAATCCTTTTAAGTACAAGGCCTTTGCTTCTGGCGCTTTCAATTTGCGAAAAATTAAAGAGTCACTTTCTGATTTGCAAGAATCGCAACTGTTGTTGATTCCAGGAGTGGGTAAGTCGGTAGCCAAAGCGATTGTGGAGTATAGTGTTTCTAGGAAATTTCCAGCGTTGGAGGATTTATTGGCGGTTACACCCACAGGGCTCATTGCGATGTTGGGGGTGAAGGGGTTGGGTCCGAAAAAAGTGAGATTGATTTGGCAGGAATTGGGGATTGATACGGTGGAGGATTTGTTTGATGCATGCAGGCAGAATCGCTTGGTGGAAGTCAGTGGATTTGGTTACAAAACGCAGCAGACGATTATGGCTGCCATTGAGTTTTCATACGGCGCGAGAGGAAAGTTTCATTTGGCCCGAGTGATGCCCTATGCGGAGTCGTTTTTGGCTGGGATGCGATTGGTTTTTGGGGATGAGCGACATGAATTTACGGGCGATTATTATCGCAAAAGCGATGTGATAGAGAATTTGGTGCTCCTTACTACGGCGATGGAGTTGAGTGGGATTTCTTCGGTCGAGTGGGGTGAGGTTGCCGTTGCTGGCATCGACGATAACTTGAATATTGGTAGCGATTTAGATCCAGGTGCCGTTGGCAATCAAACTGCAATTGATTATTTCGAAGGATGGTCGATGGATGAGGCGGCTGGTGTCCTGAGGCACGAACAAGGGTTTGTGATAGAAATTGAGGTCGTGATGCACTCGGATTTTGATCGGATGTTGTTTGAGGGGGGCGCGGCGGCCAGGCACCTTGAACTGCTTGGATATTCTTCTTCGGATTGGAAAGGCAGCGACCGTGATACCTATGCCACAAAGGGGGTCAATTTTGTGGTGCCTAGCCGCCGCGAAGGACATCGTGAATTAGAAAGACCGGTAGAAGAAGCATCGTTGTTGAAGTATTCAGACATCAAAGGGGTGCTTCACAATCACACGACCTAT
>Ga0209829_10003812_pt1 | contig 10873 bp, 11 predicted proteins | sample C_140205_EF_Meta_FD_187311 | JGI IMG/M metagenome (GOLD analysis project Ga0209829, IMG submission 187311) | Freshwater microbial communities from Lake Croche, Canada to study carbon cycling - C_140205_EF_MetaG (SPAdes) (version 2) | ecosystem: Environmental > Aquatic > Freshwater > Lake... | reverse complement strand
ATGGTCAAGATCGATGAGGCCTATGTCTTTGGTGCCACAGTTGCAACAAAGCACATCTTGATCTCACCATGGAGCGCAGATGTCATAGCGGAGTTTGCCGAGAAGATGGAAGATCTAGCGGTGAAGAAGAAAACGATCGGTATTCCCAATGATTGGAAAGTTAATAGCTCGCTGATTTTGACTTTAGTTCGCGCGCGATTGAAAGAAGTTAAGCAGAGTTAGTGCGAACCCGAAGCGACTGGCTTCTCGTACTCTGTAACAAAACCGATGATGCTAATAATCAAAGTTGGAATCGCGATAATTGTGAGCCACCAACCAAGAACTAAACCGAGTCCGGCCGCACATGCAGCAAGTGCAACAGGTAGCGGCCACCAAGAGTGCGGGCTGTAGAAACCAAGATCACCCGCACCGTCAGAAATTTCTGCGGTGAGATTATCTTCCGGAAGTACTGCGCCGATGCGGCGATTGGTAAACCACATGTAGAAACCAACCATGCCAGCTAAGCATCCGCTCAGGAGCATGCCGGTAAAGCCAAGAACTTCGCCACCTACTTGCTGATACACCACGGCAATGATGAAGTAGAAAATTGAGAGACCGAGAAAGAGGCGGTAGTTGGATTTCATAGTCGGCTAGTGACCTTCAGTCTTAATGTGCGGGTAATGCAGATCAAAGGCTGGGCGCTCACTAGTAATTCGTGGCATCGATGTGAAGTTGTGGCGAGGTGGTGGACAAGAAGTTGCCCACTCCAAAGATGAGCCGTAACCCCATGGATCATCAACGCCAACAAGTGGAGACTTGCGAGTGATCCATACATTGATTGCAAATGGAATCATCGAGAGTGCCAATAAGAATGAACCGATGGTAGAAACGGTATTCATAAAGGTAAATCCATCGGTTGCTAAGTAATCTGCGTAGCGGCGTGGGAAGCCCTTGATACCGAGCCAATGTTGGATGAGGAATGTTAAGTGGAAACCAAAGAAGAGGGTCCAGAAGTGAATCTTGCCGAGGCGCTCATTAAGCATGCGACCGGTCATCTTTGGCCACCAGAAGTAGAAGCCACCGAACATCGCAAAGACCACGGTGCCAAAGAGCACGTAGTGGAAGTGAGCTACAACGAAGTAGGAAGCAGAGACTGCAAAATCAAGTGGCGGTGAAGCAAGAATAATTCCAGTGAGTCCACCGAGAAGGAATGTAATTAAGAATCCAACAACCCAGAGCATAGGGGTTTCAAAGGAAATCGAACCGCGCCACATAGTGCCGATCCAGTTGAAGAATTTCACACCGGTTGGTACACCGATGAGGAAAGTCATAAAGGAGAAGAAGGGCAAGAGCACTTGACCGGTTGCGAACAAGTGGTGGGCCCATACTGAGACAGAGAGCGCAGAGATTGCAATAGTTGCGGCGATCAAACCTTTGTAACCAAAGATTGGCTTGCGACTAAAGACTGGCAAAATTTCAGTTGCGATTCCGAAGAATGGCAGCGCCAAAATATAAACCTCGGGATGGCCGAAGAACCAGAAGAGATGCTGCCAGAGCATGGCTCCACCATTGGCGGGATCAAAGAGATGCGAACCAAAGATGCGATCTGATTCCAAACCAAGAAGTGCTGCAGCAAGTGGTGGGAAGGCGAGCAATACCAGAATCGAAGTGAGCAATACGTTCCAGGAGAAGATCGACATACGGAACATCGTCATACCAGGTGCGCGCATTGTGAAGATTGTTGTAATGAAGTTAACGCCACCAAGAATTGTGCCAAGGCCACTCAGTGCTAGACCCATTACCCATAGATCGCCACCAATACCTGGTGAATATTGTGAGTTAGCAAGTGGTGCATAAGCCGTCCAACCAAATGATGCGGCACCTCCTGGACTTAAGAAACCACCAAATGCCATAAGTCCGCCGAAGAGGAATAACCAATAGGACAACATGTTGAGGCGTGGGAATGCAACGTCTGCTGCGCCGATCTGTAGCGGCATAATTACGTTAGCAAAACCGACGAAGAGTGGCGTAGCAAACATCAGCAACATAATGGTGCCGTGCATTGTGAAAATCTGGTTGTACTGCTCGTTGCTCAAAAATTGCAGACCAGGACGTGCTAATTCAGTGCGAAGCAAAAGCGCGAGAACACCCGCGACCAAGAACCAGGCAAATGAAGTTCCAAGGTAGAGATAGCCGATTACCTTGTGATCGGTTGATGTCACAATCTTGACGAAGCTCTTGCCCTTATTTGTCGGCGCAGGACGTGCCGATTCGGTCACGATCGGACGAGTGGCATATGTGGTCATGACTGAACCGCCTTAAGGGTTTCTAGATAACTCTGGTATTCGGCAGGTGTGACAACTTTTACTTTAAATATCATCTGAGAGTGATTGCGTCCACAGAGAATGTTGCAACGTCCCGGAAATTCACCGAGCTTGTTAGCAGTGAATTCTAAATAGTTTGTAACGCCAGGCAGATTTTGAATTTGAATCATGAACGCTGGAATCCAGAAGCCATGCACCACATTGTCGGACGTCAGAGTAAAGCGAACCCGCTCCCCCTGTGGCAGATAGAGAGTTGGAGGTTGCGCAGGCGTTCCAGTAACAACGGCATCTTTGCCTGCTTCAGGATAGGCAAATTGCCACGACCACTGAATTCCCAGAACACCGATCTCATGTTTAACGGCTGCCGGCTGTGGTTTCGTAATTTTGTTCTCATCGATTGCAGTAAATCCAAAGAGAACCGCGACAATTACGAGAGGAATAAGTGTGTAAGCCAGCTCTACTGGAATGTTGTATTGAGTCTGCTTAGGAATTGCATCGCTCTTGCGGCGATGAAAAATAGCTGGATAGATAATGAGTGCGAGAGTTATTACACCGACTATGGCCGCGGTAAGCCACGCCCAGTTCCAGAGTGGAAGTGAAATGTCGTTCACACTTGAAACACCAGAATCGAAACCAAAGTTTGCCGACTTGCCACAACCGGAAAGTAGGAGCGCAAGCGCGCCAGCACCAAGCGCAAAAGCTGCGCGGATCGGCTTACGAGAAGGCATTGGCCAAGGATAGTGCTCCGACTTGGCTCTCAGTTCAGCCAGCGGTAGCGTTCAACGCGTGGTTCGTGTCACAGGAAATTTCCAGAATGAAGCGCCTCTGCATCCCGATGCTAGAGCGACGCTCCTCGATGCCATAGACCAGGGATGGAGTGATCCGCGCAAACTCCATCAAGTCAGCGCCAAGGCGAAAATCCTCAGAAACCACGCGATCGAAAGTATCGCAGCCGCACTCTCACTCGATCGCGATGAGATTGAAATCGTCGGTGAACCACTCCTTGGTTATCAGCTCTCCATCTCCGGCCTACTCAAAAGCGATACACCGTTCATTCATAGCGCAGTAGAACGTCGTGAAGTTATGGCGATTGCGCGAGCACATGGAAATTCCACGATGATCGGTATCGATGGTGTTGGTAAATTAGAAATTGGAAAAATCGCAGCCCTTGCACCAACTGCTAATTCTGTAATTTCACTGCAAGTTGCCAATGGTGAGACTGGTGTAATCCAACCGATCGAAGAGATTGTTGATTTGAGTAATGGCGCGATGATTGCATGTGACTACACCACAGCAGGTGTTGACCTACCACTTCCCTCCCGCTTTTCTACCGCGCTCTTTGATGCACGTAGCTGGCATGGGCCAGCAGGTGTGGGAGTTTTAGCGATTCGAGATAGTGCCAATTGGCGCAATCCATTGCCACACATCGGTGTTGCACGCACTCCTGGTTCGTCATCACTGCCCTTGCTACTGGCTGCAGCTGTTGCACTCGAGAGTTGGCATGGTGCACGCAAGCAAGATGCCAAGGCACTTCGCGCTTTGAACTCAACGCTTCGTGCCGGGATCACCAACGACATTACTGACGTCACAATCGCTGGAGATCTAGGTCAATCCCTGCCACATCTACTCTCGATTTCGATCGATAACATCGAAGGCGAAGAGCTCCTGCGCGAACTCGACAATGAGGGAATCCAAGTTGATGCCGGTTCTGCCTGTTCGGCCGATGACATCGAGCCAAGTCACGTTTTGCGCGCGATGGGCATTGCCACTGCGGGAAACATTCGAATTACCTTGCATCCAGAAACCACTGAATCTGAGATTGCAAATCTTGTAGCAAATATCAAGAGTGCGGTAGCAAAACTTCGCAGTTAGCGATCAAAGCCTGACTTAGCTAAATGTGCTCCAACTTCCTTTGCCGCATCGCCACCGTAAGCAGCAGTAAAGCGATCGAGAAATTCTGTTGCACTAAATCGATACTCCTGAGTGCCCTTGGTTTCGATGACATAAGTGGCAAGCATTGCGCCAACTTGTGCGCAGAGTTGATGTGAGAGTCCCCAAGAAAGTCCGGCGATAAAGCCAGAACGAAAGGCATCACCCACGCCAGTGGGATCAACTTTGCCCTTCTCTTGCGGCACTGTGATTGAAATAGTTGGTGCGCCTTTACTTTCAATGCGCGCGCCATCGCTGCCCATTGTGACAACGCGATATTTCACGCGATCGAGAATCTCGCTATCGCTCCAACCAGTCTTCTGAATCGCAATACCGAGTTCGTACTCATTCATAAATAGATACTTTGCGCCATCAATGAGTGCGCGAATTTTCTCACCATCGAGCCAAGCCAATTGCTGCGACGGATCGGCGATGATCGAGATTCCTAGTTGGTGGGCAACTTCGGTGTGACGAAGCATCGCCTCTGGGTCATCGGGTGAAACGATCAGTAGATCGATGCCACCGATTGCTTCGTGAATTGGGGCTAATTCAATTTCGCGCGCCTCCGATGTTGCACCCGGATAAAAGGATGCGATCTGATTCATTTCGCTATCGGTGGTCACCATAAAAATAGCGGTGTGCTGGTTTTGGGAGACTTTTACCTTTTCAGTATTTACTCCGTGGCGACTAAGCCATGCTTCGTAATCACTCCAGTCGGTTCCTGCCGCTGCAATAAGTACTGGATTGGCTCCTAATACGCCAAGACCAAATGCAATATTGGCGCCGGTTCCACCGCGATGAATAACTAAATCATCGACGAGAAATGAGAGCGAAATTTTATCAAGTGAGCCCGCGACCATTGAGTCGGTGAATTTGCCAGAAAATGTAAAGAGATGATCTCGACCGATTGATCCGGCAACGCCAATCTTCATGAAGAAGTGCGCTGAGTTTTAGTGGAACGAATCGCCACAAGCACAGGAGCCCTGTGCATTGGGGTTATCGATTGTGAAGCCTTGCTTCTCGATAGTGTCAACGAAATCGATAGTTGCACCAGAAAGGTATGGATCGCTCATCTTGTCGGTAATCACTTTGACGCTACCGAATTCACGGATGACATCGCCATCCATGTTGCGATCATCAAAGTAGAGCTGGTAGCGAAGGCCAGAGCAACCGCCTGGCTGAACAGCGACACGGAGATTGAGATCATCGCGACCTTCTTGTGCGAGTAGCGCGGCAACCTTGGTTGCAGCTACATCGGTAAGGGCGATGCCAGTATTTTGAGTGGTAGTTGTTTCGCTCATGTTCTCTCCTTATGTCGTTACAAGGATCATCCTACTCACTCGAAGTGTGAAGTGGCGCGTTGGAGCCACTTCGCGAGAGAATGAGCCATGGCACTAGCCGACCTACTACTCCTTGGCAGAGGCAGCGATCTCGCTTCCGAGCGCGGAGTTTCCTGTACCGGCGAACTGCCTGCCGCTAGTGATACCGACTTAGTTGCGCGGGCCACTGCAGCGCGAGCCGCGTTAGGTGATCGGGCTCTCATCTTGGGCCACCACTATCAACGCGATGAAGTCATCGATTTTGCAGACATCACTGGTGATTCTTTTAAATTGGCACAAGCTGCCGCAAATCAATCAAGTGCCGAATACATCTTCTTCTGCGGCGTTCACTTTATGGCCGAGAGTGCCGACATTCTTACTGGCGCACATCAGAAGGTAATCCTTCCTGATTTAGCTGCTGGTTGTTCGATGGCGGATATGGCAACGGCTAATCAAGTCAATGAATGCTGGCAACAACTAGAAAAAATTGGCATTGCTTCAAAGACTATTCCGGTCACTTACATGAACTCATCTGCTGCAATTAAGAGTTTCACCGGTGCGCACGGCGGAACAATCTGCACTTCATCTAATGCGCAACGTGCAATGAGTTGGGCATTTGAGCAGGGCGAGAAGATTCTCTTCCTCCCCGATCAACATTTAGGTCGCAATACTGCGGTGCTTTCACTCGGTCTCACACTCGAAGATTGCGTGCTCTGGAATCCATGGAAGCCAATGGGTGGTTTGACTGAAGAGCAATTGCGCAAAGCCAAAGTCATTCTCTGGCGCGGACATTGTTCGGTGCATGGTCGATTCACCATCGATACAGTGAATGAAGCGCGCGTGCGTATTCCTGGTGTGCAGATTCTGGTGCACCCTGAGTGCCAACATGAAGTGGTTGCAGCAGCAGATGTCGTTGGTTCAACTGAGGCGATTATTAAAACGGTTACCGAATCTGCCGCTGGATCAAAGTGGGCAGTTGGCACTGAACTTAATCTGGTGCAGCGTCTGGCACGAACTAACCCAGATAAAGAAGTTGTCTTTCTCGATAAGACGGTCTGCTACTGCTCCACAATGAATCGGATTGATTTGCCGCACCTTGTTTGGGCGATGGAGACGATTCTCGGTGGGCGCGTAGTCAATGAAATCCGCGTCAATGAAGAGGTTGCTAAGTTTTCCCGCATTGCACTTGATCGTATGTTGGCCCTTCCTAACCTATAGTTGCCGCCATGACTACTAGCCCTGAGAAGAAGAATCGCCCCACTCCTAAGCGCAAAGATTCCGAAGCAAAGCGCGCTGTCTCCTCCCTTGCGCCAACCACAAATAAGGAAGGCAAGAAGCGCGATCGTGATGCAGCTAGAGCCCGTCGCGCCGCATCACGAGTTGCTTACATGCGCGGTGATGAGAGCGCCCTTCCTGCGCGCGATCGTGGACCAGCCCGTCGCTTCGTTCGAAATTATGTAGATAGCAAACGCAGTGTTGGAGAATATTTCATTCCACTAATTTTTGTGGTCCTAATTCTCTCGCTCTTCCCAGTCCCTGCGGTACAAATTGTTGCGATTGCCTTTATGTATAGCGCCCTTGTGGCATCAGGTATCAATGGATTTCTATTGAGTCGCAAAATTCGCACTGAAGTGACTACGCGATTTCCTGGCACCTCAACAAAGGGCCTCGGAATGTATGGCTGGTTGCGTTCGACTCAGATGCGCAGATTGCGCGCACCTAAGCCACAAGTACAGCTAGGCGACAAACTTTAAGGACGTGGATTAGGGCTGGTTGTCTTTGATGGATCGGTCTCTGGCAAGTTACCAAGAGCCTTATCAATTGCAGCCATAGTCTGGGATGAAAGTTTCACACCAGATGCCTTCACATTCTCTTTCACCTGTTTTGGTGTTGATGCGCCCATGATTGCGGACGAAACACCAGGATTTTGAAGAACCCAGGCCACAGCCAATTGCGCCATGGTGAGACCTTCTGCATCAGCGATTGGCTTGAGCTTCTGCACGCCAGTCAAAACATCATCGCGTAACCAACGAGAAATCATTGCAGCGCCGCTCTTCTTATCGGTAGCGCGTGAACCAGCTGGAACTTTCTTACCTGGCAGATACTTGCCAGTCAGAATTCCTTGTGCGATTGGCGAGAAGACGATCTGACCGATGCCCTCTTTCTGTGAAAGCGGAAGAACTTCCTTATCGATTACACGCCAGAGCATTGAATAATTTGGTTGGCTCGAGATAAAGCGGTTGTAGCCGCGGGCATCTTGAATCTTGAGCGCTGCCGCGATTTGTGGTGCGGTCCACTCGGAGAAGCCGATGTAATTAACTTTGCCTTGACGAATCAAGTCATCGAATGCGCTGAGCGATTCTTCAAGTGGAGTCTCATAGTCATAGCGATGCATCATGTACAAATCGATGTGATCGGTGTTAAGGCGCTTCAAAGATGCGTTACAGGATTCCATGATGTGCTTGCGTGACAAACCGCGATCGTTCTTGCCTTCACCAGTTGGCCAGTAGACCTTTGTGAAGAGTTCGTAGGACTCGCGACGAACGCCTTTAAGTGCCTTTCCTAAAATAACTTCAGCTTTTGTGCCGGCATACACATCGGCAGTATCGAAGGTTGTAATTCCTGCATCGAGTGCGGCACGTACACATTTAAGCGCGGCATCTTGTTCTACTTGTGATCCATGTGTGACCCAGTTTCCATATGAAATTTCAGAGACATACATTCCTGAACTTCCTAGGCGGCGATACTCCATGGCTATCTCCTTCTGTCGCATCTCACTATGTGTCGTGAGAATCTGAACTGAGCCTATTTCCTGCGCGGTTGATTGCCAAGTTCAGGCAACTGTGGTTTGGTACCCACACAACTGAATATCCTCGTCAATGCAGGGGAAGCTGGTGAAATTCCAGCGCTGACCCGCAACCGTGAAGTAATAGCGCATACCTATTACTCAGTCGGATTACCTGGTGATGAGTGCTCGATACCACCCGCCGAGGATTGCGGGGCGATTCGTCCTAACGGGCTACCCGCCCTGTGAGCCTCCTTATATTTTTTAAGGAGTCACAGTGATTAAGAAAGTTCTTCTTGCAATAACACTTCTCTCAATAATTCCCATTACATCAGCCTCTGCTGCAGATAATGGCTATCGCTATTGGGGTTATTTTCAAGCTGCACCAAAAGCAACAACATGGACGATGGCGCAGACTGGCCCTTCGGTAAATGTGCCAGATGGTTCGGTAGAAGGTTGGGCCTTCACATTTAGCAGCGATGTTCTTACCAATGCTGCGCCACCAAAGACGCTTCCAAATTTTGCACAAGTATGTGGTGCAAAGAAGGCAATGTCAGGAATGAAGCGCATTGCAGTTGTTATTGATTTCGGTGCAAGTTATTTGGCACCAAAAGGTGAATCGCCAAAGAAATCTGTAAGTACTTGTGCGATGGTCCCAACCAATGCAGTGGGTTCGGAGATCCTGGCCAAGGTCGCAAAGCTGCGCGCAGCAAAGGGCTTGATCTGCGGCATCAATTCCTACCCTGCTAAAGAGTGTGGTGCACCAATCGATACACCAAAGCAATTGCAGAAGATGTAAATGAAGCAACTGCGCCACCCCTTTGCCTGGTGGATCTGGGCAATTGCACTCTCGATCGCGATCTGGCGGATTAATTCCATCGCCGTGGATCTGATCTTGATCGGCGCGCTCTGCGCGTTGGTGGCGCAGCGTGCTCCATTAACTCCCTGGCGAAATACCTTCTTCTGGTCACTTCGCATGGGCTTTATTGTGATTGTCATTCGCCTGGTAATTGGAGTTCTCATTGGTGTACCAATGCCCGGTACAACTATCTTCACTCTCCCCCAATTAGCTCTACCGAATTGGTTAGCGGGAATTCGCATCGGTGGGCCTGTGACAACTGAGCGATTGTTATCAACCTTCCACGAGAGTCTCACCTTCGCCGCAATCTTTGCTCTCATCGGAGCTGCAACATCGCTCTCACATCCGCGGCGATTGCTAAAGGTGCTTCCGATCTTTATCTATGAATTTGGCGTCACGATTGTCATTGCAACTACGGTTCTGCCACAGATTGTCGCCAGCATTTCTCGGATTCGTAATGCGCAGAAACTGCGCGGTGCAACAAAATCGCCACTGATGCAATGGCGCTCGATCGCACTTCCGGTATTAGAAGATGCACTCGCTCGATCTCTAGAACTTGCCGCTGCAATGGATAGTCGCGGCTTTGGCTTTCTCAAACAGCGCAGCTCCTACCGCGAAATCAAATGGCGCAGCTTTGATCTGCTCTTTGCATTGGCGACAATTCCGCTTCTTACATTTGGCTTGCATTCCACTCCCCTTGCAATTGGACTACTGCTTCTGGCTCTGGCTGCAACATTTGCCCTCACTGCAAATCGTGAGCAGGTGCGCACATGATTGAGTTCTCCAATGTCTCGCTGATTTATCCCAATGCAACAAAGACTGTCATTGAAGATCTCTCCTTCTCGGTTGCCGAAGGTGAATTTGTTTTAGTTATTGGCAGCACTGGTGTTGGCAAATCATCGCTCCTGCGACTGATCAATGGCTTAGTTCCACACCACACTGGTGGAATTCTCGGCGGTGACATCAGCGTCGACGGCTTATCTACTCGCACCGTAAAACCAGGTGGCCTCGCGCATTTAATTGGCATTGTCGGCCAGAACCCAGCCCATGGCTTTGTCGCAGATACCGTTGAAGAAGAGCTCGCATTCAGTATGGAAACGCTCAATGTCGCACCAGATGTGATGCGCAAGAGAATCGAGGAGATCCTCGATCTCTTAAGTCTTGCGCCTTTGCGTAATCGCTTAATTGCCACACTGAGCGGCGGCGAACAGCAACGCGTTGCAATAGGCGCAGCCCTTGTTATGCATCCCAAAGTCTTGGTTCTTGATGAACCAACTAGCGCGCTCGACCCCATTGCCGCAGAAGAAGTTCTCTCCATTCTTCAGCGCTTGGTGCATGACCTTTCACTCACCGTCATAATTTCCGAACATCGCTTGGAGCGTGTAATCCAATTTGTTGATCGCGTTATTTACATTGAAGGCGATGGCTCATCGCGCATCGGCACACCACAAGAGATCTTCAAGGACTCTCCTATCGCACCACCAATCGTTCATCTCTCTCGCGCACTCGGCCTGAAAGAAGTTGGCCTTACTGTGCGCCAAGTCCGACGTGAGACCGAAGAGCTGCGCACTTCGCTAAAGAGTCGGCCAGAAACCACACCGATCGTCGATGAAACTGAAGTTTTAAACATCAAAGATTTATCGGTTAACTACGATGGCAAGAAAGTAATTGAGAGACT
>Ga0209829_10003811_pt1 | contig 10874 bp, 7 predicted proteins | sample C_140205_EF_Meta_FD_187311 | JGI IMG/M metagenome (GOLD analysis project Ga0209829, IMG submission 187311) | Freshwater microbial communities from Lake Croche, Canada to study carbon cycling - C_140205_EF_MetaG (SPAdes) (version 2) | ecosystem: Environmental > Aquatic > Freshwater > Lake... | reverse complement strand
GGTCGACCTCACCGTCAAGACCGTCAAACCAACCTCGCTGGCCGAGATCAAGGCAGCGATGAAAAACGCTTCCGAGACCTACCTCAAGGGCATCCTCGAATACACCGAAGATGAAGTGGTTTCCAGCGACTTCATTCATCACAAGGCGTCCTCGATCTTCGACGGCAGCTCGTCCATCGAGCTGAACTCCACCTTCTTCAAGCTCGTCAGCTGGTATGACAACGAGTGGGGTTATTCCAACCGCGTCATCGACCTGCTCTCCGACGTGGTCAAAAAGGGGATCTAATCCTCGGTTTAACTGTGATTTAAAACTAACGGCGGCCCGCGAGGGTCGCCGTTTTTGCGGGCAGACAACGCGGGCTTCAGGCCATCTCGCTTCGCTCGGTTGTGGTTTCTAGTTTCCTATCTGGCGCCAGCAGGATTGGGCTTCCGCCCGCGCTCCGTTAATCTAAGACGATTCCTTCTTGAAATGAGTCCGCTCCCTGCCGAAGCTCAGCCCATGACCGCCCGTGCAGCCGCTCTCACCCTAGCCCGCCGCTTGATGGCGGCTGGCCACGAGGCGCTGTTTGCCGGTGGTTGTGTGCGCGACAAGTTGTTGGGACGCCAGCCGAAGGACTTTGATATTGCCACCTCCGCCCGTCCGGCCGAGGTGATCACACTCTTTCCGGGCTCCAACGAGGTCGGCTCCCACTTCGGCGTCGTCATCGCCAAATTCCGGGGCCATCATATCGAAATTGCCACCTTCCGCACTGATGGCAGCTACAAGGACCACCGCCGCCCAGACTCCGTCACCTTTGCTACTGCCCAAGAGGACGCCCAACGCCGCGATTTCACTATCAACGGTCTGTTTGAGCACCCGGAAACTAGCGAGGTGATTGATTTTGTCGGCGGCCTAGCCGATCTGCACGCCGGCATCCTGCGCGCCATCGGCGAACCCACCGCGCGCTTCCGCGAGGACGCTCTGCGCCTGCTGCGTGCCGTGCGCTTCAGTACCTGCCTCAGCATGCCGGTCGAAGCACACACTCGTGCGGCCTTGGCCGAGTGCGCGTACTTGTTAGATAAGATTTCACCAGAGCGGATTCGCGACGAGTTTTCAAAAATCCTGACGTCGTCGCGGCGTGCCGAGGGCGTGCAATTACTGGTGGATGCCGGGCTGATGCGTCACATTGTGCCGGAAGTGCTGGCGATGATCGGCTGTGAGCAACCCCCGCAATGGCATCCGGAAGGTGATGTATTCACCCACACCCGCATCATGCTCGAGATGCTCGCCCCGGACGCCCCGCTGGAATTGTGCCTCGCCGTGCTGCTCCACGACATCGCCAAGCCGCCCACCCAAACATTCGATGAGGCAGTCGGCCGCATCCGCTTCAACGGTCACGATGCCCTAGGTGCCACCATGGCCGAAACCATCCTCCGCCGCCTGCGTTATTCTAACGATATAATCGCCGCCGTGGTTCCAATGGTCGGCCGCCACATGCAATTCATGGCGGTGCAGCACATGCGCAAAGCCAAAGTGAAGCGCTTCATGGCCGCCGCAACCTTTTCGTTGGAAATGGAGTTGCACCGTCTCGACTGCGCCTCCTCCAATGGCTTTACCGACAACTACGAATTCCTGCAGGCCAAAGCCGCTGAATTTGCCTCGGAGCCCTTGATTCCGCCGCCGTTGCTCAGTGGACGCGACCTCATTCAACTGGGTATGGTACCTGGACCAGGCTTCAAGGACTTGCTGGAAGCCATCCAAACCGAACAACTCGAAGGCCGCCTCAATGACCGCGCTGACGCGCTCGCTTACCTCCAACAACTTCTCGATTCTAACTAAATAACCGATGCACCCCACCGCCCACACTGATCCGCTCAATGCCGCAATTCTAGCGGTTTCCGAGGACCTCATCGCCGGCTTTCAGCGCCAGCCGTTCCACGCCATCGCCGCCCAATCCGGGGTGCCGCTGGCCACGGTCATTGAGCGCATCCGCGCCATGTTGGAAGCCGGGGTGGTCCGCCGCGTCCGCCAGACGTTGCTCTCCACCAAGCTCGCCCACGGCGCACTGGTCGCGTGGAAAGTTCCCGAGCAAAAGCTCAACGCCGCCTTTGATTTCATGTCGCAGCAGGACCCGTTTTCCGGCCACGTGGTGATCCGCTCCACCGATGGCGAGGTTTCCGGTGCGGGCTATCGCCTGTGGACCACCCTCAAGGTGCCCGTCGGCGAGTCGCTCGATGACCATGCCAGTGCCCTGCTGCGTCTGACGGGTGCCACCGAGTACCTTCTGATGCCGGCCCGCGGGGTGTTTGCCCTTGGCGTCGGCCACGTCCGCCGCAAGACCCTCGAGCCCGGCGATAAGTCCGAGCAACCTGCAGTCATGATGACGACTACTGCGGTGGATCTAACACCTGAAGAGTGGCGCGTATTGCTCGCGCTTAAGGAAGAGCTCACGCTTGATGAAGTGGTGGAAAATCCGTGGCTCGGGCGTGCGGCGCTGGCGGGTGTGTCGCTCGAGCGGTTTTGCGAGGTGGCCGAAACTCTTAATGCAAAAAAGGTCATTGGGCGATTTTCCACCTTCCTCGAACATGTGAAACCCTCCGCCAGCGGCGAACGAGTTACCCGTTTCAACGGCTTGTTCCACTGGGCAGTGCCCGCGGGCCGCGAAATCGAAGGGGGCGCCGAGGTTGGCCGGCACTTCTGCATGACCCATTGTTATTGGCGCGAAGGCGGCCCGCAGTTTGGCAACGTCAACATCATGGGGGTGGTCCACGGCACCGAACAGCAGCGGGTGTTAGAACACAAGGCCGCCATCGACCGGCATCTGGCCGCCATCGGCATGCCGGTGTCCTACACCAACGTGTTCTGGGGTGGTCGCTCGGAAATCAAACCCTCGGAAATCTCCCCCAAGGTCTATGCCGAATGGCATGCGCAACAATTATTGTCGCAAGGCGTCTGAGATGTGTTGTAGCGGCGCTCTGTGAGCGCCGATGTGAATGGGATGGCGCTTGTCGGATATGCGGTGCATTGGCTGTCCATGGGTAGCGGCGGTCATAGAGGCGCCGCTACAAGGCGGGGACGCGGTTTGCCTCAAGTAAGCCATCACCGCCGCCTCACCCGAGTTGCTCCAGCAACAGCTTGAGGATTTTGCGGGCGGAGTCCGGGATGACGGTGCCGGGGCCGAAGATGGCGGCGGCACCGTTTTGATAGAGGAAGTCGTAGTCCTGGGCGGGGATGACGCCACCACAGACGACCATGATATCATCGCGGCCGAGTTGCTTGAGGGCGGCGATGAGTTGTGGCAGCAGAGTTTTGTGACCGGCGGCCAGCGAACTCATGGCAACCACATGCACATCGTTTTCCACGGCTTGCTTGGCGGTTTCCTCGGGCGTCTGAAAGAGCGGGCCGATGTCTACGTCGAAGCCCATGTCGGCATAGGCGGTGGAAACCACCTTGGCACCGCGATCGTGGCCGTCCTGGCCCATCTTGGCGACCATGAGGCGCGGGCGGCGCCCTTCGAGCGCCTCGAATTGTTTAATGAGGTCGGTGATGTCTGACATATCTCCTTGGTTGCTGAATTCCTTGCCATAGACGCCGGAAATGGTCCGGATGACGGCTTTGTAACGGCCGAAATGCTTTTCCATGGCATCGGATATTTCGCCGAGTGAGGCGCGTGCCTGAGCGGCTTCGATGGCCAGCGCTAGCAAGTTGCCCGGCCCGCCGCCGGCGCAATCGCTCAGGGCCGTTAGAGTAACTTGGCAGCGCGATTCATCGCGTTGGGCGCGGAGTTTTCGCAGGCGCTCGATTTGGGCCAGGCGCACCGCGGTGTTGTCCACGTTGAGGATTTCGATCGGGGCTTCCTGGGCGAGTCGGTACTTGTTAACGCCGACGATGGTTTCCGCTCCGGAGTCGATGCGCGCCTGGCGGCGGGCGGAGGCCTCCTCGATGCGCATTTTGGGGATGCCGGCCTCGACGGCTTTGGACATGCCACCGAGTTCTTGTGCTTCCATGATGTGGGCCCAAGCCTTGTGGATCAGTGCGTCGGTTAGTGCCTCGAGATAATAGGAACCACCCCAAGGGTCGATGACCCGGCAGATAGAAGTTTCGTCCTGGAGGAAAATCTGAGTGTTGCGAGCAATGCGCGCTGAAAAATCGGTGGGCAGTGCGATGGCCTCATCCAGCGCGTTGGTGTGCAGCGACTGGGTGTGGCCGAGGGTGGCGGCCATTGCCTCGATGCAGGTGCGCGAGATGTTGTTGAACGGGTCCTGTTCGGTTAGGCTCCAGCCGGACGTTTGCGAGTGGGTGCGCAGGGCGAGGGACTTGGGATTTTTCGGGTTGAACGTCTTGACGATCTTGGCCCACAGCACGCGGGCGGCGCGCATTTTCGCCACCTCCATGAAGTGGTTTTTTCCCTGGGCCCAGAAAAATGACAGGCGCGGGGCGAAGGCGTCGATGTCGATGCCTGCGGCGATGCCGGTGCGGAGGTATTCCCAGCCGTCGGCTAGGGTGTAGGCCATTTCGAGGTCGGCGGTGGCGCCGGCTTCTTGCATGTGATAGCCGGAGATGGAAATCGAGTTGAACTTGGGCATTTTCAGCGAGGTGAACTCGAAGATGTCGGCGATGATCTTCATCGACGGACCAGGCGGATAGATATAGGTGTTGCGCACCATGTACTCCTTCAAAATGTCATTCTGGATGGTGCCGGCGAGTTGTTCGAGGGTGGCGCCATGTTCCAGTGCGGTGACGATGTAAAACGCGAGGATGGGCAACACCGCGCCGTTCATAGTCATCGAGACGGACACCTTGTCGAGCGGGATGCTGTCGAAGAGCACCTTCATGTCGAGGATCGAGTCGATGGCCACGCCGGCCTTGCCGACATCGCCGACGACGCGCGGATGGTCCGAATCATAGCCGCGATGGGTCGCGAGGTCGAACGCAACGGAGAGACCTTTTTGGCCGGAGGCTAGGTTGCGTCGATAGAACGCGTTGCTTTCCTCAGCGGTCGAGAAGCCCGCATACTGACGGATCGTCCACGGCTGGAAGCAATACATCGTAGCGTACGGGCCACGCAGGAACGGCGCGATGCCGGCCTGGTATTTGAGGTGCTCCATGCCCGCGGTGTCGGCCTCGGTGTAGAGCGGCTTGACCGGGATTTGTTCCATGGTGTCCCACACGATTTTGTCGATGGGCTGGCCCAGTTCGGCCTCGAGGGACTGGCACCACTCGGCGTAGCTGAGGTCGGCCGCTGGGGCGGAGTAGTGGATGGCTGCGAAATTCGGGCGACTCATAGGAAGAGAAAGCTGAGATGCTGAAACACTGAAAAGCTGAAAAAGATGCAAGACTTCAAGACGCAAGACGCAAGAGAAGAGCAAGCATGGGGTGGAGTGATTAGTGGCTGGTGAGAAGTGGAAGGAGCAGCAAAGACATGCAATGGGACGTCGAGGGCAGGTGAAGAGTGGGCATTCTTGTCTTGCGTCTTGTGTCTTGTGTCTTGTGTCTTGTGTCTTGTGTCTTGTGTCTTGTGTCTTGTGTCTTGTGTCTTGCAGTCTTGTGTCTTAGAGCACGCCCGCCTTGGAGAGGAGTTGGCGATTGAGTTCGTAATTGTTGGAGCGGACGTTGACGAAGTGGTCGACCCCGGAGGCACGCCAGTCGGCCTCATGATCACCGGGAGCGCCCGCAACCAGTAACATGAGATCCGCTCGGGCGGCCTTGATCGCGGTGGCGAGGGGTACGACTGCATCCAGATAGGTAACATCGTCGGAGGTGATCACGGCAATGCACGACGTGCTGGCTGCAGCAGCTTGGGCGGCGTCGGCCACGGTGGCGAAGTCGCGGCTGCCATCCACCGCAAAGCCGCCGGCCTCGAAGAACGAGGCGGTCCAGTCAGCGCGCAGGCGGTAGCGGCCGGACGGGCCGAGATTGAGTTGGAGGATAGAGGGGGGCGATCCGGTGGTTAGGGCGAAGGCGGCGGAGGCATCGCGCAACGCTTCGTATTCCTCGGCGGCACGGCGCTGGGGGATGGGCGTGATGGTTAGAGCGGGACCCGACGGCGGTTGGATGCCGCAGCCGGCGGCGAGGTCGGCGGTGGTGGCGCCGTCGAGCGCTGCGGCGATGGCTTCGGCGACCAGCGGGGCACTGCTAGATGAAGCCTGCGGTTGGAAGCCGCAACCCCTTGCTGGAGCGGCTGGCGCGTGGGGGGCGGTGAGGGTTGGGGGGGTGAGTTTCTGGCCCTTGAGATCGGGATACATATTGCAGCCGACGAGCTTATCTTTGCGGCGGCGGATGTTCTGTAGCTTGGCGTTGCACACCGCCGCAACGGCAGCCTGGATGCTGCCGCTTTCGAGCCCGGCGAGCATGCCGCCCTGGGCCTCAACCTCTTGAAAAATCGTCCAACTTTTGGCGGCCACCTGGTCGGTGAGCCATTCGATGTAGTTCGAGCCGCCGGCCGGATCGATGACGCGGTCCAGCCCGCATTCCTCGCGCAGGATGATATGGATGTTGCGGGCAATGCGCCGGGAGAACTCGTCGCCCCCGCCGACGAGTTCATCGTAGGGGCCGATGTGCAGACTGTTCACCCCAGCGACCACCGCAGCAAACGCTTCGGCGGTGACGCGCAACATGTTGGTGTGGGCGTCGTAGGTGGTTTTATTCCAGCGCGAGGTGCTGGCATGGATGTGGATGGTCGGATGGGTGACGCCATAGGCAGAGGCGACCTTGCTGACGAGCCAGCGGGCGGCGCGCAGTTTGGCGATTTCCATGAAATAGTCCGAGCCGACGGCGAGGCACAGGCGGACGTGTTGGAAGGCGGTGGCCGGAGCGATGCCGCGGGTTTGCAGTGCGTCGATATAACTAACGACGGTTGCGATGGCATAGCCGAGTTCCTGGGTGGCGGAGGCGCCGCCGTTATGATAGACATCGCCATGGACAGCGATGGTCTGGATGTGGGGGGCCTTGGCAGAGGCAAAGCCGGTGAGTGCAGCTAGGTGGTCGAGGCGCAGGTCCAGGCCAGCATCCAAGCTGCCGTAGCGGGCTAGATCGCCGAGTGGATCATTAGCGAAACAGCCGCGCATGGTGTTTAGATCGAGGTTGTGCTGTTGGGCAGCGGCAAAAACCAGAGCCGCGACGGGGATGGTGTCGGATCCGGCGCGCCAGAATGTGGAGATGATGCTGAGGTCGATATCGGCGAAAGCGGTTTGAAGGGATGAGAGGTTTTTTAGGGCTAGGCCGGAGGACGAGACACTGGCCGGCTGATGCCGGCGCTTCGCAATAGGGATATTGAGTTCGGTCTGGCCGCCGCGGAGGCCCTCGAGGGCGAGTTGGTTGAACTTGGCGGGGCAGCGGGTGATGAGCGTTTGGGAAATTTCCCAGCCGGTCTTGAGGAAGCCGCCGCGCTGGCTGGCGCGCACCTGAGAACCGGAGCCCGGGAGGTGGTGGCGGTGTTCGAGATTGGCGATATCTTCGCTGCGATAGATCGGCTGGATCGTGATATCTTCGTAGGTCTTGCTGACAAGAATTTTTTCAAACGCGGCACCTTTAAGCAGCGCCTCTGCGGCTCGATGCCATTGTTTGTAGGTGTGCTCGGGAAACTCCGCGAGCAGCGGTTCAGCGTGGGCGGGCGTTGGCATGATGGGAGGGGAGACGCAAGACACAAGACTTCAAGACGCAAGAGAAGAACGTGTTATGCGCCGGCTGTGGGTGATTGGTGATTAGTTATCAGATTTCAGATTTTGATAAATTCGGCGGCGGGCGGCTGCCGCGCCATGATTAGAACTTGGCGTCGTGCATGTCGCCACTCTGTAGGAATGCCTCATGGAAGGCAAAGGCGGAGCGGAACGATTGCGGGGTGTGGCCGTTTTCGGTGAGCTTGAAGTAGTTCCAGAGTAAGTCCCTGTAGGACGGATCCACGCAGTTGCTGATGATGGCGGTGGCGCGTTCGCGGGGATCCTTGCCGCGTAGGTCGGCCACGCCGTGTTCGGTAATGAGTACCTGCACCGAGTGTTCGCTGTGGTCCATGTGAGAGCACATCGGCACGATGGCCGAGATGTTGCCCCCCTTGGCAGTGGAGGGGCAGGTGAAAATCGAGATATAGGCGTTGCGGGTGAAGTCGCCAGAGCCGCCGATGCCGTTCATCATCTTCTGGCCTAACACATGAGTGCTATTAATGTTTCCGAAGATATCTGCTTCCAAGGCAGTGTTGATCGAGACGATGCCGAGGCGGCGGACGATTTCCGGGTTGTTGGTAATTTCCTGGGGCCGCAGCAGCATGCGGCCGCGGTAGCTTTCGAGGTTGTCATATACTCCTTGCAGCACGGCATTGCTGAGGGTGAGGGAAGCCCCGCTAACAAAACTGCAGCGGTCCTGTTGGAGAAGATAGATGACTGAATCCTGGATCACCTCGGTGTACATCTGGAAGCGCGGGATTTCAGGATGTGCGCCCATGGCGCTGAGTACCGCGTTGGCGACGTTGCCGACGCCGGATTGGATTGGCAGAAAGGCTTTTGGGATATGGCCGTTGCGCAATTCGGCGGCGAGAAACTCCGCCACATGCTCACCGATACGGGTCGTGATTTCGGTAACAGGGGTGAATTCCTTCACTTCGTCCTGACAATGGGACTCAACGATGCCAACAATTTTTTTAGGATCGACCCAGACGCGCTTCGTGCCGATGCGGTCATCGGCACTGCAGATGGGGATGGGGCGGCGGTGGGGTGGGGACTTTGGCTCGTAAATATCGTGGAAGCCTAGCAGTTCCTTGGGTTGGCAGCTATTGAGTTCGATGAGAATGCGTTTGGCCTGAGTGAGAAAAGTTGGGGCCGCTCCGACGCTGGTGGTCAGCAGGATTTTACCGTCCACCGAGACATCGGCAGCTTCTACGATGGCCCAGTCGAGCTCGCCGAGGAACCCGTAGCGGACGTATTGGGGTAAGAGCGACAGGTGCATGTCGAAGAAATGCGTCTTGCCGGCGTTGATGCTGTCGCGCAGGTCCTTGTTGGACTGATAGGGAGTGCGGAATTTTATGGCATCGGCCATGGCCAGTTCACCGTCAAGCGAGGGACCTGTGGAGGCGCCGGTGATGACGCCGACTTTGAATGGGTGTCCTGCAGCGTGTTGGATGCGGGCTTTGGCGGCGATAGCGGTGGGGATGACTTTAGCAGCGCCCGCGGGAGTGAATCCGCTGAAGCCGATGATTTCGTCGTGGTGGACGAGGGCGCCCGCTTCCTCGGCAGAGAGCATGGGGTAGGTGCGTTGCATAGGGATGGAGAAGAAGTGTAGAGTAAATTTTGTTAGGTTGGTAGCGGCAGTGATTGCACTATAAATCCTCCAATAAAAACACGAGTAGCAAGTCGCGAGTGGCTCCCATGTAGGCATTTGCGCGACCCTGCGCCAGTTAAGTAGTTGGGTAGGGTCGCCTGTGCTGGGGCATCAGGCCAGCGTGTAGAGCGGTTGGCCCTCATCGACCGCGTCGCCAGGGCTGACGTGAATGGCGGTGACTGTGCCATCGGTGGGGGCGCTGATGGCGGTGTACATTTTCATTGCTTCCAGGGTCATGAGCGTGTCGCCGGCTTTGACTACGGCACCGATTTGGGTGTTGACGGCCTTGACGATGCCGGCGAGGGGGCTGATGACATCGCCCGCAGCGGTGGCGGCTTTGGGGGCGGCGGTAGGCCGTACGATGGGGGTGGCGGCGGCGGAGCCAACGGGTTTGGTCACGGCTGTGGCAAGGGGGCTGCCGGCGTCGTCCGGAGCGTCGAAGCGCTCGACGATGACCTCGTAGGTTTTGCCTTCGACGGTGATGCGGAGATGTTTCATGTGTGTAGAGGGAGGCGGGGTCGGTTGGTTAGCACAATTAGCGGATGTGGTGAGAAGATAGTATGGCCTGACGGCCGACTTTTTCCCAAGAGGAATCCTGAGGCTTGATCGAGATGATTTTGTGTTTCTCATCAACAATGGTTTGGACGGCGGCGGCAATCACCGCAATGATCGCTGCCGAGATGGCGCCTTCGGTGCTGGCGCCAAGCGCTTCCGCCACTGGCAATGGCGTAGGCACAGGCGTGACGCGAACCGGCAGGCTGGCCGGCACGGCCGGGGGAGCAGGGCGCCTGAGCAGATAGGAGAGGAGGCAGAAGCCGCTCCAAGCGAGCGAAGCGATGATGACGAGCGTGCCGACGTAGTACGCCAAGCTATTAAAGATGCCGGCAAGAGTGACGGCCATGATTGGAGCTAACAAGTTCTGGGGTTGCATTTTATATTAGAGTGGGATGTTGCCGTGTTTTTTTGGCGGGCGGCTTTCGCGCTTGTTCATGATGCCGCGGAAGGCCAGTGCCAAAGTGGAGCGGGTTACGGCCGGGTCGATGACGTCGGTGATCAAGCCATTGCTGGCTGCCTGATAGGGTGAGGAGAATTTTTCGCTGTAGGCATGGCGCAGTTCCAGTTCGAGGTTTTTGGGATCGAGGGCTTCTTCGAGTTCTTTTTTGTAGAGGACTTTCATGGCACCTTGTGCGCCCATCACGGCGATTTCTGCAGTGGGCCAAGCGAACACAAAGTCTGCGCCAAGATCTGTGGGGCACATGGCTAGATAGGCGCCGCCGTAGGCTTTGCGGCAGATGAGCGTGATTTTTGGGACCGTGCTCGAGGCCCAGGCGAACAACATCTTGGCACCATGGCGGATGATGCCGCCGCGTTCCTGGGCCAAGCCGGGCATGAAGCCGGGCACATCGACCATCGAAAGAATAGGAATCGAGTAGATATTGCATACGCGGATGAAGCGCGCGGCCTTGTCGGACGCGTCGATATCGATGCAGCCGGCCTTGACGGTGGGTTGGTTGGCGACGATGCCGATGACGAGGCCTTCGAGGCGGGCGAAGCCGACGAGGATGTTGGGGGCGAAATCGGGCAT
>Ga0209829_10003810_pt1 | contig 10875 bp, 12 predicted proteins | sample C_140205_EF_Meta_FD_187311 | JGI IMG/M metagenome (GOLD analysis project Ga0209829, IMG submission 187311) | Freshwater microbial communities from Lake Croche, Canada to study carbon cycling - C_140205_EF_MetaG (SPAdes) (version 2) | ecosystem: Environmental > Aquatic > Freshwater > Lake... | reverse complement strand
TCTCCATCGCGCAGGCCTCGGTCACCGGTCACGGCACCAACGTGATCCAGGGCCTCGCCATCTCGCTGGAATCGACCGCGCTTCCCGCCATGGTGATTGTGGGCGGCATCCTGTCCACCTATCAGCTGGCGGGCCTCTACGGCACGGCCATCGCGGTGACAACCATGCTGGGTCTGGCGGGCATCATCGTCGCGCTCGACGCCTTCGGTCCGGTGACGGATAATGCAGGCGGCATCGCGGAAATGGCGGGCCTGCCGAAGGAAGTGCGCCAGTCGACCGACGCGCTCGACGCGGTGGGCAATACGACGAAGGCCGTCACCAAGGGCTATGCCATCGGCTCCGCCGGTCTGGGCGCCCTGGTGCTCTTCGCCGCCTATACGAACGACCTGCAAGCCTTCGTGGATGCGGGCCGTCCCTACTTCAAGGATGTCGGCAAGGTCTCCTTCGACCTGGCCAATCCTTATGTGGTGGCGGGCCTGATCTTCGGCGGCCTCATCCCCTATCTGTTCGGCGGCATCGCCATGACGGCTGTGGGCCGCGCTGCGGGTTCCGTGGTGGAAGAAGTGCGTCGTCAGTTCAAGGAAAAGCCCGGCATCATGAACGGCACCGAGCGTCCCGACTATGGCCGTGCTGTGGACATGCTCACCCGCGCCGCCATCCGCGAGATGATTATCCCCTCCATGCTGCCCGTGCTTGCGCCGCTCGTCGCCTATTTCGGCGTGCTGCTCATCTCTGGGTCCAAGGCCTCGGCCTTCGCGGCTCTGGGCGCCTCGCTGCTGGGTGTGATCGTCAATGGCCTCTTCGTCGCGATCTCCATGACTTCGGGCGGCGGCGCCTGGGACAACGCCAAGAAGAGCTTCGAGGACGGCTTCATCGACAAGGACGGCGTGAAGCATCTCAAGGGCAGCGACGCCCACAAGGCGTCCGTCACCGGCGACACCGTCGGCGACCCCTACAAGGACACCGCTGGCCCCGCCGTGAACCCGGCGATCAAGATCACCAACATCGTGGCCCTGTTGCTGCTGGCTGTGCTGGCGCACTGAGGTCTGGTGGTTGAATGAGACCGGAAAAGGGCGGGGGAGACCTCGCCCTTTTTTGTGCGATTGGGTAGGCGCAGCGACGAGCTTGTGTTACATGAAAATTACATGCGGCTCTCGAATGAGTGACCGTTCTCCGCCGCAAGGCGGACACTGCCGGGGGAGTTCCGAAAGGGGCTCCCTCAGGTTTTTGGGATGGGTCGCGCGTCAAGAAAAGCGCGCAAAATCTCCTCCAGCGACGCCTCCAGCCGCTCATAGAGCAGCGTCCTGAAGGCGTCGTCCCCGCCGCCAGCCTGCGCCTCGTTCAGGGCGGCGATGTAGCGAGGCCGGTCTTCCGGGCGCACGGGCACGGGGGGATAGCCTCCCCGGATCAGCACCAGATTCATGAGCAATCGCGCCGTGCGGCCATTGCCATCGTTGAAGGGGTGGATCTCGACAAGACGTCGATGCGCGGCGAAAGCAGTCTGCGGCGTCATGGGCGCAGCAGCTAGCCAGGCGGCGAAATCATCCATCAGCGGACGCAGTTCCGCCGGAGACGGAAAGGTGTGACGCCCCTTGTCCGTCAGCAAATAACGCCCCTGATCGGCATATTGCCCTGCGATGTCGGGGTTTGAACGCAACATCACAAGACGGTGCAGATTGCGAATATCCATTTGCGACAGGGGCGCAGGCGCGCCCGCCAGTTCGCGCACATAGCGAATGGCGTCGAAATGATCGAGGGCTTCAAGGTGGTCGCGCAGGGGTTTGCCAGCAATGGTGACGCCCTGTTCAATCACCATCGTGGTCTCGACCGCCGTCAGGGTGTTCCCCTCGATGGCGTTTGACGTATAGGTCAGCTCAAGGTCCTGCGAATGATCGAAATTGGCCACGCTCCGCCATGCGTCGCGCCTGACCTGATCAAGCACGGCCTTTTTCGCGGCGATGCGTGCGAGCAGTTCGTCCATGGGAGGGATGATATAATTTAGGGGAGGCTTCCGCAAGAAAGTGAACTATCTTTGCTCGCCAACCACTGAACCCGAGTCCCCACCCCATGCGCCTGGCCCATGCCGCCTGCCTGCTCCTCGCCTTCCTCGCCTCGCCCCTCCACGCCCAGACCGAGCCCTCGATCGCCACCGTCCAGAGCGGCGGCGTGCAGGCTGCGCTTATCAAGCCATCCAAGCCCATCGGGTCCATCATCCTGCTGGCGGGCGGGGATGGGCGGATCGGGGTGGGGGAGGGCGGCGCCATCGCCCGGCAGGGCAACCAACTCGTGCGCACGCGCATGGCCTATGCCCGCAAGGGCTTCGCCGTTCTGGTCCCGGATCGCGGCTATGATCTGGCCGCGCTTGTCGAGCTGATGAAGACTGTGAAACGCCCCGTCACGGTGGTGGGGACGTCGCGCGGCTCCCAATGGGCGGCGGAGGGGATCGCCGCTGGCGCGAGGCCCGACAAGCTGGTCCTCACCTCGGCCTTCCTGAGCGAGGCCTCCGCAGGCGAGCCACCCGGCAACCGGCGCCGCCGGGACGAGGGCAACGCCATCTCCTTGCTGGGCAGCCCCTCGTTGTTGCCGCCTACGCTTGTCGTGCACCACCGGCAGGACACATGCTGGCTGACCGCGCCCGCAGGCGTCGCTCCCTTTCTCGCCTGGGCCAAGGGCAAGGCGAAGGTCACATGGCTGGATGGGGGCGAGGAAAATGGCGACCCTTGCGAAGCCAAGGGCCACCATGGATTTGCTGGCATCGACCAGAAGGTGGTCGAGGCGGTCGCGGGTTTCGCCCGATAGCGCGAGGAAAAGGGCGTGTAAAGACCCTGCCCTTAGCGCCAGTTTGTAATTACCGTTACGGCCGCATGCCCTGCCGCTTCATGCAGGACGAATAGAGCGACATGCGCCTTTGCTGCACGGAATTGTCGTCGCCGAGTCTGGGCGCCTGCGCCTGAGCCTTGTTGACGCACATGGTCACAACCTGGTTGCGGCTCATTTGCCGCGCGGCGAAGGCGGGCGTGACCGCGAGCATGGTCAGTCCTGTAACAGCGGCGGCGAGGGTCAGTCTGGCGATCATGTTCGTCTCCCAGGGGGAAGTAGAAGACAGAACAGCCTGTCTTCTTCGAACGCGAATGATCGCGTCAGATAGGAAACCGAAGCAATTCAACCGTTTGGCTTGCCGTATCCGCCCTATGGCCGAGGTGGCGAGGGGGCCATGACAAAAAAGCGCCCCGGGGAGGGCGCTTTTGCGACTGGTTGTCTGACAGGAGGGTCGCTTCAGAACCTCAGCAGGTTCTTCATGGCGCCGGCGATGAAGGAAGACTCGGCGCCCGCCGTCGGCGTGGTGCGGGAGATGAAGTCGAAGACCTGCCCATCCTGCAAACCATAGTTGGCGATGCGCTCGACCTTCTTTTTCTTGTCGAAATAGACGGCGAAGATACGCTGCTCGACGATGCTGGGCTGCTGGAAGGCCAGCGTCTGGGATGTCTTCTGAGAGATATAGTACCAGGCCGCTCCGCCGACCGTGGAAGTGGTCGAGGGGGTTCCCAGCACCACCAGCACCTGTTCGGCAGAGGAGCCCATCTTCACCTGTTCGAGCAGGCGCTCGTCCGCCACATAGCCATGTTGCAAATCGCCATCATAGCCGACGCAACCGGCAAGCGACAGCGACAGGGCGGCCGCAAGAGCCAGTTTCGCAACCAGATTGCCGCGCATTCCTGCGACGCTGCTGCTGGACTTCCGCATGATCAACTCCGACCCTGAGACGCGTCCCGTGAGTGAACGGGGACTGAAAGGCCCTGCCAAGGCAGGATTTTGCTTGCAACCGGCAGCCACGATGCCTAACCCCCGTGGCATGGATTTGCAAGGGTGAGGCGCCAAGGGCGCGCTTGCGGAGGCAAGACAATGATTTTCGCCATGTTCCGACGTTCCGGCAACGAAAAGGTGATCGACCGGCTTCACGGCGATATCGTGGCGGCGGTGCGGCAACCCGCGCTTTATGCCGATTATGGTGTGGAAGACACATTCGAGGGGCGGTTCGAACTGCTGACCCTTTGCGCCACTTTGCTGGTGCGTCGTCTGGCGCTGCTGCCCTCGCCCGCACCCGAGGTCGCGCAGGAGCTGACCGACCGCATTTTCAGCGAACTCGACGCCGCCATGCGCGAGAAGGGGGTGGGCGATCTGGCGGTCCCCAAACGCATCAAGAAATTCGCCGCCGCCTTTCTGGGGCGCAGGAACGCCTATGAGGCGGCCCTCGGGGCGGCTTCGCAGGACCAGCTGGCGGCCGCCCTCGCACGCAATGTCTATGGCCTTGACCCTGCGGAAGGCACGGACGGGGCCGCACGGCTCGCACGATACGCGCTGGCCACGCAGGACGCCCTGGCGGCGGCGCCCCTCGAAACCTTCCTGAAGGGCTCTGCGCCCTTTCCCAAGGCAGAGACGATCGGATAGGAGAGAGGCATGAAAATTCGCCGCCCCAAATCAGCCGCTTCCAAACCGTCCCCCGCCAGGCAGGCGCCAAGGACCAATGACCGCGATCCCGTCCATGTGGGGGGCGCCATGACGGCGCCGTCCGGGCCCTTCTCCCGCCAGATCGACGTGGCCCAGGCCGAAGACAAGGCCTACAGAGCGACGGTCACCGCCACCGAGGCTGAATGCGCCGATCTCGCCCTGCAGGTTGGTCTGCCCGCCATCGCCGCGCTCAGCGCCAAATTCGAGGTGAACTCCGCAGGGCGCGGTCGTTTCGAGGTCAAGGGCGAGGTCAAGGCGCGGGTCACCCAGATCTGCGTCGTCAGCCTCGATCCCTTCGAAAGCGACGTGGTTCAGTCGGTGCAGGTGACCTTCGCCTCGCCCCGGGACGTGGAACAGGCGGAAGCCGCCTACGCAAAACGCCATGAAGAGGACCCGGACGCGGAGGATATCCCCGAGCCGCCAGACCCCATCTACAACGGCCAGATCGACCTTGGCCTTCTCGCCGCCGAGCAGCTGGTGCTGGCGCTGGATCCCTATCCCCGCAAAGACGGGGCGGAATTCGCGGCGGAATTTGTCCAAGTCGAGGATATTGCGGAGGTTTCCCCTTTCGCCGCCCTCGCGAAGCTAAAAAGCGGGCCAGCCGAAAGCTAGCCTCATCGCAGCATTGCGTTCACCGCGTGAACGGTTATTGTCCGCCACCCCGGCGTCGGCGATCCTCGCTGCTCGTCATGGAGTCTCCCGGTAATGAAGCCCCAGGTCAGGATAGCCCTCGACGCCATGGGCGGCGACAATGGCCCTTCAGTGGTCATCCCCGGCGCGGCTCATGCGTTGAGCCGCAGGGCGGACATCAGCTTTCTGATGTATGGCGACGAGAAGGTGATCGGGCCGCTCCTCGCCCTGCATCCGGCGCTGCAAGCTGTGACCACCCTTGTCCATACGGATGTATGGGTGAAGATGGGCGACAAGCCTAGCCAGGCGCTGCGGCACGGGCGGCGCATTTCCTCCATGTGGCTGGCGCTAGAGGCGGTGAAGAAGGGCGAAGCCGATGTGGCGGTTTCGGCTGGTAATACGGGCGCACTGATGGCCATGGCGAAATTCTGCCTGCGCACCATGGCCCATATCGACCGTCCCGCCATCGCCGGCATCTGGCCGACCCTGCGCGGCGATTCCATCGTGCTCGACGTGGGCGCCAGCATTGGCGGCGACGCGCAGCATTATGTCGATCTCTCCGTCATGGGCGCCGCCATGGCCAGCATCGTCTTTGGCGTGGCGCGCCCCACGGTGGGCCTGCTGAATGTGGGCGTCGAGGAGATCAAGGGCATCGAAGAGGTGAAGGCGGCGGCGCGGATGTTGCGGGAGGCCGATCTTCCGAGCCTGACCTATCACGGCTTCGTTGAAGGCGACGACATCGGCAAGGGCGTGGTCGATGTGGTGGTGACCGAAGGCTTCACCGGCAATATCGCCCTGAAGACCGCCGAAGGCACCGCCCGGCAGTTGGCGACTGTGCTGCGCGAAGCGATTCAGGCGAGCTTCATGGCGCGAATCGGGTATCTTTTCGCCAAGAGCGCATTCGACGCTCTGAAAGCCAAGATGGATCCGCGCCGCGCCAATGGCGGCGTCTTCCTCGGGCTGGAGGGAATCGTCATCAAGAGCCACGGCGGCACCGACGAGGTCGGTTTCGCGGGGGCTATAGACATCGGCTACAAGATGGTGCGGCAGGACCTCCTGTCCCGCATCCGTGAATCGCTCGGCGCCTGGCAGGACAGCAGAACCTTGCTGGCGGCGGCAGCCACTGCGGCCCTGTCAGGGCCGGAAACGGATTGAGATCGTGACCCAACCGACCAAGAAATTGCGTTCTGTCGTTGTGGGCGTCGGGTCCTGCCTGCCAGATCGCCGTGTCAGCAATGCGGATCTGGAGAAGATCGTCGACACCACCGACGAATGGATCGTCAAACGCACCGGGATCCGCGCGCGCTACCTCGCGGCTGAGGGGGAGACGACTTCCATGCTGGCCACCAGGGCCGCGCAACGCGCGCTTGACGCCGCAGGCCTTGGTCCCGACGACATCGACCTCATCGTTCTCGGCACCTCGACGCCCGACTATACCTTTCCCTCCACCGCGACACAGGTCCAGGCGGCGTTGGGCATCACCAAAGGCGTCGCCTTCGATCTTCAGGCGGTATGCTCGGGTTTCGTCTTCGCCGTCGCGACGGCTGACAAGTTCCTCATCTCCGGTTCGCACAGGCGGGCGCTGGTCATCGGCGCGGAAACCTTCTCTCGTCTGCTCGACTGGACCGACCGCACCACCTGCGTTCTGTTTGGCGATGGCGCCGGCGCGATCGTCATGGAGGCCCGCGAAGGGCAGGGGACTGTCGAGGATCGCGGCCTGCTGACCAGCCATCTGCGTTCCGACGGGCGGCATCGCGAGAAGCTCTATGTGGATGGCGGCCCTTCCACGACCGGCACCACGGGCCATCTGCGCATGGCGGGCAAGGAAGTGTTCCGTCATGCGGTGGGCATGGTCACGGACGTGATGACCGACGCCTTCGCCGCCACCGGCTACACGGCGGATGACCTCGATTGGTTCGTGCCCCACCAGGCCAACGAGCGAATCATCGACGCCTCCGCCGAGAAACTGGGCATTGCGCCCCACAAGATCATCAAGACGGTCTGTGACCACGGAAATACGTCGGCGGCTTCTATCCCCCTCGCCCTTGCCACCGCTTGCGCCGACGGACGCATCAAATCCGGGGACCTCGTGATGATCGAAGCCATGGGTGGCGGCTTCACATGGGGTTCAGCGCTGATTCGATGGTGATTTTTATTGTTGCGCTTATGATTAGGCTTGTTTAGGCTGGACTTTGAGGTGATTCAAATTTCCTTCTGATTTCAATGGGTGTATCCTAGATTTGAGGTTGAACCAGCCATGACCAAGTCCGATCCCGCCGCCAGAGTTTCCCGCACCGTCACGCGCGCTGACCTGTCCGAGGCTGTCTATCAGCGCGTCGGTCTCTCGCGCGCTGAATCCGCCAATCTCGTCGAGGCGTTTCTCCACGAGGTTTCGGATACGATCGCGCGCGGGGAAACCGTGAAGCTATCTTCCTTCGGCTCCTTTGTGGTTCGCTCCAAGGGCGAGCGTGTGGGTCGAAATCCCAAGACCGGCGTCGAAGTGCCGATCACGCCGCGTCGCGTTATGGTATTCAAGCCGTCGAATCTCCTGAAGGCGCGAATCAACGGAAACGCGCCGCTCGACGACTGATCCCGAGGACCTGAATGGACAAGAGCGCCGACGCCTTCCGCACCATTAGCGAAGCCGCCGAGGAGCTTGATGTTCCCCAGCATGTCCTGCGATTTTGGGAGACGCGCTTCTCCCAGATCCGCCCGATGAAACGAGGCGGTGGGCGGCGCTACTATCGCCCGGAGGATATGGACCTTCTGCGCGCTGTTCGCAGCCTTCTGTATGGCGAGGGTTATACGATCCGCGGCGTTCAGCGTTTGCTCAAAGAGCGGGGCGTGCGCGCGGTCATGGCCTTGCCCGGCGCCGCAGACGCGGTTGCAATGCCGGGCGAGTCACAAGCGGTTCCAGACGCCGCGGAAGGCGATGCGGACGCCCACGAAGCTGCGGAGGTCTTTTCCAATATGAGCGATGCTCTGCGCGCGGCCCTTGGCGAGATCGAGGAGGCCCAGCGCATCCTGCGCGCCGCCCATGCTCAATGAGACGCTGATCCTGCGTTTTTCGTCGTGGCCAAGTAAATGCGTCCCGGAGGGGTTTCTCGTGTTGCGCGCAGCGGATGGCTTCTCTATAAGGCCCTCAGTCGGAGTGTAGCGCAGCCCGGTTAGCGCACTTGTCTGGGGGACAAGGGGTCGTGGGTTCGAATCCCGCCACTCCGACCATTCTTTCTTCTGATGGAAGCCAAGGTTCGGGCGAGCAGTCTCACTGCTCGCCAGCCTTCGTTTTGGCGGCGCTAATCCTGTTTATAGGCAGCGGACGAAAGACTGCTGACCGATGAGGAGTGAATGGGCTCGCCTGTACAGCCATCCCCCCGACGCTTATTTCAGGAGCAACCACGACTGCGCCATCAGTGTGATGCCGACCGCGCCCAGAACGAAACCGACGACCCCGCCCTGATAGACGCCGAGCCCCAGCATGAAGGCGCCGAGGCACAGGTTGCGGACATGTCGATTCAGTTTCATCATCGTGCCTTTTCTGTTTGGCGGGACGTCTGGCATTTATAGCCTATTCGGTGAAAGCGGGCGCCTGTTCTCGCCAATGTGAAGCTGCAAGGCGCATGGCTCGCCTCGCCGCCACGCACATTTTGCTTTCCTCCCTGAAATTCCTGTGTAGGCTCTCTGTCACCAGCGAACCGGGCTGATCAAGGTTCCGGCGCTCGCTTGTCTTCAAGGGGAGGACCGATCCCATGGCGATCACGTTGAACGTCAATAATGCCACACATGCCGTTGATATAGAGCCAGAGACCCCATTGCTCTGGGTCCTGCGCGATACGCTGGGCCTCACCGGGACCAAATATGGCTGCGGCATCGCCAGTTGCGGCGCCTGCACAATCCATATTGACGGCCAGCCCGTGCGGGCTTGTCAGACTGCGGTTTCAGCTGCTGCGGGCAAGAAGATCACCACCATCGAGGGTCTGTCCAAGGACAAGAGCCACCCCATCCAGCAGGCCTGGGTCGAGGTCGGCGTACCGCAATGCGGTTACTGCCAGTCCGGCCAGATCATGTCCGCAGCCGCCTTGCTCGCCCGGAGGAAGAACCCGACCGATCTGGAGATCGACGCCGCCATGTCCGGCAATCTCTGCCGTTGCGGCACCTATCAACGCATCCGTCAGGGTGTGCATCGCGCCGCCAAGATCGCGAACAGCTGAGGGGGACATAGCCATGACCGCAACGAATATCTCTCGCCGTTCCTTCATCCAGTCCACCGCAGCCGCCGTGGGTGGCGGATTGGTGCTGGGTTTCCACATTCCCGCAAGGGCCGCCACCACTGGCGCGAAGATCCTGACCAAAATGCCCGAGGGCGTCGAGGTCAACGCCTGGCTGTCGATCGATCCAACCGGCCTCGTCACCATCCGCGTTCCCCATACGGAAATGGGGCAGGGCGGCATGACATCCGTGGCCATGCTCATCGCCGAGGAGCTGGATGTGGAATGGTCGAAGATCCAGACCGTCTTCGCCGACGCCAATCGCCATGTGCGGAACAACAAAGAATATATCGTCATGAGCACGCATGGCTCGCAGCTTGTGCGTTTGCAGCATCCCCATCTCATGCAGGCCGGCGCCTCCGCGCGCGAACGCCTGAAGGAGGCGGCGGCAAAGGCCTGGGGCGTGGAGCGCTCCGCCGTTTTTGCGAAACAGGGCGTTCTCACCTCCGGCGCCCGCAAGGGAACCTATGCGGAATTCGCCGAGGCCGCGTCGAAGATCAAGCTCGACAAGGAGCCCGCGATCAAGACCCCGGAGCAGTGGACCTTGCTGGGCAAGCCCATGCAGCGCATCGACATTCCCCACAAGGTGGATGGCAGCGCTCAATACGCCATCGACACCCGCGTGCCCGGCATGGTCTATGCGGCGGTGCAGGCGAGCCCCGCGCCCTGGGGCAAGCTGAAGAGCTACGATTTCAACGCCATCAAGAATCGCCCCGGGGTCATTGCCGCCGTCGAGTTGAAGGCCGCCCCCGGCAAGCGGGGCCAGCCCGATCTGCAAAACGCCATCGCGGTGGTCGCAGACAGTTGGTGGCGGGCCAAGACCGCGCTGGAGTTGATGCCCATCGAGTGGGACGCAGGCGAGAGCGCCCGGGCCAGCAACGCTTCCTATTTCGCCGAAGGCCGCAAGAAGCTCGATGAGAAGGGTCTTCTCACCAAGGATGATCCCAAGGCGTTGGAGGTCATCGCGGCGTCAAGGAAGGTCGTGACTTCGGACTTCGCGCGCCCCTTCGAGACCCATGCGCGCATGGAGCCCATCAACGCGACCGTGCATGTGCAGAAGGATCGCGTGGACGTCTGGTCGCCGACCCAGGATCAGTCCGCAGCGGTGACGCTGGTGGCGGACCAGCTGGGCGTCGATCCCAAGACCGTCTTCGCCCATACCATGTATCTGGGCGGCGGCTTCGGCGGCAATGGCGCGGGCGGCACGGGCGTCACGCGACAGGCTGCGGAGATCTCCAGACAGGTGGGGCGTCCGGTCAAGGTGCTCTGGTCTCGCGAGGAGGACATCGCTCAGGACAAGCAGCGTCCGCTGGCGGTGGCGCGTCTGAGCGCCTCCATCGGCGACAATGGCTTGCCGACAGCGCTATTCACCCGCGCCGCCTGGTTTACCCAGGACGCCATGGATGCGGTGGGCAGCGCCAAGGCGGATTATGGCATCACGAGCATGCCCTATACATTCCCCTACCGG
>Ga0209829_10003808_pt1 | contig 10876 bp, 10 predicted proteins | sample C_140205_EF_Meta_FD_187311 | JGI IMG/M metagenome (GOLD analysis project Ga0209829, IMG submission 187311) | Freshwater microbial communities from Lake Croche, Canada to study carbon cycling - C_140205_EF_MetaG (SPAdes) (version 2) | ecosystem: Environmental > Aquatic > Freshwater > Lake... | reverse complement strand
GGGACTTTCGCGCCGATCCGGTTGAAGTCGGCCAGCGACAGTTCCACCTCGGCCTCATGAGCGATGGCCAGCAGGTGCAGCACGGCGTTGGTGGACCCACCGAATGCCATCACCACAGCGATGGCGTTCTCGAACGCCTCCTTGGTGAGAATGTCGCGGGTGGTGATACCGCGGCGCAGTAGCTCGACGACGGCTTGCCCACTGCGTCGGGCAAACCCGTCGCGCCGACGGTCGGTGGCCGGCGGGGCGGCGCTGCCGGGCAGCGAAAGCCCCAGCGCCTCACCCGCGCTGGCCATGGTGTTGGCGGTGTACATGCCGCCGCAGGCACCTTCGCCCGGACAGATCGCCCGCTCGATGGCGTCGACGTCCTCTCGCGACATCAGGCCGCGCGCGCAGGCGCCGACGGCCTCGAACGCGTCGATGATGGTGACCTCACGCTCGCTGCCGTCGCTCATCTTGGCCCAGCCCGGCAGGATCGAACCGGCGTAGACGAACACTGCGGCCAAGTCCAGTCGAGCAGCGGCCATCATCATTCCCGGTAGCGATTTATCGCACCCGGCGAGCATCACCATGGCGTCCATCCGCTCGGCCTGCATCACGGTCTCCACGCTGTCGGCGATGATCTCCCGTGACACCAGCGAGAAGTGCATGCCCTCGTGGCCCATGGCGATGCCGTCCGAGACCGAAATGGTGCCGAACTTCATCGGGAAGCCGCCGGCCTCGAACACGCCCTCCTTGGCCGCGTTCGACAGCCGTTCCAGCGAGAGGTTGCACGGGGTGATCTCGTTCCACGACGAGGCCACACCGATCTGGGGTTTGGCGAAGTCCTCGTCACCCATCCCGACCGCGCGGAGCATTCCGCGGGCGGCGGACTTCTCCAAACCGTCGGTGACGTCTCTGCTGCGGGGCTTGATGTCCGGGGTATCGCTCACCGGTCAAGTATGACCTGCTCGGGGTGGCCGCCAAAATCGCCTGTCGATACCCCCGTGGGGTATGCGGTAGGGTGGTCTCATGACCCCTTTCCACGCTCGGGTGGCGGCCCTGATCGCCGCGTTCGCCACCGCAACCATCGTCTCGTCCTGCGCTACCGCCAGCAAGGAGGATCACAGCGTCGCTGAGTCCGGGGTGTCCGCCGGACAGGCCGCCGCCCATGACGCCGACGACGTGCAGTTCGCACAGTTGATGATCCCGCACCACGAGCAGGCGGTCGAACTTGCGGCGATTGTGCCCGGCCGTTCGACCAACCCGACCGTGATCGCCCTGGCTGAGAAGATCGCCGCCGAACAGCAACCCGAGATCAGCACCATGAAGGCAATGCTGCGGCAGTGGGACGTCAAGCTCGAGTCCCATGAAAGCGGCCACGCCGGAATGGCCATGGGAGGCATGGTCGATGACGCCACGATGGTCAAACTGGACAATCTCAGGGGCGCCGATTTCGATGCGCTGTGGCTGCAATCGATGATCAGCCACCACCAGGGCGCCATCGCGATGGCCAAGACCGAGATCGCCGACGGCACGAGCGCCGACTTGATCGCACTGGCAAAGGACATCGTCACCGCTCAGCAGGCCGAGATTGATCAGATGAAACAGATGGTGGGGGCGTAAATGACTGGGGCGCAGGGATATTCGGACAACAAGGATAACTACGCAAAGCGGCTGCGCCGCATCGAGGGCCAGGTGCGCGGCGTTGCCAAGATGATCGACGACGAGAAGTACTGCATTGACATCCTGACCCAGATCAGTGCCGTCAACAGTGCCCTGCAATCGGTGGCGCTGGGCCTGCTTGACGAACACCTCAACCATTGCGTGAGCCACGCCGTCGCCGAGGGCGGCGCCGAAGCCGAGACGAAGCTCGCGGAGGCTTCGGCGGCGATCGCCCGACTGGTGCGCTCCTGAGGTCTCGGCACGGTCTCGAACCTGTGCTCCCGGGGTGTCGGGAGGCCATATGGCGGGCGGGCACCCGATACCGTGAGGCGTGTCCACTCAGGCCGTGACGATCGACGTCGCTTCCCAGCGGCGTCCGGGCCCCTGGACCCCCCGGGTCGCCCTCGCATTGGCGGTACTGGCCGCAGCAGCCTTCGTGTACGTGACCGCCGAGATCATGCCGGTCGGAGCGCTTCCCGCGATCGCCGCCGACCTGCGGGTGAGTGAAGCCTTGGTCGGCACCCTGCTGGCCAATTACGCCTTGGTGGCGGCGGTGGCCACGGTTCCGCTGGTGCGCTGGACGGCGGGGTGGCCGCGCCGCAGGACACTGTTGTTCACGCTGATCTGTCTGGTGGTGTCGCAGTTGATCTCGGCGCTGGCACCGACGTTCGCGGTACTGGCCATGGGCCGGGTGCTGTGTGCCCTGACCCACGGGTTGATGTGGTCGGTGATCGCTCCCATCGGTGTGCGGCTGGTGCCTCCGTCCCACGCCGGACGGGCCACCGCCGCGGTGTACGTGGGCACCGGCCTTGCCCTCGTCGTCGGAAGCCCGCTGACCGCATTGATGAGCCAACTGTGGGGCTGGCGGCTGGCTGTTGCCGCAATCACGGCGGCGGCCGTCGTGGTCCTGGTCGCCGCCCGGCTCGCCGTGCCGTTGATGGCGATGCCTGAATCGGTTGGCGGCATGCGCTGCACCCGTCACCACCGCAACCGGCGACTGGTGACGATGAGTGTGCTGACCCTGATCGGAGTCACCGGTCACTTCATCTCCTACACCTTCATCGTTGTCATCATCCGCGACATCGTCGGCCTGCGCGGCTCCGATCTGGCCTGGCTGCTGGCCGCGTACGGGATCGCGGGCCTGGCCGCCATGGGGTTGTTGGCCCGCTCGGGGGACCGGCGACCGAAGGCAGCCGTCATCGCTGGCTGCTGGCCGCGTACGGGATCGCGGGCCTGGCCGCCATGGGGTTGTTGGCACGCTCGGGGGACCGGCGACCGAAGGCAGCCGTCATCGGGTGTCTGGCCGGCCTGACGATGGTGTTCGCGGTGCTTGCCGGACTGGCGTCGGGCGATCGCCAGACCGCGGCCGCCGCGCTGATCGGGATCGTGGCCGTCGTGGCCTGGGGCGGGACGGCCACCGCGATGTCGCCGATGCTGCAGTCGGCGGCCATGCGGCATTCGCCCGAGGACCCCGACGGTGCGTCGGGTCTGTACGTGGCCGCGTTCCAAGTCGGCATCATGGCGGGTTCGCTGCTGGGCGGACTGCTGTTCTCCCATGGCGGCGTGGCCGTGATGCTGGCCGCGTCGGCACTGCTGATCGCCGCCGCCCTAGCGTGGGTCATTGCCGATCGCCGTCTGCTCGTCGACTTCGGCGTGGCCGATCACAAGTAACGCTCGTCACGTCCGAAGCGATGATCTCTACAGGTCAGCCGGTTTAACCGGGGTTCTAATCGGGTTTGCGGTGCACCCGTGTACCAAATACCGGCGCCACAGCTATGTCAGACTGGAACCGCAAAGAGCATTGGAGGACATTGGTGAAGCGGGTGAAAGGCTCCCTGGCCGCCGCATTGTGTGTCGTGGGCGTTGTGGGCGCAGGCCTGGGCAGCGGTCCGGCACTGGCCGATCCAGATCAGCCGCCGGTAGACCCACAGGTCGTCGACGCCGCGCCGGTTCCCGTCGAGCCTGCCCCGATCGAATTCCCACCTCCGCCACCACCGATGCCGGGCGATCTGGCAGCGCCCGTCGACGTGCCCCCGCCGCCGCCGGCCGACATTCCGCCGCCGGCCCCAGCGCCGGTCCCCGCACCCGTCGCCTCGCCGGTGGTCATGAGCGCGGCCAAGGGCCAGAACTCCGCCCCCTTCACCGGTGACCCGGTGTTCGCACCGCCGGGATTCAATCCGGTTAACGGGTCAATGGTGGGCGTCGCCAAGCCGATCATCATCAACTTCCAGCGCCCGATCGCCAACCGACCGTTGGCTGAGCAGGCCATCCACATCTCCTCGTCGCCAGCAGTACCGGGGACGTTTTACTGGACCACCGACACCCAGGTGCGCTGGCGGCCGTACAACTTTTGGCCCGCCGGCACCCAGGTGCACATCGACGCCAGTGGCGCCCAGTCGAACTTCCGCGTCGGCGAGGCACTGATCGCCACCATCGACGACAAGACGCACCAGATGACCGTCACCCGCAACGGCAAGGTGGAACGGACGTTACCGGTCTCGATGGGCATGCCCGACGGCAAGCACGAGACCAAGAACGGCACCTACTACGTGCTGGAGAAGTTCCCCGACATCGTGATGGACTCGTCCACCTATGGCGTGCCGGTGAACTCACCCAATGGCTACAAGCTCAAGGTGCAGTGGGCGGTGCGCATCGACAACAGCGGTGCCTTTGTGCACAGCGCTCCGTGGTCGGTGGCCGATCAGGGCAAGCGCAACGTCAGCCATGGCTGCATCAACCTCGGCCCGGACAACGCCAAGTGGTTCTACGACAACTTCGGCAGCGGTGATCCGATCATCGTGAAGAACTCGGTGGGCCTGTACAACAACCCTGACGGCGCCGACGACTGGCAGTGGACGCTGTACTGAGGCGCTAGCTCCAGATCCTGACCCGCTGCTGCGGTTCGAGGTAGAGCGCGTCGTCCGCGCTGACGCCGAATGCATCATAGAAGGCGTCGATATTGCGCACGACGCCGTTGCAGCGGAACTCCGGCGGTGAATGCGGGTCGACGGCGAGCCGGCGGACCGCTTCTGCCACAAGGGATTTGGTGCGCCATACCTGCGACCAACCGAACAGGACACGTTGGACGCCGGTGAGGCCGTCGATCACCGGCGCCTCCCGGCCACCCAGCGACAACTGGTAGGCCAGCAGGGCGATGGACAACCCGCCGAGATCGCCGATGTTCTCACCGACGGTGAACGCGCCCTGAACATGGGGCGCTTCATCGCGGGCCTCCAGATCCCGGGGAATGTAGGCGTCGTACTGCTCGATCAGCTTCGTGGTGCGGGCGGTGAACTCGGTGCGGTCGGCGTCGGTCCACCAGTCGACCAGGTTGCCGTCGCCGTCGTACTTGGAGCCCTGGTCGTCGAAACCGTGGCCGATCTCATGGCCGATCACCGCGCCGATGCCACCGTAGTTGGCGGCGTCGTCGGCCTCGGCGTCGAAGAACGGCGGTTGCAGGATGGCGGCTGGGAAGACGATCTCGTTCATCCCGGGGTTGTAATAGGCGTTGACGGTCTGCGGCGTCATGAACCACTCGTCGCGGTCCACCGGACCACCGAGCTTGGCCACCTCGCGGTCGAATTCCACCTGCTGGCCGCGAACCACGTTGCCGTATAAATCATCTCGCGCGATGTGCAACTCGGAGTAGTCCCGCCAGTTCTTGGGATAGCCGATCTTGGCGGTGAATTTGTCCAGTTTCGCAAGCGCTCGCTGCCGCGTCTCGGGCGTCATCCACTCCAGATCGCTGATGCTTACCCGGTAGGCCTCGCGCAGGTTGGCCACGAGGGTGTCCATCCGGGCCTTGGCCTGCGGGGGGAAGTGGTGCTGTACATATAGTCGGCCGACAGCGTCACCCATCAGACCCTCGACCAGTGACACCGCGCGCTTCCAGCGTTCCCGGATCTGCTCGGTGCCGCTGAGTGTACGGCCGTAGAAGTCGAAGTCCTCGGTCACCAACTCGTCGGTGAGTATCGCCGCGCGGGCATGGATCAGCCGCCAGCGGGCCCAGTCCTGCCAGTCGGCGAAGTCCGCACCGGACCACAATTCGGCGAAGGCGCTCAGGGAATCCGGTTGGCGCACAACGAGTTCGGCGATCTTCTCAGGTGTGACGCCCAGGGCCGAAACCCAGCTGGCCCAATGGAATCCCGGGGCGGTACCGGAAAGGTCGGCGAAGGCCCGCAGGTTGTAGGACAGATCGGCGTCACGGCGGCGCACCACATCCCAATGCGCCGCGGCCAGGGCGGTCTCCAGAGCCACGATCCGCGCCGCCCGCTCGGCGAACTCATCGGCCTCGCCGCCGAACACCAACGCGAACATCCTGGCGATGTGGCTGGGGTAGGCACCCAGGATCGCGGCGTGCTGATCGTCTCGGTAGTAGGACTCGTCGGGCAGTCCCAGGCCGGACTGGCTCAGATGCACCAGATAGCGGGTGGAGTCCTTGGAGTCGGTGTCGATGTAGAGGCCGACTCCGCCGCCGACGCCGGTGCGCTGCGACCGGCCGATCACCGCGGCCAGCTCGTCCGGTCCGGCGGCGGCGTCGATCAGCGCGATCTCGTCGAGCAGGGGCGTCAGCCCCCGGTGGCCGACGCCCACGTCGTCGAGGAAACTCGCGTACAGGTCGCCGATGCGTTGCTCATCGGAGGCCACCGAACCGGCCCGCTCGGCCGCCTGGGTGATCAGTTCCCGGACCTGTTCCTCGGCCCGGTCGTAGAGCAGCCGGAACGCCCCGTCGGTGGCTCGGTCGGCAGGGATCGCGTATTCGGCCAGCCAGCGGCCGTTCACGTGGCCGAACAGGTCGTCCTGGGGGCGGATGCCGGAGTCCTGGTGGGATAGGTCGATTCCGGAACGCGCAGTGTCTACCGTCACGCCACCATCCTTACCATGGGCGGTAGCCTCGCCCCATGCCCGAGACGGATCAGGTGACCCAGTCGCAGGGCCGCCGCACCGGGACGGTGTCCGGCTTCGGGATCGCCTCAGCTGTGCTGGCCTTGGCCGCCGTGGTGGCGGCGGCGGTGATCGCGGTGATGTGGTCGGGGCATCGCGCGGCGGCTTCCGAGCGCAGCTACCAGGCCCGTTCGATGCAGGCCGCGGCCGAGTGGACCGGTGTGCTGATCAATATGAACACCGACAACGTGGAGGCCAGCCTGGTGACTCTGCGGGATGGCACCGTCGGTGAACTCAACTCGGGTTTCGACGCCTCGATCGCGCCCTACCGCGAGGTGGTCAAGACGCTTCGCTCGCGCACGACCGGTCGAGTGGAGTCGGTTTCGATCGAAGAGTTCCACCGTGACCTCGACGGTCAGTCCGGCCGGCGGCCACCGGAAAGTCTGGCACCCGAATTGGCCGACCGCACCGACACCGTTCTGGTGGTCGCGACGTCGGTGAGCGAGAACGCCGGCGCCAAACCCACGACGGTGCGATGGAATCTTCGGCTGGGCGTATCCGACGTGGACGGCAAGCCGATGATCTCCCGCCTGGAGTCGGTGCGATGAGGAACCTGGCCCGGGTGCTCGCCTTCGATGTTGCAGCACCACTGGCCGCGATCTGCGCCCTGCTGATCATCGGCGTCATGCTGCAGTGGCCGCTGTGGTGGGTGTCGGTGTGTTCGATCCTGTGCCTGCTGATCGTCGAGGCCGTACTCGTCAACCTCCTCCTCTACCGACGTGATTCGGTCACGGTGGGTACCGACGATGACAAGCCCGGCCTTCGGCTGGCGGTGGCGGGTGCCGCGTCGGCGGCGCTACTGTCGGCTGCGGCGATCGGCTTCACCAGTTGGGTGCAGCCGGACAGGGTTTTCACCGCCGACTCTGCCGCCGTCGTGCGGATTGCCACCGAGGTCGCCGAGGCGACCGCGACGTTCACCCCGTCGGACCCGAACTCCTCAATTGAGCGTGCCGCCTCGCTGATGGTGCCCGGGCGTGCGGAGGCGTTCAAGGCACAGTTCGGCTCGGCGACAGCCGATATGGTCAAGCGCAACATGTCTGCGCAGGCGATCACGATGTCAGCGGGTCTGGAGACGCTGGGTCCGTCGTCGGCGAGTGTGGCTGTTCTGATGCGCGGCACGCAGAGCGCGCCGGGTCAGGATCCGAGCTCCGCGGTGCTGACGCTTCGGGTGGCACTGTCCAGAGAAAGTGGCAGTTGGCAGGTGGTCGACGTATCGCCGATCAATGCGCGATGATTTGCTAAATATGCCAAATCCTCGACAGGTCGCGTTGCTGACGTGCATACTTTCGGGGACTTTTGGCAAACTTCTTCACACTTGGGGGGATCTGAGATGACCTCAGCGCAATCCAGCACGAGCCGATCGGCCACTGACGGCACTCCTTTGCTGCGGCCCGTGACCCCGGCACGTTATGTGGGCCGGGTGGGCGCTCTGGCTGTCGCGTTGGGCATCGGGGCATGGGTCGCCTCCACACCGGTGGTCGCACTGGCCGATTCCGGGTCCGAAGGATCGGCCCCGTCGGTGTCCGCTTCCGCGACAGCACCACGGGCGAGTGCGCACGCCCGGTCGCCGCGATCGGCGGCCCGCACGTCGGCGCCGCGCGCGGCGTCCACCGCGCCAAAGTCCTCGGCTGCCGTCGGCCGCGCCAGCGCCGCTGCGACGGCACCCGCTGCGGTTCTTGCCGGCTCGACCGACGTGGGCGCTCTGCACTCCAACACCAATCCCGTTGCACCGCAGGCGGAACCGTTGGTGTGGACGGCTCTCGCCTACGCCCGGCGGGACAGGAGCGGCTCTACCAGAAGTGCGCCAGCCGCCAGCACGTCGACCTCCCGCGTGATCGCGCCCGGAGTGTCGGCCAATTCCGTGGTGGGCACGCCGACGGCCGCAGCGGCGACTCTGGGTAACCCGGTCGCCGATTTCGTCCGCGTCTTCATTGGAAACGGCACCGTCGATAACGTCAACGGCGGCGTGTTGATCGGCAGCGGCTTCAGCTTCGACGCAACCTCCTGCACCGGTGGTGTGGCCTGCAATGGCGGCAGTGGTGGTCTGATCGGCAACGGTGGCAACGGCTTTAACGGCGGCAATGGCGGCTACGCCGGATGGTTCGGCAACGGCGGCGACGGTGGCAACGGAATCACCGGTGGCAACGGCGGCAACGGCGGTAACGGCGGCCTGTTCATCGGTCGCGGTGGTCTCGGCGGCGTCGGTGGCAACGCGACGGGAACCCTGGGCACGGTGGCCGGCACCGGCGGCAACGGCGGTTCCGGCGGACTGCTCGCCGGTAACGGTGGTCGCGGCGGCGTCGGTGGTTACGGCGGTACCGCAGGCTCCGGTGGTAAAGGCGGCAACGGCGGTGCCGTCGGCGCGCTGTCCCTACTGGGTCGGGCTGCCGATGGCGGCAATGGCGGTGTGGGCAATAACACCAACGCCGGCGGCAACGGCGGCGACGGCGGCGACGGCGGAAACAACGGCCTGTTTGCCGTATTCGGCGATGGCGGACGGGGCGGCATCGGCGGTAATGGCGTGAACGGCGGCACCGGCGGCAACGGCGGAACTGGATCAGTGCTGACCGGTAGCGGTGGCCGTGGCGGGGCGGGCGGACGCTCGACAGCCACCAACGGCAACGGCGGCAACGGCGGCATCGGCGGCAACTCGTCAATCATCGTCCTGCTGGGCAGTGGCGGCCGTGGCGGCGACGGCGGCACCGGAGCCGGCACCGGCACCAGCGGTTCGGGCGGCAAGGGCGGGGCCGGTGCACTGTTGATCGGCAGCGCCGGCGACGGCGGTACCGGTGGTTCCGCCCTCGCGCCGGGTGGTACAGCCGGCAGTGGTGGCGACGGTGGCAGCGTCGGCGCGCTGTCGCTATTCGGCGATGGCGGCACCGGCGGGGCCGGTGGCGCGGGGATTAGCGGCGGAGACGGGCCGGGTGGAACCCTCGGTCTCGGAGGCAGTGACGGGAGCGGTGGTACCTCGGGCGGACACGGTGGCAATGGTGGCGACGGCAGTTCGGTCGTAGGCCGTGGCGGTAGCGGTGGCGCCGGCGGCAGCGGCGGCAACGGCGGCACCGGCGGTAACGGCGGGGATGGCGTAGCACTGCTGGGGCTCACCGGCGGCAAGGGCGGCGCCGGGGGAAGCGGCGCACTCGGCGGCGGCGGCGGCAACGCGGGTGCCGGGGCGATCCTGTTCTTCATCGATACGACCGGCAACGGCGGCGCGGGTGGTCGTGGCGGTAGTGCCGGCGCCGGCGGCAACGGCGGCCAGGGTGGCAGCGGCGCGAACGGCATCAACGTCACCGGATTGCGAGACGGCGCGGGCGGCGGCGCGGGCGGCGCCGGCGGCAACCCCGGCACTGCCGCAGCTGGCGGCAAGGGCGGTACCGGCGCCACCAACGGTGCTGAAGGCACCGGTGGATCCACGGCCGCTAGTCCTTCCGGTAACGGCGGGACCGGCGGCACCGGTGGAAACGGCGCCGGAGGCAACGGCAAGGGCGGCAAGGGCGGCACCGGCGGTGCCGGTGGCTCGGTCGGTAATGGCGGTAATGGCGGAACGGGTGGCAACGGCACCGCATCCGGTGCCGGCGGCGGCGGCGGCACCGGCGGCAATGGTGGCAATACATCCGGCTACGGCGGCTATGGCGGCACCGGCGGCACCGGTAACCCGGCAGGATCTACCGGCAACGACGGTAGTCCTACGCCGCCGGCTCCCTAAATAGGTTGAGGCTCAGCCAGATTCGGGTTCGGGAACCTCGTCGTCGGTCCCCGGGTCATCGCTTGAGTCCTGCTGAGCGCGGATCTTGGCGAACCGGTCGGACAGCCGACGCATCCGGATCATCAGCGATGCGGGCGGACTGACCGAGGCGTCGAGATAAGCCGAAAGGTGTTCGAGAGCAACGCCGATCCGGGAGGCGAACTCCTGCTCGCCCAGGCCGGATCGCTCCAGCAGTAACTGAACGTGGCGCGCCGCCTCGGTGCGCTCATTGGCCTCCAGGTGGCTGCGGGCTCGCACCAGAACCTCGTCGAGCGCCTTCGAGATTCCCTGCGGCGCGGCGGTGTCCAGTACCTCTTCGACCTGGCGCGCGGTACGCCCGTACGGATCACGTTTGATGGCGACGACGATGCGTTGCCAGATGCTGATATCGCCGGTCTCCAGCGCCGAGCGGATCGATGACGTGGGCCAGAACTCGACGGGTGTGTCGTCGAAGGCCACCGTCAACCCGCTTCCTCCAGTGTCGCCACAGCCAGCGACAGGCACCGCGTCCGGATATCGTCCCACTCCGCCGTCGCGTCCGGG
>Ga0209829_10003807_pt1 | contig 10877 bp, 3 predicted proteins | sample C_140205_EF_Meta_FD_187311 | JGI IMG/M metagenome (GOLD analysis project Ga0209829, IMG submission 187311) | Freshwater microbial communities from Lake Croche, Canada to study carbon cycling - C_140205_EF_MetaG (SPAdes) (version 2) | ecosystem: Environmental > Aquatic > Freshwater > Lake... | reverse complement strand
ACAGCTATGCATGTACAATCAACTCATCGTCAGCAAAATGGGGATAGGAGTACTGCTGATAACTATATGAAGATGGAGGGTGAGCTCGTCATGAAATCAGAATCTATTCAGATTCTTGTCATGGCCCATGAAATACTGGAGGATGCCATTGATGTCTTGAAGGTTATGCCAGCTCCTTCTTTCATGGTGGATATTGTCATGAATGAGGTATATGAAGCTCGCATTCAGGTCATTGGGGTGTGTAGAGCAGGTATGCGGCTACTTGATGAATTTAGATTAATCTCTCGTTTTACAATGTTTCTGGAGAAATTTATCCGTCATGTACACAGTGATGACAGTGATTTTCATGAGGACAACTATAAGATGGTCATCATGGCAATGGACTGTGTTGGTGAAGTTAACCTCAGATGGATGACGTCAGATCAGAGCGTGCCGATGAAATATTTTATCGAACGTTTGATGGACCAGAGACACTGGGTTCTTTCAGAGATGATGATGACTCTAGTTTCAAAATCGACTGGGGAGATGTTTGTACAAAATCCTCTGCCAATTATCGATGTTGTGAACCATGTGTTCATTCATGATGCGATTCCCCATTTGCTAGGAAAGATGTGGGACCAGTCGATTGATGTGCCAGGCGAGCAGCCAGTGTATAAGGTATTTATCGATTATATTATTACCGACCTTAACATGGTTAGGCAGTATCAGGACGGCGTCAGGGGTGCTTTCTCCACTGTTATCAGGAAACTCATAAAGTTTGGTCGGCCGAGTGATGGAGACAAACTGGAGAAGATTATCTCTGTCAAGAGGAGTGGGATCATCGCTAGCAGAGCTGCAAATCTACTCAAGGATCCGAGTCTGCTGAAGTTCATCAGAAAGGTTGTGTCTCAGAGGAATGAAGATTATGAAGAGCATCGTCGTAACAAAATGACAGCGTCCAGAAGGGAGAGTGTCTCCTCATCAGTGCGTGTACCGAAAGAGATGAGTCCTGAGGGAGATCTGCTTGACGAGTATGAGCATGAGTTGATAATTGCTGAAGCGTATGGTACAGAAGCAAAGTTGGAATTAGGGGGCTTCATTGCACAGATTCCTCGGTTGGACGGACTGTTGGGAGATCATATTCATGGTCCTCTCACGACGTGGCAGATCGCAAATCATCACATGATTCAATTCGCTAACCCGGTCAATTTTTTAATTTTTATTGATCAGGCTCGTCTTTCGGAAGGATTAATCATGAGTTACATGGAACGTTTTCCTAACTTGAGACTTCGTGCAGCGGCCTTGGATCATATGACATGTGAACTAAAGATAACACCATCTTTCTCAACTACATACAGGGACTTGTGGGAAAAACTTGATCACGAGAGGGATGGTAGCGCTACTCATCTATTCATAACCACTCAACTTGGAGAAGCTATTCGGACTTCGACTGCAAATAATTGTTTTCATAATCAACGCAATGTCGAGGATCTCATCATTAGCTGTCAGATTGGCAGAGTTTCACAAAGGGACATGATGCAAGAAGCTTCCAATGCAGCTCTAGTCAGTCGCCTCTTGGAAGGGGGAGTGTGTCTTGCTCAAGGTCAACACAGGGTCGAAATACCAATGGGTATTGTTGCGTGTGTTGATAGCGGGAACAGAACTCTCTCGGGAGGGAATGCAAGAGTTATACAGGTGCACGACTCAGAATCGGAAAGTGACAATGAGAGTTCGGAATTGATCAACATGTTAAAGGCATCGTCAGAGTTCCTCAATCGTGAACGGCTGGCTGACTCGAATGGCAAGTTAGGAGGATCTGGTTCACACAATGATCAAATTGCATTAGATTGCAGTGGGTCCACTCGATCAGATGTGTTCGGTACACATGAAGTCGAGGTGTGTTGGGAAAGTACGAATGTCCATGCAGGAGTGAGAGAAGTGAAGCTCTTCACTGTCAACGTTGACAATGGAGATCATTTAGAATCACTTGATGAGCTGTTAAATACCTCTGATGCTATTCAGCTAGAGTGTATTGTGTATGCAGAGGATTCGGCCAGGTATGTTGCACTGACAAATTGGTTAAGCAAGTTTCGTGCGGAAGAAGATCTGTGGATCAAAGAACGCCTTGATGCGGATATTGAAGAAGGCAAGTTGCAGTCTGATATGAATGACTTCGACTGGGAAGCTGCAGAAGGATACACCAGATATTATGAGAAGTTCATGCTCGATCTTGAATTCTCTGACGATGATGATGAAGCGTGGCGGCACAATGGGTCTGATTATGAGCGAAACAATACTCCAATGTCACTCAGACAGTGGAAGCGAATCAACTGTGATGGTAGTGTTACGGACAGTGATTGTGATGGACAGGAGCGTCAAAGAGAATGGGTGTACAGTGATATCCGTGATTATCTTGCTGCCGGTCTGGAAGTCTACTTCGATGAGTTTGTTGCTGATGGAGCTATTAGATACCAGTATGTGTCTGAATTTCCTTTCTTGGATGAACGCACATATATATTTGTGTATCTCGCTCGAAGGTCTGTCATGGATGGAAAAGGTCTGTGTATGCAGGACTTTGCTGATGCGATTGTACACGATATACAGTGGAGAGATTCGCATAGTAATCATGAGCTTGAGAAGATGAACATCGGAAGTCTGAATAAATACAGTAGCTGTGTTCTTCTTTCAACTATTGATCTTGTAATTCATCCGTGGGAAATGTTCATGAACATCAGATTGATTGAAGAACCAGTTGGTGTAGTGAAACTGATGGTTGAGAAGCTGATGGGTACTTATGGGATTTACTATTCGCAGGCTTATCTATTGCTACTAGTTGAAAGAACATGCATTGCAATGATCAATTCTGGCGAGTGCATCGGGTACATCAGTTTGTCAGATTGGAATATCTGTGTGCTTGGAGTTTCTGTCAGGGATCTGCCGGAGAATGCTCGTAATTATGTGTTTGAGCTCATTGACAGTTCTACTCTCAAGGCTCATGAAGAGGATGGCAACGGAGCTCATCGATGGGATGAGGCCCTGGAAGATCCGCATGGATGGATGCTAAGGGATGCGTATGATGGAAAGTAAGTCAAAGGGAAGCACCGCACTCTGGATGGGGGTAAGCCAGAGTGCAGGAAGGGGGAGTGTATAACATGTAGTGATGTATCCATTGTATCTACATCGGTGGAAGATGGGGTATTCATGCATTGTTGCAATTGAGGGTTATGGTGTTGACAGCTGGTGCGGTCTCGGAGTAGTGTGTCTTTAGTGTAATTGATACATTCACGGGAAGCAATGCAGAGGTCATATCTATCGCTTTGTAAGGAAGAATTGGTTTATGAAGATGTTGTTAATAGATTGAGAGGAGTTTGTAAATAGAAGATGATGGCGATCCAGTGGAATCGTTACAAGGGAAATTGAATATATTGTTGATAAATGGAGTAAATTATGTACATAGTGAGTATCTGCGGTTAATTGGAATTATTGTAAATAATGGAGATTGCGTGATGATGGTTCTGCGGAGGCATCATGGATGGGCAATATGTTTAGAGGGAAATGTGTATTAATTGGTCTCTTGGTTTGAGAGATTGCGGAAGGGAGTTTTATTGAGAGAATAGGTTCTGCTAGGCATCGAGAATGATGGTGGACCACACATCAGTACATAGCTTTAAATAGTTTGACTGTTTGTCGCTGGAGAAGGTACTTGCTGATCATCGGTGGGTGATAAGCAGTGAAGCGACAGAACATAGCTTTAAATAGTTTGTCTGTTGGAGGGGAAGGTAGTTTGATTGATAATCACTGGGCAGAACGGTATGCAAGTGAATGGTATTGGTAGTGGGTGTATTATGGATGGTAGACGGCGGTCTCTGTCATATACAGCTCATGGGAATTGGTATGGTGACAGGATCTCTCACGATCAAATCGGGTGTGTCGCACTTGAGTTGGGAATCTTGGTCATTTATTGGTATTTCTGGATGGGAAAATTGTGAGGAAAGTTGAGTATTATACAGCTATGTGATATCGCTGTGGGGGAGGTTATCGAACGTAACAACGAGGAGCGAATGGTTTGAGATTGCATGCACTCAATGGTAGAAGGAGTATGTATATCTGTAATTTAATGGGAATATTTTGTTTGAGAGCTGGTGAGCAAACCATAGGGTTGGGCCATCATGCTAGTTTGAATAGCGTCGTGGATAAGTCAGCAGTATGAAGACTGTTTACAGTGCTAGTCTAAAAGTATAGATAGCTATCTGCAGGGGGTGTCGTCTCATGGTTCATCATTTGCCTATGCGTATGAGCAGGACATCGACAGGTTTGTTACATTCATCGGTATAAGGAATGTAAACGGGTATCATCTAGTGTACTTGGCAATTGCCAATGTGCACTGCCTAAGGCAATTCGACCCCAGGTGTGGAGTTTTGCATTATTGTTTAGATCTAGCGTGAGTGTGCAACATGTATTAACAAGCATGGTTAGTGCACGGTGATATGATCTATCTTCTCTGGACCCAGATTAGGACAGGGAGGAACATTGTCATAGCGTGGAAGGAGCTCAGGGCGGTTAGGTATGATGTAGGGTGTTTGTTTTCCCTCTTTGTATAGCAAGCTTCTCCTCGCAGAATTCAGGACTAGAGGATCATTTAGTATCTCTCTGGGATCAGTGCTCAAGGAATCTATAAGGGTTTCTGCATATCAATTATTAGAACCGAAGGTGAATTCTCAACTCATCTACTCGGGATATGTTTTTAGTATTTGTTTCTCTCATGAGGTGTTGTGGACTCAGTTATAATTGCGCATAAATTTGGTAGCGCGAACTGGATTGCTCGTTATTGTTTTTCAACTTGCTCTTAATGAACTCGCAGTGTGGTACTTTACACATTAAATAGGCGGGAAATCTTCTCATCTGCTTGGCTCAGCTTGTGGGGAGTGCTAAAGAGGGTGCAACTTATTCAGGGGTTCGACATGGGTGACCTGACCGACGGGCCTAGGTGGAACCATCAAGCGATCGAACACCGGAGTTTCAACTGTCGAATTGATCTCAAAGATCCAAAATCTTGGGATCGAAGACTGTAGTGTGGATATACGTAAGCGAAGTGGAATGTGCGAAATGCGACAATTGGCTTAGAACCGTCAGTTCTTAAGCAATTGTATCTAAGAATAATATGTGATTGAATTGTGTTGTAATTGCATGCGACCAATTTAGTGTCTAATATTATCCTTATCTGGTGTATGATTGTAATGTCTAATCTCGTTGTTACTGATCTGAATATGTCTTCGACGTAGCACGGTAGTATTAAATAGATACATTATTGAATTAGGATAGGTTAGATCTCGCGACCCGAAAGGGTAACCCAATTTTAGGAACCAGAGGGTTGTTGAAGGACTGTTGCAAAACTGTTGTCTTATATTAAGCTCGGGTAAGAGTCAACTGAGATTTACGCTGGTTCCGGCCCAATTGCACGTTACGACTTTACGACGTGCTAAAGAGCATCCCACATATTTGGGATAAAATAGCATACAATTGCTTAAGAACTCTTTGTTCTAATTTCAGTACTTGATCGGCTGAAGTTTTAGAAAAGGAGAATCTTAGAGCTCTGTAAAGCTAAGTTCTTTATTATAAACTATATTTGTGCATTGCTTGTTTTGCATTTGCACTTTGAATTATTAAATCGAAATATTAAAAAGAAAACTATATATAAAACTTGTTTAGATCACGCGAAGATGGAGAAGATCTCATCTGGATATGGCTCTAGGGGGAATTCTAATCTCGGTGATGGGAAAGTTTTGGGCGGTGGAAGTTCAGGAAAGAATTCCAGTCCGCAGGATGTAAAGATTGTCAACAGTGAACGGGTCTCTAGCCAAGATCATCTATCGATTCAACAACGTTATGACATCTTATCTGATAATGGAAAAAGAAAGATCAATTTTCATGATCGGAGTGTTATTGAAATAAACGGGGAATATTACCTGGACAAAGAATCTACTGCTTATCGCCGTGAGACAGCGAATGGTTATTTGGATCTTGTCTATGGGTCTTCTTTCTGCGGCGATGCGAAACTTTCTGACGAATTTAGTCTCAAGTTGTTTAATTATTTAGTTAATGAGCATAAATTTAACTTTGTGGTCTCTGATAGTGAGAAGCTGACGGCTCTCCTCAGGCCTCCGAAATCTAATGAGGAAAAGAGTTTCCTGCGAAAAATGTTAATTGCGTTAAGGAAAGCTTTGGATGTCGGGCTGGATGAAGTTGGACCAACTTGGGTCACGACGGGACACGGAAGCCATATTCTTGAATTGATTCGGATACATGATCCCTCTTTTCAGGAAAGCTATGAAGAGTACATTCGCGATGCTAGATGTGCAAATGATTCAGTTCGGGATTTCCAGGACGGAAATGTTCCTATCTCTGAATGTTCTTCGCGTTATGATTTACGTCCGCTAAGGGGTAATGAAGTCTTAGTCACAGCTGTTGCAGGTAACCTTTCTGCTCCTGTTGAGGCAACCGGATCAATCGCATCTGCTGGATTTGTATCAGGGACTGCACGGACAGCGGCATCGACGCATGTTGTTCCGGAGTATGTTGATCACATTCTATTGTCAAATGGCTCCCAGGAAGGACGATTCAAATCTGACGTAGAAAGATTTGATCATTATCTCGGGTCTGGTACTAGTCCACATTTGTTCATTGACGGCATCGAAGATCATTCGGATACATCGTCATCGTCTGATTCTCGCAGGGAAGCTGAAGAAATTGCTCCTTGTATTGTCCCGCGCCTGAACCTTAATTCCTTTGAGGGCCTGAAGACCGTTCTTTCAGCATTTACTGAAGACTGTCCTTTAACGCCAGATGTTACTGTTCATGGGAATTCTCGCGCGAACTTCGGAGGGTCTTCATCATATTCTGATGATGTGCCAGTGAAATCACAAACGCCAGGATCTTCTCGGAATACACCGACTCTAGCTGAGTCTTCAAGAAAACTCCTCATATCAATCGGGGAAGCTAACAAGGTCAGGTCCAAAGTCTTGGCTGAGGAGCTCAGAGATGAAGCTTACAGGATCTGCCATGAAGAGCATCTAGCAAGGGAGATTGAAGAAACTGCATTGGCTGAAGAAGAAACTGCACTGGGCAGAATCAGTCTTTTGGGTGAGTTCGGAGAAGTGTCTGAAGGTAGGACAATCGATGGCTCACCTGCATTAAATTGTGGGGAGCTCAATGACGAAAAGAGGTATTCTACTTCTCCGGCCAGGGTGCTTGAACTGGTGAACACTGCAGCAACGAGGAATCCAGAGAACTCCACCGCGCGGGCAGAAGCTTCTACTGGGAGTGATTCTGAAATATCAGCAACCCTGCCTGATCGTCATGTTCCTTCTACATCTCTTCCGGAACCGAATGCATCCAACACATATGGAAATTTTCAACCTTCTTCTTTCAAACCCTCACCGTATCGGCGAGTATTCAGGCAGGAGGCGGAGCCGGCTGGTTCATCCTCACTACCTCCACAAGCGAATGAGAAATCGTCATCAGCAGAGCGTGCGGCACCGAAGGGACTTCCTGGAACTGCTCGAACTCACAAGGATACGCGAAAGAAAATCGCACGATCGCCGCGTTGTGAAGAGGATCCTGGAGACGACCTCCCGTTACTCGTCGGGATTGAGGCGGATGCGGACATTGGTTCGGATGCTGGATTTCCCAAGCGAAAGAAGGAAGCCCGACCGCAACGATGTGCCGAGGACTCTGGGAACGAAATGCCGTCGCTCCTAGACGTAGATTCGGATTCGGATGTCGACCCAGATGAGAAAGACTTGGACTCGGACGCTCCATCTCGCCGTGGAAAGAACAAGGCTTCACCATCATTAAATTGTGTGGGAAGAAAAGTTATCAACACGACACCACGTGCAGAGGCAGCGAGGCTCAAGGAGACACTCGACTTGCGCCGCGCGAAGGTTGTTAGGGGTCTAGAAGCAGCACGACTGGCTCAGACGTTGAAAGAAGAAGCTCAAGCGAAGCAGATTCGGGATGAAGCATTCAATGCAAGGATGGCACAAGTCATATCACGCAGGGCTGAGAAGGACATCGTTGTCATCCCCACGATACTCAGTCTCAATGGTATCATGATTACAATGAAGCAGGCAGGCGATCTGGCACATGCTTATGGATTCAGAGGGACCATCATGGACACCATTCGACCAGAGTTGGAGCGAGGCAGGGATTTCCAGCGAGAAAATCTCATGGGCATCAATCCACTCATGCAACTCGAGAAGTGCCTGAGGAAGATGGAGTCGGTTGTTCGCGACCCAGAATTGGATGATTGGAGGTACTACGTTGTACTCTCTGACAGCTTTCTGGATCTTCTTCACTTGGCTCGTAGGAATTCTGAAGTCAAACTAAAAGCAGCGGCAGATCACTCTTGTGGCGGCGGAGACTCTGAAGGAGGACCTGATCAACAAAGTCAATTGAAGGACTCTTTTCTCCCAAGCGCAGAACGTGATCATGGCATGGTGTCTGGTACAACAGTTAAATCTGGTGACCAAATTAACTCTTTATTTGAGAATATTGGAGTTGGTGGTGATGTAGGTTTACTCACACCAAAAGACATCTTAGCAGCGTTTGCAATTCCATCTGATACGGCAATCACGTATGGACAGTTTCAAGGTTTCAAACAGCAGATGGAGGATGTTCTCACCAAGTACTCCTCTATTCTTTCTGCACTTGCTCTTGCAAATCTGAAAAAATTTTTAGCACACACTTTCTCGGACTCAGTATTGCAGACGTTACATCAATCTGAATACTCTGAGGAATCAGTCAGGGTGTTGTTGTCTGACCTAGCACCAGACTCTTTTCTCATGCATAGTGTTGGAGATGCGCGCCGAGTGTGTACTCAAATACTATGGGACACCGGTGCATCCATCAATGTAACGGATTATCTGTCTAGCCTCATCAACGCGGTAGAGCTGACACATCCGTCATCGTGCAAGGGAGTCGGTGGTTCCAAGATGATCACTCACAAAGGGACTGATCCACGCATGGCTGGGATTACGTACTACATAAAAGCACTTAACTCTCAAGTTCTCACGTGTATCATGTCAGTCGGATCGCGATGCCAGATCAACGGGAACGGTGTTTCTTCGTCTTTCATGTTCACCAGAAATAGAGCCTTCTGCCACAATGACACGGCAGCCACTGAAAGACGGATTGATGCGCTATGGGAAGCAGTAAAGCATCTTCCAGGAACTATGGAGGCGAAGTGTACGGATCAACTAGTTTACGAGCAGTTGGCCACCCCTGAATCTTCAGCACAGGCGCAACACTATCGCGATGTCTATCTTAGGTCCACTCAACCACTTCAAGCATCATCGCTTACTGTTGGGGGAGGTGGTGCGGCGTCTGCGAGTGGATCAGCTCTCAATGTGAAATCGGGTGTACCTTCAACTGCGTTTCCGGTCTCTCCGATGTTGGACACGACCTCTGTATCTGCGTCTGTATTCATGCTCACAGCGGATATCCATGGGCATCGTACACGGTCATCGGGCAGTGTCGATGTAGGAACTCGCACACGTTCAGGAGGAGGTGGAGGCAGTGCTGGCCAACTTGAAGGATCTCGCTCTCTTCGTCCAAGGAACGATCATGCACGTGTGAGAAATGATGAAGGCGTCTACACTGAATCGTCTTCAGTCCATCCCAGCCAACTCAGAAGTGCCATTGGAACTGACAATGGACGGGGTAATGAAATCGTCAGAGCGTATGTGCCTTCTCCGGTGTTCATTGGGGGAAGACGGGCACATCTGGAATCGAGCAATAACACTTCTGCCTATGCAAATCCGCTAGTGTCAACTCAACGAATGGGATCCGCGTCAGTCCAATCTGGCTGGGTAAGGGATCCAAGTGGGGGAGCCGGTGGATCAGTCGTCTGGTCGAGGGCAGCAAATGGCTCAGTAACAAACGCGGTGTTTCAATCAAATGTATATCGATCGCCATCCGCATTAAATTGCCGAGGTGCAGGGGGTTCTTCTACTCAGCTGGCATCATCCGCATTAAATTGCCGAGGTGCAGTATCGAGCAGTGCAGTGTTGAGCAGTGCAGGGCCAGGTATATCTTCTAATGCTATGTCAAGCAGAGTATTCGACAGGTCTATGGATGGTGGAGTTGCAACGCTAATGGCATCCCCCACTCAAGGTGTGAACATCTGTGGTCAAGTGACAAGCAGTACTGTGTTCAATGTGTCTTCATTGCCGAGCACTGAAATTGACATGGTAAGGGATGGTGGAAGCTCAGCACTAGTATCGAGGAACAGTTTGGATAGAACTGAAATCAGTGACCTGGTGGCAGGGAGAAGAAGTATCGGATCGCCACTGTATTCCACTCAGAAGCGGCACTCACTTCCAAATTGGATTGATCCACCGGACGGATTGGAGAATTATTTCAACAGGGAAGGGTCTCCAAACGTCAGGGAAATCGCGTTCATTTTCAATATGGAAGATTCAATGTTGCCTGACAAAGTTGTGGGTGACTGGACGAGATCGATCTCCAGGTTTGAGAGTGACTACAAGGACCGCTCTATATACGACAGGCATGTGGACGCTGGATTGAAGGACAAGTTTCTTAGAAGAAAGCAACTAACGCTGAAGCAGCATCTTATCGAGAAGTTCATCTCTAGGCTACCGTCACCAACTGATGGACAGGGATGTCGAGTTGAGATTATGCAACAGCATGCCCGAAACGTCGTCAGGCTCATGGAGAATATGGAGAAGCAGACCACAGCTATGCATGTACAATCAACTCATCGTCAGCAAAATGGGGATAGGAGTACTGCTGATAATTATATGAAGATGGAGGGTGAGCTTGTCATGAAATCAGAATCTATTCAGATTCTTGTCATGGCCCATGAAATACTGGAGGATGCC
>Ga0209829_10003805_pt1 | contig 10877 bp, 18 predicted proteins | sample C_140205_EF_Meta_FD_187311 | JGI IMG/M metagenome (GOLD analysis project Ga0209829, IMG submission 187311) | Freshwater microbial communities from Lake Croche, Canada to study carbon cycling - C_140205_EF_MetaG (SPAdes) (version 2) | ecosystem: Environmental > Aquatic > Freshwater > Lake... | reverse complement strand
ATTTAATAAATTACGTGACCCCAAACTGGGTATGCAGGATAAAATTACCTTTGGGAAGTTGCGAGACTGCCGAGTATGTGATGTTATTCAAGATCACTACGAATACCTAATCTGGGCTGAAAAAGCCGGATATATAAAATTTCAACCTATAGTTGTTGAAACAATACAAGAACACGCTGGGTATAAATCTCAGCAACGTCACTATGATGAAGAAGTCAAACCCTGGCTAGAATCAACGGATGACGTAAAACCCATCATCTTAGACGACGATGTACCATTTTAATGCGTGCTTAGCTCAGCTGGTAGAGCAGTTCGTTGCCAACGAACAGGTCGCAGGTTCGAACCCTGTAGCCCGCACCAAATTTGCACCTGCGCCAAACCACAAAAACAAGATGTACAAAATTTATTTTACTTATCCAGATTCAAATGATCCTTTTTCTGTGGACATTGAAGATCTTTCCACAGCATTAAAGTATGTTGAAAGTTTACGAGGCAGTAAGATGCTTTATGTAACCATGGTTAGTGATTACGCTAACATGGTTGGTAAACCCGGAGTTGCTAGTACGGACTCCAATTATGTACCACAAATGTTAAATTAAATGTGCGGGGTTAGTTTAGTGGCAAAACGCTATCCTTCCAAGTTAGAGTTGCGAGTTCGATTCTCGCACCCCGCTCCAGTAAAATAAAAGGATATTCAATGAAACAAGCAATTGATGCGTACGTTAGTGCAATTGATGATTTTATTAAAAGTGCAAGTATTAAGCGAGGTGATAGTGTTAGCTGGTCTAGCAGTGGCGGCACTGCACGTGGAAAAGTAACAAAAATCATTACCAATGGCAAAGAGCCTATTCCTAACAGTAGTTTTAGTATTACTGGCACGCCAGAAGATCCTGCTGCACTCATCAAAGTATACAGACCTGATGCAGATGGTAAGTATCAACCTACTGATACAGTTGTTGGGCATAAAACAAGTAGTCTTACTAAAATTTCAGCATTATAAAACATGCATCCTTAGCTCAGCGGTAGAGCAGTGCTTTTACACGGCGAAGGTCGGCGGTTCAATCCCGTCAGGATGTACCAAAATTCACACTTGAACTCAATCCCCAATTATAGTATAATAAATACTTATTTGGGGATTTCTATTTATGGCTAACATCTTTTTTGCTTCAGACCATCATTTTCATCATGCCAACATCTTGACTTTTAAAAATCAAGATGATACTCCACTACGCGTGTTTGATGATGTTAACCATATGAATGAACACATGGTTAATTGTCATAACAGTGTAGTAAAGCCTTCGGACAAAGTATACTTTCTAGGTGATGTTAGTATGAGCCGTAATGCCAAGGGCCTAGAAATTCTTGGTCGCATGAACGGTGAAAAAATACTTGTTAAAGGTAACCATGACCTTTGTACTGCTAGTCAGTATCTACAATACTTCAAAGACATTCGTGGAAGTCATCAATTTGATGGAATGATTTTAACACATATTCCAATTCATCCAGAGTCACTGGCTCGTTGGGGTTTAAATGTGCACGGACATCTACATAGTAATGTAGTTAAACTACCTTTAGCACAAATTCCAGATCCTCGTTATTTTAATGTATCAATGGAACAAATAAATTATACACCAATTTCACTAGAAACGGTAAAAAAATATGTTAGACTGCCTGATTCTCGGAGATAGTATTGCTGAAGGCATTGCACAACATAGGCCAGAGTGCATAGTATACGCTAAAACAGGCATTACTAGCCGTGCATGGAATAACGCTAATATAACTAAACTACTAAAAGCTAAAACTGTAGTTATTAGCCTAGGCACTAATGACAGTGCTAATATTAATACTCGTCGCGAATTGGAAACACTACGCGAGATGGTAAGTGCTGAATTAGTATTTTGGATTCTTCCGGCTAATAAACCTAGTATTCATGCATTTATACGAGAACTAGCAGAAGACTGTCATGACGTAGTATTACCAGTTAGTAATATAAGTCGTGATAATGTTCATCCTACAACCAAAGGTTACAAACTTTTAGCAAATCAAACGCGCTGATAGCTCAGTTGGTTAGAGCAGGCGACTCATAATCGCTTGGTCGGGGGTTCAAATCCCTCTCGGCGTACCAACAAACACTTAACCCAGCTTTTAAGCTGGGTTTTTTGTTGCAAAAAAATAATCTTGAAACTAATGATTACTTTTGATATAATTATTCTTTAACAACGCAATTCAACAACAAGGAAACACATGAAATATTTTATTGGTCAAGTACCCGCTACAGACGTAATTAATTTTGGTACTGAAGATCTATTTGAGTATAATGACGACTACTACTATAACACAATAGAGTTTGGTACTAATTCAGGTGGTATGGAAGATTTTGTTATATCAGACACAGTAGGGCGTTCTGTACCTATTAGTATTGAGCATATTAATGTACTTATTGAAGCTCTACAAGATATTCAGGAATCACTAGAAGCTATTCAAGCTGGTAAAAATGCTGAAGAATTTATTAATAGTGATGAAATTCGTACTCTTGAATGGTAATCAATCCTTTATACCAAATCGTAGGATATTTTGGTACAGAGTACAGTCCTGTTACTGTAGAGCAGTTAGACCATATAACTGTATCATTATATCATTCAGGATTAATTGTTAAAACCAGAGAACAAGCGTTTTCTGTAATACAATATTTAGCCGACAATGGTGTATTAGATTTAAAAAAACACGAAAACGAAACATTCTTAGTTAAACTCAAGGAACATTAATGGCTACTAAAAATAATAAAAATCTACCAGCTACTGCACCTGCTAGTGGTGGTCGCATTGAAGCTAATCGTAAACGTCGTTTAACGCGCACACTCAAGCAACAACCAAATAATCAACAAGTACAAGTAGCACTAAGCGAAAGTCGCGGACATAAACGTAAAACACCTAAAAATCCATACTGGTCGCATACAATGATTCGCGAAGCTAAGTTGTTTAAAGAATTTACTGGTAAAATGGATATCAATATCTTTTCTAGTACAGAAGCTACACGTACTAATGCTAGACTACATACTACAAGAACAGACTGGTCTCAAGTTAAATTGCCAGAAGGACGCGTAGATTTTAGCTTGGGTGCTCGTGCCTTTGGAAAGTTTTAATGAGCTTTATTGAGTACTATATTCTTTTTGCACTAACTACATCAATCTTTTCGCTTATTGATGTATTTATACCAGTATTAAATGAAGCTAGAGCAGATAACATTAAAAATGTATTAACAGAAAATCCTAAACTATCTTGTTTTGTATATTTTTGCTTATCAATACTTATTGCTCCATTTATCATTATACCTATGCTTGTACCTAGCATGAATTATAGGTTTCGTGATAGCATAGCTAAGATTATAAACGAACAAGAAAAAATTTAAATTTGCGCTTTGTCTTGGTTTAGTATATAATATATACTTATTCAATGGAAAACACATCATGAAAATCAAAGAATTTACCTACACTAAGCCAAATGGCGACATTTCTCAACGCACTCTGGTTGAGCTTGTTACCCCAACTGAGCATATCGAAGGTATTGATGTTAGTGAGTTGGATATGGATTCTTATGCCGAGTTTGTTCAAAAATTAAACGATCTCGAAAAAGAAATCTATAATAAGCGCACTGAATTATACACAGAATTTGATCTTAAACATAACTATCGACGTTTTATGCCTAGCCGCATGACTAACGTCACAACAGAATACGCATAATTAAACAAAGGAAAATAAAATGGCGGCTACATGGACAGATGAATTGAAAGCAGAAGTTATCGCTAAGTACGAAGGTGCTGGCCCAACTCCTGAGAATTCCACAGAAATTATCAAAGATATTGCAGAAGAAATCGAAATGTCGCCTAATGGCGTTCGTATGGTTCTTGTGCAAGCTGGTGTTTACGTCAAGAAAGACCCATCAGCATCTACTAGCAAAACTAAAACACCTGCTACTGGTGATAAGCCAGCTCGTGTTTCTAAAGAATCTGCAATCAATGACTTACGTCAGGCATTGCTTGATTCTAACAAACCTGTTGATGATGACATTTTGAGTAAACTGACTGGTAAAGCAGCAGTATACTTCTTGTCAATCATCAAGTAATCTAGGCGGCCTTGTGCCGCCTTATTCATTTAAGGAATCAATATGGCAACACGCAAAAAATCAGTAACTGAAGACGAATTGATGACTTCGGCTAATATTAGCAAAGTCATACGCTTACTTGAGCCTGAAGAAGGCGTCAAGCCTATTACCAAAAAAGATGCCTGCCAGATGTTAGGCATGAGTTATAATACAACTCGTCTTGGTACTATTATTGAAGACTTTAAAAAGACTCAGGCTCGTAATGCTGAGCGACGTGCCGCGCTACGCGGCAAACCGGCTAGTCGTGAAGATGTTGTTTACATTATTAGTGAGTACTTGGGCGGTGAAACAGTTGATGCTATTAGCAAAATGACTTATCGTAGTCCTACATTTATTAAAAATATACTAGAGTCTAATGCTGTGCCTATTCGTGTGCCAGGTTCTACTTACTTTAAACCAGAACTAGTGCCCGAAGGTGCAGTACGTACACGATTTAAAGTTGGTGAAATAGTTTACTCAGCTCGTTATGATAGCCTAGCACGTATTGACACAGAGACCCTTACTACAAAGTACGGTTACATTTATCGTGTCTGGCTTATGGCCGACAAATGGTTACAAGCTGCAAATCAAGAAGCCTATGAGTTGGCCAGTCTAGAACATTTGCGTGAACTCGGAGTACGTATTTAATGGATGATAATATTCACTATAACAAGATCATTGATGAAAACATGGAAAAAGGTTTCCAAGTACGATTAGTAATCAATGAATTCCGCGACGTAGAATACATTCAATTGCGAAAGTATTTTTTAACATACGAAGGCGACTGGCAAGCCAGTCGTGAAGGCATTAGTGTACCTGCAACCATTGAAAATATTTATGGCCTACTAGACGGGTTACTGGATATATGTGCACAAGCTGAAGGCAGTGATATTATACGTCATTATGCAGCTAAAATATTAGTTGAAGAAAAATAGACTTGTAGTTTTAACCTTAAACTGTTATAATTATTCTTTAAAGGACAAAATCATCATGAAACCAACAATTGCAATTTTTATTCACGATCCACAATGTGAAACCGAATGTGCGCTAGGCATGATTGATGGCTTAGTTCGTGATTTTGACGTTCGTACTTTTGGTATTGATAATCTCATGCCTAGTTTTTTAGCACAATTTGATGCAGTATGCTTTCCTGGTGGTATGGGTGATGCAGATGACTTTGACCAAATTTTTGAGGATAAACATATCTGGACAATTCAAGAATATGTAGCAGACGGGGGTAAATACTTTGGTATTTGCATGGGCGCTTATTGGGCAGGAAGCAACTACTTTGATATTACCCCAGGATTAACCATTGATCAGTATATTGAGCGACCAACTGCTGATATTGAATATGACGGCCCTACGTCAGCAGAGGTAACTTGGTTGAATAGTGAAGAAACAATGTATTTTTATGATGGCTGTGCTATCCTTGGCGATGACATGGATGTAATTGCCACCTATGCAAACGGTGATGCTATGGCCGCTATTCAAGGTAACGTAGGCGTCATTGGTTGCCACCCAGAAGCCTTATCTTGGTGGTATACCGAAGGGGAAATACTTGATTACTATGACCCTCGTCATGCTCAACTTATGAGCAGTTTTGTAAAGCAACTGGTCAATACTTAAATTTAGACTTGCTTTACCAACCCAGAACTGTTATAATTATATCTATGAACAAAATTACACAATTCTTAGACTCAGCCTCGGCAGCCTATTACGCAGGTAGTCCTTTTATTACAGATGAACAGTTCGACCGACTTGCTGATTCAGTGGGATATAACGCAATAGGCGCAAAACAACATGACAACAAGGCCAAGCATTTGTACCAAATGTACAGCTTGCAAAAATACTATGAAGATGAAGGTAACAAACCTCTGGAAGGTATTAAATCTATTGCTAGTACTATTAAGTTGGATGGGGCAGCTATTAGCCTACTGTATGTTGACGGCTTTCTTGTTAGAGGTCTTACGCGCGGTGATGGCATAGAAGGTCAGCTAATCACTGATAAACTTCTAGCAAGTAACCTTGTGCCTCATGAAATTGAGCATCGTGGCGTAGTGCAAATCACTGGTGAGATTGTGGCTCCGATTAATATTGAGAATTCGCGTAACTATGCCGCAGGCTCATTAAATCTCAAAGATACTGCTGAGTTTAAAACTCGTGCCCTCTCATTCTTTGCTTATGGTGTTCAGCCTAGCTTATCTGCTACATTTATCAAAGATATGCAACAGCTACAAAGTTATGGCTTTGGAGTAATCATTGAGTCTGACTTAGATAAGATTTTTCCTTGTGATGGCCTTGTGTTTCGTGTAAATGATAACGCCCAGTTCTATGATCTAGGCTATACCGCAAAGCATCCTCGTGGTGCATACGCTAAAAAAGAACGAGCAGCCCATGTTGAAACAAAACTACTTGATGTTGAGTGGCAAGTTGGCAAAAGTGGTAAAGTCACACCGGTGGCTATACTGGAGCCTGTGTATATTGGTGATGCCCTTGTCAGTCGTGCTACTCTTAATAATCCTGGTTTTATCGAAATGCTCGATCTACGAATTGGAGACACAGTAGCAGTCATCAGATCCGGTGAAATTATTCCTTGCATATTGCACAAAGTTGATGCATAGGATTAGAAATTTACACTTGTCTTATAGTGCCTAAACCTGTATAATACATTATAAACTGATAAAATGCCATGAAGATTGAAATTCCAAAAACTTGTCCTTGCTGTGATTACACATTAGAATTGGTCAACGATCAACTCTTTTGTCGCAACACGGCTTGTGATGCACAGCTTAGTAAAAAAGTTGAACATTTCTGCAAGACATTGGGTATCAAAGGCATGGGCGCTAAGACTATTGAAAAACTAGGATTAGCTGACATTACTGAGCTTTTTTACTTAGACGAAGATTCGGTTGCCGAAACCTTATCCAGTAAAACAATGGCCGCAAAACTTATTAATGAGATTAATAAAGCTAAACAAGCTGACTTAGCTACTGTAATTGCTTCATTCTCTATTCCATTAGTTGGTGGCACAGCCTCTAAAAAGATTTGTGCTGCTGTATCAAATATTGATGAAATTACCTTTGAGCGTTGCCGTGAGGCAGGTCTTGGCGAAAAAGTATCGTACAATCTAGTCAACTGGCTAGAAACTGAGTTTCAAGAAGTAAAAGAGTTTTTACCCTTTTCTTTTACTTCATCCAAAGTTCCCTTACAGAGTGGCGGAAAGTCCGTCTGTATTACAGGAAAACTATCTTCATATAAAACAAAATCAGAAGCCTACAAAGCACTAGAAGAGGCAGGTTTCAAAGTTACGGAAACAGTAACGAAATCTACTGATTATGTTGTTGATGAAGATAATAAGGGCAGTTCTAAACGTAAAAAAGCCGATGAACTCGGTATTACAATTATCCAAAATCTAAACACTTTCTTGAAAGAAAAACAAAATGACTGAAAAAGCTAAAAAATGGTCTGATGAAGCCACAAACCAAATGTTGAACATGGTTAATGGCGAAAGCCCTGTTTCCACAGGCACTGTTGAGCAAATTGCCGAAGCCCTTGGCTTCACAACCCGATCAGTTGCAAGCAAATTGCGTCAACTTGACCATGATGTTGCTTCAATGGCTAAAGAAAAGACTTCTGCCTTTACCGCAGATGAGGGTGATGACCTTGCTGACTTCGTTCACTCTAACGCAGGTAGCTATACATACAAAGAAATCGCTGAAACTTTTGCCGCTGGTAAATTCTCACCAAAACAAATTCAAGGTAAGTTGCTTGCTCTTGAATTGACTGGTTCAGTTAAGCCTGCTGAAAAAGTTGAAGCTGCTCGTACCTACACTGAAGCAGAAGAAAATACTTTTATTACTATGGCTGACAATGGTTCATTTATTGAAGACATTGCTACTAAGTTGGGTAAGTCTGTTGCCTCAGTTCGTGGTAAAGCCTTGAGCTTGACCCGCAAAGGACAAATCAGCAAGATTCCAGCTCAACGTGAGTCACACGCTAAAGAGTCAGTTGATCCAGTTACCGCCCTAGGTACTGCAATCACAACTATGACTGTTGCTGAAATTGCTCAAGCTGTTGATAAAACAGAACGTGGTCTACGTACTTTGCTTACTCGTCGTGGTATCAAAGTTGCTGACTATGATGGTGCTGCTAAAAAAGCTAAAGCAGAAGCAAAAGCCGCTGCTTAATTTGGTATAAACCTTTTAGCCCGAGAGTCCCCATAGCTCTCGGGCTTTTTACTTTGGAGATTAGTAAATGAAAGTAAAAATAACATATCACGACAATGAGTCGTTTACTGTCGAAGAAGTAGTAAAGCAAGCTGTACATAACTATGGTAGAATGGCTCAAGTAGAAGTTATGCCTGAGTCTACTATGGCATATGATTATCTATATTTTGGACTACAACAACTAATTACCCACGAACAGCTAAGTATGCTGTTTGACAGAGACGCTAGTTATCAACAAGATATAAAGAAATTGCGTGAGCAAGTTCTTTATAAAGTAACAGAAATTATAGATCAAGTAATTATTGATAATGAATCAAAGGTAAGCTAATATGGATGTATCAGCCGTTGTTCTTAATAAACTGCTAAGCGAGCAGAGCCTAGATATCTGGGCAAAGCTAAAGCTGGTGTTTTTAGATCCGGCTTACTCTAGTTTATATTCTGTCGTCAATAAGCATTACGAGAAATATAATAAACTCCCTAGCTTTGACGACCTTGAGCTAACACTCAGAGAAGGTCCTTCAGCAAAAACACTAGCGACCCTAAAGCTCACAGAAGTTCCAGAAGTATCGGCGGAGATAGCACTTGATGCACTTATTGACCAATACACTCAGAACGAAACCGTAAAATTATTAGATAAATTCGTAGATAAATTACCGCTTTACGACTCTAACGAAATCAAAGACAGTCTTGCAACTATTGCAATGACAATCGAAGAAAAAACACATACTAGTGAAAAAGTATTCACTATGTCTGATATGATGCTTTTTCAGCATCCAGAAGATATTGCCAAAGAGCGTGTGTTTTTAGGCATTAATAATACTTTTGACGCTGTACTAGGTGGTGTGGCACGACAAGAATTAATATTTATTGGTGGCAAACGTGGAGCAGGTAAATCTATTACTAGTTCCAATATTTTTGTTAACCAATATGAAATGGGCAACAGTTGTTTATATTTCTCAATTGAAATGACCGCCCAAGAAACTAATCAACGTAACTTAGCTATTCTGGCTAATGTTAACTTGCAAAATTTAAAACAAAATAAACTAACAGATGACGAAGTTTTACGAGTTGTAAAAGCTCGTGCAAATATGTTTGTAGGTGCAGAAGATCTTGTATCAGATTATATGCGTCATCGTGATCGCTTTAAGTTCGAAGAAACACTAGTACGTAACTTTACCTTAAAGCCCGATAATCAAATGGTAATTGTTGATGATCGTGACTTAACAATTGGAGCCATTGATTTACACACAGGTAAAATGAAAGCTAAATTTGGCGATAAGCTAGCTGTTGTTGTAGTAGACTATGTAAATCAAATTAAAGTAGAAGGAAATTCCCAATATGATTGGCAGCCACAAATTGAAATTTCAAAGAAACTTAAGAACCTTGCACGCAAGTACGAGGTGGTCATGGTCTCACCATATCAAATTGACGCTAGCGGGGAAGCTCGTTTTGCAAAGGGGCTACTCGATGCCGCAGACATTGCTCTCGTTATGGAAGCGCACGATAAAGACCAACAGGCCATATCCTTCGAAACAACTAAAATTCGTGGTGGCAAGGAAATGGCCTTCACCTGCCCTATTGATTGGGATACCTTACGCATCTCGCCACAATCTCTTGATAAACCTGCATCAAAGGAAACGATTAAGAAAGCTGGAGGCAAAAATAAACCAGACGCAATCAAAGACGATATAGACGCAGACTTACCTTGGCATACATAAAATGAGCGATCCAGTACTAGAACTAATACAAAAAAATGGCCTGGCCTTTACTGTATCAGGCCGCGACTATTTAATTGGGTGTTTAAATCCAGAACATCCAGATTCTAATCCTAGTTTTAGGGTAGACAGAGTAAGTGGTATTGCTCACTGCTTTGCATGTGGTTTTAAGACTAATATCTTTAAATACTATGGAGTTTTTACTAATCCCATACCATTAAAGATTGCTAAACTAAAAGATAAATTAGCAGAGATTAAAGCTTATGCACATAATCTTGATATTCCAGCAGGTGCTACTCCTTATACAAAAGCATTTCGTGGTATTAGTGCAAAAACCTTACAGCATTTTGGTGCGTTTTATACATTCCAAGTTGAAAAGTTAGTTGATCGAATAGTGTTCCCTATCACAGATGTAACTGGGCGAACTGCTGTTTATGTCGCTCGACACACATTAAGTAATGGTAATCCCCGATATGTTAATTATCCTAGTGGGGTTACTATGCCGCTGTTTCCTGCGCAGCTACCCTCAACTGGAAAAAGTTTAGTGATTGTTGAAGGTATCTTTGATATGTTAAACTTATATGATAAGGGATTAACTAGTGTAACTTGTGCATTTGGTACAAATACACTACAAAACAATACCGCACAAAAGCTGTTGGCTTTTAAAGCACAAGGCGTAACTCATATTTACTTGATGTTTGATGGAGACGAAGCTGGAGAAAAAGCCATGTATACACTAAAACCCTTAATTGAAGAATGTGGGTTTATAGTAGAAGTTATTACCCTACCAGATAACA
>Ga0209829_10003804_pt1 | contig 10878 bp, 11 predicted proteins | sample C_140205_EF_Meta_FD_187311 | JGI IMG/M metagenome (GOLD analysis project Ga0209829, IMG submission 187311) | Freshwater microbial communities from Lake Croche, Canada to study carbon cycling - C_140205_EF_MetaG (SPAdes) (version 2) | ecosystem: Environmental > Aquatic > Freshwater > Lake... | reverse complement strand
TTGACGTGATTGCCACGCCGACAGCTCTCAGGCCGAGAGCTGCCGTTGTCTTGAGCACACCAAAGTGACTGCTGTCGCTACTTCACCGTCACCCAAGGTATAGCAACGAGCGTGCGCAATGAGCCAAAAGGGTGCAGGGGGCAAGTTGGAAGGTTCGAATTCCAGAGCACTTCAACACCGAGGTGCTGAAATAGTTCCTCATTTCAAGCTGTCTCAACATTTAGAAAGATGCAATGGAAGCCAAGTGCTGGATCTGGATACCCATCAAAAACTTAGGCGGTTTGTGATGAGGTATGTTCTGGGCCGCCAGCTAACTTTTTTCAAATCTTCAATACTTCAAATTGACCTTTGGATTTGTGAAGTGGATAATGCGTTGTATTACACATGCATAGGAGTCTTACACCATGACCGCCAGAACCATCAACGTACGCCTGCCCGAGGAGCTTTACAACCAGATCGAAGAGTTGGCCAAGGCGACCGCCCGGACCAAGAGCTTTCTGGCCATTGATGCACTGACCCACTATGTGCAAAGTGAATCCTGGCAGATCCGTGACATTCACGAAGGCATCAAGGAGGCCGATGCAGGCGAATTCGCAACCGACAAGCAGGTCAAAGCGGTATTTGCCAAATACGGCGCTTGATTCATGTTAATCAAGTGGACCAAGTCAGCGCTCGCGTCAGTTGATGAAATCGCTGGCTTCATCGCCAAAGACAACCCGAGCCGCGCCACCAGCTTTGTGCTGGAGTTGCAGGCCGCTGTGACCAAACTTCAGGCCCATCCTGGCATGGGCCGGGCTGGCCGCGTCCCCGGCACGCGAGAGTTGGTCCTGCACAAGAACTACATTGCCATTTACCGCGTGCGTGGCGACGATGTTGAAATTTTAAGGTTGCATCACGCAGCTCGAAATCTATGAAGAACCGGGCCAGCCCCTGAAGCTGGCCTTTGACCGCAAACCCACCCGCCCCTGGCTAAAACCTCGGCGGTTTTTTCCATTTCTGGAGTACCTATGACGTTACTGTTGCTGTGCTCCCACGTGATGATTTTTTAATGCTTGTAGCGGCATCTAAAAAGTCGGAAACATAAGGGATGCGCTGCAAGTCTGTCTGATGACTTGCGCTCATGCGCGCATGGCCACTGCGTGATCTTTTTTTGAGTCCACGTCAGAGCAGGTCACCATCATTCGCATAGTGCACGGAGCGCGTGATATTCCTGAAGTCTTGAAGCCTACGTAAAGTCATTCGGTTTTGTAGTGGCTCAGCGGGGTTGATGCTTTTCTCTGCGGCCCAATGCTCTCTTTTTTATCGATCGATAAAGCGGATCGCACCTTGGAGGAGAATGGCTCCAATGATGGCGCCAATGATGATGGGGCTTGGTTCTGGTCTTGAATCGAGTTGTGCTTGCGGGCGAGATTGCGTGCTACCGGCTCCTTTTGTATGATGAAGCCGCATGTTTGCTCCGATCCCGAAGAGCTATCAAGTCGACCCATCTTGTTGTTTTGGGAGTTTGAACCCAGCCCATCCGATCCGTTTCACTTGTTTCTTTTGATGAAGGACATCAAAGCCATGGTAGATCAAACTTGAGATAAAAGTTCAGGGAAGTTGGCCAATTTATAAATCGCACGAAAACCCCTCAAAGCGTTGCATGTCAAAGCGGGGGCATTCTTTTCAAAAGGATGCATGGGTAAACAGTTCTAAAAGAAGTCCGAATATTTTGTATAAATCTAGTCAACTTGGTATTACTTCAAGCCGCAGTCTTTCTCATCTTTTGGGTGCAGGACAATTGTGTTCTTGGGGCTCTCTTTATTACAGCTTTCCACTGATTGCCGCGGGCATGGGCCCGGATTTGGGTTGGAGCAAGTCTGAGATTTTCATGGGTGCCACTCTGAGCATGCTGACCACAGCACTCGTGACATATCCAGTGGGTGTGGCGATGGATAGAGGGTTTGGGCGTTGGACCATGACCATTGCCAGTGCAATGGCTGCCGCGATGCTGTTTGCTTGGTCCCATGTCAATGGCCTTTTTGCTTTTTATGCCCTGTCCATGGTGCTGGGTGCTTTGCAAGCTTGCACACTCTACGAAGCTGCATTTGCTGTAATCTCCAGACGGGTGGGGGCAGCTCACTCGCGCTCAAGCATCACCACCATCACGCTTTGGGGTGGTTTTGCCAGTACGGCGTTCATTCCACTCGAGCAGTTTTTAATCGAACAAGTCTCATGGCGTCAATCGCTTTGGGTGCTGGCAGCGATCAATTTGCTGTGGGCATGCATTTATTGTGTGTGCATCAAACCCGAACATGACGCCGATCACCATACCAGTGCAACAAACAGAGAAGACAACAAGGTGCGAGACCAGACGGCCGTGAAAGCCGCCCTAAAAAATTCTGTCTTTTGGTGTCTATTGTTGGCCTTGACGCTTTATTCCATCATGTTCACGGTTTTTATTTTTCATGCGTATCCTATTTTGCAAGAGAAGGGTTTGAGCACCGAGGATGTCGTAAAAATCCTGATGGTGCTGGGTCCAATGCAGTTCATTGGGCGAATTTTGATTGCTTACGTGGCCAACAATGCACCCATGCGCTTGGTGGGCTCTGTCATGGCTTGCTTTTTTCCATTTGTATTTGCAGCCTTGGCACTGCTGAGCACGCACAATGTTTGGTGGTATGCAGCGCTCATTGCAATGTATGGATTATCGAATGGTATTTTCACCATTGTGCGCGGATTGGTGGTGCCTGAAATGCTGACTCGGTATGCCTATGGCGCGATCAATGGTTTGTTGACCATTCCAACCATGTTGGCGAGAGCATTGGGGCCCGCTGCAGCCGCGGCAATATGGATGATTCATGAATCGTATCAACCTGTCTTGACCGCTGTTTGCTCTACCTCGATCCTCTTTGCTGTTGCGTTTTGGTCAGCGAGTTGGCTCAGCCGTTCAAAGTCCCCGTTGTAAGTCAAGGTTGCAAGTTGCGCTCACTTCGAGGCGCTGATAGGCAACAGATTGAGTGCATGAGTGAATTCTTTGTCATTTCATTGACATGATGTTTGTCTCCAATCGATGGTATTCACACTTGGATTTAAGGAGCGATCATGGACCGCCGTCATTTTTTAAGCTCATCTGCGTTGCTGGGTACTCAAACCTTGAGCTTGCCAACTTTGTGTATGGCGCAGGCGCCAGCCCTCATCACCAGAGACAACATGCGTCCCCAGTTTCCAAGTGGCGTCCAAAGCGGCGATCCGACCGCAGACACCGCCATCATTTGGGCGCGCAGTGACCGAGCAGCACGCATGTGGGTTGAGTGGTCTACTACTGCCAATTACGCCAACGCCCAACGGGTGCGTGGAAACTATTTGCTCGACAACACCGACTTCACGGGCCGGATCGATTTGACACAACTTCCTCGCGGTCAGGAAATTTTTTATCGGGTGATTTTGCAAGACTTGCACAATGAACGGGTCCTGTCGGAAGCCATGAGTGGTCATTTGAGACTGCCCCAAGCATCTGTTGGCAAAGCCACTCGCAATGTGCGCTTTGCCTGGAGCGGGGACACCGCGGGCCAAGGCTTTGGGATCAATGAAGCTTGGGGCGGTATGAAAATCTATGAAGAAATTCGCAAGGTCAATCCCGATTTTTTCTTGCACAGTGGTGACAATATTTATGCCGATGGCCCCATCAGCGCTGAGGTCAAATTACCCGATGGCTCGGTATGGAAGAACGTGGTCACGCAAGAGGTGAGCAAGGTCGCTGAAAGCCTCAACGAGTTTCGAGGTCGTTACCGATACAATTTAATGGATATCAATTTGCGTCGCATGGCATGTGAAGTGCCTCAGATTTGGCAATGGGATGACCATGAGGTCATGAACAATTATTCTGACGCCAAGGATGTGTCTGAAGACTCGCGCTACACAGAAAAAAATATTCCACTGATGGTGGCCAGGGCCACCAAAGCATTCCATGAATTCGCTCCAATGCGAGAATTTGGCAATACCGAGGCCGAGCGTGTCTATCGCCATCTCCAGCATGGTCCTTTGATGGACCTCTTTGTACTTGATATGCGAAGTTACCGTGGACCCAATAGCACCAATTTGCAAACGCTGGAGAGCCAAGAATCCGCTTTCATGGGTCGTCCACAAGTGGCATGGCTGATCGATGGTCTTAAAAAATCCCACGCGACTTGGAAGGTCATCGCTGCAGACATGCCCATTGGCTTGCAAGTTCCCGATGGCAAAACGTCAGCGGGATTGGACAAATGGGAGGCCATTGCCAATGGCGACAATGGAGACGCCAAAGGGCGAGAGATTGAGATGGCCCGCTTGCTCAGGGAGATTAAAAAGGCCAATATCCACAACGTGGTTTGGCTCACCGCCGATGTGCATTACACCGCCGCTCATTTTTATGATCCTAACAAAGCCAAGTTCACGGATTTCAATCCATTTTGGGAGTTTGTTTCTGGGCCACTCAATGCAGGGGCATTTGGCCCCAATTTGACGGACAGCACTTTTGGTCTTCAAGTCGTCTATCAAAAGGCCCCACAACAACAAAATGCCGCACCATCAACAGGAATGCAGTTTTTTGGTCAAGTCGACATTGATGCCAAATCCCATGCCATGACCGTGACTTTGAAAGACCTTGAAGGGACCTCACTTTATAGCAAGACGTTGGTGCCCTTGAGAGTTTAGACCTTACTCGGTGGCGTAAACGTGAGCGCACGAGCGACCAGGACTTGCAGCTACTGCTTATGATATTCCACTGCGTGGAGTATTCAAATAACGTTTCTTTGATTTCAATGACAGCAGTAGTCTGCTTTACTTAAGTCAAGTCCTTTTTAACAATCCTCAAGGCGCCGTCTTGGTCTTCGAGGATCAAATACAATGAGTTTTTAAAAACTTTTAAATCTACATCTTTGAGCCCCTTGATTGCCATTGGTGATTTTAGTGTTGGCTTGGGATTCAGGGTCTTGCTTCATTCCTTTTGAAAACTGCTGGTTATTTTTAATAATTGGCTTTATTGATATTCTTATTTATATGACGAATCCCTACTTTAAGTTGCTGATTTTGATGGGTTCATTGTCCATTTTGAATGCCACTCAAGCACAAACGAACGCAACCTCATCGAGCTCAACCATCGCAACCGTCAACGGGAAACCCATTGACGGTAAAAATTTTGAGCAAATCATTAAAAATAACGTTGCCAACGGGCTTGAAGACAATGAGCAATTGCGTTCAGCACTCAAGGATGAACTGATCACCAGGCAAGTGATGCTCCAAGAGGTGAGTAAGCTGGCTTTGGACAAGACACCCGATGCAATTTATGGGATGAACTGGGTGAAAGATAATTTCTTGATTGAATTTTTAATCAAGAACTTTGAGTCCAAGCATCCAGTCACCGAGGAGATGATCAAGGCTGAATATAGTCGGCAATTGAGTCTAATTGGCGAGCCTAGTGAGGCGATGCAATATTTTGTACGAGTGATCGTGACACAAAGCGATGCTGATGCACGTTTGGTCATTGCGGACTTGAAAAAAGGGTCTGACTTTGTCCAATTGGCCAAGGCCAAAAGCCTAGACGCCAGCAAGGCCAATGGGGGTGAGTTGGGATGGGTGTTGCCTGCTCAAGTCATGCCGGCACTGGGGACTGTCATGGTGAACTTGAAAGAAGGCACTTTTTCAGCCTTGCCCATCCAAACCCCTAATGGTTGGTATGTGATCAAGGTAGACGAAAAACGCCCCTTTAAAATCCCAACCTTCGAAGAGAGTAAAACCACTTTGATTCAAACCTTGCAGCAAGTGCAGCGCCAGAACTACATTCGCGATCTGATCAAGGCTGCAAAAATCACCAAGTGATTGAATTGGCGATGACTGGGGTTGAGGCAAACCCCAAGCCCCAAACCCCAAATCTAGACGTGTACCAATTGGGTGCTTGATTTGTCTCACTTAGGGATAAACCGCCTTGTTGGATTTCTCTTTTCAGGTAAGCTAAAACGCTACATTCACACCTGGTGCTGGGGTCCATATGATTGAGTTTTCCCTCAAGTTTGTAATTAAATTGTTCGCGATCATTGTGGTTCTGAGTTCCCCATTGCTTGGGATTGCTGCGACCGATGCCTATCCCAACAAGCCCTTGAAACTCGTCATTCCATTCCCCACTGGGGGGAGCAATGATGTGGTCGGACGGCTCATTGGGAGTCAGTTGGGCGAGCGTTTGGGTCAAGCGGTCATCGTTGACAACCGCGGTGGGGCTGGAGGGGTGATTGGTTCAGATCATGTGGCGAAGTCTGAGCCTGATGGATACACATTGCTCTTCATCTCCTCGGCTTTTACCTCCAATCCTGCGATGTACAAACTGCCCTATGACCAGTCGCGTGCTTTTGCCGCCGTGGCCATGCTAGCGTCAGGGCCCAATGTGCTGGCGGTTCCACCAGGTTCGAGCTTCAACTCCGTCAAAGATCTTCTTGAAAAAGCCCGCGCCAATCCTGGAAGTCTCAATTATGCTTCTGCAGGCGTTGGTAGTTTTCAGCATCTGGGCAGCGCCTTGTTCACCAGCATGGCCAAAATCGACATCGTCCATGTTCCGTTCAAAGGTGGCGGTCCGGCCATGCTCGACGTGATGGCAGGCAACACCCAATTGGTGTTGGGGTCGTTGGTGCAAACCTTGCCGCAAATTAAAAGTGGCAAACTCAAAGCGCTAGGTGTCGGAGGCCCAAAGCGGTCTCCAACCCTTCCCGATGTGCCCACCATTGCCGAGGCCGGTGTGCCTGGCTATGAAGCAGTAAATTGGTGGGGCATTTTGGCGCCAGCCGGTACACCAAAACCCATCTTGGATCGTTTGTACAAAGAGTTCACTTCGATTCAAAAATCTCCTGAGATCATCAAGCGTTTTGAATCTGAAGCCGTGGATCCCGTTCAGATGACGCAAGCTGAATTTGCAAAGTATATTGAAACTGAAACCGCCAAATGGTCAAAAGTGATCAAAGAGGCTGGTATTACGCCTCAATAAAAGACACGAGAAGACGATATAAAAGAGGATCCTTTTCTGTTAGGCCTGTCAGTGGCACGCTCATATGATCAGAGAGGTTTTAAATTTTATAATTAATTTGTAGTATAAGATGGTGTTTAAACATACACTAATGTTTGTGCTGTCGCTATAATTTTCTATTTGGGCGAATTATTAAGCTCTCGTGACCATGACCAAGAATTATTACGAATTGCTAGGACTGCATTACGAGGCTGAGGACATTGTTGTGCGTGCGGCTTATAAAGCCCTTGCCCAAAAATACCATCCTGACAAAGCTCCTTCCAATGCTGAGCAAGCCAACATGGTCATGACGCAGTTCAGCGAAGCGTTTCAAGTCTTGAATGACCCCAAGTTGCGCAAACGCTACGACGAAGTGTTGAACCGCAAGGCCTTCAGAGATGTCCCACCTCAACAGCCTAAAGCAGAAAAAACAACTGCTGAGGGTCACAAAAGCAGTTCTCAATCCAATCCATTTGAAGAAAGTCCTCGTCAAAATGAGTTCAATTCAGGGAACTCAACAGACACGAGAAATGAGCGTGCGCAAGACTTTGGATCAACTTCTGAGGATGAGCGAAATACACAATTTGCCCTCGATTTGACGCATAAATTGATCGAAAAAATCGAGGCCAATCAAATTGATGAAGGGCATTTGGTGAGTCTTTTTGAAAAGCTTTTTCAGCAGCCCTTGACCATTCACCACGGCATGCTCAATACTTACAGCTTCGAGCATTCAGGTAAAAAATACACGCATAATTTCAGCACCTTAAAGTCTGCCATTTTGAGAAGACTACATGAGGCTTGTGTATAAGTCGATATTCTCAGCTTGAAGTTTGAAATTGGCGATGCTTTTTTGAAACATTTGATGGGCGACGCTGTTTCCCTGCGGTTGCAAGAACTTTTTCGCAGAATCAATACTGTCGCATAAATGAGCCAAACCGTGATTCCAAAGACACAATGTCCCCCGTGTGTGTGCTTAAAATTAGTGCACAATACCTGTTATGAAAACACCATCCAGATTAGAGCCCCTGCTTGAAGAAGGCTTTATTGACACCGTTGTGAGGCAACTCATGAGTGGTAAAGAGGCCATGGTTTACGTGGTTCGCCTGGGTGAAGAAACCTTTTGCGCCAAAATCTACAAAGAAGCAACTCAGCGCAGTTTTCGCCAAGCGGTGGACTATACAGAAAACCGGAAAGTTAAAAACTCACGCCAAGCCAGAGCCATGGCCAAAGGTACCAAATTCGGTCGTCAAGCACAAGAAGCGGCATGGCAAAGCGCCGAAGTGGATGCGCTCTATCGCTTGGCCGATGCGGGGGTCCGTGTACCCAAGCCCCATAATTTTTGTGAAGGCGTGCTTCTGATGGAATTGGTGACCGATGCCAATGGAGACGCGGCACCAAGGCTCAACGATATCCAAATGTCAGCCCAAGATGCCAGCCGTCACCATGCGACCTTGATCAAGGAGGTGGTGAGAATGTTGTGCGCAGGTGTGGTTCACGGGGATTTGTCAGAATTCAATATCTTGATGGCCGCCGATGGACCGGTCATCATTGACCTTCCCCAAGCGGTGGATGCTGCAGGTAATAATCATGCGCAGCGCATGCTCATGCGAGATGTGACCAATTTACGTCAATACTTTGGCCGCTTTGATCCAGCACTGCTGTCTACCAATTATGGTCCAGAAATATGGGACCTTTACGCACGGGGTTTGCTCAGTGTCGAGACTGAACTGACGGGTCAGTTCAAAGTGAAGCACCGCCCCGTGGATTTGCAAGGGGTGATGCGTGAGATTGACCAAACTGTGCAAGAAAACAAACTCAAGCGAGAGCGCGTGGTGAATTTGCGGCGTCAGCTCTGATTTTGCTAGCGCCTCAATTGCCTTGAAAAAAGGCAACGACGACTTTTTAGCTGGTCAATACTTTGACCACACCCCAGAGTCCTCCGCTCCACATGCCCAATGTGCAAAGCATCGAAATTGCAAATCCAGGGCCTCGCTTGCTGGGATTGGCGACATAGGCCAATGCGAACCAAACACGTGCCAGGAACCAGACGACCCCGCTCACACCAGCGCCCAAGTCACCAACAAAGACGCCATATATCCAAAGCGATGGTAAAAAAATCACCAATGATTCAAGAGTATTCATTTGCACTCTGAATGCACGATCAAACATTTCATGGCCAGAGGTTGCGGGTGCTTTGATGTCATATTGACCGCGGGCTTTACCCACTTTGATGAGTGTCCAAAAAAGCATCAGCACAGCAAGCAACGTGGCAAGCGCAGTAAGGGGATAGGTGGTCATGGTAATTTTTTGAGTTGAACAAGCTGTTGCATTGTAAGAACAAACTGCAAATTTCGGAAACTTTCGTTTTTCAAGGTTGTCGAGGTGCAAAGACCGAATTGGGTGCGAAAGCATCAGGCGTTGACACAAGATCATTTGATTGTCAGTCTCGCGTCGAAGGAGTGATGGTGCTTGGGTAGGCCGTGGTGATGGTGAACAAACTGCTGGTAACGATGTGGCAAGTCTTAAATCAAAAAGCACCCTTTGCTCTTTGTTCAACAAGAGATCAAAGATCTTGGCTTTGAATTCAATTGCTTCGAGGTCTGAGAGCCGGTGGCTTGAAGTGTCGACCAATTTGGCCAAGTAGGTCAGCCCCATGAGGGCTTCGTTGGGATTGTGGGATCGATTTTGATCCTTGAATTGTTGATGAACTGGGTCGTTCACATAGGCTCGAGCCGCTTCAGAAAATTCATACGATTTGCCATCTTGCTCTGGGGTAAGTTGGAAGTCAAGTTGAAGGGTTGAGAGTTGGAACAAAATTTGATCCACAATGGTGGTGAGATCAATATTTTTTCTTCATCCATTTAAATGGATTGGTTTGCAGTCGATTTTTGGTGAACGCCCCCCAGTGCATCCACACACAAGTAGGAAAAACCGCTCGAGTCTAGATAGTCGACACCACCTTTTTCCAAGAGCATGGCGCAGGTGCTACAACTGCCAGCCACAATCGCCAAGGGTGCCAATACGCTGACACTTTGCCAAGCTCGCACAGGTTGAGCGGTTTTGGGATTGAGAATGTGGCAGTAGCGTATACCCTCAAATTCAAAGAACCTTTCATAGTCACCGCTGGTGGCTAATGCACCTTGTTGTATGGGGATGGAGGCCAGTAGTATGTTTTTTTCTCTGGGGTGTTGAATGCCCATTCGGTAAGGCTCTCCAGTGGCTTTGGGGCCCACGACACGGATGTCGCCAGAGAGGTTGACAAAACCATGTTCAATCCCCGATTGTTGCAAGATCAAAGCAGCGCGGTCCGCAGCATACTCCTTGCCAAACCCACCAAAATCTATTTCCATACCAACCAATGGGAGATAAAACGCGTGTGCATCGCGTTGCACAAGATTCCAAGACACGAGTGGCATCAAGGACTCGAGTTCGCTGGCAGTCGGGGGAATTTTTTTGTCAAATCGCCAAGCCCTTCTCAACACACCGCTCGTGATGTCAAATAGCCCTGAGCTGCTGTCAAAGAGTGTTTGGGCGTATTCAAGCAGCGTGTGCGTTTCAGGGTCGATGGCAACGGATTGTTTGCCACTGGACTGGTTGATCTTACTCACAATACTTTGAGAGTCATAGCGGGAATATTTTTTTTCAATCCGCTTGACCTCATTGGCGCACAGCTCGGCGATGCTTTTGAGCTGCAACTCGACCAGCGTCTTGGACTCCAGTCTTACTTCACAAAGTCCTCCCATGGCTGCGAATTGAACACCAATGGTTTCTAAGCCGGGTGTAGGGCTTTTGGTCGACAGGTCGTTGGGTGAGGACAGGGGCATCGGATGGAGTCCATGCAAAACACGCTTCAGTGTAAAGCATAATCA
>Ga0209829_10003802_pt1 | contig 10882 bp, 9 predicted proteins | sample C_140205_EF_Meta_FD_187311 | JGI IMG/M metagenome (GOLD analysis project Ga0209829, IMG submission 187311) | Freshwater microbial communities from Lake Croche, Canada to study carbon cycling - C_140205_EF_MetaG (SPAdes) (version 2) | ecosystem: Environmental > Aquatic > Freshwater > Lake... | reverse complement strand
GCATTTTGAAATCAATGAAGACAATATTGTTTCAAGACAAAGACACATAAAAAGCCTTGAAAATGCTATGTTATTTATCAATAAATCTCTAAAAAAAACGTCTATTGATCAAATAGATCTTGCAGCAGAAGACTTAAGATTGGCTACTAAAAGCTTAGGTGAAATTGTTGGTTATGTTAACATTGAAGAATTGTTAGATAGAATTTTTAAAGATTTTTGCATCGGAAAATAAAATATAATAAAATAACTTATCTTTTGGGTTAATGAGATATATAAACCCTTCATGAATTTAGAGAAAAAATTTGATGTAATCGTTGTTGGAGCTGGACATGCAGGCTGTGAAGCTGCTGCTGCTGCAGCTCGCTCTGGAGTTAATACCGCTCTTATTACAAATTCTCTTTCTACAGTAGGTGAGATGTCATGTAATCCTGCAATAGGAGGTTTAGGCAAAGGTCATTTAGTTAGAGAAATTGATGCATTAGACGGAATTATGGGGGTGGTGGCAGATCAATCTGGAATACAATTTAGATTACTAAATAGAAGCAGAGGTCATGCCGTTAGAGGACCAAGAACTCAATCTGATCGAGAACTTTACAAAAAATATATGCAAGAAATGCTTATAAACTATTGTAATTTAAGTCTTTTTTATGACCCTGTTGTTAAGTTTGAATTTAACAAAAATAATATTATTTCCGTTGAAACACAGTCTGGAAAATCTTTTTCAGCAAAAAAATATATCTTAACGACTGGAACTTTTTTAAATGGTCTCATTCATATTGGTGATGAAAAAATTTCTGCAGGTCGAATAAATGAGAAGCCAACCTTAGGTTTAAGTGAGCAGTTAAAAAAACTAAATTTCAAAATTGGTAGATTAAAAACAGGAACTCCACCAAGACTTGATGGCACAACTATTAATTATGAAAATTTAGAAATGCAAGATGCTGATGATAAGCCTTCCTTTTTTTCTTATTTAACTAAAAATATTAATGCAAAACAAATTGCTTGTGGGATCACCCATACTAATGATGAGGTTCATAGAATTATTGAAAAAAATTTAAAAAAAAGTGCGATGTACTCGGGATCAATAAGCAGTGTTGGACCAAGATACTGTCCTTCCATAGAAGATAAAATCGTAAAATTTAAAGATAAACAAAGACATCAAATTTTTTTAGAACCAGAGAGTCTTTCAACAAGTATAGTTTACCCAAATGGTATTTCAACATCACTTCCAAAGGAAATCCAGCATGAAATATTGTTTAAAATCAAAGGCTTAGAGAATGTTAAGATGATTAGACCGGGCTATGCGATTGAATATGATTATGTGTTTCCAACCGAGTTAGATTTCACTCTTAAGACAAAAAAAATTGAAAATTTATATCTCGCAGGTCAAATTAATGGAACGACAGGGTATGAAGAAGCTGCTGCCCAAGGTATTGTGGCCGGACTTAATGCAGCTCAGTCAGTTAAAAATTTAGAACCAATAAAATTTGAAAGATCACAATCTTACATTGGAGTTATGATTGATGATTTAATAACAAAGGGCGTCAGTGAGCCATATAGAATGTTTACATCTCGAGCAGAGTACAGATTAACTTTACGATCTGACAATGCTGATCTGAGATTAACTCCATTAGCCATCAAATATAACTTTATATCCAAATTTCGTAAATCTAAATTTATCAATAAAATCAACGACTTAAATGATTTTAAGACTATTTTGTCTAATAAAATTGTTTCTCCTACATTTTTAAAGAAAAATGGAATTAAGATTTCTCAAGACGGCAGGAAAAAATCTCTTTTGCAAATATTAAAATTCAAGGACGTGACTCTAGAAAGAATTAGATCTTTATTTTTTGATATTCCAAAATACGCTGATGAGATCGAAGATCTAATAAAAACGGAATCACATTATAGCGGCTATCTAGAGCAACAGAAAAGAGACATAAGTATATTTAAAAAGGATGAAAATCTTATAATTCCTAAAAATATTAACTATGAATTAATTTCTGGTCTTTCTAATGAGATAAAGAGAAAGCTCAAAGATATAAAGCCATTGACGTTCGGTCAGGCTTTAAGGATAGACGGAGTAACACCTGCTGCAGTCAATATTTTAATGATTTACTGCAAAAATACTCTTAGAAAAGTTTCATGAAATGAATGATAATATTGAATTTTTAATTAACGAATTCAATGTTTCACGTGAAACAATAGAAAAACTAAATATATATGAAGATTTTCTATTATTATCTAATAAAAATTTAAATTTAATAGGAAAAACAACTGAAAATCAAATATATTTGAGACATTTTATAGATTCAGCTCAAATATATAAAATACTTGATAAAAAATTAGATGTAATTGATATAGGATCAGGAGCTGGATTTCCAGGATTAATAGTAAAAATACTAATGAATAATAGCAAGATAGAAGGCAACGTTATATTAATAGAAAAGAGTGCTAAAAAATGCAAATTTTTATCTGATTTATCTAAAAAATTGAATTTATTTATAAAAATAGAAAACAAAAGATTAGAAGATTTTGACTTTATTAACAATAGTTCAGTTGTTTCCAGGGCATTTAAAAATACATTAGATACTTTTGATTTATTATTTAAAAATATTAATCAAATTAAAGAAATAATTCTTCTTAAAGGAAAAACTTATCAACAAGAATTAGATGAGGCTAAAAAAAAATATACTTTTAAACTAGAAAAATTTAAAAGTATTACCTCTGATGAATCATTCATTCTTAAAATCACTGATCTTAAACATTGTACAACTTAAGGTTGTAAATGCCTAGGATAATTTCAGTTATAAATCAAAAAGGTGGGGTTGGCAAAACTACCACTGCAATAAATCTAGCTGCAGGTCTCGCACTTAAAAATCATAAAGTTTTACTTATCGATCTTGATCCTCAAGGCAATGCTTCAACTGGTGTTGGCATTAGCCAGAGTGAAAGAGACAAATCTATTTACGATTTACTTATAAAGAAAGATTCTTTTTATGAATGTATAAAAAAAACTAAAATAGATAACTTAAACATTATTCCAGCCAATGCAGATCTTTCTGGACTTGAAACAGAAGTTGCAAATAATTCTCAAAAAGCTTTTTTATTAAAAAATATTATTGAAGATCCAATAAATAATTTAGAAAAAGAAAAATTTTCTTACATCATCATTGATTGTCCTCCATCTCTTAGTCTTCTTACAATTATGTCTTTGGTTGTTTCTCATTCATTAGTTGTTCCATTGCAAACAGAATTTTTTGCTTTAGAAGGATTAAGTCAATTAGTTAAAACAATTGATCGTATTAAAATTAATCTGAATCCAAACCTAGAAATACAAGGCATAGTTCTAACTATGTATGATAAACGAAATAAACTTTGCGCTGATGTTGAAAAAGAGGGAAGAAATTTTTTTGGAAATAAAGTTTATAATACAAATATACCACGCAATGTAAGGATTTCCGAAGCCCCATCGTTTGGAATGCCAGTTATTTTATATGACAAATATTGCGCTGGTTCCTTAGCATATAATAATTTTGTAGAGGAGTTCTTAAGTCGAGAGAATTTACAAGAAAAAAAGGTAGCATAGATGATTGGAAATAAATTTAAAGGTTTAGGAAAGGGATTGTCGGCTTTAATGGGAGATGTGGCTCCAGAAAATATTCAAAATAATCCTACTTCAGAAAAAATACCTATACATTTTATATATCCAAATGCATCTCAACCAAGAAAAAATTTTAATCAAGATTTACTTAATGAGTTATCAGAATCAATTAAAGAGCAAGGAATTATTCAGCCAATATTAGTTAGGAAAAAATCAGAAGACAAGTATGAAATTATTGCGGGAGAAAGAAGATGGCGCGCCGCTCAACTTGCAAAAATTCATGAAGTTCCAGTTATTGTTTTAAATGTTGATGATAAAAAATCTTTAGAGTTTGCAATATTAGAGAATATTCAAAGAACAGATTTGAATGGCATAGAAGAAGCTTTGGGTTATGATAATTTAGTAAGACAGTTTGGATATTCTCAAGAGGCACTATCAAAGATTCTTGGAAAAAGCAGGAGTCATATAGCTAACACTTTGAGACTTGCTAATTTACCTGAAGAGATACAAAAAATGATTGCAGATGGTTTGTTAACAGCAGGGCACGCAAGATGTTTAGTTAATGTTCAGGATAATATCAAACTTGCAAAAATTATAGTTAATAAAAACCTTTCTGTAAGACAGGCTGAATTCTTAGTTAAAAAAGAACAGGTTTTTAGCGGATTAAAAAAATTTAAAGTTAAGAATAAAGATACAAATATAAAATCCTTAGAAACTGATTTAGAGCTGTTAATGGGTATTAAGGTTGATATTAAAAATAAAAAGAATAATTCAGGCGAAATCAAGTTTTCTTATAAAAATTTAGATCAATTAAATAAAGTTATTAGCGTTCTTAAAAGATACTTTAGATAAATTCTGAGTTAAAAAATAATAAAATTGAGTATCTTGATTTAAATCATTTCTTTTAAAGTTTGTTTCAATTAAATTCAGATTGCTGAGGAATTTTTCAAGATCATTAATTTTCCACATTTTTAAAATATTCTTTATTCTATCTTTATCTTTCCAAAAAATAGGAGGTTTATATCGCTCAATCTTTTCATCTATTGAAAGATTTTGGTTACTTTTTTGTATGTCCAGAATTTTAATTATAAAGGATCTGAGAATAATAATTATTTCTATAAAATTTTTTTCATAATTAGACATGTTGGATATAAAATTATTAATCTGCATTTCTTTTTTTGAGAGTAAAAGATCAATAATTTCATCATTTTTTTGCAAATCCGGATCAGTGCAAATTTCCTCAATAACACCATCATTAATTTTATTAGAATTTTTATATAAGAGTAATTTTTCTACTGCTTCTTTAATCTTTGATCTTTTTAGAGAAGCTGAGTTTATGATAATTTCCATCTGAGTTTCAGAAAGTTGAAGTTTATTTTTTTGTATTTGTTCTATAAGAAATCTTTTTATATCTAGTCTGTTTTCTTGATAGCAAGGAATACAAATTGCTAACCTATCATATTCTGCAAATAGTCTTAGTTTGGAATTTTTTAAAAGTATTTCTGAATTTAAAATAATTAGATTATCACTGATATTGTTTTTAATCTTATTAACTATATCTAAGATTTTATCAGAGCAGTTCTTAATTATATAAATATTTTTATCATCAAATAATGATCCATTAAGATAATAACTAATAATATTTTGCGGATCTTTAATGATATCTTCTTCAAATAGGTTTCTTGCTATTTTTTTTTCATCTAAAAAATTAGTAATGATTCGATCATTCAAATCTCTAATTAAATCTTGATTTTCTCCGTATAAAAGTATTATTTTTTCTTTGAAGAAGTCTTTTTTTTTTAGAAAAATCTCTTGGGATTTAAACAGCATTTAAACTATTTTAACATTACCCTAGATTTAAATAAGATATTCTGAACGATACCGTCTAATAATAATTTTTTTTCATTATTTTTGATTAAAATATTATTTGAGATGTTGTCTGTAACAGCAACCCTTTTTTCCTTAGTTACAGAATCTTGATATATAACAAGTCCGTTTTTATCCTGAAATTGATAACTTACAGTCAGTTTGATGATCTCTTCAGTAGCTATTCCTCTTGAATCAACCAAGGAATTTTCCGTTGTGTCATATATTTGTGCTTTAAATATATATGCATTTGTAGATTTTTCATCTTTACTAAAATTTAGTTTTTGCTCTAAATCAAAGGACAAGTTTTTGTCTCCAACTACTTCTAATTTTGAAATAAGAATTCCTTTAGTGCTAGCTGTGTAAATAGGAGAAAAGCCGCAGTTCGTTAACAAGAATGATATTATAATAGTATAGAGTATTTTATTCATTATTTGTAACAATATTTAATAGTTTGTTTTTTATAAAAATTTTTTTTTTGATAATTTTTTGTTCTAATATAACTTTAATATTTTTAATTGCTAACGATTTACTTAAAATATTTTCTTCATCTTCATCTTTATTAGCATTAATAATTGCTCTTTTTTTACCATTTATTTGAATGACAATATCGAAATTTTCTTTTGTTAAAGAAAAATCTTCTGTTTTGGGCCAATTCTGTTCGTTAAGATCATTTTTTCCTGTAATTTTTTCCCAGCATTCATTTGAAACAAATGGAATGAATGCAGATATAATGATCAAATATTTTTTATAAGCACCTAGAATAACTTCTAATTCTATATTTTTCTTTTCTAACTCATCATTAATGATGTTTAAGAAAACATAAAGTTTTGCGACTGCAACATTTATATGAAATTTCGTTATACAGTCAGTAATATCTTTTATTAAAGAGTTGCTTTCTACTAAAAATTTATTTCCTGTTTGCTCATTTTCTTTTTTGTACAATTTTATTTTTTCATACGTTTTCCAAATTTTTTGAATATATTTGTGTGCACCCTGTATTCCGTTGTCGCTCCACTGTATATCTTTATCAGGTGGACTGTCTGATAGTATGAACCATCTTACAGCATCTGCTCCATAGATTTTAATAATGTCATCTGGATCAACAATATTTTTCTTTGACTTTGACATAGCCTGACTATCACCTCTGAAAACTTTTTCTTTATCTTTTGTAAAAAACGAATCTTTTTCTTGGATAACATCTTTAGGAAATATCCATTTGTTATCTTTAGTTTTAAATGTTGGATGACAAACCATCCCTTGTGTAAAAAGATTCTTAAAAGGCTCTGAAAATTTGAATTTATATTCGTCTTGTAGAGCTAGAGTAAAAAATCTTGAATAAAGAAGATGAAGTATTGCATGCTCAACTCCACCAATATATTGGTCTACCGGCATCCAGTAATTAGCCTCATTAATATCAAATGGTTGATTTTTTTCTGCGGGCGAACAAAATCTTAAAAAATACCACGATGAGTCAACAAAAGTATCTAGCGTGTCAGTTTCACGTATCGCCTTCATTCCTGTTTCAGGACATTTTGTATATTTCCAAGTTGGGTGGTTTTCTAATGGGTTACCAGGTTTTGTAAAATCAATGTCTTTAGGCAGAACTACCGGAAGATCTTTTTCAGGAACTAAAATTATTTTGCCGTCTTCTCTATACATAATGGGTATAGGACAACCCCAGTAACGTTGTCTTGATATTCCCCAATCTTTAAGGCGGTAAATTATTTTAGAATTACCAATTTTTTTTTCTTTTAATTTTTCAAGAATAATTTTCTTTGCTTCATTTATTTTTAAATCATTAAGGAATTCAGAATTAACGATATAGCCATCATCAACATAAGCCTCATCTTTAATGTTAAGAATTTTAGATTTTTCAGGTGATACTACAGGAATTATCTCTAATTTATATTTTTTTGCAAACTCTAAGTCTCTTTGATCATGAGCAGGACATCCAAATATGGCTCCGGTTCCATAATCCATAAGTATAAAATTAGCTACATAAATTGGTATTTTTTTATTTAAAAATGGATGGAATACAGTAAATTTTGTTTTAAACCCTAATTTTTCATTCTTAGATAAAGATGATTCTGTATTTATATTTTTTAAAGCAATTTCTTTGAAGTTTTTAAATTCTTGGTCCATCTTTAAATTTTCCGTAAAAGGATGGTCTGCGGCAATGGCAACAAATGAAGCCCCAAATATAGTATCAGGCCTTGTTGTGAATATTTTTATTTTAATGTCGTTAAGATCTGTATTAAAATCAATCTCGCATCCCTCAGATTTTCCAATCCAGTTTTTTTGCATTAACCTTACTTTTTCTGGCCAACCTTTTAGGTTGTCAAGAGAGTTAAGTAGTTGATTAGAGTATTTTGTAATGTTTAAAAACCATTGACTTAATTTTTTTTTTTCAACTATTGCACCAGATCTCCATCCTTTACCGTCAATTACCTGTTCGTTTGCAAGAACTGTGTTGTCGACAGGATCCCAGTTTATATAACTTTCTTTTTTGTAGACTAAATTTTTTTTAAAGAATTTAGAAAATAATATTTGCTGATGTTTGTAATAATTTTCATCGCATGTAGATAATTCTTTATCCCAGTCAATTGAAAGACCAAGACGCTTTAATTGAGATTTCATTGTTGAAATATTTTTTAATGTCCATTCAGCGGGGTGCAATTTATTTTGAATAGCAGCGTTTTCAGCCGGCAAACCAAAAGCATCCCAGCCCATAGGATGTAAAACATTATATCCGTTTAATCTTTTGAAGTTAGCGATGACATCGCCTAGAGTATAATTTCTTACATGCCCCATATGAATATTTCCAGATGGATAAGGAAACATTTCAAGGCAATAAAATTTTTTTATATTTGTTTGTTTAGTCTTAAATATTTTTTTTTTTCAAAAAAGTTTTGCCATTTTTTTTCTGTTAATGTGGAATTATAATTTTCCATTTTTTTAACAAGAATGCATAAAAAATTTATTGTTTTTCTTTTTTTGCCTCTTCAATTTTAATATTTCGTGCAGTTAATAAGATTGTATCTTTAATTTCATTTGAAAAATTCTCACTTAGTTTTGATATAGAACATTTGTTATTTTCATCGCAGATTTTTTTATGAGAAGAAATTTGTATAGATTCGCTTCTTAATTCATTACTTAAAAATCTTATTGAAATTTTTATTTGTTCTTTAGAATTTAGATTTTCAGAGTACCAGTCATATACGATAACTCCGCCGGAGTAGTCCGCATTTACAAGGGGAAGAAAATCAAGACTTTTTAATGTGGCTCTCCATAATATGTTTGAAGTAGCAAAGTCGAATGTAGTTCCAGATTTATTCTTTCCTATTTCACCAAATAAACCACCTTGCTTATCGACATATTCTCTCGATTTTTTTCTTGTATCTGTCTCTTCAAGAACTTTTTCTCCAGTTACAGGATCAACCCTTGCACAATGACTAACTAGGACTAGGAATATTAAAAATATGAGTAATCTACACATATGGTGATTATGATAAGTTTTATAAGGAATAATTAAAAATTTTGAGTTTTATAACATAAAAAAACATAAAAATAAGTTTTATTAAATAAAATGTGACAAAAATAACACACTATTAAATTAATTTTTTTAATTAGCAACATTATTAAACGAAAAGAAGATTTTAGAATGTATAAAACGTCTATTAGGTGAATAATATTCATCTAATAACTTAATAATAATAAAAAGGTAAAATAATGAAAAAACTAATGATAACGACAGCTTTAGCTTCTGTTCTAACAACAGCTGCTATAGCACAAACTACTATCACTGGTGAAATTAGAGTAAGTTACTCTGACATCACTATGAAAAAAGGTCCTCTAGGAACTACAGACAAAAGTGGAAGCGGCACTGCTGATTCTTCTTTCGGTTTTGGTGTTGAGCAACAAATCAATGTCCAAACTAAAGGAAAATTAAATGTTCTTGGACTTGATTATGCTGCAGGGTTTGCACTTGAAAATGATGGAAACCAAACAGGTACAGTTTACAATGAAAATACTTACATTGACTTAACAAATGCAAGTTCAGGCACAACTGTTTCTTTCTCTAGAGATCATATCCAGAGAAGCGACACAGATTTCTCTGCAACAAATTTAGTTGGATTTACTCCAAATGAACTTTCGCAGACTTCTGGTGTTACTAACAACGGAACACGATTCAAACAAAACATAGGTGCTGCCCCAGGACAAGGTTTTGGTGCTGCAGTATTGCAAAAAACACCAATTGGAACATTCTCTTATTTATTTGTTCCTAACAACGGTGGTAATGGCGATCAAGGAGTTGCTGGAGTAACTAATGCTGGCTTGGGAGGCTCTGAGGACGTACCCCCTAACACAACTACTGCCTATGAATACGGTTTCTTAGGTGACTTTGGTGTTAAAGGTTTACAAGTTCATTATTTCAAAAATAAAAATGCTGACTTTGTAACTACAACTAACGACACACAAGCTTCGGCTAAAAATTATGGAATCAAATATAATTTTGGTGACATAACAGTTGGTGCTAACAAAAAAATTCACCAGCAAGAAACTTTAGCTTCATCAGTTGCAACAGGTGTAACATCTGAAATAACTGAAAAAGCTTATGCTGCTGCGTATGCACTTAATAAAGATCTATCACTAGGTCTTTTATATGCAAAAGCGTCTAGAGATAATAACACTGTAGATCAAAAAGTTAAAGGTGTTAACCTTGGGTATGCTTTAGGACCAGTTAACTTATCAGTTGGTTATGCTAAAAATACTGATCAAGGTGGCGTTGCTGGAGCTGATACAAATCACTTTATAGCAAGACTTATCGGAGCATTCTAAGTTTACAATTAAACTTAGTTTAACTACGTTACTTAAAAACCCACCCACTTGAATGTGGGTGGGTTTTTTTTTGTTTAATTTGTAATTAAAGATTTAAGTCCTATTGATTTAGATTTTGTAAGATTCACTAGTTTTAGATTTTTAAAATTAATACCTCCTAAAGCGGCAATACTTCTTTTCCAGTTTAATGATATCAAATTAAATCTTGGCACAAATAATATTTTATTAGGAGAATATTTGTTATTATAGAAAATAGGGGACAGCATAATGGTGCTGCAATTTTGTTTTTCTTTTATATAATATTCATGCTGATTATGAGCAGATCCAATAACTTCTAATTTTGTTGTTTCTTTAATATTATTTCTCGGGATCCTATTTTTATTAGTTAGAAATACACCCTGAGCATTAAGAAGCTTTGCTAATTTTACGTTATCTTTAATAAAAAAAGAAATACGGTTCTTTTTGGCAAATTTTGAAATTATAAGAAGATTTTTGTCTAATATAATAATTTTAAATCTAATTTTTTTTTTTTTTTGATTTATTATTTTTTTTATAATTTTTTTTTTT
>Ga0209829_10003801_pt1 | contig 10883 bp, 8 predicted proteins | sample C_140205_EF_Meta_FD_187311 | JGI IMG/M metagenome (GOLD analysis project Ga0209829, IMG submission 187311) | Freshwater microbial communities from Lake Croche, Canada to study carbon cycling - C_140205_EF_MetaG (SPAdes) (version 2) | ecosystem: Environmental > Aquatic > Freshwater > Lake... | reverse complement strand
ATTGGAAATTGATGATCCCACCCGCAAAGATCTCTCTTCACGCGTGATTGATATTGTTGCCCCAATTGGTAAAGGCCAGCGCGCTTTGATTGTAGCGCCGCCAAGAACCGGTAAAACAGTTCTCCTGCAAAATATTGCGCAATCTGTTACAGCCAATCATCCTGAATGTTATTTGATTGTTTTGTTGATTGATGAGCGTCCTGAAGAAGTCACAGATATGCAAAGATCTGTGAAGGGCGAGGTTGTGTCTTCGACTTTTGACGAACCCGCTGTCCGACACGTTCAAGTTGCAGAAATGGTCATCGAGAAGGCAAAACGCCTAGTCGAACATGGCCGTGATGTTGTCATCCTGCTTGACTCAATCACTCGCTTAGGTCGCGCCTATAACACTGTCGTTCCTTCTTCGGGCAAGGTTCTGACGGGCGGTGTGGATGCCAATGCGTTGCAAAGACCAAAGCGCTTTTTTGGTGCTGCGAGAAATATTGAGGAAGGTGGCTCCCTGACCATTATTGCCACAGCCTTGATCGACACCGGCTCGCGCATGGATGAAGTCATCTTTGAAGAGTTCAAGGGTACTGGCAATTCTGAGATCATCCTTGATCGTAAGGTTGCGGATAAGCGTACCTTCCCGGCCATTGACATCACACGCTCAGGGACACGCAAAGAAGAACTGCTTGTTTCACCAGACATATTGAAAAAAATGTATGTCTTGCGGCGCATTTTGAATCCCATGGGTACAGTTGATGCCATTGAATTCCTGCAAGGCAAATTGCGTGAAACACCCAAGGGCAATGCCTCATTCTTTGAGTCGATGAACACATAGAGTGAGTTTCTCCCGCGCGAGGGACAAACTTTCCATGTGGTCAGACTCTTCAGTGAGTTCTGATCGAGGATGACCTAAGTTTGACTGATACAATTTATGCAATTGCGACCGGCTCACTGCCCTCAGCAATTGCAATTATCCGCATCTCTGGCTCTTCTGTGCCCTCGGTCATTACACAGATGATTCCGGGACATTGTTTGCCGCGCCAATTTTTGCTCAGATCGATTAAAGATCCTCAAACTGCCGAGCTTTTAGATCGCGGCCTCGTCGCTTGGTTCCCATCCCCGCAAAGCTATACTGGCGAAGACTATCTTGAGCTTCATATTCATGGAGGCTCAGCCGTTGTTCGTGCTGTGGTCCGGGCTTTTGACAAAATTCCATCTCTGCGTATGGCAGAGCCTGGGGAGTTTTCTCTTAGGGCTTTTCATAATGGCAAAATGGACCTTTCCTCGCTTGAGGGCCTATCAGACTTGATAAGCGCGCAAACAGATGAACAAAGAAAACAAGCGCTTTCTATTGCTGGAGGATATCTCTCACAACATATTGATAATTGGAGAAATTCTCTTGTTGAAGCGCTCTCCTACTTGGAAGCCGAGCTCGACTTTTCCGACGAAAGAGATGTAGAAGTCTCAGAAAAATCAGCTGCTTATAATATTATTCACAGAATGAAGCATGAATTTGAACTCGCTTTGACAGAAAGTGTGCGTGGGGAGATCATCAGAAATGGTGTTTCCATAGCTTTGATTGGTGCGCCAAATGTAGGCAAATCAACTTTGTTAAATAGATTGGCGCAAAGAGAAGTTGCGATCGTTACCGATCTGCCTGGAACAACGAGAGATCTGATCGAGGTTTCATTAGATATCAAAGGCTATAAGGCTAATCTTTTTGACACAGCTGGATTGCGTGATACATCTGATCAAATTGAGATTGAGGGCATTAAACGGACAAAAGGTCTTTTAGATCAGGTACATATCATAATAGAATTGTCCGATCTTGGACAGTTTGGTCTGGCAAACCTATCTCAATCTACTGAATATATAAAAGTATTAAGCAAAGCAGATCAAACTTTACCATACAGTTCTGATCATGATCTCGCTATATCTTCTCATAGTGGAGAGGGGATTGAAGAGCTTTTGTATCTGCTGCAGTCTAAAATTATACGTCTTGCAGATAACAAAGAGCCTGCATTGATTACTCGAGAACGTCATCGACGGCTAATTGAAGACTCATTATTATATGTAAATAATGCTCTGCATCTTTTTGATAGAGGTGTATCATTAGAGCTTGTAGCAGAGGAGTTAAGACTATCGGCCAACTCTCTCTCACGTATTATCGGAAGAATTGATGTCGATGATGTTCTGGGAGAAATCTTTTCCAGATTCTGTATCGGAAAATAATTGTTTCACGTGAAACAATGGAGTGATTCTTGAGTGTGAAATCCTATGATGTAATTATTATTGGCGGCGGCCATGCTGGTGTCGAAGCTGCATCTGCCTCAGCTCGTTTAGGGGCTGAGACCGCACTTATTACTCATCACTTTAATACAATCGGCGAGATGTCCTGCAATCCTGCAATTGGCGGATTGGGGAAGGGGCATTTGGTTCGAGAAATCGACGCCTTTGATGGTTTGATGGGATTAGTCGCTGATCAGGCCGGGATCCATTTCAAACTCTTAAATAGATCAAAAGGCCCTGCTGTGCGAGGCCCAAGAGCTCAAGCTGACAGAAAGATCTATAAATCTGTTATGCAGGTGGCGATAAGAGATATTCAAAATCTGACTGTGATCGAGGGCGATGTTTTCGACCTTTCTATAAAAGATAATTCTATAAATGGCGTGATTTTAGCTGATGGCTCTCACTATTTAACCAAATCTATTGTGATCACGACTGGTACCTTTCTAGGTGGCCTCATCCATTTAGGTGATCAGACTTGGCCTGCTGGGCGTATAGATGAAAAACCTAGTTTAGGACTGTCTGAAACATTTCGTCGATTCGGATTCGAAATTAAACGGCTTAAAACGGGGACGCCTCCACGACTGGATGGGCGGACTATCGATGATTCACTAGAGAAACAATCTGGCGATGATATCCCTGAGCCCTTTTCAGAGCTGACACAGCATATTTCTTTACCGCAGATAGATTGTCTTGTGACAAGGACAATTGATAAGACCCATGAGATCATTAGACAGAATATTCATCAATCTGCAGTCTTTTCTGGTGCCATTTCAGGCCGGGGCCCTCGTTATTGCCCTTCTATCGAAGATAAGATCCATCGATTTGGCGATCGTGATGGCCATCAGATCTTTCTAGAACCTGAGGGTCTTGATACACATCTGGTTTATCCAAATGGCATATCTACTTCTTTGCCTGAGAAAGTGCAATTTGAGTTTTTGCGCTCAATCCCAGGTCTAGAAAGGGTAGAAATGGTTCGCCCTGGTTACGCCATTGAATATGATTACATTGATCCGAGAGAATTAAAGGCAACGCTAGAAACTAAAAGAATAGAGGGTATTTTTCTAGCCGGCCAGATCAATGGTACAACGGGTTATGAAGAGGCGGGTGGCCAAGGCCTTTTGGCAGGCATTAATGCCGCTCTTTCAGCTTCAAATCGAGATCAACTTATATTGAAGCGCCATGAGAGCTATATCGGTGTCATGGTCGATGATCTCATCACCAAGGGCGTCACTGAACCCTATCGTATGTTTACATCGCGGGCGGAGTTTAGACTGTCTCTCCGCTCAGACAATGCTGATCAAAGGCTCACACCTCTCGCCCTTGAACTCGGAATTTTGTCTTCTCATCGACAAAACGTGTTTGAGGGCAAATTGCAGAAGCTCAAATCTGGGCGCGATTTACTTGAGAAATATAATGTAACACCCACACAAGCTGAGGCTATGGGACTAAAATTGCGTTTAGACGGGATTAGACGCAGCGCTTTCGATCTATTAGCTTATGAGAATGTGACCATAAAGAGTTTGGCAGCAATTTGGCCTGAACTCAATTCGATTGATCAAAAGATTGCCTCTCAATTGGAGGCTGATGGAAAATATGCCGTTTATATGAAACGCCAGAAGGCCGAGGCTGAGGCTCTCAAAAAGGACGAATATATTAGCCTTCAAGGCCTTTCCTTTAAAGATATTGTTGGTCTTTCAAACGAAGTCAAATCCAAACTTGAGCTTGTCCAGCCGAGTAGCCTTGCCCATGCCGCAAGAATTGAAGGCATTACTCCAGCTGCTCTTAGTCTTATCTTAGCTCATGCTCATCGTGAAACTGGGCGTAGACCATTAAGACAAGCGAATTGATTGAGCATGATCGATTCTCATTCAACAAATTGGATCTCTACTCTGGATAAGAGAACTGTCGAGAGATTAAAAATCTATCATGATCTTTTATTGAAATGGAAATCTGTCAAAAATCTCATCTCGAATAACAGCTATCAAGATATATGGATCAGACATTTTCATGATAGCGCCCAAATTCTCGATCTTGTTGAAGCACCAAAAACTTGGATTGATATTGGCTCTGGCGGCGGTTTCCCAGGCCTGGTTGTGGCTATTCTTTTGACTGAGAAGAGCAAGTGCAATGTTCAACTCATCGATAGTGATCACAGAAAATGTGCTTTCCTTAGACATGTTTCACGTGAAACAGGCGTGCCCATCGAGGTTCATTGTGGACGGATAGAGGAGATAATACCGAGGCTTCCCAGACCAGATGTCATAAGCGCCCGCGCTTTGGCTCCGATGAGACAATTATTGGATTGGTCTGCTCCTTTTATCGAAAAAGGAACAATTGGTTTGTTCTTAAAAGGACAAGATGTTGATAAAGAATTGACCGATATATCAATATATAGTAATTTTAAAATGCAAATGGTTGAGAGTAAGACCGATCCAAAAGCTAAGATCGTCCTCGTCAGCACATAAAGCGTCCTACTTTTTTTGGAGATATCAATGCCGGAATCCAATCTTCGCGTGCTTGTTATCGCCAATCAGAAAGGTGGCGTCGGCAAAACGACCACTGCGATCAATCTTGGCACTGCTCTGGCCGCTATCGGAGAAAAGGTCCTCATCATAGATCTAGATCCGCAGGGCAATGCGTCTACGGGCTTGGGGATTGGGCGCAAATCTCGCAAATATTCAACCTATGATGTGATGGTTGGATTGCACTCCCTCTCAGAGGTTGCCCAAGAGACCGCCGTCCCATCTCTTTTTGTAGCGCCCTCTACTCTGGATTTACTGGGGGTTGAGCTGGAAATCTCCTCCCATCGCGATCGAGCTTACAAATTAAGAAATGCTATCAGAACCATGGTGGAGAATCCAAAGCTTGAGGGCGAGCATTTCTCCTATATTCTGATTGACTGCCCGCCGTCTCTAAATCTATTAACTATCAATGCCTTAGCATCTGCCGATAGTGTTTTGGTGCCGTTGCAATGCGAGTTTTTTGCTCTTGAAGGTCTGTCACAATTGCTGTCCACAGTTGATCAGGTCAAGAACTCGTTAAATCCGGATCTCACAATTCATGGCGTTGTTCTCACCATGTTTGATCCTAGAAATAATCTGGCAACTCAAGTTGTCGCTGACGTGCGGCAATTTATGGGTGACAAAGTTTATGACACAGTCATTCCGAGAAATGTCAGAATTTCGGAAGCGCCGTCGCATGGCAAACCGGTTCTTTTATATGATCTCAAATGCTCTGGAAGTCAGGCCTATTTGAAGCTTGCCTCAGAACTGGTTCAAAGAGAGCGCCGCTTAAGGGCTGCCTGAATTTTATAGAGGGTTTCATGGTTGAGGATAAAAATGCGCGGCTGGGGCGAGGCCTTGCGGCGCTGATTGGTGATTCACGGGAAGATGCTCAGGGCCTTGGTTCGTCTAAGGCACAGCGCACTATCCCCATTGAGTTTTTGCGGCCAAATCCAAACAATCCTAGAAAAACTTTCGTTGAGGACGAGCTCACTGAGCTTGCCGATTCAATCCGTGAAAAAGGAATCATTCAGCCCATATTAGTTCGCGCTTTGCCGGATGTTGCCGACGCTTATGAAATCATAGCCGGTGAGCGCCGTTGGCGGGCCGCCCAAAAAGCCGGTGTCCATGATGTGCCGGTCAGGATCATTGAGGCGAATGATCAAGAATCTTTGGAACTGGCGATCATCGAAAATGTTCAAAGATCCGATCTCAACGCTATTGAAGAAGCACGTGGTTATGATCGTCTGGCGAGCGAATTTTCCTATTCGCAAGCCGATGTTGCGCGTATCACCGGCAAAAGCCGCAGCCATGTTGCCAATACACTTCGTTTATTGAAACTGCCCGATACGACACAAAATCTGGTGATTGAGGGTAGTTTGAGTGCTGGCCATGCCAGGGCTTTGTTGGCCGTTGCAGATCCAGAGGCTGTGGCCCAAAGAATTATATCCGAGGGTCTGACAGTCCGTGATGTGGAAGCTATGGGGCAAGACCAGAATTCATCTCAGAATGAAGCTGGTAAAACCAATAGGTCGAAGAAAGAAAAAGATCCTGATACGCGCGCTCTTGAGAATGTCTTGACTGAAATATTGGGTCTTATTGTTGCCATCAAGCACAAGGGCGAGACCGGCGAAGTGACAATCAAATATAAAACATTAGATCAGTTGGATTTGCTCTGTAAGAAGCTGAAGAATTAAAATTAGTTGCGTGCTTTCGCCGCTTGGGCAATTGACCAATAGGCGCGCATGGCAATGATTGTATCTAAGGCCCCTTGAGACCGACTGCGTTTAATCGCATCCGCTGTATTGTCGATGGATCTTGATAGTTTTTGCAATGTCCATAACTTGACCTGCAATTCCACCGATTGTCTAGCTTGGGGCGAGCGATTGCCCCCCATCACAGATGATAGTGCGCTTTCTCTGGCAACACCTGATGCAATAGCACTCATTGCTTTATGCAGATTAAGCCCGTGTGACAGGGCAAAGGTTAGAAGTGTTCCGCCATCTAATCCAGTTTCCAGCGCGCGGGGAATGATCTCTGAGACAGCTGCAATATTGCCACAATAGGCATTAGAGATGGCTGCATCAATCGCAACGGCTGAGGCATCTGCGACAACAGTGTAAATGTCCGATTGGGTGATTTGCTCTGTGCCATGGGCGTAAAGAAACAATTTTTCAAGCTCAGAACGTGTAGCAGCGCGATCTGATCCTAGAAGGCTGATCAATTCTGAGCGATCGTCTTCCGTAATGGAGAGATTATATTTTTTGGCTTCACTCACAATCAAGCGATTTAAATCAGCGGCGCTGTCGGGATAGCATTCAACAGAAGCGGCAAGCTTGGATTTATCAAACAAAGACCGCAGCGCCGAATCTCGTTTGAGTTCGCCAGCCTGAATGATGAGAATGGAATCCTTGGGAGGAGTTTCGAACAAAACCTCCAGCGAGGGGATAAAGCTTTTGGATCCCGCCTCAACAAAGAGAACCCGGCGTCCCCCGAAAAGACCGATAGAATAAGCTTCATCCGCTAATCGCCCTTGATCCTGAGCAAGATCATCACCGGAAAGCCGAATAGAAGAAAAAGTCGGATCTTGATCGGAGAGATAATATTTGAAGAGCTTGTTCGCTCTTTCCCAGATCAAGCCGTGATCTTTGCCATGGATGAGATAGGCAAAGAGATAGTCAGGAGGCCGCTCGATGAGCTTGTCGGCTTCATGGTTTTTGATCGCAACCAAGGTGGACCACTATTCTGTTTTGCTGAGATCAGCGATCAATCTTGTTTTAATCTGCTCAGCGAGGGCTTTGGCATCGCGCAGTTCGGCATCTCGGGCCGCACGTATATTGGCGAAGCGCTGATTGGTGCGATCATAGCTGGCGACAACAAAGGCCAATCCTGAGACAATTGGTTTATCATTGCCCATTGAAAATAATTTGTATTCAGCATCAATTGCCAATGAGCCAGCTGTTGCCCGTCCGCTGATTGTATCAATCACAGGTGTTCGCGTAGTCGAGCGGGGCGTGATGGTGAGATGATATTTAGGCTTAGCTGGGCTCGATGAAGGATTGAGCAAAAACGTAAGCTCAGTCTCAAGATAATGACCCAAACGATCTTGTATAGGATCAATCTTAATGGCAGCTAGTTCAGAGCTTATGTTCGTTCCTGATTGATCGAGATAGACAGGACGAAAGCATCCCCCAAGCAAAAGCAAGGCACCAAGCATCAACATTGATGGGCGCATAAATGCCAAAGGCTTTAGGGGATGATCCTTAGGTGACAACATTGACAATCCTTTTTGGGACCACGATGATTTTTTTCACCGCTTTTCCTTCAAGTGCTTTTTGCACAGCATCCATAGCCAGAACAGCCGATTCAATACTGGCTTGATTGGCATTAGCATCAATCGTCAAATCGGCCCGCTTTTTACCATTCACCTGAATGGGTAAAGTGATCGTATCGGATTGTGTCAAGGAACGATCAAGCTGCGGCCAGTCTGCTTCGGAAACAGGTTGACCATGTCCTAAGACAGTCCAGCATTCTTCAGCCAGATGCGGCATCATCGGGGCAAACATTTTGACCAAAGAATCTCCTGCCTCGCGAAAGGCAGCTCTCGCATCAGAAGATATATTGCCATCTTCCATGCTTGAGAGATGGGTGATCAAAGCATTGGAAAATTTGCGGATCTCGGCAATGGCCGTGTTGAAGCGCAAACGATCAATATTTTCCTCAACACGCATGAGGTGAATATGTGTGATGGCCCGAATTTCACCAGCCAGACCCTTGGGCTCTTTGGGTGGCTCAGTGCCAATGGGCGCTGCAATGGAGGCAATATCATTGATCAATCGCCATAATTGTTGAACGTAGCGGGCGGCGCCTTGGACACCTTCTTCCGTCCAGGCGACATCACGGTCAGGCGGTGAGTCAGATAACATGAACCAGCGCGCCGTATCGGCGCCAAAAGACCCAATAATATCGTCTGGATCGACGGTGTTTTTCTTGGACTTCGACATTTTCTCCGAAGCGCCAATTTGGATCTCTTCATTGGTTCCGATTCTGAAACCACGGCGGCCCTGATTGTCGGACCGGATATCAATTTCACTGGGTAGAAGCCATTGGCCATCTTTTGATCGATAGGTTTCATGAACAACCATGCCTTGAGTGAAAAGGCCCTTGAAAGGCTCACTCAGATTGCAATGCCCAGTTTTTTGCATGGCGCGTGTGAAGAAACGCGAATAGAGCAAATGCAAAATCGCATGTTCAATGCCGCCAATATATTGATCAACGGGCAGCCAGTGATTTACCACAGATGTGGTGGTGGGTGCATCCTTGTTCCAGGGATCTGTGAATCGCGCAAAATACCAGGACGAATCCACGAATGTATCCATCGTGTCGGTTTCGCGTCTGGCGGGACTTTTGCAATTTGGACAGGCAACATGCTTCCAGGTTGGATGACGCTCCAATGCATTGCCTGGCTGATCAAAGGTTACATCTTGAGGCAGAATGACTGGCAAATCCGCATCTGGAACCGGAACAGAGCCACAAGAATCACAATGAATGATGGGTATGGGGCAGCCCCAATATCTCTGACGTGAAATACCCCAATCTCGCAGTTTGAAATTGATCTGTCTTTGCGCCTGCGGCCTATTGCTCAGCTGACTCTTTTCCAGACGACGAGAAACGTCTTCTTTCGCCTCTGCGATTGTGAGGCCGTTCAAGAATTGCGAATTGATCAGACGACCGTCTTCATCAAAGGCTGTATCGGTGATCACGAATGTTGCAGGATCCTGATCGGGAGGACACACAACAGGTGTATTGCCAAGGCCATAGGCATTGGCAAAATCAAGATCGCGCTGGTCATGGGCGGGACAGCCAAAAATCGCGCCTGTGCCATAGTCCATGAGAACAAAATTGGCGACATAAACCGGCAATAGCCAATCGGGATCGAAAGGATGGGCTACTCTTATGCCCGTATCAAAGCCTTTCTTCTCAGCTGTTTCAACAGCAACTACTGAGGTGCCCATTTTCTTGCATTCATCGATAAATTCAGAAAGCTTGGGATTGGTTGCGGCTGCTGCTTTAGCCAGAGGATGATCCGCTGCGATCGCCATAAATTTAGCGCCAAACAAAGTGTCTGGCCGCGTGGTGAATATTTCGAGCTCGTCATGCCCTGAGGGGGCTGTTTTGGCATCAAGCGCGAAGCGAACCAAAAGACCTTCTGATCTGCCGATCCAATTTTGTTGCATCAAACGCACTTTGTCTGGCCAACGATCAAGACCATCCAAGGAATCGAGGAGATCTTGCGCATAGTCAGAAATTTTCAAAAACCATTGTGTCAGCTCGCGCTGCTCGACAATAGCGCCAGAGCGCCAACCGCGACCATCGATGACTTGTTCATTGGCCAGAACGGTTTGATCAACCGGATCCCAATTCACTTTAGATTTTTTGCGATCGACCAAACCGGCGGCGAGAAAGTCGAGGAACATTTTTTGTTGATGCCGGTAATAGCTGGGATCACATGTCGCGATCTCACGTGACCAATCCAGAGAAAGCCCCATGGACTGGAGCTGTGATCTCATTGTGTCGATATTGCTATAAGTCCAGGTGGCTGGATGGGAGCGATTCTGCATCGCCGCATTTTCCGCCGGCATGCCAAAAGCATCCCAGCCCATGGGATGCAGCACATTAAAGCCGCGGGCGCGCTTATAACGTGCCACCACATCCCCCATGGCATAATTGCGCACATGGCCCATATGAATGCGGCCAGAGGGATAGGGAAACATTTCAAGAACATAATATTTTGGACGCGGATCCTCATTTCTGGTCTTGAAGGTTTCTCTGTCCTTCCAGATCTTTTGCCATTTGGATTCGGATTCGCGAGGATTATAACGTTCAGATGGCATGATTTCTAAATTGACCTAATTGCTTGAAGGTTTTTCTCGTAACCAAAGAGCACTTTTTGGTCCATTTGGTCAATGTTTTTGCGCCTGTGTTTTGCGGCTTGAGACGCGTTTAGAAAGTGAGAGGCGAAGATGGAGACTATTCCAGAGAGATTAGCTGCGATCAGGCTGGAAATGGATCGCATAGCCCATCGCTCTAGCCGTCGTGCGCAGG
>Ga0209829_10003800_pt1 | contig 10883 bp, 23 predicted proteins | sample C_140205_EF_Meta_FD_187311 | JGI IMG/M metagenome (GOLD analysis project Ga0209829, IMG submission 187311) | Freshwater microbial communities from Lake Croche, Canada to study carbon cycling - C_140205_EF_MetaG (SPAdes) (version 2) | ecosystem: Environmental > Aquatic > Freshwater > Lake... | reverse complement strand
TAAAAATTTTTGCCGCAGTTTGGGCATTCTTCAATCGGATCTTCGCGATCAAGTTGTTTGGCCAGGCGGCTGGCCAACTCGGCAATCAAGGCATTGCCTAAATTCTTGCAAGCTTCGTCAAGCAGCTGGTCGTCGCTGAGTTGTTTTAAAAGCGTGGGTGTCATGCTGGGTCCAATACTTCGGCTCGCAAAATCTCAGTCAAACGGGTAATGCGGTCTTGGTTGTACTTGCACATGTTGATTGCATAGTCTGCCGCGCTTTGCGCTCGAAGCAGTTCGCGATTCGCTTCTTCCAGCTCTTTGGCTGCTATCGCGAATGGCGTTGGCGTTTTGAAAAAATCCAATATCTTGTTCATTGTGGTCCTTATTTACTTGTTGCCGACATGGCGATCCGGATCTTACATCACGTAAGCAACGCTTGCAAAGAATTTTTTAAAAATAAATTTCTTTTGCTGCCTGGTAAGCGATGCTATCATGCCACACCATGAAAGCAACAACCATTATCAAACGCCTCGGAGGGCCTGCCGTGATAGCGGCCAGGCTCGGCATACGGTCTCAAGCCGTGTCGCTGTGGGGCACAAAGAATCGCATTCCAGCAGAGCGCGTGCCGCAGCTTGAACGCATGGCCACCGAGCTGGGGCTGTCTTTGCGGGCAGAGCAGATGAGGCGGGACATTGATTGGGCTGCGCTTCGTTGCGCTTGCGCAACATGATCGAGCTCAGACTTGCGTTATCCATGGACGCGGTGCGTGAAATGGCCGAAGGAAATGAGCTTGTTTTCGACATTGAAGAAGAAGGTATCAGGGTGATCATGAGGTGTGACGACCTGGCCGTGGTGGCTTTTAAGACACAGGTGGAACGTGCTCTTTTGCACATGCTGCCTGTGGGCACTTTACCAAATTAAAAACCGAGCCGGCCGGACGCCGGTAATTTTTGAGGATGTGATATGAACGCACGAAAAATGTATTTTGACCTGCTGCTTTTCGACGCTATCGACTCGGCGGTGGGCGTCGACCTGGGCGAAGACCCCATCATTATTGCCGCCCTGATTTTGTCAGACAGCATAAATGGGCTTCGCAAAGCGCTGTTGCAAGCAGCGTCTACAAAGACCGGGGATGCCGTATGAACAAAGACCAATGGCCCGAGAACGGATGGCCGTTTCCCCCGTATCCACTGAGGAGCAAGCATGATTGACCAAGAACTATTGGATTACGTAGAGCACAAATTGTTTGACACAATGCTTGATGGGTGCCGCGTTGAAACGCACCTCGGACATAAACAGCATGATCCCGGGAGGTGGTCTGTGTGTTTACGCGCCGACCAGTTAAGCCGACTGCTTGACCTCGCCAAAGAAGGATTGGAGAACTGTGATGATTGATTCAGGTTGGCGCAAGCGCCAGATTGCCCTTGACAAAAAAGCTGAAAACGCAAGAGAGCTTGGATTGGACTACGAAGTTCATTCGTGCAGCCCGTTTTGCGATAGGCCTATGTGTGTGGCTGAAGCTGTACAAGCCGAGCGTGAGGCGTGTGCTGGCTTATGCGATAGGTTTGCAAACCGGATGATGACGGCAGAAGAATGCGCCGACGCCATTCGAGCAAGGGGAAACACATGATTGACCCAAAGACCAAACGTGTCACGATACCCGTGAGCCGCGACATCGATTTGATTCGCGACCGCCTGGCCGCTGACACCGGCATTGTCATGAGCTATTCGCAGGTGTTCAATTTCCTGATTCACTTCTATGTGACAAAGGCCAACGAGCCCAAGAGCAAATGGAAGGCTTTGTCATGACCCGCCCTTCAGTTCTGCATGTGCAGCTTGAAAACATTCCCATGGAGATGCAAGAGCTGCCTCGCTGGGTCATGTGGCGGTCTGTGCAGCGCAGCAAGCCAGATGGATCCAAGGTCTGGGCCAAGATGCCAATGACCGTGCACGGCGCTGCAGCTTCGTCCACAAACGCAAACACCTGGACCACGTTCGACGACGCAGCAGACACCCTGATCACCGGCGGCTACGACGGCATCGGCCTGGTGCTGGGCGAGGGCCTGCACGGCATCGACCTGGACGACTGCCGCTCGCCCGACGGCGCTCTCACACCCTTGGCCCAAGAGGTGCTCGACCGGGTAGGCGGCTACGCCGAGATCTCGCCGTCCGGTACAGGTCTGAAGATGTTTACCCGCACAAACCTGGACGGCTCACGCACCAAAAAAGAAGTCGGTGTCGAGCTGTACCGAGACGGCCGCTACTTCACAGTGACCGGCCACGTTACCGACAGGGGGCATGCCAGTGTGGGCAGCGAAGTGCAAGACCTCAGCTGGTTCATTGAAAAGGTTTGGAACGAAAGCCTTTCCGGTGTGGCCAGCGAAGGTGACTTCGCCAACTACAAAGCCCCCTTGGAAGACTGGGACCTGGAGCGCGTGATCGACGAAGTGCTGCCGCACCTGGACCCGGACGGCGGTTATGGAGATTGGCTGCGCGTGGGCGCCGCCATGCACCACCAGGGTGAGGGTGATCTGGAGTGGCTGGACGCCTGGGACAACTGGTCGGCCGCGTCTGGCAAGTGGGTCGAAGGCTATTGCGCGCTGAAGTGGGATTCGTTCAGCGAGCAAAGGTCCACCGGGCGCGGCGCCCTGACCCTGGCATCCCTGCTCAAGCAGACACGAGACGAGCGCCTGGGCGCCGTGCGCAACGAAAGAGCCGTTGTGGTGAACGCGTTTATGGACGCCGTGTTGGCCGAGACCGACCCCAATCGGTTGGAGGAGATCATCGCGCGCGACATATCTCAGGCATCTTTGTCTGAGGTGGAGCGCGAGCAGCTGTGCGCGGCCATCCAGTTGCGTTCGCGTGAGCTGGGCGTGCGTTTGCCGATCGGCACCGTGAGACGCTGGGTGAGGCGGGCAAACGTGGTGGTGGCCAGCGGCTTCGTTGAGTTCGACGACGACGGCCACCCACTGCCAACCCTGGCCAACCTGCGCGCCCTTCTGTCCCAGCTTGAGTACGTAATCCGGTACAACGTGATAAAGAAAGCGATTGAGGTCCTGATACCTGATTCGTCTTCGTCTCGCGACAACCGGGACAACGTGGCCATCGCGCGCATCACGTCCGAATGCGAGAGCGCACGCATGTCGCCGCGCCATGCCAAGCAGTTCATGATTTCACTGGCGGACGAGAACCTGTACAACCCGGTGGCAACTTGGATCGAGTCTGTGCCTTGGGACGGCGTGTCCAGGCTGGATGCGTTCTACGCCACCGTGAGATGCGCAGACGCGGCGGGTGAAGGCATAAAGAAAAAGCTCATGCGCAAGTGGATGATCCAGGCCGTGGGCGCGGCTTTTTCTTTTGACGGGATTGCCAACCAGGGCGTGCTTACCTTTGTCGGTCCGCAAAACGTGGGCAAGACAACCTGGTTCCAGCGTTTGGCACCGACCGAGCTGGATGCCGTTTTGACTGGCCACACACTGGACATGCGTTCCAAGGACTCGATTTTTATCGCGTTGTCCTACTGGATTGTCGAGCTGGGTGAGCTCGATGCCACCTTCTCAAAGTCCGAAATCTCGGCTTTGAAATCGTTCATCACCCAAAACATGGACAAGATGAGGCGCCCCTACGCCGCGACCGAGTCCGCTTTTGGCCGCCGCACAGTCTTTGGCGCGACAGTCAACGACGACCAATATCTGAACGATCCGACCGGCAACCGGCGCTACTGGTCGATCTCGGTTTCGGGGTTTGACCTGGACCATGGCATTGACATGCAGCAGGTCTGGGCCGAAGTCTTGGTGCTGTATCAGGAGGGGGAGCGTTGGTCACTGGATCAGGACGAGGCCAAAGAACTGAACACGCACAACGAAGATTTCACCGTAATGGACCCGATTGAAGAGCGGATTGCCGGTGGTTTTAACTGGCATGTGGGCACGGATTTGGTGGAGTGGTTGACCGCAACTGAGGTTTTGGTGCGCTTGGGAACACGCGAACCGAACAAATTTCAGACAATCGCGGCCGGCAAGGCGCTGAAAAAACTGAATGGCGGCAAGCGCAAAAAGTCAAACGGGAGAGTGCTTTTTGCGGTTCCGTCTTCAGAGTCCGATTTTCTAGGGTAAAGGGTATTCAGGTGAGTATTACTGCCCTAGTATTACAACCCTGTCCTAAGTCCTTGAAATCATTAACAAAAACATCAATAGGGTAATAAGGGTAATAAAATAAGTTGTAGGTTATAGTAGGAGTATATAACTGTATAAAGGTACAGTATATATCCTATTTTAAAAGGCTGGCGAATTCATTACCCTTGACTACCCTTTACCCTGTCGGAGAAAACATGCTGGAAAAAAAGATTGAACAGCGCCTGGTGAATCAGGCCAAGGATGCAGGCGGCTTGGCCATGAAGTGGGTATCGCCTGCTTTTGCCGGAGTGCCGGACAGGATTGTGTTTTTGCCTGGCGGTCGAGTTATTTTTGTGGAGCTCAAGGCGCCGGGCAAAAGCCCGACACCTTTGCAAGAGCGGATCCACAAAATGCTAACCGACCTGGGCGCGGATGTTCGCGTGATCGATTCAAACGAAGGCGTTGACGCCTTGTTCAAATGAAAACAATTCAGGACCTGAGGTCGTACCAGCACGAAGCCGTGGATTTCATCTTGGCCAACCGCAGGTCTTACCTGGCGGCCAAGCCGGGGGCCGGAAAGACAGCGTGCGCGCTGGCCGTGATCGACTCTTTGATGTTTGACCGGTTTGAGATCAGCAAGATTTTGGTGATTGGGCCCAAGAGGGTGGTGCCGCAATGGGCCCAGGAGGCGAAGAAATGGGCGTTTGGCGAGCGTTTGAGGTTTAGTCTGTACCTGGGTACCCCAAAGGAGCGAAAGGCCGCCCTGGGCGCGTCCTACGACGTGTTGGGGTGCAGCTTTGAGTTCTTCCCTGAGCTGGTCAAGCAGTTCAAGCTGGCCAGTTGGCCATTTGACCTGGTGGTGTTTGACGAGGCCAGCCGACTGCGAAAGGGTGGGAGGCAGGGAAGCGTGAGCTGGAAAGCCATGAACGCGATCAGCTCAAAGACCAATGCGCGGATCATCCTGATGAGCGGGTCACCCCGCCCGGGCACGGCTCATGAGCTTTTTGCACCGGTGTTTTTGCTGGACCAGGGCGAGCGCCTGGGCAAAACCGTGACCGGTTTCAGGGTCGAATACCTTGAGCCTTTCAAGCAAAACCGGCACACCGGCCAGGTGTACAGCTGGAAACTGAGGACCGGCCTGGAGACAGCCCTTTACGACAAGATTGAGGATTTGTATTTTGCGGTCTCGCCCGACCTGGGTCTCAAGAGCGTGACGATCGAGCGCAGGGTGCGCATGCCTGAAAAGATCGAGACGATGTGCCAAGACTTGATGAGGAACCAAGTTCTTGGCGAAGATGACTTTGAGATTACGGCGGCCAGCCAGGGCACGGTGGCCGGCAAGCTTCACCAGATGTGCCAGGGCGCGACCTTTACCGACAGCGGCGATGTCAAGCACCTGCACAACGAGAAGCTGGACGAGCTGGAGCAAATAGCCGAAGAAGTGGATGGGCCCATGATCGTGGCCTATTGGTACAGCCATGACTATGAGCGCCTGGCGGCCAAGTTCCCACACTCGGTGGACATCACCACCGAGCAGGGGCTGGCGGCGGCCAAAGCGGGCAAGGTCGAGCTGGCTTTGTTGCACCCGGCCAGCGCTGGGCACGGGATCGATGGCTTGCAAAACCACTTCAGCACCATGGTTTGGTTCTGTTTGCCCGACAGCTTTGAGATGTACGACCAGTGCAACAAACGGATTGTGAGAAGCGGTCAGGCCGAAACGGTGAGCATTTACCGGATCATTGCCGAGAACGGTTTTGCAGACGAAAGAATTGTCAGGCGCCTTGCGGAGAAGGAAGCAGAGCAAGAGATTTTTTACCAGCACTTAGAAAGCAAATCATGACCAGCAAAGAAAGCATCAGCAGAGCGCAGACGAGCAAGAACCTGGGCGAGAAGCCAGCAGACGAGCTCGCGGACGTGGACATCATCAGGGCGGTGGGGATGGCGGCGCAGATCAACCCGTTGGGGTTGTCGGTGTTCAGGTGGCGCTACAGCGGCGACCAGAGGTCGGTGTACAAGGTGGCGGAAGGATTGGTGGATTTGGGTTACGCGGTGCCACTTGTCCACCGGGTGCTGATGCACATGGTGAACGACGTTTGCCCAAAATGCTTTGGCCGTGGATACGGCACGATTTTTGGGACACCGGTTTTGGATGACGAGATCTGCAGCGACTGCCGGGGAACGGGTCGCAAAGAACTGTTTGGTGAAGAGGAAAAGGCACTGATGGAGACCATCAAACGCTATGAGCAAGAGATGGCCACCGCAGTGATGAAAAAGCTCAATCGGCAACTGGACTTTTGATGACCTGGCCGCACTGGCCGCAGATCTCTTTGCCCAGCCGCCTGGTGATGGCCCGGTGGACGGCAGACTGGTTGACTCCGATTTGTTTGGCGGCCGCGTAAGTGGACATGCCGTCGGCCACCAGGGCCACGGCCTGCATGGTGCGCGATGGCCCGACCACAGGCTTGGGCTCAGCGGCTTTGGACCACATGGCCACGGCGTGGTCTGGCCAGGCTTTTGGTTTGGCTGAGAAGGCCGAGCCAGACAGCTTGCCGGCGTTGTCCCAGGCCACCAAGTAGCGCACGTCAGGATTGTCATTGGCCAGGTCGGTCAGTTTGGCGCGTACGTTGTCTGACCAGCCTAGAGCCAGGAAGTCTTCAAGATTTAAATTTTTCATTTTCTTTGGGTGTATGAGGACCAGCAGCTGGCGCAGTACCAGCGGCCGGGCTTGGTTTCGACTCCCCCTTCGGGGACGCGTTCACGATTGCACTTTGCGCACACGCGTAGGGGGTGGAACATTTTGAACAATTTTCTCTAAGGTGTTAAAACGATGGCCGTTGGCGCATTCAATGCGCCGGCCTCGGGAGTTGTCAGGTTTGGCCCTTGTCTCTTTCACAAAGGTCCAACCTTGGCAAACCGGGCACTTCATCCCGGATACCAGACATTGAAGTTGAAGTAGAGAACGACAAAAGCCAGGATGATGACAAGGATGTAAACCTTGTCTGTCACCTGGTCAATTTGTTTTTGATTCCAGGGTTTGTAGCTCATGCAAATGATTCCTCATATTGTTTGATGAAGCCGTCTTCACGCTTGATCTGGGCCATGCCGTCGGCAAGGGACCACAGAGCGCGGTTGAGCTTCACGTTTTCGTTGACGCCGCCGATTGCACGCGTAGTCGAGCGGCGGCCAGATGCGCTGCGCCCGTTCAAGCCGCCGCGAAGCAGGTTTTCCTGGACACGGTTGAACGTGGTCCACAAGTCAGACTTTTGGTCCTCGAATCGACGCGAACGCAACAAGCTTTCGGCCACCACAGGGGCGTTGTCACCCCAGCGCAGCTGCAGGGCTGAGTTGGCAAACACCAGCTGTTCTTCAAACTCCAGTTTGGTGGACTTGAATGTGTCGATGCTGTTGTTGGTCAACTCCAGGTTATCGAGCACGCGTGTGGCGCCTTCGATCACGTCGTCCACCACGTTGCCAGAGTGACGCACGCGGATGTCGTTTTGAACGTCACCTGCGATCAGGCCGTTGGCGCACACGAATCGAAAGAAGCCGGACAGCAGCTGGTAGCTGGACGAGCCGTCGTGGCTATTGAGCAAGATGATCTCGGGCACTTCAGCTCCCGACACGTTGACGCCAGACTGGCGCAGGCGAACCATGTGCTTGGTGAACTCGCGCTTGGACTGGTCGCGCACCTTGGTCTGGCTGACCTCGAATGGCTGGAAGCCGTTGTTGCGCAACCCGTCGATCACGTTGATCGTGGGGATGAAAGCATAGCGTTCACCGCGCGATTCGTGGGCCTCTTCGGCCATCACGCTGGGAGCGTAACGGGCGATCTGGTCGTTGGACAGGGGAGACTGTGAGCGGAAAGACTGAGCGACAGCGCGCGAAGAAGAATAGCGGTACATGATGATTTCCTTATTTAGAAGAGTAAAAGTCGATAACGGCGGCCTTCATGATTGGCCAGTTGGCAACGGCGCGAGCCTGTTGTTCGGACACAGCTTTTTCAGTGCAGCGTGTCTTCGTGCGTTCGATCCAAGCGAAATAATCGCTGAAGATCGCAGTGGTTACGATACCGGGACCCGTAACGAAACCGACGGAGGCTGACGTGGTCAGCACACCGTTGTCGTTTTTGGTTGTACTGACGACCAGCTGGGCCGTGCGGCCGTTGAGTTCAAACTCTTCGGTGGTCTTGGCGGTCCAGGATTTGTCACCGTAAGCCTTGCGGCGCATGTAAGTAGTAAGGGCGGTCATTGTGAGTTCCTCAAATGAATTTAATGAAATCGAAACCAGCTTCGACGAGGGCCTTGCGAAACTCGACACCGGTAATTTTCTCGATGGTGAACACACTCACCTTGTTGTCTTTGACAGCCTGCACCTTGGCAGGGTAAACCGGGAACCGGCAGATGTAATCGGTGTAAGTCATGCCGGAGCCCTTTCAAAATTGCAAGCGGTGTCGACCGCGTCGGCTTGGTCGTCGGTGAAGTAATCGGCGCCTTCGATTGGGACGTTGTCTTTGTAAAACTTGACCACGAACTCTTCGTAGTCAAAGTCGTAAAACACAACAGCGTTTGGCGCGCTGTAAACGAATCTCATGATGATCTCCTCAAAACGATTTCAGGGCGGTGACCTTGACGCTGGTCACGCTGCTTGTGCGTTCAACCAGGCTGATCTTGTCACCGAGGATCACTTCGACCTTGCGGGGGTCGTAGCTGATGCGGTCTTGCTTGACAACTACGGCACAGAACAAGTCGCCGTTGTAGCTGTCGACACCGCCTGCTTTCAGGCGTGTCTTGATTTCGTCGGCCTGCTTGGTCAGGCGGCTGATGTCGGCCAACAAAAAGCCGAGGTTGTCGATGTCGTCGGCGGTGATCGCCTGAATGATTGCTTTAGCCATGATGAAGCTCCAATAGAAAGAACCAAGCTGTTGTCGGCCGCCTGGATACGCCGCCAATGCCGAGCACGCCGGGCATTGGTAAGGGCCGAAGCCCTGGGGGTCACACTGGTGCAAACAGTTGGCGGCCTTCACGCATAAACACGCGGATGGCAGCAGCTTCTTGGTTGTCCAATTCGTCGTTGTCCAACATCTCTTTCATTACGATCGCCATGTCGAGCAAGCTCATGCCGTAGACCCGGCGCTTGTCGTTGATGATCTGAATTGCTTTTTTGATGTCCATGGTTATCTCCAAACTGAGTAGGGTTCGCCACCGCTGAGCGCGATGTCGTAGGGTGAAAAGACAGGGATGAATTGACGAGCGTTGACGGTCAGGTTGACTGCGTTGTCGTAGAAGTCTTCGCGCAGAGTGTCGAAGCGTTTGCCGCCTACTTCAACCAGCGGCATGTCCAGCTTGACGATTTGAACGTTGATGGGTTCGTTGCGATATTTCATGATGAACTCCTTAAATTTGAGCGTTGGCGTAAGCGTCGACATACTGAATTTCAAAGCCGAGGGCCTTGATGTCAGCAACTTGTTGAGCGTTGAAAGTCTTGGCGCCAACGAGCCGGGCAAGCCGATTCGCGGTCAGGTTACCGTCGGCCGGGTAAATTTTAGGAACGCCGTAAACGATTTTGATGGTCAGAAAAACAACTGGCATATCGATCTCCAAAAAACACCAAGCTGTTACGGCCGCCTGGATACGCCGCCAAAGAACAGCACGCTGCTCTTTGGTCTTCCTTCGCACTCGGCAGTCTGGGGGACTGAGTCTTAGCGGTCTGGCCTTTGATTTCCCTGGTCGGTACTCTGTAATCAGCTGGTTCCCTTTTTGTATCCCCCTGGTCCTTCGGGGTGGGTCGTTAATGACCACAACTCAAATGTAGCACAGTGACAGTCACTGTCAACTACTTTCTGCAATGCTGCAAAAATAATTTAATAGCGTTGTTTTTATGCAACAAAAAACTTTTGACTTTTTTAGATTTTCAGCACTTGACGAGGCAAATACGCTTCGGTTAATATCTCGGGGGGCCCGTGCGCGTTGAAAAAGGCGCCAAACTCCCAAATCTCAGCCACCCTCAAAGGTGGCTTTTTTCATTCTCGGAGAAACCCCATCATGGCTAAAACCATCACGATCACAATGGAAGACGACGGCTCAATCACCGTCGCTTCTGACGAAATGCAAGAGCCGTACAAATGCAAAAGCATTGATGAGTGCAAACAATTCGTCGACAAGATGTTGACCGAAGAAGGCGGCGAGAGCCCGCAAGAGCAAGCAACCGAAGGCCCAGAGGACTACAGCAAAATGTGGAACCAGGAAGCCCAAGCACGTAAACCCCAACCTGGCCTGATGGCCTAACTCACGAAGGAGCCAATCATGGCAATGCAAGATTACGCAACTGAACAAAGCCGTAACACCATGCGCGCAGCAGGCGGCATGACCGGCAACGCAGCCAAGATGCCAGGCGCAGCCATCGGCGGTGGCGGCAACCAAACCCAGGGCGCTGGCGTATTGCCCAGCAAAGTGTCCGTTCCTTTGCCAGGCACGAACACCGATCAGACGCCTTACAAGGGCGGCACGGCCAAGACTCCTCCCGGCTTTAACGCTGGGTTGATCAACGGCATGATCTGATGCCCAGCACGTCTGCCAAGCAAGCGCGGTTCATGGCCGCCGTCGCTCACAACCCGGCCTTCGCCAAGAAGGTCGGCGTGCCTGAATCGGTCGGTCGTGACTTCAACAAAGCAGACACGGGCACCGGCATCATCAAAAAGGCAATGCAGAATGGCAAAACAGATAAACGCGCGTCACGCTGACCTGGCCGGCGCACCGCCCAAGCTTGCGACGCTAGACGACCTGGAGCG
>Ga0209829_10003799_pt1 | contig 10884 bp, 9 predicted proteins | sample C_140205_EF_Meta_FD_187311 | JGI IMG/M metagenome (GOLD analysis project Ga0209829, IMG submission 187311) | Freshwater microbial communities from Lake Croche, Canada to study carbon cycling - C_140205_EF_MetaG (SPAdes) (version 2) | ecosystem: Environmental > Aquatic > Freshwater > Lake... | reverse complement strand
TAAGCCAGCGGCAGTAAGTATTAAGGCAAATCCAGTCAAAATTAAAGTATCTGGCAAATTTTTTGCGACCACGGCGCCACCAAGATTTGTCACCAAGCCAAGTGCCCATACCGAGAAGGCCTCTCGAATCAATACTTCACCTTTGCGAATTTTAGGGATGACTCCAGATAGGGCCGCTAAGAATACGACCGCTAATGCAGCAGTGGTGGCATGGATTGGCGTGAAGTGAAATATGTAAAGCAAAATTGGCACAGTAAGCATTGCGCCACCAGCACCGATAAAGCCAAGAACCGAACCAACAAAAGTGCCGGACAAAAGCGCTAGGAACAGGTCTACTGCAGTCATGGCACTATGGTGCCAGCAAAAAGCCCCCAGATTTTCATCTAGGGGCTTTTCTTACAGATTCTTAGATGTGATTACTTCCAGAGCGCGATATTTGCCTTAGAAACTACGATTCCGAAATTATCGGCTGTAATTCCGTGTCCCTTATAAGCAAGTGCGAAGATGATAAGAGCGGCGCCAGCAATGGAGATGTTCTTCCAGAATGCTGTAGCTGCGTTCATCTTTGCTGTGGCATCAGTTTCGCGCCAGAAGTCGTGGAAGATAAGTGCTGATGAGATTAAGAAGATCGCAAGTAGAAGTGCGCCTAGGTCTACGTAGTAACCAAGGAGGATGGATAAACCACCGAGCAAAATCATTAGGCCAGAGATAATTACGCCTAGCTTTGCTGCAGGTAGCTTCTTGTACTTTGCATAGCCGGTCATTGCTTCTAACTTTACGAAGTGGCTATAGCCACCGTTGATAAACATGAAGGCGAGAAGGATTCGCCCAATGATTAGAACTGCGTTCATGTGTCTCCTATGTGTTGGTTATTTTTATTGCTTTGGTTAACTGGGATCTTTCTAGTGATGAAGGTACGGCTTTTTGGTTGAAGTTTCAACTAATTTTGGGGTGTGTCGTGGTTAATCAAGCGTGAACTGGCCGCAAAGTAAGGGGGTTGCGCCTGTCAGTGGCGGCAGTTATCTTTCGAACATATGTTCGAACAACCTTTATCCAATCAGGCTGGTCAGCCCGGCGCGCTAACTGCCGCTGCCCAAGTGAGCGCGCCCGAAGGTGAACCCATCGAGTTCATCTACAAGGGACGCAAGTTCCACATCCACGCAATAGTTTCTAGATGGCGCGAATCTGGTGGTTGGTGGAATCGAATCAACGATGGGAATAGCCATCTAAATGAGGCAAATATTTTTGATGATGGCGCACGCGCAATCTGGCGAGTAGAGGCAGCGCCGGAGGGTGCACTAAATACTTTTGAGATTGAGCTAGATGAAATAACTAAGACCTGGCAAATCCGCCCAACATCTAGACCGCTTTAAGTTAATAGCAATTTATATGAACTCTGCAAAACCTTTTACCCACCTGCGAGTTGCCAGTGGCTTCTCATTTAAATACGGAACTGCCCACACTCATCAATTAGTAGAACGCGCTGCTGAATTTGGGGCGAAATCAATCGCACTAACTGATCGAGATAGTATGGCAGGGGCCATAAGTTTTGTTGAGAGTTGTGAAGCAAATGGGATAGCCCCAATTCTGGGAGTGAATTTAAGTTTCGTACAAAAGAAATATCGAGTTACCTTATTAGCCCAGCGCGGCTATTTAGGATCACTCTATCGATTGCTAACTGCGATAAATATGGATAACGATGAAAATATCCTGACCCATAATTTATTAGAACGCTTTAGCGAATATTCCAAGAACGTTCTATTACTACATGGCCCAGAGTCACAACTAGCGCTCGCGGTATCAAACCGACAAACAAGTACTGCGCTTTCAATGTTTAATTCGACTCGAGAGCTCTTTGCGAGCCAGGGGATTGAATGCGTATCGCATCAGATCCGTGGCGATGGCCCATATTCCACACCGCTCGCCGCAAAGTTGCTGGGTTTCGCGCAAGATAACTCAATACCGGCGGTACTTAGCAATGCAGTGCGAATGCTAGATCGAAGCGATGGCCCAGTTGCCGATGTACTAGATGCCGCAAGAGCGCTAGTACCGCTAAGTGCTCGCCATATCGAACGTAAGAACAGCGAGGCTTATCTAAAGAGCGGCGCCCAGATGTATGCAATAGCGGATGAGATCTCGCGTATGGCTGGGGCTCGTGATGGTCAATTATTAATCAAGAACACTAATGATTGGGCCGAGCGTAGCGCGCTCTCACCAAGAGCAGATGTCGGACTTGGTCAAATTCATCTGCCCGAACCAAGTGTCGTGGGGGCAGCAAATAGAAGCGAGCTAGAAGCGCAACTACGCGCAAGATGTGTTGCCGGAGTAGCCAGTCGTTATGCCGGGAGCCAATTAGCAAAGGCAAATGATCGACTAGAGGAGGAGCTATCAACGGTAAGAACTCTGGGATACGAAACCTATTTCTTAACAGTCGCTGACATCACTGATATCGCGCGCGCAAAGGGGATTCGGGTGGCAGCGCGGGGCAGTGGGGCCGGCTCACTTATCTGTCATGCACTTGGCATCTCTGGGGTAGAGCCAATGACACATGGGCTATTAATGGAGCGCTTTTGTTCACCACTACGAGGTGAGTTACCAGATATTGATATTGATGTGGAATCTGCGCGCCGATTAGAAATTTATGATGCAGTTTTTCAACGTTATGGTGATTCAAATTGGGGTTTACCCGGGAATAAATCGAGATGTGCAACCGTATCGATGGTCGAGACTTATCGCGCTCGCCATGCAATTCGTGATGTTGGCGCTGCCCTGGGAATAGCCCCGATGGAGATCGATCTGATTGCTAAATCAATGCCACACATTAGATCAAAAAATATTGCTAAGGCGTTAGAGAATTTACCTGAGCTAAAAAACCTTAATTTGAATACTCCAATTTTAAAGGCGGCAATTGAATTGGCGGGTCGGCTCGATGGCTTGCCGCGGCACCTAGCCATGCACCCATGTGCAATTGCGCTCTCTGATATTGGCTTACAAGATCTGGCGCCGATTGCGCGAAGTGCCAGTGGATATCCAATGGTTCAATTTGATAAAGATGGTGTCGAAAGTATTGGTTTATTAAAGCTAGATGTTCTCGGGGTTCGTATGCAATCTTCAATCTCATATGCCATCTCAGAAATTAAGCGGACAACTGGCGCTGAGTTAGATATCGACACAATCCCATTAGATGATGCCCCAACATTCGATCTAATTAAATCAACTCGAACACTTGGAATATTTCAGATCGAGAGTCCGGGGCAACGCGAACTTGTCGGCAAACTAGCCCCCGACACATTTAACGATTTAATTATTGATATCTCACTCTTTCGGCCTGGTCCAGTAAAGGCTGACATGATCACACCATTTCTTGAGACCAGACAGGGTTTTAGAACTCGGCCGATAATCCATCCGGATCTCGAGAGCATCCTTAAGGAGACCGAAGGTGTTGTTGTATTTCACGAACAAGTAATTCGAATAATCGCCACCTTAACTGGTTCTACCTTGGCCGAGGCGGATGAGCGCCGGCGTGAACTTGGAACTATCGATGGTCAGCAACGAGTCTGTGATTGGTTCTATCCGACCGTACTAGCAAAGGGATATGCGCACAAAGTGGTAACTGAAGTTTGGGATATTTTGCGTGCCTTTGCATCCTTTGGATTTTGTAAGGCGCATGCCGCCGCTTTCGCACTTCCAACTTATCAATCTGCTTGGCTTAAAACACACCATACTGCTGCTTTTATTGCCGGGGTTCTCACGCATGATCCAGGTATGTATCCGAAGCGGTTAATTTTAGGAGAGGCGAAACAGATGGGGGTCGCAATAGCGCCTATCGATATCAATCTATCTAGCGCTTCATATCTAGTTGAAGATAATGGAGGTGCGATTCGCATCGCGCTATCGGATGTATCTGGAATAAGCACCGAAGAAGTTTCCACAATAATTTCGGGACAGCCTTATATTGACTTGGCTGATTTTGTTTACAGGTCAGGCGCAGCTCGCCCCACAACCGAAGCCCTCATAATGGTTGGCGGTTTTGATCAGTTGCACAAGTTAGAGACCGGTGAAACAAGTGGAATAAATAGACGAGACCTACTTCTACATCTACAGGATCTCTACCGACTTAATGGCGCCAAAAATTCGATAAACCAATCCCAAATGAACCTTGGGTTTGAACCACCGCCACTTGAGGCGAGCGGACTACCCAATTTAACCTCAAGTGAAATTGTGAAGAACGAAGTTGATATTTTAGGAATGGATATCTCAAGCCATCTAATGGAGTTCTATGGTGATTTCTTAAATGCGATAGGTGCCGTGCGTTCCTCAGATTTACTTAAGTATCGATCAGGGAGTTCAGTCTTAGTAGCTGGCGTAAAAGTCGCTCTGCAAACGCCACCGATACGCTCTGGAAAGCGCGTTATGTTTCTGACCCTTGATGATGGATTCGGCTGTAATGATTTAACTTTCTTTGAAAGCGTTCAGGGTGACTATGCCGAAGTACTTCGAAACTCTTGGCTCTTCTTAGCGCGTGGTGAAATTCGCAGAACCGGCCCAAGAGGAATATCCCTTAGAGCAACTGGGGCGTGGGAGTTAGCGGAATCTTATGAAAAGTGGCGTAACCTCACAGTTTATGGAGCAGCCGCAAGTGAATGAAATTTTCGAATCCACAATTCTCCATGTTGATATGGATGCATTTTTTGCATCAGTGGAAGAGCACGACAATCCTGCGTTAAAAGGTAAGGCAGTAGTTGTTGGCGCTGGGGTGCGCGGTGTGGTTTCGGCGGCAAACTATGAGGCAAGAAAGTTTGGAATCCACGCAGCAATGCCAGTGGGGCGGGCTCGCCGATTAGCACCGCACGCGATTTTTGTGCCACCAAATATGGCGCGCTATTCCGAAGTCTCTAGCCATGTGATGGAGATATTTCATTCAGTAACTCCGCTCGTCGAGCCACTCTCACTTGATGAAGCATTTTTAGATGTTACCGGATCAAAGAAATTACTAGGAGATGGCCGTGAAATTGCCCAACTAATACGAAGTAAAGTTTTTGCTTCACAAGGGATAACTTGTTCGGTGGGAATAGCATCGAATAAATTCATTGCAAAATTAGCCTCTGGCAGGTGCAAACCAAATGGAGTACTTGAGATTGCCACTGAGCGAATCCTAGAATTCCTGCACCCGCTACCGGTCTCAGCTATTTGGGGCGTGGGGCCAAAGACAAATGAAGAGTTGCAAAAATTAGGACTTAGGACCGTTGCAGATATTGCAAACACTCCAAGGAATACGTTGATTAGGGCGCTTGGTCAAGCCTCAGGTGCCTCACTTTATGAACTTGCTTGGGGGCGAGATTATCGTGATGTAGTACCTGAAGAAGTAGATAAGTCAATTAGCGCAGCCGAGACTTTTGATACGGACATCGAAGATCAAGAATTAATTTTGAAAGAATTTTTGCGCTTAACTGAGAAAGCAACTTTTAGAATGCGCGATAAAGAGATGAGTGCACGGACAATTTCAATAAAAGTTCGATTTGCAGATTTTAAAACTATTAGTCGCTCTAAAACTTTTCCACTCGCTTTAAATGGCACGCAAGAAGTTTTCGATGTTGTTAAGCAACTATTTCTCTCTCTTAAATTAGATAGAGCTAGACTTCGCTTAGTAGGAGTATCCCTAGAAGGTTTAACTGATGGGGTAGATGTGCCTGAGCAAATGGAGTTTGGCGAGCGCGATAAAGGTTGGCGCGAAGCAACTGCTGCGATTGATCGGGCGAGTGCCCGCTTTGGGCAAGGAGTTGTGCGGCCGGCGCGCCTGATAGATGACGGTATTGGCGCAAATGAGAGCCAGTAGCGGGGAAATTAGCCTTTCGACTACCGATTAAGAGCGCACTGCTCTATTGTCTACCTGTGGCCCTTTCAGAAAATGAGAAAAGACTCCTAGCCGAGATGGAAGCTGCCTTGGCTCAGGATGATCCACGTCTGGTATCAACGCTTACCGGAACGGCTAATCCGCCAAAAGGACCGCGTGCGCTGGCCGGGATCGCTCTCTTCTTCGCGGGCATGGCTGTATTAGTTGCCGGGCTTGTAATGAAGGTGACTCCACTTGGAATAGTTGGCTTTTTGATCTCGTTGAGCGGCTTGGTGCTAGTCCTTTCAAACCTGCGCTTCGGCACAATGAAGCCAGCCCAAGCTCAAAAAGGTTCCAAAGTGCGCTGGACAACTCGACTAGAAGACCGTTGGGAACGCCGCAATTTCGATAATTAATTAACCTTTAATCACTGACACCACCCTTTCATGGGTGGTTTTTTTATGCCCACAACAGGGGCCAGATATGGATGGAAATGGGAAGGAAGGGGAAATAAATGGCTAATAATGGTGCAAAGTGGGGAAAAATGGAGTAAAGTGGTGTTTGTACTCAAATCCGGGGGGATTTGAGCGTAAATATTAGGGGAGGTGGGGCGAAGTGTTTCTCGGTACCCACGAACCCAAACTTGATGAAAAAGGGCGCATTATCTTGCCCGCCAGATTCCGTGACGAACTAGCAAATGGCCTTGTTATTACCAAGGGCCAGGAGCGCTGCCTTTACGTCTTTCCAAGTGGTGAATTTGCTGCAATTACTGATCGTTTGCGCCAGGCACCCGTCACCGAAAAAGCAGCACGCGATTACATGCGCGTGATGTTTGCCGGCGCACACGATGAAGTTCCAGATAAGCAAGGTCGCGTAACAATTCCAAATGGTTTACGCACATATGCCGGTCTTGAAAAAGATTGCGTTGTTATTGGCGCAAATACCCGGTTAGAAATTTGGGATAGCGCATCTTGGGAAAGCTATTTAGCGGATCGCGAAAAGAGTTTCTCGGATGTTTCATCGGAGGTGTTACCAGGTCTCTTCTAGAGACTTCAAATAAAACATTTCTATGTTGTGGCCATCGCCGACCTCAATAACGACGCCCCTTCCCCGGCGCCGTTAACCCCCAAGATCCGTCGGCCGGCGGTGACCAGAGCAGAGAAATCAAAGAATCAAATTACTAATAACCAGAGACAAGAAAGAAGAAGGGGGAGCGGATGCAAGAACATATTCCAGTTGCGCTAGATCGCTGTATCGCGCTTCTTACTCCTTCGATTTTAAATAAAGAAAATGCCATCATCGTTGATGCAACTCTTGGCCTGGGTGGCCACACAAAGGAGCTTCTCCTTAGATTCCCAAATTTAAAAGTTATTGGTTTAGATCGCGATCTCGCAGCAATCGATATTGCAACTAAGAATTTAGCACAAGTTAGTAATCGTATTGTAATAGTGCATGCTGTTTATGACGAGATTGATTCAGTACTTACCAACCTGGGGATTGAAAAAGTCGATGGAATTCTCTTTGATCTTGGAGTTTCATCAATGCAATTGGATATGGCAGAACGAGGGTTTGCTTATTCGCAAGAAGCACCACTTGACATGCGAATGGATCAAAGTCGCGGCTTCAGTGCGCAAGATGTATTAAACACATACGATCGAAGCGCCTTGATTCGAATCCTGCGGGTTTATGGCGAGGAAAAATTTGCGCCGAAGATAGCCGACAACATTATTAAAGCTCGAGCAAATAACTCGTTAAATACAACTAAAGATTTGGCTGAGATTGTGAAGGAGAGCATCCCGGCTCCAGCTCGCAGAACTGGTGGCAATCCAGCGAAAAGAACTTTTCAAGCGCTCCGGATTGAAGTGAATCAAGAACTCGAGGTTCTTGAGCGCGCGCTACCTAAAGCGCTAGCCTCCTTGAATATTGGCGGCCGGTTGGTCGTTATGGCCTACCAATCACTTGAAGACAAAATTGTAAAAACCGCCCTTGCAAAGGTCTCCAAATCAAGAACTCCACTTGGACTTCCTATGGATCTTCCGAACTCTGCTGCAAGTTACAAATTACTCATCGCTGGCAGCGAAGGCGCCGATGATGCAGAACTCATAGCTAATGCGAGATCGGCATCAATGCGGTTACGTGCGATTGAAAGAGTGGCCGCCTAATGGCTATCAGTGCAATAAATCCAACAATTATTCCAGCCGATTATGCGACCGCAGTCCCTGCGACTAAGCGCAGAAGCGCTAATTTCAAGGTAATCCCTGGTGGTGCCAGCACCCTTGAGATCCGATTAAATTCTCGTAAATTTCTCCTGCTAATGGCCAGCGTCGTTAGCTTAAATATTTTAGTTGTAGCTGGCCTTAATATTTTGATGACCCAGGATGCCTTTGAACTTCAGAAATTAAAGCATGATCGTAACATTACGATGGACCAGAAGGATGCAATCGCAGCCCAAGTAAACTTCAAAAATTCACCCGACCAACTTTCAATTGCTGCGCTGAAGTTAGGCATGGTCCCAGCTCCAGAAATCAAATACATTGACTTGGCGAAAAAACCATGAACCATCACGCAGTAATTCATTCGCGCATTCGAATGGTTTTAGTCGGAACCACCCTGGTATTTATTCTGATCGCGCTCCAACTTTTTTCAGTCCAAGTAGTTCGAGCTGGTGCAATTAGTAAGCGGGCGGCAAGTGAGCTCATGAGTACATCAACAGTTCCGGCGCCCCGCGGGGCAATCACCGATATAAATGGCGTCTCGCTTGCAACAAGTGTTGCAGCAGTAACCATCGTTGTGGATCAAACTGAAATCACGGATCCTAAAAAGGCTGCACAACTTGCGGCACCGATTTTGAAGATGAGCCCCGCAGATTTAGAGCCACTTCTAACTGGTAAATTGTTGTATAAGAAAATTGCAATCCGCGTTGCGCCAGCTATTTGGATCCAACTCCAAGATACCTTGGCGAAGTACAACAAAGAAGTAATGGCGACTAAGGGTGGAATTTCGCGGCGCATAGTTGGCTTCTTCTCGGAGCGCGCTTATGTTAGAAGTTATCCAACAGGTAAATTGGCCGCATCGTTAATTGGATTTACAAATGATGCAGGAACCGGCGCTGCCGGCGTTGAGAGCAGCTTAGAACCAATACTCGCTGGAACAAACGGCCAGTATGTTTATGAAAACGGGGCGGGAACAGTTATTCCTGGCTCCGCGAAAATTCAAGTAGAGGCGAAACCTGGAACTTCGGTAAAGCTGACAATTGATCGTGACATTCAATGGGTGGCACAAGATGCAATAAGTAAGGCCGTTAAAAAAGATGGTGCTAAGTCCGGAACAATAATTGTGATGGACCCCAAGTCGGGGGAGATAGTTGCGCAGGCCAGTGCGCCAACTTTTGATCCAGCAGCACCCAAGACAATCACATTGGCAAGTATTAGAAACCCAGCGGTCCAAGATGTTTATGAACCTGGTTCCACTGGAAAAGTTATCACCGTGGCTGCTGGTTTGGAGGAAAAGAAAATTACTCCTACCACGGTCTTTACGATTCCTTACGCCTACAAAGTGGGCGCTACGACTTTTCACGACCATGAGAAACATAAAACTGAAAGATTGACCACAACTGGGTTACTGGCTATTTCAAGTAATACTGGTGCGATTCAAGTTGGCCAGCAACTTGGAAGTACGACTTTATATAACTACCTAACCAAGTTTGGCATCGGTGAAAATACTGGTTCGCACCTTCCTGGCGAATCCGCCGGAATCCTGCATCCAGTTTCGGAATGGTCTGGAACTTCAGAGCCAACAATCGCATTTGGCCAGGGTTATTCCGTAACTGCGATGCAAGCAACGAGCGTTTTTGCAACTATTGCAAATGATGGGGTTCGGGTCACTCCAACTGTTGTCGCCGGAACGACTGATAGCAGTGGAAATTATTCACCAGCTGTTGGGCAAAAGAGCGAGCGGGTGGTGAGCGTAGATACTGCACAAAAGATTAGGACGATGTTGGAAAGTGTCGTTTCAGATAATGGAACTGCTCCGACCGCTGCAATTCCCGGATATCGGGTTGCTGGCAAAACTGGAACCGCAATGCGTTACAACGATAAGTGCCACTGCTACAGCGGTTACACCGCTTCGTTTATCGGTTTTGCTCCGGCAGATGCGCCAAAATATGTTGTGAGTGTGACAATTCAAGATCCGAAAGGTCTGCACTGGGGTGGCTCTCTTGGTGGTCCAGTTTTCAAACAGGTTATGAGTTTCGTACTGCAATCAAAACATATCCCACCAACGCCTCCAACCTTTAAGCCCTTCCCACTCACTGAAGCTGAGCTAAGCAAGGTGGCTCTCTTAAAATGATTCGCCCAGAAGCCAGCAACGTTAAATCTTTAGCAGAACTTGCTCGTTTCTTGGGAATTGAAATTGCAGATGAAAAAATTGGCGAGATAACATTTTCAGGCGTGGCTACGGATACCCGAAATATTCTTCCGGGCGACCTCTTTGTTGCGCTACCTGGATCAAAATCTCATGGCGCGGCCTTCATTGTGGAAATAACTGCAGGAGGTGCAGTTGCTGTTCTAACGGATAAGCAAGGTGCGCAGTTTATTTCTGGAGTGTTGCCCACTCTGATAATTGCCGATCCTCGGGGAACGGTGGGGGATTGTGCTTCATGGTTTTATGGGTCACCTTCGCAGAGTATTTCAGTTGTTGGTATTACTGGGACCAACGGCAAAACAACTACGACTGCGCTCCTTAACCAAATATTGAAATATGCCGAACGAGAAACTGGCCTAATTGGAACGGTAGGAATTGAAATTGGTACAGAAATATTGCCAACTTCATTCACAACCCCAGAGGCGGCAGAACTGCAATCTCTCTTCGCTGTAATGCAAGAGCGCCATGTGCGCAACGTGGCGATGGAAGTAAGCAGTCATGCAATTTCAATGAACCGCATAACTGGTACGCACTTCAAGATGGTTGGATTTACAAACTTAACGCAAGACCACCTGGATTTTCACGGAAGTATGGCGGAATACTTCGCTGCAAAGCGCAAGCTATTTACC
>Ga0209829_10003798_pt1 | contig 10884 bp, 7 predicted proteins | sample C_140205_EF_Meta_FD_187311 | JGI IMG/M metagenome (GOLD analysis project Ga0209829, IMG submission 187311) | Freshwater microbial communities from Lake Croche, Canada to study carbon cycling - C_140205_EF_MetaG (SPAdes) (version 2) | ecosystem: Environmental > Aquatic > Freshwater > Lake... | reverse complement strand
GTCTACTCGCCCGGCTACTGGGTCGCCGCCGCCACCGTGGGCTACCACTGGCGCGTCTCCGCCAAAACCCAAATCCGTTTCAACCTCAGCATCGACAATTTACTCGACGACGCGAAGCCCCGCTACATCAGCACCATCCTCCGGCCCCCTGGCGCCGACGTCACCAATCCCTCCCGCGTCACCACGCCCAACAATTTTTGGTATCAGACCCCGCGCAGCTACACCCTCGCCGCCACCGTGCCGTTCTGATCCGCACCTCTCGCGCCATGAAATTCCCCTCGCTCGTCGCCGCCATTTTCCTCACTTCCATCGCCGCACTCCCTGCCGCGGAGCCCACCAACGCCGCCGAAGCCGCGGCCAAAAAAGCGGCCGAAGATCAACGCATCGACGGCCTCTACCGCGAAAAAGTCGCCACCCTCTCCCCCGAGCGCCAAGCATGGGAGAAAACCCTCCAGGAAAATCTCGGCCACGCCTTCTACCTGCCAATTCACCAACGCGACTTCGTCAAAGGCTCCTCCACCGCCTGGGACTTCGTCTCCGACGATCCGAAGCTTCCCCGCGTCCTCCTCATCGGCGATTCCGTCTCCCGCGGCTACACGCTCGCGGCTCGCGCCGCCCTCGCCGGTAAGGCCAATGTCCACCGTGCCCCCGAAAACTGCGGTCCCACCGCCAACGGCCTCAAGAAACTCGAAACGTGGCTCGCCTCCGCCGGCCCCGGCAAGTGGGACGTCATCCATTTTAACTTCGGTATCCACGATCGTGCCACCCCCCTCGCCGACTACACCGACCGTCTGACCAAAATCCTCACGCGCCTCCACTCCACCGGCGCGAAACTCATCTGGGCCAGCACCACGCCGATCCCCGACGATCCCGCGAAAAAGCAGACCGCCGGCTCCATCGTTGAGCGCAACGCCGCCGCCGCCGCCCTCATGGCGAAGCACGCCGTCGCGATCGACGACCTTTTCACCGCCATCACGCCCCAACTCGCCTCATTACAAAATCTCAACGACGTCCATTTCACCAACGCCGGCTACGACTTGCTCGGCCAGCAAGTCGCCGCTTCGATCGCCACGCAGCTGCCGGCGAAATAGTGCCCCGATCAGACTGCTGATTTTTCTTCGGTGCACCCAAGCCGAGCGTCGCTACTGGGCTTTTTCCGCGTAGAGAAAGCGCTGGAATCCTGCAAAAACCCGGCCGATCTCCTCCGGCTTGCCGCCGAGGTCGGCCACGGCATCGGTGATCGAGTCGTGATATTTTAGCCGGAGTAACGGCTTCAATTTGCTCTGGTCCAGTTCCGCCACGCCTTCCGTCACGTAGTGCTGGAGCACGAATTCGAGGAAGGCCTGCTGCTTCGCGGTGAACTGCGAGTTGATGTGCACCCGCGCATGGTTGGCCCGTTCCACCCGCGTGACTGGCGGCAACAAGTAGGCCACATAAGCCAGCACGTCGAACAGGTCGCTTTTCTCCGCGTCGATGAGGTGCTGCATCGCGAGCAGCTTGTCGTGGCCGAAATCCTTTTCGGCGAGACCTTGCAGCAATTTCGCCCGCGTGTCCGGCGCACTCCACAGCGCCCGCAGCTCGGCTTCGCTCTGGAAAAAATTGGGAAGCTTGCCGAACAGCAGCTCCATGAATTGCGCCGCGGACATCGGCGTGCCGTCAGGATGCCAAAACGTCGTCACCATCATGTGCTGGATGGCGCGCTCCTTGCCGTCGGCGAGCTTCACTTTCACCTTCTGCTTCTTTTCGCAGATGCACGCAACCTTCCCACACACGGGGCACGGTTCCTTGGCGCACTCGCACGGCGACTTCCCGCACACCGCGCACACCGGCGGCGGCTTCACCTCGCACACGCAGGGCCGCATCCCACACGTCGGACAAGGCTCCTCGGCCTGCGGCGGGCCGTCCCATTCTTCGTCGTGGAAATGGTGGTGCGCCTTCACGAAGTCGTAGATCGTGAAGTAATCCTTTCCGTCGTAGAGCCGCGTCCCGCGCCCGATGATCTGCTTGAACTCGATCATCGAGTTGATCGGCCGCAGGAGGACGATGTTGCGGATGTTCCGCGCATCCACGCCGGTCGAAAGTTTTTGCGACGTGGTGAGGATCGTCGGGATGGTCTTCTCGTTGTCCTGAAACGCCCGCAGGTGTTGCTCGCCAAGTTCGCCGTCATTGGCGGTGACGCGCTGGCAGTAGTTGGGGTCTTTGCTCGTCTTGATCTGGTTGATGTAATCGCGCACGGCCAGCGCGTGATCCTGCGACGCGCAAAACACCAGCGTCTTTTCCCTCTGGTCGATTGCGCTCATGAAAATATCCACGCGCTTCTTCTCGCGGGCCTCGATCTCGATCACCCGGTTGAAATCCTTTTCCTCGTAGAGCTTTCCTTCCTCGACCATTCCGACGACCACCGTGTCGTCCTGCGTGTAAACATAGTCGTCGAGCGTCGTGGAAATCTGGCGCACCCGAAACGGCGTGAGGAAGCCGTCGTTGATGCCTTCCTTCAGCGAGTAGGTGTAGACCGGCTCGCCGAAGTAGGCGTAGGTGTCCACGTTGTCCTTGCGCTTGGGCGTGGCGGTGAGGCCGAGTTGCACGGCGGGCGCGAAGTAGTCGAGGATGCCGCGCCAGTTGCTTTCGTCGGACGCGCCGCCGCGATGACACTCGTCGATCACGATGAAGTCGAAGAAGTCCGGCGGATACTCGCCGAAGTAGGGCGTTTTCTCCGGCCCGCTCATAAATGTCTGGAAGATGGTGAAGAACAGGCTGCCATTCTTCGGCACCTTGCCCTTTTTCTTGATGTCGGCGGGCTCGATCCGAACCAGTGCATCTTCGGGGAAGGCGGAGAAGGCGTTGTAAGCTTGATTCGCTAGGATGTTGCGGTCGGCGAGAAAGAGGATGCGCGGGCGGCGCGTGGGCTCGCGGCTGAGGCTCCAGCGGGCGTGGAAGAGTTTCCATGCGATTTGGAAGGCGATGAACGTTTTGCCCGTGCCGGTGGCTAGCGTGAGCAAGATGCGTCGCCGCTCATCCGCGATGGCCTGCATCACGCGCTCGACGGCGATGTCCTGATAGTAGCGGCTGGGGTGCGAACCGCCCTTGTCCTCGAACGGGATGGCGGCGAAGCGGTCGCGCCATTCGTCTGCCTCGGCAAAAGTCATCGCCCAGAGTTCGTCCGGCGTGGGATAGGCGGCGATTGGGCCTTCCTTACCCGTCTCCATATCGATGGCGTAGATGCCCTGCCCGTTCGTGGAGTAGGTGTAACGGATGGCGAGCTTTCCCGCGTAGTTCTTCGCCTGCGCCACGCCTGCGGTCAGTGCTTCGTCCCATGCCTTGGCCTCATTCACGGCCAGCTTGGTATTGCGATACTCCAACACGTAATCCGCCGTCAGCGGCTTGCCGCGTTTACCGTGGCCCTCGATGCGCCCCAGCGTGATCGGATACTCGCGCCGAATGCGACTGCCCTCGACGACGCCCCAGCCGGCCGCGCGCAATGCGGGGTCGATGTGCTCGGCTCGTGTTTCGGCTTCGTTCACAGGAGGCCTTGCCTTTCCATGATTGGACGCAAGACGCGAACGCGTTCGTTATCAAGTTCGGCGAGACGCTGGCGAATGAACGCACGAGGCTCATCAATCGGCGGAAGGTATCTCCACTGCACTTCGGCATAGCCGGGTGGAATTTGCGGAGTCTCAACATTGTCAGGTTTCCAACCGTAAACGGTCCAGGCGTGCCACCGTAGATACTTCGTCAGCGGTGCGTCCTTGTCGGTGAGACTAGCAAAGCATTCTGGAATCATCGCGAGATTGGCGAGGTGGGTGTAGGATTTGAGGTCGTTCGACGCCGACCAGACGTGCGCAAAACTCCAGCCCTTGCGGCTTCCGCCGACAATTCCATGCGCCCAAAGCAAAGCCGCGGTTGGCGTGTAGTTGTCATCATACATCCCGACAGGCGCGCCTTCCGACATGACCAACTGAGTTCGTTTGCTCTTGTTCCGCACCGTTGGAAAAACTGCGCTGCCTACCGCACTGACTACGTCCCGATGCGGGAGAAAGCTCGTTCGGGCGACCATTTGCACGAGTTCCGGGAAATACTCGTATAGAGATCCAAGCGGTGGAATTGGCCTCGACGCATTCATCACAGCTGGCCGGTGAAGGCGTGGTGCAGCGGCGACTGGGTCAACGCCGCCAGCGTGGCGAGCTTCCGCTCGTAGAGGTGGGCGAGGCGTCGGGCTTCTTCCGTGTTCATGCGGTCAATCTCCGAGGTGATGCCATTGGCTTTCGTCGAGGTTGCGGAGGAATGCTGCGACCTCTGGCAGATTTCGGTGGCGATCACGTTTAGAGTTTCGCTTCCGCCAACGCCAGTCGCTCCACCGCTTTGGCCATATTGTAAATCGGGGCGAATACCAAATACCCGCCTTGCACCTCATCGAAGTGTCTCTGTGTGGTTGGCTTCACGAAGTCGGTTGCTAAGCCGTAAATTTTCCCGCCGGCGTCGAATATGGCACTGCCGAGATACGTCGGCTGGCTCACCAGCCCAGAAAGACCGAAGAGAGTCGCGTCTTCCTTTGTGCTACGCAAAAGTGAGACGTAACCGTAGGTGTAGCAAAGAAAGGCGCCTTCTTTTGAACTGGAATTTAGGCTGCTCAAATATTGCAGCGCCAAGATCCCGAGAGCTTGTCCGGGATTTGGCGGAGCCTCCGCCAGCGTCGGAAATGATCTGATCTGCTGGCCGTCCTCACCTGTGGCAGGTTTTCCGAGGACCACGGCCGCGAGATTCCTTTCTTTATCCTCATAGCCCAGTGCGCACGGGTAATCGTTCTGACCGAGGCGAACGATCAAATCTGACTTCCAATCCCTCGACTGCGCGGCGACATGAGCCCACACATCGCCAGAAGTGACAACGAGGCGAGCGTGGACCAAGCAGCCGAGACCACGGGGACGCCAGTCGGTCTCATCGTTCTTTTTGAGGCGGTCCGGCAAATGTGTTCCGAGTTCAACTTGCCATTGAAGATGGTTTTCGGCGGCTAGGGTTTCCATGGCGGTGATGGTTTGGACAATTCGTGGTGGTTGGGAGGAAACTCACAGTTCTCCGGTGAAGGCTTGGTGCAGCAGCGACTTCTTCAACGCCTCCAGCGCGGCGTGCTTCCGCTCGTAGAGGCGGGCGAGGCGTTGGGTTTCTTCTGTCAGGGCGTCGAGTTTTTTGGCGATTGCGACCTGCGTGTTCATGTCTGGATAGCCAATCTGAAGTTCCTTCAACAGACGGTAGTGGCGCGCATACCCCAGCGACTTCAGTGGTGCGCTGCGAAGGGCGTAGAAGAAGAACTTCGGATTCAAAAACGGCTTGGGCGGGAGAAGCTTCACCCCGTCCGCGCCGAGAACGAAATCGAAGTCGATGTATTTGAGGACTTGGGTGTGGTCGCCGAAAACCACGATTGGTCTGGTGACTTTGAAAACGTCCGCCGCGTTATCCCAGTAGCCGTTGGTGAACTCGGCCTCCTGTGAAACAATCGGGAACTCGCCTTCTTCGAGAAATTCCTTCCGCTGAATCTTTGTGGTGTATTTCACGTCCTCGATGCAGTCCTCGAACGGCTTCTCCGCCCACCCCGGGCCGCGCTGGGTGAAGACGGATTGGAGGTGGCTTTCGAAGAGGGCGCGGGCGTTTTGGAGGTTCTTTTCGGCGTTGGCTTTGGCGGTGGCGAGGCCCTCAAACGCTTCGTCCAGCAGGCCGACGATCCGCTGCTGTTCGGCCAGCGGGGGGACGGGAACGGCTACGTCTCGCAACCGGCTTATCGGGATGAAGTCGATGGTGGTCTTGCCGCTCAGTCCAAGAAGCTCGTCCTTCAACGTCGATACATAGTGAAACAGAAAGTTTGGATCGAGTTGGTTTCGGTTCTTAACGACCAAACCGTTGAACTGTTGGTTTGTGGTCAGAGGAATCCGCGTGATTGCAAACTCTCCGACGGAAGCGGTGCAGCAAAGAAGAACGGAGTCCTCGGGAAGTAGCTTCACACTGGTTTCGCTCAACGCCGACTTGGTGATTTTTTGGCGCGTGGAAGAGATTTCCCGACCTTGCTCGCGCATGTCGTCGATCGTGAACCAAGGAATAGTTCCTCCATCCCAGAAGGTGGGATTTCCTTTAGACGGCGTAGAGCCGTTGCGAATATCGCATAGCGCGCCGAGCGGTTCCGTTTTCCACCCCTTCTTCATAGCAGCGCCTTGATGTTGCCCAGCACTTCCGCGCTCTCGGCGTCCAGCGCGGCGATTTCGTCCATGATTTCCTGCGGGCTGCGGTGCGCGATTTCCTCGCGGCCGTTGGGGTTCTTCACGGACAAATCAAAGGTCTTCGGGTCGATGGCCGCCACGTCCACGCTCCAGCTTTTGGGCGAGTCGGCTTTGGTCTTCTGCAACGAGATGAAATCGGCGAGGTCCGCATCGTTGAGCGGGTTGGTCTTCCCCATGTTCCGGCCGGGGTCGAGCTGGTAGAACCAGACTTTGCGCGTCTTCGTGCCTTTCTCAAAGAAGAGCACGACGGTCTTCACGCCCGCGCCGATGAACGTGCCGCCGGGGCAGTCGAGCACGGTGTGGAGGTTGCATTCTTCGAGGAGCTTCTGGCGCAGGCTGACGGAGGCGTTGTCGGTGTTGGAGAGGAAGGTGTTCTTGATGACGATGCCGGCGCGGCCTCCGGCCTTGAGGATTTTGATGAAATGCTGGAGGAAGAGGAACGCGGTCTCGCCGGTGCGGATCGGGAAGTTTTGCTGCACTTCCTTGCGCTCTTTGCCGCCGAAGGGCGGATTGGCGACGATGATGTGGAAGCGGTCCTTCTCCTGCACGTCGGCGAGGTTCTCGGCGAGCGTGTTGGTGTGAATGATATTGGGCGCTTCGATTCCGTGCAAAATCATGTTCATGATCGCGATGACGTAGGCGAGGGACTTCTTTTCCTTCCCGTAGAAGGTGCGCTCTTGCAGGGTGCGGTCCTGCGCGGTCGTGCGCTTGGGGTTCTGGGCGCGGAGGTAATCGAAGGATTCGCAGAGGAAACCGGCCGAGCCGACGGCGGGGTCGCAGATGGTCTCGCCGAGCTTCGGTGCGGTGACGGCGACAATGGCGCGAATGAGCGGGCGCGGAGTGTAATACTCGCCGCCGTTGCGCCCGGCGTTGCCCATGTTTTTGATCTTGGCTTCGTAGAGGTGCGAGAGCTCGTGCTTCTCGGTCTGGGACTGGAAGCGGAGTTCGTCGATGTGGTCGATGATCTCGCGCAGGTTGTAGCCGCTCTGGATGCGGTTCTTAATCTCGCCGAAGATTTCGCCGATCTTGTATTCGATGGTGTTCGGGCCAGTGGCCTTGGCCTTGAAGCCGTGAAGGTAGGGGAAGAGCTTGCCGTTTACGAACTGGATGAGGTCGTCGTCGGTGAGGGCGGTGTTGTGGTCGATCTTGCCATCCTTGCCCTTGGGCGCGGCCCACGCTTCCCAGCGGTAGGGTTTGTCGAGGATGTGGGTGTATTTCTTGCCTTCGAGGGAGGCTTCGGTGGCCTTGTCGATTTCGAGGGCGTCGAGGTATTTCAGGAAGAGGAGCCACGAGGTCTGCTCGGTGTAGTCGAGCTCGCTGGTGCAACCGGCGTCTTTCCAGAGGACGTCGTCGATGTTTTTGAAGGCTTGTTCGAACATGGGGGAGTGTTGGGCAAATCCGGTGGCGCAAGACGAGCAGGGGAAGCCAGCGTCAAGCCCACGGCCTCCCCGCGCAACGCTCGTTTACGTCTTCTCCCCAGAAAAACGCCCGCCGCTCACTACCTTGACGCATTCGAGGACCCTCATCACGTCTTACCATCCCGCTAATTCTCGGCCGCAACACCGGCACATCGCTCAAACCCGCGTCATCAATTATCACACCCCATGCGCTCCCTCCTCCGCTTCGCCCTGCTCCTCGCCCCGCTTGCCCTGCTCCTCCCCGCGCACAGCCAGTCAACGGCGCCGACGCCCACCGCCGCCGAAGTCGAGGCCACCAAGAAAAAATCCGCCGACGCCCTCATCACCCTTAACCCCTTTCAAGTGAAGGCCGAGGCGGACAACTCCTACGGCGCCCTCAATTCCAACTCGCTCACCCAGTTCGACGCCGCGCTCAAAAACGTCCCCGTCTCCGCCGATATATTCACCGAAGATTTCATCCGGGATGTCGCGGTCACTAACCTTGAGGAATTGATGCTCTCTTACGGCGCCGGCGCGGGCACCGTCATGTCGAACCCCGAGTCCGACGCCCTAAGCCAGCAACCCGGCGATCGCGTGGGTAACCAGACCATGGGCGTCCGCGGCGTCGGCGTCGGCGCACCCCGTCGCGATGGTTTCGCCGGCACCTTCGGCACCGGCACCGGCATGAACAGCCTCTTCGATATCGAGCGCGCCGATGTCGTGCGCGGCCCTCAGGGTCTCCTCTACGGTGCCAGCGGCGCCGGCGGCACCGTCAACATCGTCTCCAAGCGCGCCACCTTCAACCGCAACTCCGGCCGCACCGATTTCCGCATCGATCAATACGGCTCGAAACACCTCCTCTTCGACTACAACTGGGGCACCGAAAACGTCGCCGTGCGCGTCGCGATCCTCAACGACCACCAGCTCTACCGCCGCGTCTTCATCGGCTACGAAACCACCGGCCTCTACAGCCAAATCGCCTTCCGTGTCGCCCCGCTCCGCACGGTCGTGCGCGTCATCGCCGGGCAAACGAACAACACCCGCGTCCTGAACTCGAACCAGGAAAACATCGCGTTCACCAACACCGCCACCGATCCGCGCCACAACTTCGGCCTCGCCTACCTCCTCCGCAACAACATGGCCGGCGCCAACGACCCCGTCACCGGCACCCCCTACCCCCGCGGCGCCATCGCCAACGGCAAGCTCACCTGGGACAACCTCAACTCTTGGGCCGGCACCGCCGCCTCCGAATACGTCACCAATAAATACTTCATCGGCACGGCGGAAACCGTCTGGACCCCGTGGCTCGCGACCCAGTTTTCCCTCCTCTACAACGATGCACCCACCGACCGCGCCAACGGCGGTCTCGCCAACCTGAGCGCGCCGCTGCTCAACGGCAATCCGCTCACCGTCTGGGCCAACGGCGGCACCCTCGCCGACACCGAACAGCCCACCCGCCGGTGGGCGACCCGCGGCTCCGCCCTCCTCACCAACGAGCTCTTCGGCAAACGCGCCCGCAGCCAAACCCTCGTTGGCTACGATATCGATTGGGCCGATACCGGCCCCACCGACTACGGCTACTTCCTCGCCGACGCCAATTTCAACATCGTCTACAACCCCGCCGTTCCCGCCAACCTCGGGCGCACGCCGATGCCACGCCTCTGGTGGTCCGTGCAAGACGGTCCCGTGAAAGATCCACTCGGCCGCGGCGGCTGGCGCTCCCCCCGCGTCACCTCTGGCGGCCTAAACTACGTCCGCATGGCCAACAATCCCCGCGACCCGAGCTGGGTCCGCCCCAACAATCCCCTCGGCCTCGCCAGCCTCGCCGGCCTCCCCAGCGTCTCCGGTCAGAACAACGACGGCCACAACTGGGAAAGCCGCACCGCCGGCGCCTACGCCGCCAACAACACCGGCTGGTTCAACAACCGCGTCTTCACCCTCGTCGGCCTCCGCGCCAACGAGAGTTTCAAGCGCACCCCCAACCTCTCCACGCTCGCCTCCGCGCCGCCCTGGGCCGAATCCAACAAGACCAACAAGAGCTACAACCTCGGCATCAACGGCGCCATCCGCCCGTGGTTGAATGCCTATTACAGCTTTTCCAGCACCTACAACACCCCGCTCGTCAACGCCAACGATCCCCTCGGCAACCCTCCAGCCACATCGAGCGGTGTCGGCCAGGAAATCGGCCTCAAATTCGGCGACGAACGCGGCCGCATCTCCGGCTCCGTCCAGTATTACACGACCAACTCCAAGGATGAGATGATCAATGCCGGCACCGGCGTGCGCGACCTCGTCAACCCCACCGGCCTCAACGGCGCGCACGACGGCCCCGCGGGTTTCAAAAACCAATGGGTCAACCTCGACCGCACCACCCGCGGGATCGAAGTTATCCTCACGGCCAATCCCACCCGCAACTGGAAGGTCCGCCTCGCCGCCACCACCTCCGATGGGCAAAATCTCACCGACAAGAAATACCCGCTCCTCTGGAACGACGATTTCTACTTAAAGAGCGGCACCGTGACCTACCAAAACGGCACCACCGTCCTTGTCCCCACCACGCCCACCGTCATCACGCCAAACATCACGGCACTCAACGCGCAGACCGATCCCGCCGCCCTCCAGGCCCGCGTCGGCGGCACGTGGGAGCCGCTCACCCTCGCGATGCTGAACGATCGCACCAATCCCTACTGGGCCAATCCCGCCGACGACAACGGCCGCCTCCAGACGAGCAATCTCCGCCGCGTCCTCCAGTTTTTCGTCGGCACCAACGGCAGCGCCCTCACCGGCAAGACCGGCCGCTCCACCTCCGACATTCCGTATTTCTGGTCCGACCCCAATGGCACAAAGGGCGAGACCGTCGTCGCGAAGAAGGGCGAGAAAACGGTCGGCTACGCGCAATATGTCTTCTCGATGACCAACAGCTACAGCTTCACCGGCGACAATTTCCTCAAAGGCCTCAGCGTCGGCGGCACCGTCGGCGTCGGCATGAAAAATCGCACGTTTTACTACAACACGCCCGGCGGCGGCCGCTCACTCTACAGTTCGCCCGACACCTGGCAGGCCAACACCTTCGTCTCCTACCGCCGGAAGATCGGCAAACGCTTCGGCTTCTCGAGCCAGGTGAACGTCACCAACGTTTTCAATCACTACGTCTTCGGCACCCTCCCCAACAACGGCTCCGGCTACACCGTCCCCGCCAACCTCGGCGTCAGCTTCTACGG
>Ga0209829_10003797_pt1 | contig 10885 bp, 10 predicted proteins | sample C_140205_EF_Meta_FD_187311 | JGI IMG/M metagenome (GOLD analysis project Ga0209829, IMG submission 187311) | Freshwater microbial communities from Lake Croche, Canada to study carbon cycling - C_140205_EF_MetaG (SPAdes) (version 2) | ecosystem: Environmental > Aquatic > Freshwater > Lake... | reverse complement strand
ATGTCACTGCTACATTGACGAGAGTGACCTCGACAAAATGAGCGCACCGGCCTCTGATGAGGCTCAGATGCTGGACTTTACCGCCACGGAGAGGCTCCCCACGTCAAGGCTGGCTTGTCAAATCAAATTGTCCTCAGAGCTCATTGGCATCAAGGTGCACATGCCTGAGCGGCAATACTGAGCTCATCCGCTCATTTCAGCACCCAAGGCAATCCCAATCTTGCTCAGAAAACCTTGGGGTTTTGATGGCCAGGCGGCTCTTCAAGAGCCCCGCATGCTCAATAAGTGTAGACGCCTTGGCCGGTCTTGCGGCCCAAATGACCAGCGGCCACCATTTCTCGTAAAAGAGGAGCTGCTCGGTACTTGCTGTCGTTGAACTGGTTGAAGTACACCTCCATCACGGCCAAGCAAACATCCAAGCCCACCATATCCGCCAAGGCCAAGGGGCCAATCGGATGGTTGCAGCCCAGTTTCATGCCGGTATCGATATCTTCGGCGCTGGCAATGCCCTCGCCCAAAACAAAGAGGGCTTCGTTGATCATGGGCACCAAGATGCGGTTGACCACGAAGCCTGGTGCATTTTTAACGGTGATGGGCGATTTGCCCAAAGTTTTGGCCAGTTCGATGACCGCTTCATGCGTTGCATCGCTGGTTTGCAACCCGCGAATCACCTCCACCAAGGCCATCATGGGCACGGGGTTGAAGAAATGCATGCCAATGAACTGCGCTGGGTGTTGGGTGACTTGAGCCAGTTGTGTGATGGAAATGGACGAGGTGTTGGAGGCCAAAATGGCCTGGGCTTTCAAGTGGGGCTTGAGGAGGTCCAATATTTTGATTTTGAGGCCGAGGTTCTCTGTGGCCGCTTCAATGACCAAATCGCAGTTGTTCAAGGCGTCGTATTGCGTGCTGGTTTGGATCAAAGACAAGGCACGGGTTTGGTCTTCGGGGGTGATTTTTTCTTTGCTCAGCAGTCGCTCAAGGCTGTTGGCAATGGTTTTTTTGCCTCTGTCCAAGGCCTCTTGAGCGATGTCCACCATCATCACGTGAATGCCTGAGACAGCGCAGGCTTGAGCAATGCCGCTTCCCATGGTGCCAGAGCCAACAACGCCAACGGTTTTGATGTTCATGATTGAAAAGCCTTTTTAAAAGTGAACACGGGGACTGCCTTGTGGTCAAAGAGTCTGACCTTGCATTTTAAGGCGCCTAACTTTCTTGGCGCTGATGAGGTGAACAATTCAAGGGCCAAAGTCGCCTTGTGCAAGGGTTTTGAGGGGTTTGGTGTAAAGCGCAGCTTGTTCAGAGGTGCTGGGAGAGTTCAAAAGCTGTAAATGCTGAGATAATAGAGGGAAACCAAGATAAATTAAATAAGAATATGAGTTCATTGCCCAAGCACATCGCCATCATCATGGATGGCAATGGAAGGTGGTCCAAGAAAAAATTCATGCCCAGAAATGTAGGGCATTTGATGGGTGCTTCCAATTTGCGTGCCGTTGTGCGCGCCTGCGTTGAAAAAAACATTGAGCACTTGACGGTTTTTGCGTTCAGCACCGAGAACTGGCGTCGCCCTCCAGAGGAGGTGGCCACCCTGTTTGATTTGTTTGTACGCTACTTGAAGTCAGAGATTCGTGACTTGCAATCCCAGGGCATTCGCTTGAAGGTGATTGGCGACCACTCGGCCTTTCCCAAGGAGTTGCAAGACCAAATTGACTCGGCCTGCGCGCTCACCGCACAAGGGCGGGTGCTCACTTTGACGGTGGCCATCAATTACGGTGGCAAGTGGGATATTTTGCAAGCGGTGCAAGCTTGGCAAAGGGCGCACCCCTATGACAGCTTGGAACAGCTGAGCCAGGATCAACTGACCCCTTATTTGTCCACCTACCCTTTACCAGAACCCGATTTGTTGATCCGCACCGGCGGCGAGTCAAGGCTAAGTAACTTCTTGATTTGGCAAACCGCCTACACCGAGTTGTATTTCACGGAATTGCTGTGGCCGGATTTTGATGCCAGGGCCTTGCAAGATGCCTTGGACTCTTACGCCCTGCGCATCAGGCGCTTTGGTAAAACCGATGAGCAGGTCAAGCCCCTTCTTGCAAAGACGACCCAAAGAGGCGTTAAAACACCATAAAGTGGGGTCTCTTTTCAAAGCCTTTCAGCTTGACGGACTCGGTGCATCAAAGCATGTTTTGGCGGGTTAGGACAGCCCTTGTAAAATGCCAACATGTTAAAAATAAAAGACCACTTATTCGATGCCCTGGTGGCTTGCCTTGAAGACTTGGGCGAAGGCCTGGGTGCGAAAGCAGCCTTTGAGTCGCCCAAGATGGCCTCACATGGCGACTTGGCCGTGACGGCGGCCTTGTCTTTGTCCAAGGCCTTGAAAACCAATCCCAGAGACTTGGCCCTTCGGCTCAAAGAGGCCTTGTCGCAAACACCTGCATTTAAGGAGTGGGTCCAAAGCATAGAGATTGCAGGACCTGGTTTTTTGAATTTAAGCCTGAAGCCAAGCGCCAAGCAAGCTGTCGTGAGCGAGGTCTTGACGGCGTCGAGTCGCTTTGGCGAAAAGGCTCCAAGGGCTTCTCGCGTGTTGGTGGAGTTCGTGTCTGCCAATCCAACAGGGCCTTTGCACGTGGGGCATGCCAGGCAGGCTGCACTTGGAGATGCGCTGTGCAACTTGTTTGAGACCCAAGGCTTGAGCGTGCACCGAGAGTTTTATTACAACGACGCCGGTGTGCAAATTGATACCTTGGCCAACAGCACATGGTGCCGCATCCATGGCATCGAGCCAGGTCACCCCGATTGGCCCGAGCAGGCCTATCAAGGCGACTACATCGCGGACATCGCCAAAGCTTATTTGGCCAAAGAGCGCGTCAAATCCGATGACCGAGAGGTGAGTGCGAGCGGGGACCCCGAGGACATGGAGGGGATCAAAAACTTTGCCGTGGCCTATTTGAGGCGCGAGCAGGATTTGGATTTGTCAGCGTTTGCACTCAAGTTTGACGAGTTTTATTTGGAGTCCAGTTTGTACACCTCCGCCAGAGTGGAGAAAGCGGTGAGTGACATGGTGAAGTCTGGGCACACGTATGAACAAGACGGCGCCTTGTGGCTCAAGTCCACTGACTTTGGAGACGACAAAGACCGGGTGATGAGAAAGAGCGAGGGGGGCTACACGTATTTTGTGCCAGATGTCGCCTACCATTTGAGCAAATGGGAGCGTGGATTTGAGCAAGTGATCAACATCCAAGGTACCGATCACCATGGCACGATTGCGCGGGTGAGAGCGGGTTTGCAGGCGGTCTCGAAGGTGCGCAGTTTAGGCATACCACTTGGCTATCCCCAGTATGTCTTGCACACCATGGTGAGGGTGATGAAAGGCGGGCAGGAGGTGAAGATCTCCAAGCGTGCGGGCAGTTATGTGACGCTCAGGGATTTGATCGAGTGGACATCAAGGGATGCGGTGCGGTTTTTCTTACTGAGTCGCAAGCCCGATACGGAGTATTTGTTTGATGTGGACTTGGCGGTGGCCAAGAACAACGACAACCCGGTCTACTATGTGCAGTATGCACATGCTCGTATTTGCTCCATCTTGATGAAAGAGGGCCTGATGCAACCCGCACGCGAAGACGCTGAGGTCTTTGACGTGCGGGCCCTTGACAAGGACGCGAGTGGCCAACTGGACTTTGAGCGACTGTTGAGTTTTGATGTCTCACCCTTGGAGAGTGAGGTCGCGCAACACTTGATGCTCATCCTTGCCAAGTACCCCGACGTCCTAGAACATGCCGCGCAAGATTTGGCGCCTCACGATGTGACGTTTTATTTGAGAGAGTTGGCAGCGAGTTACCACAGCTACTATGACCAAGAACGGATTTTGGTGGAGGAGGTCTTGGTCAAAGAGGCGAGACTCGCCTTGATCTCGGCGGTGGCACAAGTGCTGCGCTGCGGCCTGCACCTCTTGGGGGTGTCTGCGCCTCTTAAAATGTAGATGCTGGTGGTTCTGATAGTGTCAGTGTTGCTGATGGTGCGTGTGGGGTTTGGGCTTGAGTTGGACTTTGCGTGAGGCCAGTTGTGCAAAAGACCTGAAAAAGCACAATAATCAAGGGGGTTGGCAGTTTTTGTGGGGTTCTCAGGCGATTTTTCTGAAAGCCTTGGTGTTTGTTGTTGGCTACAAAAAAGCATTTCTAGAGATAAAAAAGTAATTCATGACCCCTATCCTCGATCTCCAAGGCAAGCGCAAGCCCAAACGTAACAGCAACAGCAACAGCGAGCGCGGAGGCACGCTGCTCGGTTTTATCTTTGGTTTGATTGTCGGCCTAGGCGTCGCCTTGGCTTTGGCGGTCTATGTCACCAAAGTGCCCATTCCCTTTTTGAACAAAGGGCTGATTCACAGCTCAGAACAAGACGCGAGCGAGGACAAGAAGAACAAGGACTGGGATCCCAATGCGCCTTTGTACGGCAAGTCCAACAAAACATTGGACAAAGACAAAGCAGAGGACAAAGCCGACGCCTCTGGCAGCGTCGATAAAGGCGGCATCGTGCCCAAAGAGGTCGATAAAAAGCCCGATGCGGGCAACCCCTTGTCGGGCATTTTGGGCACGTCAAATAGCTCGGAAGACAAAGACCCCTTGGGCGACTTGGCCAAGGCCAAATCGCAGGAGCGTGACCCCTTTAACTATTTTGTCCAAGCCGGGGCCTTTCGAACCCATGAGGAGGCGGACGTGCAAAAGGCCAAGTTGGCCTTGTCGGGCTTTGATGCGGTGGTGAGTGAAAGAGATCAGGGCGGCAAATCGGTGTTTCGAGTGCGCATCGGTCCTTTGACCACCAAAGACGATGCTGAGAAAATACAACAAAAGCTGAGTGGCTCCAAAGTCGACTCGGTGGTGATTCGAGTTCAAAAGTAATTCTTCAAAGGTCTGCACTATGCAAAGAAGACAATTTTCAACGGCCCTGGCCCTCATGGGCTCGGCGGTCTCTGGTACCCTCGCCCACGCGCAAGGACCGGCCAATGGGTTTGCCGAGGGCATAGATTACGTGTCTTTGGACAAGCGCAATCCCACCGAAAGCGCCAAGGGCAAAATCGAGGTGATCGAGTTCTTTTGGTACAGCTGCCCACATTGCAATGTGTTTGAGCCTCGCTTGGAGTCTTGGATCAAGAGTGCGCCAAAAGACCTGGAGATCAAGCGCGTACCTGTGAGGTTCAGAGACGACTTTGAGCCCCAACAAAGAATGTACTACGTGCTCGAAGCCTTGGGCAAGATCGAGTCGCACCATGCCTTGGTGTTTCGCGCCATTCATACCGAAAAACTCAATTTGACAGGCGCCGAGGCTTTGGCCAATTGGGCCGATAAAAATGGCATTCCCAAGTCCAAATTCATGGAGCTCTACAACTCTTTTGCGGTGGTCACCAAAGCCAAACGCGCCGCTCAACTGCAAGACGCGTTCAAAGTGCAAGGGGTGCCTGCCTTGGGCGTCAATGGGCGCTTTTACACGGACGGGTCCTTGGCCGGCTCCATGGAGAGGGCTTTGCAGGTGACGGAGTTCTTGCTCTCGGAAATTCGCAAAGGTCGCTGAACCTGAATGACCTAACTGACCTGGCTAACCTGGCTTGGGCTCGTCTTTTGAGGTGTGGTTTCAAGCCCACGCTTTATATGCGATCAGCGACACATTTACGCTCGCTTCAAGCTTACAATTCAAAACATGTATTGTTCAGCAAGATTCATGCCTTGAAAATATTTTCCAATGCGCTCCTTTGTTTTGCACTTCTTTTTAGCGTGCAGCAACTCGCCTTTGCGGAGCGAGAGGACAAAAATCGTCCCATGAACATCGAGGCCGATGCCTTGGTGCATGATGACTTGAAGCAAGTCACGGTGTTCACAGGCCGTGTGGTGGTGACCAAGGGCACGATCGTGCTCAAGGGCGAGCGCATCGAGATCAAAGAGGACCCTCAGGGCTTTCAATTTGGATTGATCACGCCAGGGCCTGGTGCCAGGGCTTTTTACCGGCAAAAAAGGGAAGGCTTGAACGAGTTCATGGAAGGTGAGGCCGAGCGCATCGAGTACGACGGCCGACTCGACCGTGTGACCCTGAGCCAAAGGGCGGTCCTCAGGAGGTACCGGGGCAGCGCTTTGAACGATGAAATGAGTGGCCAGGTGATCACCTATGACCATTTGAGCGAGACCTTTCGCGTCGACGGTAAGCCCACGCCCCAAGGATCTGGCAAGACCACGGGTGCGCCTGCTTCAAGTGCTGAAGGCGCCCGGGCTTTGGGCCTTTTGGCGCCCAAGCCCGAGAACCGGGTGAGAGCGGTCTTGACGCCCGTCCCCGCCAAGGAGGGCAAGCCTTGAACACCATGTCCAGCCTTGAAGGAAAGCGTGTGGGCGAGACCATGGACACAGCGCCTAAGCTTGACACGACCTCGTGTTTAGAGGCGCATCATTTGCAAAAGGCCTACGGCTCAAGACGCGTGGTGCACGATGTGTCTTTGTCGGTCAAGCGCGGTGAGGTGGTCGGTTTGCTTGGGCCCAATGGGGCGGGCAAGACCACCTCCTTTTACATGATTGTGGGACTCGTGCGCGCGGACGCTGGGTGGATTTCTTTGGACGGTCAAAGAATTGAGAAGTTGCCGATCCATCGCAGATCCAGGCTGGGGTTGAGTTATTTGCCGCAAGAGGCCTCTATTTTTAGAAAGCTCAACGTCTCAGAAAACATCATGGCGGTGTTGGAGTTGCAAAGAGACGAGGGCGGGGAGCCCTTGAGTGCGCCAGAGATGGAGAAACGGCTCACCGAGTTGCTCCATGACTTGCGGGTAGAGCACTTAAGGGACGCACAGTCGACCGCTTTGTCTGGGGGAGAGAGGCGTCGGGTGGAGATTGCCCGGGCTTTGGCCACGCAGCCGCAGTTCATTTTGCTTGACGAGCCCTTTGCCGGCATTGACCCGATTGCGGTGATTGAGATCCAGCGCATCATCGGGTTTTTAAAAGCCCGCGGGATTGGTGTGTTGATCACCGACCACAATGTGCGGGAGACCTTGGGGATTTGTGACCACGCTTGCATCATCAGCGATGGACGGGTCTTGGCGCAAGGCACGCCCGCTGAAATTGTCAACAATGGAGATGTTCGCCGGGTTTACCTTGGCGAACATTTCCGGATGTAGGGTACCGAACATGTGTCCCTTTAAGTCGGTGACCCCATGAAGCAAGGCCTCTCACTCAGAGTCTCCCAGCATCTGGCACTGACACCCCAGTTGCAGCAGTCGATACGCTTGCTGCAACTCTCCACCTTAGAGCTGACTCAAGAAATTGATCAAATGCTCGATGAGAACCCCTTTTTAGAAAAAGACCACGAAGCGGCCGAGCGCGAGGACTTTGGTTTGGCGCAAGAGGACACGCCCGTGCAAACGGACACCATGGCCAATGAGTTGCTGAGCACGGCCCAAGAGGAAAGCGCTCAGGCAGAAAAGGACCAGGTGGAGAGGGAGCTCGCTGACATGGCGTCTCCTCTTGATGCCGCCTCTCTTGATGCAGACCCCCTTGACGCAGACGCCTTGCCGGGCAATTTGGAGTCGCTGCAAGACGCCTACCAAGAACCCCGCTCAGAGGCCAGCACCAGCACCGAGAACAGCTCTGAATCGCAGGCCGAGAATTTGGACAACACCAGTCTAGAGGGCGTTGCCGAGAGCTGGGAAGGCGACGGCAGTGTTGAGTTTTCCGCCGACGACAGCGAATGGGGCGGAGACGCTCCCCCCAGAAACGGTGCCTTGGACAACGATGTGAGCGACGCCACGGAGCTGGCCAGATCGAACTTGAGTTTGACCGACTTCTTGCACCGCCAGGCCTTGTCCTTGAGGCTCGATGAGGTGGACCGTGCGGCTTTGCGCTTTTTGATCGAGTCCTTGAACGACGATGGCTATTTGGAGGACTCTTTGACCTCTTTGGCCGAGGGCCTTGCGGGTGAAGATTTTGAGCAGGTCGAGGAGTTGGAGCATCGCTTTCAAATGGCCTTGCACTTGCTGCACTCTTTGGAGCCCACGGGGGTTGGGGCTCGAGACTTGTCGGAGTGTTTGCTTTTACAACTGAAGGCCATGGCATGCGACAGCGAAGAGCTTGAAGAGTTGCGAGCCGTTGCTGTCGGCATGTGCAAGCAACCCTTGGAGATGCTTGCCAGGCGAGACGTCAAGCGACTCGTGGTCGCCTTGTCCACGTCAGAGGTGTTGGTGAAGAAAGCCATCGCTTTGATTGCGCGTTTGGAGCCCAAACCGGGTCGTCGATTTGTCGATGTGGAGCGCCAAGTGGTGGTGCCCGATGTGTTGGTGACCCGAGTGGGCGTGGACCGAGATGGCTTACCCAAGTACCGCGTTCAATTGAATTCGGATGTCATGCCCCGACTCAGGGTGCACGACATTTATGCTGGAGCTTTGAAGTCCTCGGGCAAAGGGGAGGGGCATGTGGGGCTGCAGCAGCGGCTGCAAGAGGCGCGATGGTTCATTAAAAACATCCAGCAGCGCTTTGACACGATTTTACGTGTGAGCCACGCCATTGCGCAGCGACAAAGGAACTTCTTCACCCACGGCGAATTGGCCATGAAGCCCATGGTCCTTAGAGAAATCGCCGATGAGTTGGGCCTGCACGAGTCCACGATTTCGCGGGTGACCACGGCCAAGTACATGTCCACGCCCAATGGCACCTTTGAGCTCAAGTACTTCTTTGGCTCGGGACTTGGCACCGACAGCGGCAACAACGCGTCGAGCACGGCGGTCAGGGCTTTGATCAAACAGTTTGTCGCCAACGAAAACCCTAAAAAGCCCTTGTCGGACAACCAGCTTTCAGAAATGCTCAAAGAGCAAGGCATTGATTGCGCCAGACGCACTGTGGCCAAGTACCGAGAGGCGTTGAAGATCGCGCCCACCAACCTGAGAAAGACCCTTTAAGTGGCTTGGCGCCCGCCAGAGGGCTTCTCTTTCTTGCTCAAGGGCTCTTGGAGAGCCCTGTTTAATTTTCTAAACCTATGAATTCATTGAATCTGTTTTTGCCCTGCGCCGCTGGCGTGGAGGCCTTTTTACTGGACGAGGTTCAACGCATCTTGGCGCCCTTGCCTGCGCAAAGCACCTCCCAGCGCGGAGGCGTTCAAGTGGTCGCGTCTTGGCGCGAGATGATGAAGTTGAACTTGCACGCCAGACTGCCTCAGCGGGTGCTCGTTCAACTCAGGCACGAGCCTTACCGCAGCGAAGAGGACATTTACGCTGTTGCCAAGTCCATGCCGTGGGAGTTGTGGTTCACCGAGCGGCAAAGCTTCAAAATCGAAATCACCGCGCAGTACAGCCCCTTGAAGAGTTTGAACTTTGCCGCTTTGCGGGTCAAGGATGCGGTGGCGGATCGTTTTCGCGAGCGCACAGGTGTCAGGCCAGATGTGGATGTGAGATGGCCTGCGGTCAGGATTTACGTGCACTTGACGCAAGACACCCAGACCCTGTCGATCGACACCTCGGGCGAGCCCTTGTTCAAGAGAGGGTGGCGCATGGACAAGGGCGAGGCCCCGCTCAAAGAGACCTTGGCTGCAGCGATGTTGGCGGCCGTGGGGTGGAGCGAGGACCAAGACTCGGGGCCTGCGTGTTTGTACGATCCGTGTTGCGGCAGTGGCACGATTGCCATTGAAGCTGCGCAAATTGAATGCGCCATGGCGCCTGGGCTTTTGCGGCGTTTTGGGTTTGAGAATTTGCTGCCCCACCAAACGCATGCTTGGGAGGATTTGAAGGCGCAGGCCAAAGCGCGCGTGCGAGCTCCAAAGCGGCCCATCTATGGCTCCGATGTGTCGTTTCGCATGGTTGACTTTGCGCAAAACAACGCCGAGCGTGCCGGGGTGTCGCAAGCCATTGAGTTTCGTGGTGGTGACGCTTTGCAAAGGATGCCTCCAAGCGAGGTGCCAGGTGTCTTGTTGTTGAACCCACCTTATGACGAGCGCATTCAAATCGCAGGCGTTGCCTCTTCGCAGGCCATGGCCAGGTCTGGGGCCAGGGAGCGAGCGCAAACGGACACGGACGAAGACTTCTTTGTGCAACTGGCCAGTCACTGGAAGAAAAACTTCTCCTCATGGACCGCATGGATTTTGACGCCCAACTTGAAGCTGCCCGGACAGATGCGGCTCAAAGAGTCAAGACGGGTTCCGATGTGGAACGGGCCCATTGAGTGCCGAATGTTCCGGTTTGACATGGTCAAGGGCAAATTGAAGCCAGAACCCCAAGGGACTCAAGCGTTTCAAAAGCCTATTGGCCATCAAGAGCCTGGTGCTGAAAACCATTGAGATGAACAAGACCGATGAGGCGAGCGCTTCAGGGCTTGTGGACCAGCCCACGAGCGTGGTGATCGACACGAACGTCATCTTGGACATGTTCTTGTACACAGACCCGAGGGTGAGCGCTCTTGTCGCGGCTTTGAACTCGGGTGAGTTGCAGTGGTTGGCAACTCGGGTGATGAGGGAGGAGCTTGCGCGGGTGCTCCAGTACGAGCACCTTCAAAAAAGACTGATGGGAAAGACAAGTGCAGAAGTTGCTTCCACCGATCAGGGATCTGCAACAGCAAGAGCTTTGTTGATCTTGGACAAAATGGATCAACAGGCGCATCTCGTTGAGGTCGCGCCACGTGCGAGCTATGTCTGCAAGGATGTGGACGATCAAAAGTTCATCGACTTGGCGCAAGCCCATCGATCGATGCTGATCTCCAAAGACAAGGCGGTTTTGAGCATGAAAAACCGAATGGCCCGGGTGGGTGTTCAGGTGATGAGCGTTTATGAAAAGACAAGCTAGGTGGAGAAAGGCCTGCAAAGTCAGCAAAGTCAGCAAAATCAGATAGGCCAGCAAAACAATTTACTGAAGAACCACGTAGCCCCTGGCATACAGACA